>Ga0187880_1004271_pt1 | contig 10590 bp, 10 predicted proteins | sample June2016WEW_19_4_FD_132998 | JGI IMG/M metagenome (GOLD analysis project Ga0187880, IMG submission 132998) | Peatland microbial communities from SPRUCE experiment site at the Marcell Experimental Forest, Minnesota, USA - June2016WEW_19_40 | ecosystem: Environmental > Terrestrial > Soil >...
GTCGATGCCGAGGTCGTCGAGCACGTGCTCGACGAGCCGGCGGCTGTCGCCGTCGTCGTAGATAGTGAAGGCGGGACCGTAGCCGATCCGTTCCGCATTGCGGCGCAGGATCCGCACGCAGGCGGCATGGAAGGTGGACACCCACATCTTGGCGGCGTCGGCTCCGACGAGCTCCACGACGCGCCGGCGCATCTCGTCGGCGGCCTTGTTGGTGAAGGTGATGGCGAGTATCTGCCAGGGCGCCACGCCCGAGACGACGAGGCGCGCGATGCGCCGCGTGAGGACACGCGTCTTGCCCGAGCCCGCACCGGCGACCACGACAAGAGGGCCTCCCTCGTGCAGGACCGCCTCCCGCTGGGCGGGGTTCAGGTCCGCCACGAGCTCCGCGATCGCCGCCGCCACAGAACCGGCGCCGGCCACGGCGCCCTCCGGTTCTGCCTGCTCCTCCACAGCCGCGGTCCGGTACAGGCTGGCGAGCGGGGGCAGGTCGCCGAGCAGGTCCCACTCGTCGGTTCCCCAGCTGCCCGGAGCGCGCGGGGGGGAAGACGACATCGCTCCCGACACTACCGTCGCGCCGGCACGCTCCCGGGACGGCGGCTTCGCACGAGTGCCGGCATCACTCCCATTCGATGGTCCCGGGGGGCTTGGACGTCACGTCGTAGACGACGCGGTTCACTCCCCGCACCTCGTTTATGACACGGCTCGAGATCCGCTCGAGCACGTCGTAGGGAAGGCGCGCCCAGTCGGCCGTCATGGCGTCCTCGCTCGTCACGGCACGAACGACTATCGGGTAGCCGTAGGTCCGCTCGTCGCCCATCACGCCGACCGAACGGACCGCCGGCAGCACGGCGAACCATTGCCACAGCTCTGCGTCGAGCCCGGCGCGCCGGATCTCCTCGAGCACGATCTCATCCGCCGCCCGGACGATCGCGACCCGCTCCCGGGTCACCTCGCCGACCACCCGGACGGCGAGGCCGGGCCCGGGAAAGGGCTGGCGCCACACCATCTCGGCCGGCAGGCCGAGCTCCGCGCCGATCGCACGGACCTCGTCCTTGAACAGGAGCCGCAGCGGCTCGACGAGGTCGAGCCGCATCTCGGACGGGAGCCCGCCGACGTTGTGGTGCGACTTGATCGTCGCGGCGTCGGCCGTGCCCGACTCGATCACGTCCGGGTACAAGGTGCCCTGCACCAGGTACCTGGCGTCCTTGCGCTCGAGAGCGACCTCCTCGAACAGGCGGATGAAAAGCTGCCCGATGACTTTGCGCTTCTCCTCGGGATCGGTGAGCCCGGCGAGGGCGTCGAAGAACCGCTCCTCGGCCTTCACGTGCACGAGGTCCACGGCGAACTGGTCGAGGAACGTCTTTTCGACCTGCTCGCCCTCGCCTGCGCGCATCAGCCCGGTGTCGACGAAGACCGCCGTGAGCTGGTCGCCGACGGCCCTGTGGACGAGGGCCGCGGCGACGGCCGAGTCGACTCCCCCCGACAGGGCGCACAGCACGTGGCCGGAGCCGACCTGGGCGCGGACGGCCTCGAGCGCCGACGCGATCACCGAGGCGTGCGTCCAGGTGGGCCTGCATCCGCAGACTTGGAAGAGGAACCGCCTGAGCAGGTCCTGGCCGCGCTCAGTGTGCGCCACCTCGGGGTGGAACTGGACGCCGTAGAGGGCGCGGGCCTGATCCTCGAACGCGGCAACCGCGACGGCGGCGGTCGCGCCGGTCACGGCAAACCCCTCCGGAGCGCGCACGATCGAGTCCCCGTGACTCATCCACACCTGCGTCGAGGGGTCCCAGTCGTCCATCAGCACCGAGCCGGGCCGGGCCCGCAGCTCCGTGCGGCCGAACTCACCCGTGCCCGTCCGGGCGACCTGCCCGCCGAGCAGCTGGGCGAGGAGCTGGGCCCCGTAGCAGATGCCGAGCACCGGGATGCCGGACGTGAACAGCGCGGCGTCCAGGGAGGGGGCCGCCGGCTCGTTGACCGACTTCGGGCCGCCGGAGAGGATGACGCCGCGAGGCTTGCGGGCCATCATCGCCGCGGCGCTCATCGACGACGGGACGATCTCGGAGTAGACGTGCTCCTCGCGGACGCGCCGGGCGATGAGCTGCGCGTACTGGGCTCCGAAGTCCACGACGAGGACGGTGTCGTAGCCGGCCGGGCCGGTCACCTCCCGCTCAGCTCCCCATCCCGATCGACTGGGCCCGCTGCAGCTGCTTGCCCTCGGTCAAAAGCGCCGGGGCCACCATGACCTCCACCTTGTGGAACTCGCGGATCGTCTCGTAGCCGCACGTCGCCATCGAGGTCCGCAGCGCCCCGAACAGGTTCATGCGCCCGTCGTTGTCATGTGCCGGCCCGAGAAGGATTTCGCGCAGCGTCCCGCGCCGCTCCACTTTCACCCGGGCGCCCCTGGGCAGTGTCGGGTGGAAAGCCGCCATGCCCCAGTGGTAGCCGCGGCCCGGGGCCTCCTCCGCCGCCGCCAGCGGCGAGCCGATCATCACCGCGTCCGCGCCACAGGCGATGGCCTTGGCGATGTCACCGCCGCGGCTCATCCCGCCATCCGCGATGACGTGGACGTAGACCCCTGTCTCCTCCAAGTGGCGGGTCCTCGCACCGGCGGCGTCCGCGATGGCGGTCGCCTGCGGCACGCCGATGCCGAGGACGCCGCGGGTGGTGCAGGCGTTCCCGGGGCCGACGCCGACGAGCACGCCGGCCGCGCCGGTCCGCATGAGGTGCAGCGCCGCTTGATAGGAAGCACAACCCCCCACGACGACGGGGATGTCGATCTCGCGGATGAAGCTTTTCAAGTTGAGCGGTTCCACGTTCTTCGAGACGTGCTCGGCGGAGACGACCGTGCCCTGTACAACCAGGAGGTCGAGCTCCGCCCGCAGCACGACGTGGGCGAGCTCGGCCGCCCGCTGGGGGGTGACCGAGCCGCAGGCCGTGACGCCCGCCTCTTTGATCTCGTGGATGCGCAGGCTCACGAGCTCGGGCTTGACGGGCTCAGAGTAGATCTCCTGCATACGGGCGGTCGCCGTCTCCACGGGCTCATCGGCTATCTCGCGGAGCAGGGGCTCGGGGTCCTCGTAACGGGTCCACAGCCCCCCGAGGTTGAGGACCCCGACACCGCCGAGATGGCCGATGGCGATGGCCGTTGCAGGGCTCACGACGCCGTCCATGGCTGCTGCCATCAAGGGCAGCTCGAACCGGAAGGCGTCGATCTCCCAGGAGATGTCCACGTCCTCGGGATCGCGCGTGCGCCGGGAAGGGACGATCGCGACGTCGTCGAGGCCGTAAGCCTGCCGTGCGGACTTCCCGATCCCGATCTCGACCTCAGCCACGCCAGCCCTCCCGTTCCGCTCTCAGTGTTGCTCCGGGCGCGCCGGCACCGACCAGAAGGGGCTCAGGTCGCCTGTGAGGCTCGCCACGCCTGCCTGAGGCTAGTTCGGGACCGGCTCGCGCACCGCTGTGCCCGTGGGTGCAGGGCGTCGGCGGCGTTCCGGCGCCGATCAGCGCACCACCAGGCGCGCGGCAAGCGCGAAAGGAAGCGCGGCGAGAACCAGGACCACGACCCGCAACCACACCGGCGACCCGGCGCCTGCGAAGATCGCCTGGTTCAAGGCGACGACCGGGACGTTCGGGAGCGTGCTGTGACTCGCGAGGATGCGGGGGAGGAACTCGGTCGCGATCAGGGCTGCAAGCGCCGCGAGCGGCGCCGCCACGAGCGGTCCGGTCGCCGCCACCGCTATCCCGGCCGCGACGAACGCCAGCACAGCCGCACCCGCCGCGACCCCATGGGGCAGGTAGAAGAAGGCCGCGACGCCCAGGCCGGCCATCACGAGGGCGACCACCGCGCGAAGGTGCAGCGTCGCCCGGGCGGCGTAGATGAGCAGGAGCGCCGTCACGCCGGGCACCACCACCGCGGCCACCGCCGTGATGGCGTTGAGGGTACGCCGCGAGGCACCATGGCCGGCGGCCGAGCGCACGAGCGTGTGCCCTCCGCTCCCGACGAGCCGTTGGGCGGTGTCGGAAAGCGAAGTGGCAGCGCCGGCGAAGTAGGCGAGCTTGCCGACCCCGACGGCGACCCCCACGGCGATCCCCACGAGGAGCCAGATCCTGCCCTTCATTGGCATGATTCTCGGCAAGCCACGCCTCCTCGGGTCGCAACCACGCGGCACGATTGTGCCATTGAGGAGGTAGGGTCGCCACGTCCTTCATTTCGAGATCGAGCGCGACGCGCCCCACACCGCCACCGGAGGTTGACTGCGATGCGAGTCACTCGTTTCGGCCTGCAGATACCGAACTTCACATTCCCCGGCCTAGCCGACGGAGAGCTCTTCGAGCGGATCGCCCAGATCGCGGTCGCGGCCGAGGAGTCCGGCTTCGACTCGGTGTGGGTGATGGACCACTTCTACCAGATCGCCAATGTCGGGCCGCGCACGGACCCGATGCTCGAGGCCTACACGGTGCTCGGGGCGATTGCCGCCCGTACCGAGCGGACGAGCCTCGGCGCCATGGTCACGGGGGTCACCTACCGCAATCCCGCCTACCTGGCCAAGGTGGTGACGACGCTCGACCTCGTCTCGGCGGGCCGGGCCATCTTGGGGATCGGCGCGGCTTGGAACGACGACGAGCACGCCGGCTACGGGTTCGGCTTCCCTCCGGTCCGAGAGCGCATGGAACGCCTCGAAGAGGCTCTCCAGATCTGCAAGGCCATGTTCACCACACCGGCCCCCAGCTTCACCGGACGCCACTACTCCATCGCCGCAGCACTGAACTATCCCCGCCCGATCCGCCCCGGGGGCATCCCCATTCTCGTCGGCGGTGGCGGCGAGCAGAAGACCCTGAAACTGGTAGCCAAGTACGCCGACGCCTGCAACCTGTTCGGCGACGTGGCGACGATCCGCCACAAGCTCGAGGTGCTGCAGCGTCATTGCGACGCCATCGGCCGGGACCCGGCCGAGATCACAAAGACGCGTCTCGGGGGCCTCGCCATCGCCGAGACCAACGCCGAGGCGGAGCAGAAGGCACGCGCCATGGCCCAGGCGCGCGGCATGGACCCGGCACGCATGCGCGAGTACCTGGTGGTGGGTGACCCGGACTCGGTCTGCGAACAGCTCGCCAAGTACCTCGACGCCGGGCTCGACGGGATGATCTTCAACATGCACGACGCCCAGGACCTCGAACCTGTGCGCCTGGCCGGCAAGACCCTCAGCACCATTCTCGCCTGAGGGCGCGAAAGCCGCGCCCTGTCGCCGTGCGCCCTCGTTAGCTGCCCGGCGCCAAGAGGTCGCGGGCGGCATCTTTCACGAGAGCCCCGAGCTCTTCGGAGGACACGTCGGAGAACACGTCTCCGGTGAGCACGAGCGCGCCCATGACGGCTCCCAGGGTGCACGCCAACCGGACCCGGTCACGAGCCGCAATGGCCGGATTGGCGAGCACCTGGCGAAACAGGACGTCCAGGTCCTCGTGGGAGGCGTCATGGCGCTCGCGATGGAGCTCGTCCAGGGCGGCCCGGTTGCGCTCGTGGAGGACGAACAGCGCCCGGTGCCCGAGAATCTGCCCGACCAGCTGATCGAGCAGCGCCAGCCACGCCGCGGGGGACATCTCCGCCGGGTCGATCTCGCTCAAGACACCGCGCCCGAACTCGTGCACGCGCAGATGCAGCTCGAACAGGATGTCTTCCTTGCTGGCGAAGTGGTAGTAGATCGCCGCCTTCGAGAAGCCCAGTCTCTCCGCGATCTGGCGCAGCGAGGTCTTCTCGTAACCCTGCTCGGTGAACAGCTCCAGGGCGATGTCGAGGATCCGTTCCCGCGTGCTGGCCTCCTCGGCCGGTTCCGGTTGCGGCCCGGGCCCGGTCGGCGACACGGTCTCGATCATCTGGGCCATTCTACTTGACAGCAGGTAAGTGGGTCACTTACCATGCGGCAAGTCAGTAGACCTCGCAGGGACTTGCAGGAGACCCATGCCGACCGACTCCATGATCCAAGCCGAAGGCCTCGAGAAGCGCTACGGCGGGACGGTCGCTCTCGCCGGCATCGACTTGGACGTGCCCGCCGGTGCCATCCTCGGGATGCTCGGACCCAACGGCGCGGGCAAGACGACCGCCGTCCGCATCCTGACAACCCTGGCCCTGCCCGACGCGGGCTCAGCGCGTGTCGCCGGCTACGACGTCGTGGCCGAGGCGCCGCAGGTGCGGCGCAACATCGGTGTCACCGCCCAGGACGCCACCCTCGACGAGCTTCTGACCGGACGCCAGAACCTGGTGATGATCGGGCGCCTGAGCGGGCTGCACAGGGCCGAAGCGCGCTCGCGTGCACGCGGCCTGCTCGAGCAGTTCGACCTCGCCGATGCCGGCGACCGCATCTTGAAGGCGTACTCCGGTGGGATGCGAAGGCGCCTCGACCTGGCGGCCGGTCTCGTGACCCACCCACCGGTGCTGTTCCTCGACGAGCCCACCACCGGGCTCGACCCCACGAGCCGCGTGCGCATGTGGGGCGTCATCCGCGAGCTCGTCGCCGAAGGCGTCACACTGCTGCTCACCACCCAGTACCTCGACGAGGCCGATGAGCTCGCCGACCGGATCGTCGTCGTCGACCAGGGCCGGGTGATCGCGAGCGGCACGGCCCCGGAGTTGAAGACCAAGATCGGAGGGGCACGCCTCGAGGTGACGCTGCACGCGCCCGATCCGGCTGCCGAGGGGGCGCTCCGGCCGTTCGTCGCCGGCGCCATCCAGGTGAGCCACGACGGCCGGCGCCTGCGGGCACCGGTCCTCAGCGTCGGCGGCCTCGCGACCACGATCGTGCGGGCCCTCGACCAGGCGGGCATCACCGTCGATGACGTGGTCTTGCACCAGCCTTCTCTCGACGACGTGTTCTTCGCCCTCACGGGACACCCGATGTCGGATCGTGCGGGTAACGGGCGTGGGGTCGAGGTGCCCGAGGACGCCATGGAGGTCGCACAGCCATGACCGTCGTCGCCGCCGGGATCGCCTTGAGTGCTGCCCCGTCCCGCCCGCAAAGACTGGTTCGCCAGCTCGGCAACGTCGCCGTGCTCACCGGGCGCAATCTCGTGCACATAGCGCGCGAGCCGCTGCAGCTGTCGGACGTCACGATCCAACCGGTGCTCTTCACGGCCCTGTTCGTCTACGTCTTCGGCGCCGGGGTGGTGCTTCCCCATGGAGGCACCTACGCCAGCTTCGCGATCGCCGGCATGCTCGCGCTCAACTTGACGACCTCGGCGATGGGAACCGCCGTCGGGCTCAGCAACGACCTCAACGGCGGCATCATCGACCGCTTCCGATCGCTGCCGATGTGGAAGCCGGCGATACTCGTCGCCCGGTCCGCCACGGACCTCCTGACCGCGGTGATCTGTTCGTTCTTCGTCTGCGTGACAGGCCTGCTCGTGGGCTGGCGCCCGGAGGGCAACGTGGGCTCGACGATCGCCGGCTTCGGGATCTTCCTCCTGTTCAGCTACTCGCTCTCGTGGGGCTGTGCGTGCCTTGGCATCATCTCCAAGGGCGTCGAGTCGGCCCAGGGGGTCGGGCTCGTCATCTTGTTCCCGCTCGCCGTCGTCTCAAACGCCCTCGTGCCGACCGAGCGCATGCCCGCCGCGCTGCGGGTCGTCGCCGACTGGAACCCGATAAGTGCGGTCACTGCCGCCTGCCGCCAGCTCTTCGCCAACCCGAACCCTTCCGCGACGGTGAGCGCGTGGCCCATGCAGCACGCCATAGTCACCTCACTGCTGTGGTCCATCGGACTGCTGGCCGTCTTCGCCCCCCTGGCCGCCCACCTCTTCGTCCGGCGCACTCGGGGCTGAAAAGGGCCTCGAGAGCCGAGCCGGAAGGCTCACACGGCGCCCGAGAGGCGCAGGAACAAAGCGTGGAGCATCTCTGCGGTCGCGCCCCAGATGACGTCCTCGCCCAAGTCGAAGAAGTGCATCGTACGAGCCGGGTCCCCGGCCCGGTCCCAGCGCTCCTGCCAGTAACAGCCGGGGGCGACGAGCGCGGCAAGCGGCACGCACAGGACACAGTCGACCTCGTCGGGGTTCGCCTCGAGGAAAAGGCGCGAGCGCGCCGCGGCCACGAAGGGGACGATCGGGGCCGAACGGAGGGGATGGCCCAGGCTCGAGAGCTCACCGAGCACGTCGAGGCTGTCGGCTCCGAGGGCCACCTCTTCTTCGGCCTCCCGCAACGCCGCCGCCAGCGGCACCTCGCCCGTCTCGATCCGCCCGCCCGGGAAGGCGATCTCACCCGGGTTCGCACGCAGGTGCGCCGCCCGGCGGATGAGCACGACCGAGGCCGGCGAATCACTGCCGCGCTCGTCCTCGGACATGAGGGTGATGAGCACCGCTGCCCCGGCCCCGACCGGTGCAGGGCGGGCCCCCGCGCCCGGCGCCCCCGGGCCAAAAGCGCGCCGGACCGCCCCCATGGTGAGCGCATCAGCGGGGCCGGCAAGCCCGATCCCGCCCATGACAGGGTCGGTCCGCCTGGCCCAGGGCGGGCGGGGAATCACTTGGCGGACCACCCGCGCAGTGTAAGCCGGAGCCCGAACACGCCGGCAGCCGGGCACAGGGCCCGGCTGCCGATCTACGTCCTTGCGACCGTCACATGAGAGCTACATCATCCCCATGCCGCCACCGGCAGCCGCTGCCACCGCCGCCGCGTGGTCCTGCGGCTTCTCGGGCTTGTCGGCGATGAGCGCCTCGGTCGTGAGCAGGAGGGCCGCGATCGACGCCGCGTTCTGCAGAGCGGAACGGGTGACCTTCGCCGGGTCGATGATGCCGGCCTTGACGAGGTCCTCGAGCTCCCCCGTGAGGGCGTTGAGGCCCGTGGTGCCCTTCGCGTGCTCGACCTCGCGCACCATCACGGCGCCCTCGAAGCCGGCATTGATGGCGATCCACTTGAGCGGCTCGGCGAGCGCACGCCCGACGATCGAGGCACCGGTGGCTTCGTCGCCCGTCAGCGAGGCGACCACCTTGTTGACCGCCGAACGGCTGCGCACGAGGGCCGTGCCGCCACCGGCGACGATGCCTTCCTCGATCGCCGCCCGGGTCGCGGAGAGCGCGTCCTCGATGCGGTGCTTCTTCTCCTTGAGCTCGATCTCGGTCGCCGCGCCCACCTTGACGACGGCAACGCCGCCGGCGAGCTTGGCGAGCCGCTCCTGGAGCTTCTCACGGTCCCAGTCCGAGTCGGTCTCCTCGATCTCCCGCTTGATCTGGGCGATCCGGCCCTTCACCTCGTCGTCTGCGCCGGCACCGTCGACGATCGTGGTGTCGTCCTTGGTGACCACGACACGCCGGGCCCGGCCCAACAGGTCGAGCGTCGTGTTCTCGAGCTTGAGCCCGACCTCCTCGGAGATGAGCTGGGCGCCGGTGAGCACGGCGATGTCACCGAGCATGGCCTTGCGCCGCTCGCCAAACCCGGGTGCCTTCACCGCGATCGACTGGAACAGGCCGCGGATCTTGTTCACCACGAGGGTGGCGAGGGCCTCGCCCTCCACGTCCTCGGCGATGATCAAAAGGGGCTTGCCCGACTGCATGACCTTCTCGAGCACGGGGACGAGGTCGTGCACCGAGGAGATCTTGCCGTTCACGATGAGCAGGTAGACGTCCTCTAAGGTCGCCTCCTGGCGCTCGGGGTCGGTCACGAAGTACGGCGAGAGGAAGCCCTTGTCGAACTGCATGCCCTCGGTGAACTCGAGCTCGAGACCGAAGGTGTTGGACTCCTCGACGGTGACCGTTCCGTCCTTGCCGACCTTGTCGATGGCGTCGGCGAGCACCTCGCCGATGGAGACGTCCGCGGCCGAGATGGCAGCCACCTGGGCGATCTCCTGACGACCCTCGATGTCTTTGGCCTGGTGCTGGATCGAGGCCACGACGGCGGCGACCGCCTTCTCGATGCCGCGCTTGAGCGACATCGGGTTGGCACCCGCGGCCACGTTGCGCAGGCCCTCGCGCACGAGCGCCTGGGCGAGCACCGTCGCGGTTGTCGTCCCGTCGCCCGCCACGTCGTTGGTCTTCGTGGCGACTTCCTTCACGAGCTGGGCGCCCATGTTCTCGAAGTGGTCCTCGAGCTCAATCTCACGGGCGATGGTGACACCGTCGTTGGTGATCGTCGGCGCGCCGAACTTCTTGTCGAGCACGACGTTGCGGCCCTTCGGGCCGAGCGTCACCTTGACGGTGTCGGCGAGCTTGTTGACGCCGGTCTCGAGCCGGCGCCTCGCGTGCTCGTCGAATACGAGCATCTTCGGCATCAGGAAACGACCTTAGCCAACACGTCACGGCTCGAGAGGATGAGCAGCTCTTCGCCGTCGTGGGTGATCTCGGTACCGCCATACTTCGAGTAGACGACCTTGTCGCCGACGGCCACGCTCATCGGGACGAGCTCACCGGTGTTCTCGGTGCGCCGGCCCGGGCCTACCGCGAGAACTTCACCCTGTTGGGGCTTCTCCTTCGCCGTGTCTGGGATGACAAGGCCGGATGCGGTGGTCTCTTCCGACTCGCTCGGCCGAACGACGATGCGGTCGTCCAGGGGCTGCAACTTCATTTCAGGGGCCTCCTGTCTGGCTCCGTTAGCACTCTCGACTTACGAGTGCCAAC
>Ga0187880_1004272_pt1 | contig 10589 bp, 10 predicted proteins | sample June2016WEW_19_4_FD_132998 | JGI IMG/M metagenome (GOLD analysis project Ga0187880, IMG submission 132998) | Peatland microbial communities from SPRUCE experiment site at the Marcell Experimental Forest, Minnesota, USA - June2016WEW_19_40 | ecosystem: Environmental > Terrestrial > Soil >...
CGCGGGAGTATCCTTCATCAGCGCCGTCCGGACCTATGCGGAAGTGAGCGGTCTGAACGGAACGTCGGCGGGCGTCGGTGAGGCTTTGTCGCCGCTCATCGGGGTTTGGGCGCCCACGTTCAGCGCCTGTGAACTGGCAGCGGTCTTCCTGCTGCCGTTCGTTGCCATCGGTCTGGTGGCAGGCGATCGACCAAGTGGCGCCCTGAAGCTGGAAGCCCAACAAGGCATGTCGAGCTTCGCTCGCATCATGGTCAAGGCGCTGGTTCTGCTGGCGGGCTGGCTGGTGGCGATGCTGCCCCCGCTGAGCGCCATCTTGCTATGGAAAAGCTATGGCGGCTCGATTTATGCGCCCGAGCTGGTCACCCTGACCTTCGGCCATGTGCTCAACGCGGGGCTTACGATTGGGCTTGCCGCCGCTATGGCGGCCATCGCGGAACATCCCTCGACCGCGGCGATCCTGACCCTCAGCGTCACCGTCGGCACCTGGATTGTGAGTTTCTTCGGCGCCGTCCAGGGTGGCTGGTGGGAGCGCGCCGCCGGCCTGACGCCCGCCGCCATGGTGGCGGAATTCCAGCACGGCCTCCTGCGGCTTGACACCGTGCTCGTCGCGCTGGCGCTGATACTGACGGGCCTCGGCATCGCGGCGGTCTGGATGCGGCTGGGCGTCCGCGTGCGCCGCCGCGTGTACGAATCCGCCGCCATCGGCGTGCTCGCGGCTGGCGGCATCTTCGCGTGTACATTCCTCACCCCAAGTTGGGATACATCGGAAGCCCGAAGTAACTCGTTCTCCGAAAGCGACGAGCGCGCTCTCCGCCGGATCCAGGCGCCTTTGCGGATCGAGGTGCACCTGGCGCCGGAGGACCCGCGGCGGGACGATCTGGAGCATCACGCGCTTTTGAAGTTGCGCCGCGTCATGCCGAAACTCCAGGTGCAGTATGTATCGGCCACCTCCATCGGGCTTTTCGAACAGACCCGCGCCGGGTATGGCGAGATTTGGTACGATCTGGGCGGCCGCCGGACCATGAGCCGCATCACCGCGGCCGAAGGCGTGTTGGAAACGATTTACTCGCTCGCCGGAGTGGCGCCGCCTCCGGAAAATGACGCGGAGGTTTTTCGCGGGCATCCGCTCGCCGTGCCGGCCAAGGGCGCCGGCATCGTCTTCTATGGCGTCTGGCCGGGACTATTCCTGGCCAGCGGAATACTGGTACGAAGGAGGTTCAAATGAAGGCAGTCGCAGGATGTGGATTGGTTTTTTTTGCCGCCGTTGTTCTTGTCTCGACGGCCGGCGCGGCCGATATCAAGGTCGATCTGAGCCACGAACAGGCCGGCAGGCCGCCGGTCGCGTTCGAACCCATGGTGGGAACGTGGGTCGTTGCCGAAGACGGCGGCGAGAAGGTGATCATGATCGACGGCCGGCCATGGGTCGCAAGTAAAGATAATCCCACCAAGCTCCTGCTCCAGACGGCGCGCAAGCTGTATGGCACGTCGAACGAGGAGCTGATGGACAACGCCAAGCAGTTTGCGTATTATCCGGTCGCGGTCCTCAAGAGCGTCGATAATTTCTCCAACGGCTCCATCGGCGTGAAGTTCAAAACCATTGCCGGCGATTCCGACCGCTGCTCCGGCATTCTCTTCAACGTGAAGCCGAATGGCGACTGGCTGGCGGTCCGCTACAACGATACCGAGAACAACGTCGGGCTATGGGAGTTCCACAACGGCATCCGGCGAAATGTGAGGTTCAGCGATCGTGCCAAGCCGTTCATGCTCGACCGCAGCGCATGGCACGAGCTGAAGATGACGGTAGACGGCGCCACCTTCAAGGCCTGGCTCGACGGCACTTTGGCGCTGGAGTACACACTCGGCGCCGAGCCACAGGCAGGACGAAGAGGCGCGCCGAATGCGGACCTATTCCCCGCCAACAATCCGGTGCTCCGGCCGCCCGTTGCCGGCAAGATCGGCCTGTGGTCGAAAACCGATAGTACAAGCTACTTCAAGGATTACGTGGTGAGCCCGCAATAGCGACGTGGACGGACGATCGTTTCTCGTCGTCAGTCAAGCGGTCGCCTGGCGAGGGGTCGACAGTGCGCGAAATCACGCGAGCAGGCATGCCGACACGCCAGAGGGATAGAACGCGACCTGGTGCCGGGCCGGTGCCGGGGCCGCGGTTCCCACGTTCCTTCCTTACCAGACGACACGCACCGGATAAGCCCCGATCTGCCGGTCGCTGGTGACCAGCGGCAGGCCTTCCGCAACGGCCTGCGCGATGAGCACCCGGTCGAACGGGTCGCGGTGCAGATCCGGGAGCGCGGCCAGGGCCGTAATGTGGCTGGCTCGGATCGGCAATACCCGGCCTCCGAGCAACCCCACCGCCCGTGTCCACCAACTCACTGGATCGGGGATCGGCAGCAACCCCTTCCTGGTCTTGATGACCACCTCCCAATACGACGCGACGCTGAGCACCGGGTCGCCCGCCGCGATGGCTTCCCGGGCGGTCTGCGACAAGCGGTCGGGAGCCGCCAAGGTCCACAACAGGGTGCTGGTGTCGAGAAGATTCACCACTTGCCTTCCCAGAAGGCATCCGCTTCTTCCGGGGAAAGAGGCCGGTCCCAGCCTTCCGGAACTTCGAACTCCCCGCGCATGGCTCCGAACGGAGACGCCGCCGCCCGCGTGATGGCCGCCAGGCGGGCGATGGGTTTCCCGTGCCGGTGAATGAGCACCTCTTCGCCGTCTTGGACGAGGTCCAGGAGATGGGAAAGCTGCGTTTTGGCCTCGTGGACGCTAACCTCAATCATCTCGATTCGATTTTAGTCTAAAATTCTGGTCCGAACAAGAACTGCTGCGGTTAGCGTCGCGGTTAGGAACACGGGGCAGCGGAGCCGCAACCAGGGCGAAGAGGCCCGCCGAATGCGGATTTTGTTCCCCGCCAACTATCCGGTGCTCCGCCCGCCCGTTTCCGGCAAAATCGGCCTGTGGTCGAAAACCGACAGTGCAAGCTATTTCAAGGATTACGTGGTGAGCTCGCAATAGGTGAGATAAGCCGGTGGGACAGACGATCGTCTTTTGTCGTCTGTCGAGCGGTTGTGGCCTAGCGAAGTGCTGACAGACCACAAACAACGATGGTCTGTCCCACCTTCAGGCCTTTGCCAGCGCCGCTTTCACCCGCTCCGGCGTCATGGGCAACTGCGGCACGCGGGCTCCCATAGCGTCGAAGATGGCATTGGCTAACGCTCCGCCCATGGCGATGATGGGTGGCTCGCCGCCGCCCAGCGCGGGCGTCTCGGGGTTCTCCACCAGAACGATTTCGATCTTCGGCAGCCAGGAGAATCGCGGAATCCGGTAGCTGTCGAAATTGGTGTCGAGCACCTGTCCGTTGCGGAACCGCACTTCCTCGGTCAGCGCGTAGCCCATGCCCATGGTGACGCTGCCTTCGGCCTGCTGCCGCAGACCGTCGGGATTGACCACCAGGCCCGCGTCCAGCGCCATCGCCACGCGCCGCACCTGGACGCCGCCGGTGCCGCGATCAACGGCCACCTCCGCCATGGTTGCGTTGTAGACATTCGAATAGATGCCGCACGCCATCCCCACACCGCGTCCGGTGGGCGCGCGGCCGGGCTTCCATCCGAACTGCTTGGCGGCCGTTTCAAGCACGCGCCGCATCCTCGCATCGGTCAGGTTGTTCAGCCGAAACTCCAGCGGGTCCATGCCAGCCTTCGCCGCCAACATATCCATATGCGATTCCCGCGCGAAGGTGTTGCTGTTGACCGATGGCGCGCGCCACGCGCCCACCCGAAACGGATGCATCCCCGGAGGATTGCCGCCTTGCCATCCGCCCGCCGAGGCCACCCGCTTGTTCGCAACGTCGTAGAACGGATTGGCTTCCCGCTCCCCCGCTCCGAACACCTGGCCGTCCCACAGCACGATCTTGCCGCCCGCCACTCCGGCCCGGATCTTCATCACCGCCGCCGGCCGGAACCGGTCGTAAAAAAACTCCTCCCGGCGGCTGTAGACCACCTGCACCGGTTTGCCCGCGATCTTCGCCAGGCGCGCCGCCTCCACCGCCTGGTCGGCTTCCGTTTTGCCGCCGAAGCCGCCGCCGACGTAGCGCGAAATGGCCCGCACCTTCTCGGCTGGGATTCCCAGCGCCGACGCCACGGCGTTCTTCACCTGGAACGGAGCTTGCGTGCTCGCCCACACCGTGACCTTGCCGTTATCGTCTATCTGCGCCGTGGCCGTGTGCGTCTCGATGGGTGCGTGGGCCACATAACTGTTCAGGTAGGTTTGCTCCACCACGCTCGCCGCCAGCCGCTCGCCTTCCGCCAGGCTGCCGCTTTCGCCCACTATCCGGAGCTCGGGCGCCGTCTTCTGAATATGGTCGAAAATTGTCTTGTCGTCGGGGCCGGCCGGCGGCTTTTCGAACTCAGCCCGAATCTTGCCCAGCGCCTCTAGCGCGACGTCCGGCCGTTCATGCAGCACGGCGATCATGTCGCCGTCTTTCACCACCCGCACGCCGGGCAGCTTCTCCGCCGCGGATGTATCCGCCGTTTTCAGTTTCGCCCCATGCGCCGGCGGCCGCAAAATGGCCGCGTGCAACAAGCCCGGAAGCAGTATGTCCCCGGCATATTTCGCCTGGCCCGTGACCTTGTCTCGCCCGTCTTTCCGCCGCGGCGACGTACCCACCACCTGGAAATCTGCCGTCTTCACGGGCACATTCGCCAAATGCCGCTCGATGCGCTTCCCTTCCACGAGCTGACCGTAGGTCACCGCGTTCGACGGCTTGTCCGCTTGGCTGATAGTCCCCGCGTGAACGCGCAATTGTCCGGCTGGCGCCTTCAACCGTTCCGACGCCATCTGCAGGAGTACCGCTTTGGCTTCGGCTCCCGCTCTTCGTACCGCCGGCCAGAGCAGCGGCGTTGTCATCGACCCGAAGGTTCCCATGTCGTACGGGCAGAGATCGGTGTCGCCCAGGACGACGTCGACCGTATCGATCACGACATCGAGCTCTTCCACCAGAGCCATTGCCAGCTCAGTCATCGCGCCCTGGCCCAGCTCCACTTTACCGGCGAGACACGTCACGCGTCCGTCGGCGCCGATTTTCAAATAGGCGTTCAGATCCGTCGGACCGGCCTGCCGCCCCGGCAGCCTGGCCGGCTCCTGAGCCTCCGCCCGGTCCGCCTGAAAAAAGACGAACAACCCCGCGCCCGCGAGGCCGAAAAAGTCCCGGCGTTTCATTTCGCCTGTTACCGGTATGCCCACGGTCATCACGCACCTACCTTGGCCGCGCCGGCGGCTTCCTCAATCGCATCCAAAATGCGAACGTGGGAGCCGCAACGGCACAGATTGTCTTCCATGTGCCGCGCGATCTCTGCGCGCGTGGGATGCGGGCTCTTCGCCAGCAGCGCATACGCGTTCATGATCATTCCCGGCGTGCAATATCCGCATTGGTACGCCTGGTGATCCAAAAAAGCCTGCTGGATGGCGTGGAGCCCGTGCGAGCCAATCCCTTCGATGGTCAGCACCCGCTTGCCGGCCACTGCCTTGAGAAGAGTGGCGCACGACCGCACCGCTTCGTTTTCGAGCATTACCGTGCAGGCCCCGCACAAACCTTCGCCGCACCCGAATTTCGTGCCCGTGAGACCCAAGTCGCTACGCAGGACCCACAGCAGCATGCGCTCGTCGTCGGTCTTTACAGTCGCCGTTTTGCCGTTCAACGTAAAGGAAATGGTCCGTTCCATATCGGTTTCCCAACCCGACTATAACAGATAACAAGTTCTTGTAAGCCGATTTAGCGCGGTCCTACCACCGGCCCCCCAATGCGTTATATGCTAAACGCCGGTAGGACGAATTCTTATGATGACGATCGATCGCCGTAATTTCTTCGCCCGGTCCGCCGCGCTCGCCGCCGCGGCCGCCCTTCCCGCGCCCGCTCGGGTCATGCGCGAATCGGGTGTCAAGCTCAAACTCGGGCTAAACGCTTTCTCCTTCGACAAGCAACTACGCGATGGCAGCATGACTCTGGCCGATGCCGTTCATTTCTGCGCCCAGCATGGTGTCGACGCCCTGGACGCGACCGGTTACTACTTCCCCGGTTATCCCAAGGTCCCACCCGACGAGTATGTTTACAACCTGAAGCGAACGGCCTTCGTCAATGGCGTCGCCATCAGCGGCACAGGTGTGCGCAACGATTTCGCCGTGGCCGACAAGGCCGCGCGCGACAAAGACGTGCAGATGGTCAAGGACTGGATCGTGGTGGCGAGCAAACTGGGCGCGCCCTGTATTCGCGTGTTCTCCGGCCCCCAGCGCCCGGCCGGGCATAGCTTTGACGAAGCCGTCGAATGGATGGTGGGCGATTTCAAGCAGTGCGCCGCGTTCGGCCGCGACCACGGCGTGGTGGTGGCGATCCAGCAGCATAACGACTTTCTCAAGACGGCCGACGAAACCATCCGCGTGATCGACGGCGTGGGGTCGGACTGGTTCGGCTGCATTCTGGATATTGGCAGCCTGCGCTCAGCCGATCCGTACGCCGAAATCGAAAAGCTGGAGCCGTACGCCGTGTCGTGGCAGATCAAAGAGATGGTCGGCCGGGACGGCAAGAATGAGCCAACCGACCTGGCCAAGATCAAGGCGATCATCGATCACTCCGGCTACCGCGGCTATCTGCCGTTTGAAGCTCTGGGCACCGGCGGCAGCGATCCGCGCGTCAGAGTAGCAGCCTTCCTCGAAAAGATCCGCCAGGCCTTCAGTTTGTAGGTGGCACAGGCTTTAGCCCGTGAAAACAAGACCAGCGCCGCCGCCCACTCGCTTACCGCTTCCCGCCTCCCGTGATCAGCCGCGCGCCGCGGTTCCGCGTGATGTAGTTGTACACCCACTCGACGAAAACCAGCATTCGGTTTTCGAATTCCACCAAGTACATCAGGTGCACGAACACCCACAGGAACCACGCCGGGAAGCCGGCTACATGGGCAAAGCCGAAATCGGCGACGGCCTTATTGCGGCCCACCGTCGCCAGATTCCCTTTATCGAAATAGCGGAACGGCTTCATGTTGCCGCCGCGCAGCTTCGTGCGGATCAGGTTGGCCACGTAGCGGCCCTGTTGCATGGCCACCGGCGCAACACCCGGCAACGGTTTGCCGCCCTGGTGGGTGAAGCTGGCCAAGTCGCCGATCACGTGGATTTCCGGATGGCCGGGCAGACTCAGGTCCGGTTCCACCAGCACCCGGCCGGCACGATCGAGCGCGACGCCGGTGCGCTCCGCGAGTTTCTTCCCCAGCGTGGAAGCGCGCACGCCCGCGGCCCAGAGCACCGTACGCGCCGGCACGCGCTCGGCGGCGCCTTCGCTTTCGATCGCGACGCCCGCGCAGTCGATCGCCGTCACGCGCGCATTCAGCCGCAGAGTGACCTTCAGATCTTCCAATTGAGCGGCTGCCTTGCGCGATAAATCTGCCGGAAAGGACGGCAGCACGCGATCCTCGCCTTCCACCAGCAGGATGAGCGATTCGGCGGGATTGATGTGGCGGAAATCGTGGCGCAGGGTGTCGTTCGCAATCTCTCCCAACGCCCCCGCCAGTTCCACCCCCGTGGCGCCGCCGCCCACGATCACGAACGTCAACCACTCGTGGCGCCGCTCGGGATCGGTCTCGCGCTCGGCGTGCTCGAAAGCCGCCAACACGCGCCCGCGGATCTCGGTGGCGTCCTCGATGGTTTTCAAACCGGGCGCCAGCTTGTGCCATTCGTCATGCCCGAAATACGAGTGGGTGGCGCCGCTGGCGACGATCAGGTCGTCGTAGGGAACGGCCCCGTCCTTGAGGATCACGCGCCGCCCGGCGACATCGAAATCCACCGCTTCGGCCAGCAGTACCTCGGTGTTGCGGTGACGGCGAAGCACGGCGCGCAGCGGCGAGGCAATTTCACCGGGAGAGAGCCCGCCCGTGGCCACCTGGTACAGCAAGGGTTGAAACAGGTGAAAGTTGCGCCGGTCCACCAGCGTCAGTTCCACCGGCGCCTTCCCTAGCGCCTTGGCCGCGTACAGCCCGCCAAAGCCGCCGCCTACGATCGCTACGCGATGGTTCTTCACCTACCGTTTGGATGCGGCGGGCCGTCCCCTCGATCCATTCCGTCCAGCGCGGCCCTCAGCTCCACCCCGGGCGCAAATCGCGGCACCTTGCGAGCGGCAATCTCGATCGCCCGGCCGTTCCGTGGGTTTCGCACCACGCGCGCTTTGCGCTGGAACACACCAAACGTGCCGAATCCGGAAATGATCACCCGGTCCCCGCTCCTCAGCCCGGCCTGAATGCCCGCCACGCAAGCCTCCAGCGCCCGTGCCGCCTGAGCCCGTGTCAGCGCCGCATCGGCGGCGATCCGCGCAACCAAATCCCGCTTCGTCACAAAACCCGAAGCCGCGATGTTTATCAAAACCGGAGCATCGGTGTCAACGGGTGGACATGGGTGCCGCAGGCGCGGCTTGGCCCTGCCAACGCGATTTCGGGTTTCGCGAAGGGCGAGTCATGGCTACTTCCTGTAAATAGTGAGGGCGGTGTTACGGGCCTTCGCCGCGCCAAAATGCTCTTGTGTGTAATCGCAGATGCGCGTCAGATCGACTACGGCTGGTCTCGTCCAGCGAACCCTCATCAGCCCGCGTACCGGCGGTCGATTAAGTCCCGGACGTCGCGGTCGTCGATGAGTTCGCCTCTCTCAGCCGCGGCCAGTCCTTGTTCGACTTCCTGGAGAAACCATTCCTCATGGTCCACCAACCGCTCGATCGCTTCTTGCACAAGCGTCTCCGTGGCGCGGCCTTGCTGGACAGCCATGCGCGAGAGCCTACTTTCAAGATCGGGGTTGAGAGAAATCTCCATGCCGTCAGTCTACGGCTTCGGCGCTGTGCCGTCAAATGCCGGAAGACCCCTTATCCCGCCAACTGCCTCAGCACATACGGCAGAATCCCGCCGTATCGGTAGTATTCCACTTCTTGCGGCGTATCCACCCGAACCGTCACGGCGAACTTCTTTTCGCTTCCATCGGCCGCCACCGCGCGCACGGTTGCCTTGCGGCCTCCGCCGTTGAGCGATGCTGGAATGCCTTCGATGTGGAACAACTCCTTGCCGGTGAGGCCCAGCGAGGCCACATTTTCCCCCTCGCCGTACTGTAATGGCAGCACGCCCATACCCACCAGGTTGGTGCGATGAATGCGCTCGAAACTTTCCGCGATCACCGCGCGCACGCCCAGCAGCATCACACCCTTCGCCGCCCAATCGCGCGACGACCCCGAGCCATATTCCTTGCCGGCCAGAATCAGCAGCGGCACGCCTTCCTGCTGGTATTCCATGGCCGCGTCGTAGATGAACTTCTGCTCGCCGTCCGGCAGGTGTACCGACCAGCCACCCTCCGTGCCGGGCGCAAGCTGGTTGCGCAGCCGGATATTGGCCAGCGTGCCGCGCACCATCACCTCGTGATTGCCGCGCCGCGCACCGTAAGAATTGAAATCTGCCGGCTTTACGCCCAGGCCAATCAGATATTTTCCCGCCGGGCTATCCTTCGGAATTGACCCCGCCGGCGAAATGTGATCGGTCGTCACCGAATCGCCCAGCATCGCCAGCGCGCGCATACCGGCGAAATCGTGGATCGACTTGGCCGGGTCGGCCAACTGCTCGAAGTAAGGCGGCTTCTTGATATAGGTCGAGCTGGGGTCCCACTGAAACGTATTGCCGGTCGGCACCGGCAGGGTCTGCCAGTTCCGATCGCCGTCGAAAACGTGGGCGTATTCGTGTTCGAACATGCCCTGGTCGATGGCCGCGCGCACCGTGGCCGCGACCTCTTGGTTGCTCGGCCAGATGTCGCGCAAGTAAACCGGCTTGCCGTCGGAGCCAGTGCCTAGCGCGTCGCTGGTCAGGTCGAGATCCACCGTGCCGGCCAGCGCGTACGCCACCACCAGCGGCGGCGACGCCAGGTAGTTGGCTTTCACCAGCGGATTCACGCGCCCTTCGAAGTTGCGGTTGCCGCTGAGCACTGCCGCCACCACCAGGTTTTCTTTGTTCACCGCCTGCGCCACCGGCTCCGGCAGCGGCCCGCTGTTGCCGATGCACGTGGTGCAACCGAAGCCCACCAGGTGGAAGTTCAGTTTTTCGAGGTACTCGAGCAGCCCGGCTTTGCGGTAATAATCCATCACCACTTTCGACCCGGGCGCCAGGCTGGTCTTCACCCACGGCTTCACCTTGAGCCCGCGCTCCACCGCCTTTTTGGCCACCAGACCCGCGGCCAACATCACCGAAGGATTGGACGTGTTGGTGCAACTGGTAATGGCGGCAATCACCACCGCGCCGCCGCTTATGGTCGCGCTCGCTCCGTCGATGGTGGCCGCGGCGCTCTTGGCCGGGCCGGGGAAAGCGTCGTGGAAATTCTTCTTCACGCCGCCCAATTCCACGCGGTCCTGCGGGCGCTTGGGCCCGGCCATGGAGGGCGTCACCTCGGCCAAGTCGAGCGCCAAAGTATCGGAATAGGCTGGGTCGGGCGTGGCGTCGGTGCGGAACAGGCCTTGCTCCTTGGTATAGGCTTCCACCAGCGCGACCAGCTCGGCGGGCCGGTTGCTGAATTTCAGA
>Ga0187880_1004275_pt1 | contig 10582 bp, 14 predicted proteins | sample June2016WEW_19_4_FD_132998 | JGI IMG/M metagenome (GOLD analysis project Ga0187880, IMG submission 132998) | Peatland microbial communities from SPRUCE experiment site at the Marcell Experimental Forest, Minnesota, USA - June2016WEW_19_40 | ecosystem: Environmental > Terrestrial > Soil >...
GAAGCTCGAGCGGGTGCTGACCAACGACCCGGGCAGCGGGGTGGTGCGCCACGCCGACGCCGGCTACCCGGAGGCGGAGCGGGTTGCCGCCGCCAAGGGACTCCGGCTTCCCATGCGCGAGCTCGGGGGACGATTCGATAGGACAGGTGAGGTGCTTTGAGATGAGCGTGATCACGGAACCGGCCCTCGATCGTGCTGCCAGCACCGGGCCTCTGAGCGGTGTCCGCGTGCTCGATCTCTCCGCGCAGCTGACCGGCCCCTACTGCTCCGCTCTGCTCGCCGACCTCGGCGCCGAGGTCATCAAGATCGAGATTCCCGGCCGGGGTGATGACACCCGGCACATCGGGCCGTTCCGCAACGGGGAGAGCGTCTACTTCGACATCCTCAACCGGTTCAAGAAGAGCGTGACCATGAACCTGCGCGATGCTGACACGCACCGGCTGTTCATGCGCCTCGCCGAGCATTCCGACGTGATGCTGGAGAACTTTCGGCCCGGGGTCACCGGCCGCCTGAGGATTGACTACGCCTGCGTCTCCGCGGTCAACCCACGGATCGTCTACGCCAGTATCTCCGGGTATGGTCAAACGGGGCCGATGGCGCTGTTTCCCGCTTACGACCTGATTGTTCAGGCAGCCTCCGGGCTGATGAGCGTGAACGGTCAACCCGACGGACCCCCCACGAAGGTCGGTGAGTCCATCGGCGACATCACGGCCGGTATGTTCGCAGCGCTCGGCATCGTGGCGGCGCTGCGCGAGGCGGGGCGGACCGGAAAGGGCACCTACATCGACGTCTCGATGCTGGAGAGCCTGCTCGCCCTCCAAGTCACCATCCAGAGCCTGTACGACGTCTCCGGAGTGGCGCCGGCGCGGGTCGGCAACCGGCACCCGGTGACTACCCCCTTCGGCACCTACAGGGCCAGCGACGGCCTGGTGATCCTGGCAGTCTCTAACGAAACGCTCTGGGCCCGTGTGGCCGAACTGATCGAGCGGCCGGACATGGTCGGCGACCCCCGGTACGCGACCGGCGACCTCCGCACCGAGCACGAGGCCGAGGTTCGGCAGGCGATCGAGGCCTGGACCGCACAGCGGACCGTGGCCGAGGTGGTCGCCGCCGCGGAGCGGAGCGGAGTGCCGACGTCTTCTATCCTCAACTTCGCGGAGGCGGTGAGCAGCGAGCAGGTGAAGGCTAGGGGTGCTGTGGCTCGCTTCAACCACCCCATCGCCGGGTGCGTGGAGTACGTGGGTCTGCCAGTGCGCTTTGCCACGCACCCCCCGCTGGAGCCGGTGCCGAGCCCAGCCCTGGGCGCCGACACCGAGTCGGTGCTGTCCGGACTGCTCGGGGTCGCGGCGGAGGAGCTCGTCACCCTCCGGGCTCGCGGAGCTATCTGATCCGCTGGGTGGGGAACGTTAGCCGCGGATGTTCATGGAGGAACCGTGCTGAAGTCGGTGTGGGTGATGCTACTGAGTCGCCGGGGCCCCTCGCGCCCTGGAGGTTTCCTGGTCAAACCTTCCGCGAACGACTCGGCGTCCACGCGGCGTTCGGCGGTTGCCGACGCCACCACCCGAGAGGTGGAGATCTCCAATTGAGCACAGAAGCTAGCTACAGGAGCGGCCTGCAGGTCGAGCAGCGCACGAGCGACTACATACCCTCGGTGGAGCGTTAGTGGACTACATAGGAGTTAACCATGTTACAGACACCCGACTCTCTGCAGATCGAGCGACCACTCGCGTCTCCGCAGATCGAGCGACCACTCGTGCTCGAGAGACGGACCATCGACTTCATCCCACCTGAGGAACGCCACGGGCGCCGGTCAGGTCTGTTCACCATCTGGTTTGCTGCCAACTGCCAAGCTACCACTGCAATCACCGGCGCCTTTGCGATCCTGCTTGGTCTACCAATGGGCTGGGCCATTGCCGCGCTAGTTATCGGGAATGCGGTTGGCGCCATCTTCATGGCGGCCCACTCCGCACAAGGACCAAAGCTCGGTATTCCTCAAATGATCCAGAGCCGTGCTCAGTTTGGCTTCTATGGCGCTATTCTACCGCTGATCATCGTCGTCCTGATGTACGTAGGCTTCTTCGCATCATCGACCGTGCTGTGCGGGGATGCTCTCACAGCCTGGACTGGGGCGCCCAGTTGGGCAGGGATCCTAGTCGGAGCTGGCGTCTCCGCACTCGTCACTATCTTCGGCTACGATCTTGTGCATCGCTACATGCGCTGGATGTCTGTGATCAGTGGTCTAGCTTTTCTCTTCCTCACTATCCGGCTAGCAACGACCTACAACCTCGCGGCTGTCAGCCATACGGGAACATTCGCACTCGGGTCCTTCATTCTAGCCATGACTCTGGCTGCGACCTGGCAGATCACCTACGCGCCGTACGTCGCGGACTACTCGAGATACCTCCCCAAGGAGACGCCGATACCCCTCGCGTTTGGGTTGACCTACGCCGGCTCGTTCATCGGGTCCACGTGGATCATGATTCTTGGCTGTTATGCGGTCGCTGCCTCCAAGACTTTCGTCACAAATCCGATAGGCTTTCTCGTGCACCTGTCGCCAGGCGCCGATTGGATCTTCTACCTGATCGTTCTCGGCGGGCTGATAGGGTCAAACATCACGAACCTGTACGGTGGTTTCATGTCGAGCACAACCACCTTCACTGCCCTCATGCGTTTTAGGGTCACGCGGCGCACTCGCGTCGAGTACGTGCTTGTTCTCGGGATTATCGGGTCCGTGCTGGCCGTGGTGGGAAGCACGAACTTCTTTACGTACTTCGAGAACCTGATTTTTTTCCTGGCTTACTTCGTGATCCCGTGGACAGCGATTAATCTGGTTGATTTCTACATCACCCGCAGGGGCAAGTACAACATCGCCGCCATCTTCGACCCTCATGGAGAGTACGGCGGGGTCAGCTGGCGTGCTGTCGTTTCGTACCTAGTGGCGATCGGCATAGAGATACCGTTCGTAAGCAGTTCCTTCTACGTTGGGCCCATGGTGCACCTCTTGGGTGGCGCGGACGTCTCATGGATACTCGGGATCGCTGTTGCAGGCGTCCTGTACTTCTTCCTGATGCGGCAGAAGTCAGCAAGCGAGCATGGCGGTCGCTCGCAAGCGCTGGCGGCTGCCGCCGAGGTAGCGAGGCATGACTGACACGTTGGCCACTGAAGTCACGAGCACGCCAAGCTGGGGCACGGAACTGCGTCGGCGGCCAGGACCGGCTGGCTTCCTACAGTACGTCCCCCGTCCACGGCTCGTCGGCGAGCTGCTTGTAGATGCTTCGAGATGGGGTAGCCGAGAGTATCTGGTGCAGGGAAGCACTAGCGTGACGTTCCGCGACCTTATCGCGAGGGTGGCAGAGTGCGCTGATTCGCCGGCTCTGGCGAATCTCGAACGGGGAGCTCGCACGCTGCTTCTAGCCGATGCGTCAGTGAGTTGGGTAGTGGCTTTCTGGACCTGCATCAAGTTGGGCGCCATCGTGAGCCTGGGGAACACGTGGTGGGAGGATGAGGTGTTGGCGCACGCTATCGTAGATGCCGATCCATCCCAGATCATCACTGACCAAGCCGCTCGGCCCTGGAATCGTTTAGCTCCTGATCGGGAGGTCGTCGATGTGGCCGCGTTCGGTGGCGCCGCATCGAACGCGAACGCCGCGCTTAGCTTTCCCGCAAGGGAAGAGGACGATCCGTGCGCTGTCATCTTCACGGCTGGGACCACCGGGTACCCGAAAGGGGTTGTACTGTCACACCGCGCCCTGATAGCCAACGTTCACGCGATGCTGCACGTTAGCAGGCGGCTTCCGCAGGATGAGACTGGCGGACGATCATCGGATGTCACCTTGGTCACGTCACCTCTCTTCCATATCGGGGGAGTCCAGGGCCTGCTTTTGTCCCTGGTATACGGTGGCAAGGTCGTATTCCTTGAAGGCCGCTTCAGAGCGGAGAAGGTTTTGGACGCGATCGAACGTGAGCGAGTGACCATCTGGGGAGCGATCCCGACAATGGCTTCGCGTGTGGTCGAGGAGCTGCATAAGGCGCCTCGCGACGTGTCAAGTGTACGATCGATCTCTCTCGGAGGCGCCGCGGCCACGGAAGAGCTCCGCAATAGGGTGCTGCATGCATTCCACGTGACCCGGCGTCCATCCGTCACGTATGGCATGACAGAGGCGGGGGGCACGATCACTCTTGCGCGCCCAGGGGTCCTGAGTGACCACCCCGGAACTGTCGGTGCGCCGCTACCGCCCGTAGAAGTGCGAATAGCGCGCCCCGGCAGAGACGGGGTCGGTGAGATTCTGGTTAGGAGCCCGGCTGTGATGACCAGATACCTTGGCGACGCCACGGGAGGGCCACTGGACGCTTGTGGCTGGCTCCGGACAGGCGACCTCGGCTTCATGAGAGATGGCCTCCTGTATCTTGCAGGCCGAGACAAAGACGTAATCATCCGAGGTGGCGAAAACATCTCGGCGAGCAGGGTGGAGTCTGTCCTTCTGAGTAATCCACTCGTCGCGGATGCCGCCGTCGTTGGAATCCCCGACGAGGACCTCGGTGAGAGGGTGGCGGCTGTGGTTGTTGTCAGAGACGGAGCTACGGTCACAAAGGAGGAGTTGGTTGAGATGGCCCGACCCCACTTGGCCTACTTCGAGGTCCCGCAGCAGGTGGTGGTTGGCATCGCCCCGCTCCCTACGAACGACGCGGGTAAGGTCGACAAGGCAAAGGTTCGGGCCATGTTAATTGCGAGTACATCGCCAGTCAATTCGGAGGGAGGTAGGTGAGCCGGAGCGATACAGCAGCCATGGCCGAGGCGTCGTTATCGTCGCAGATGATTGCTGAAATGCGCAAGCTTATCGGCACCGACCTGCGTATCGACCACTCGGTCTTCAACGACCGGGCGACCCCGCTAGCTGTTGTGAAGTTCACGAGCGGTATCGGAGATGTGAATCCCCTGTGGATGAGCCAAGAACATGGCGCGACCTCGCCCTATGGCCGACCGATCGCACCACCGTCGTTTGTAATAGGCTGCTTCTCGGGTGTCCAGTTTGGATGGCCAGGTCTCGGCTCGTTTCACTCTGGCTCTAAGCTCTGGTTCGCCTCACCGGTGTACTGGGAGGACTTCGTGTACTCGTCATGTCGGTATGACGGCTTCGAGGGGCCGCGACGCAGCGGGTTCGCCGAGCGGGCCGTCATTGACCAATTCACGAATCGCTACACGAACCAGTTGGGAGTCGAGATAGCTCACATCGAGTGGTACGTGTTCAATTTTGAGCGAGCCACGGCCCGTCGTCGACCGCGGCAGAAGTTACCGCATGAGCCGCACCGGTGGGAACCTGAGGAGCTGGAATCAATCGAAGCACAGATCCTGGCGGAGAAGGTGCGAGGCCCACAGCCGCGCCTATGGGAGGACGTTGCCATCGGCGACGAACTGGATCCACTAACAAAGGGTCCTGTAGGCCTGACTGACGAGATTGCCTTCGTCGCTGGAGGTGGGGCGCCCATCCCCCGATTGGCCGCGAATGCTGCTGCACTTGCTGAGTACGCTCGACACCCAGCCTGGGCGTTCCGCGACCCCGTGACCGGGGCGCGCGAACCCATCTTTTCAGTCCACTACAACGAGCGGGCGGCACGCGCGATGGGAGTCCCCTATGCGTATGATGTCGGCTTCCAACGGCAGTGCTGGCAAGTGCAGCTCCTCACTAATTGGATCGGAGACGATGCATGGATCAAGTATTGCGAGGCCCAGTATCGGAGCCACGTCCTCCTGGGCGACGTCGTGCGGCTTGGCGGTCGTATCACGGCTAAGGCAGTCGACAAGGACGGTGATCACACTATCGAAGTGAAGACGTGCGCGACGAATCAGCGGGGGCTAGACGTCATGCCCGGGAGCGCGATCATCGCGTTACCCAGCAGGCATGATGACATGTCGCCCGCGGCGCGGCGCGCTAGGAGCGTGGAGCCGTTGGAGACGATGGGTTGGCAACCACGGCCTCGAGCGGTAGCGTGAGTGCGTCTGAAGAGCAGGTGAACCGCCCCGGGTTTCATAGAGAGACTGGGGTGGCCTGGGTTTGGTGGAGTCCGATTCTTGGACTCATGCTGCCGTCGTTGGTTGATGCCGAGCCTCGAACTCGACAGGTGTGAGCATACTCAGGGACGAGTGGCGGCGCTGGCGATTGTGGAAGATCTCGAGGTACTCGAAGATCGCGCTCGCCAGCTCGATTCGGGTCTTCCACCGCTTCCGATCGAGGAGCTCGACCTACATCCTGCTCCAGAAGGATTCGATGACCGCGTTGTCGAAGCAGTCACCCACCGAGCCCATGGACGGCAACAACCCGGAATCGACAGCTCGACGAGTGAAGGCCCACGAGGTGAACTGGGTGGCTTGGTCGCTGTGAATGATGGTCTCCCCCTGGGGCCGGCGCTGCTCGATGGCCATCCCCAGAGCGTTGGTAACGAGCGCGGTGCTTGGTGTTGCGTCAATCGACCAACCGACCACCCTTCGTGAACAGGGATTGAGGACGACGGCGCAGTAGACCTTGCCCTCCCTGGTTGGGTGTTCGGTGATTTCCGTGACTCACAGCTGATCGGGATCGTCGCGATGAAACTGCCGGTCGACGCGGTGACCGGCGGTGGCCATACCGGGGATGCGCCGGAAGCGAGGTCGGCCGGAGATCCCTTGGATTCCAGCACGGCGCATGAGCAACTCGACGGCCTGATGGCCAATGACGACACCCTGTCCGAGGGTCAGGTCGGCGTGAACGCGGCGGATCCCATAGGTGCCCCGGGAGGCGCTGTGGACCTGCCGGATCAGATCGGTGAGCCAGGCGTGTCGGACAGCCCGAGCTGAGGGCGCACGCGACCGCCAAGCGTAGAAGCCGGACTCGGACACCTGGAGCACACGACAGGCGAGCTGCGCTGGCAGGGCGGATGCGGTGATCACCTCAATGGCCGCGAACCTCCTTTTGGGCTTGTCGCCTCCTTCAGCAACTCGCCGGCCTTGCGGTGGATGGCGAGCTCGCTTTCGAGCTCTCGGATGCGCCGCCTCGCCGCCGCCAACTCGGCGCGCTCCACCGAGGTGAGACCTGCCTCGACCCCTTGGTCCACGCGCGCCTGCCTCCGCCGGCTGTACACGGGCTGGTCGCTGATGCCGAGGTCGCGGGCAATATCGCCGACTCGGCGGCCTGCTGCGACGAGGTCAAGCACCCGTTGACGGAACTCCGGCGGGTAGCCCCTTCTTCCCATGCTGTCCTCCTGGTGGGACAACAGCGTGCCAGTCTAGTAATCCGACTCCACGAAACCCAGGGCAGACCAGACGGGGGCAAGGTGCGCTTACTTGCGCTTTCGAAGCACGCTGGCGTGATTATGGAGAACTCTTCCCCATGACCTACAGCGCATGGTAACGGTTGGATCTGTGCCGGGGTACCAGCTAACGCCGACCTCCTACGTGGTCCTGGGCATGACCGCTCTCCGCGGCCCAACGACGTCTTACGACTTGAAGCGGGCCATCGGGCGCTCTATTGGGTACTTCTGGCGCTTTCCCCACGCCCAGATCTATGATGAGCCGGCCCGCCTAGCCGAGGCGGCCTCGGCTGGAACGACGATAGAGTCACGCATGTGTCCGCCATGCTCGCAAGTCCACTCCTTGCCACGACTCTCTGCAGGAGCTGACGCCGCAGGCGCCGGGCAGCGGTGATGCCGCGAAGCGCAACGGCGAGCGCACCCTGGCGGAAGACACAGAGCCCACATTGCCGCGCTCTCTGTATGGCTAGATAGATGACGATGCCGACGGTCACGGCGATGTCGCACGCGCGGAGGGATTTCGACCACCGCGCAGCCCAGGGGTTAGCCAGCCGCACGAAGCCCGTCGGGATTCAGCGGGAGGTCCCGAGCCCGGGTGGCCACGACTCAGCCGAGTATCCACACCCAGCAGCAATGCGTCGGTGGCCTCCGTGCGACCGCCAACGCTCTGCACAGCGAGACAGCCGGTGTGTGGCAGCCGTAGGGCAGCTATAGCGTGCCAGTCGGCCTCAGCGCCGTCCCCGCTCGTGCGGCACTACCCGCCGCACCGCAGCTCGGGGGAGGAGGGTTCGGGAGGAGGGGGGTGGATAAGTGCCGGAGTTGTGGACGGCTGTGCATGATCGGGTGGTCGTACAAGGAAGACCCCACCTCCCGGGCGGTGGTGTGGGCACTCAGCCCGCTCCGCCAAAGGCCGGGCTCCAACAGCCGACCAGGAGTTGCGACCAGTGCGGACGTCCCCGCTGAGACTGCTCGGCCTCGTACCGGCCGTACGCGACCGTTCTGGTCCCCCTTCCGACTATCGCGGCGCGGGTACTTGGAGCCAGGGCTGAGGAGACGTGGGAGACGACATCAGCGCGGCGAGCTCGGGATCCGCAGCGCGCAGCCGGCAGACCGCAGAGTCAGCGTCCGCCTCGGCGCCGAGGCTGGGGCGGGGTAGCGTGGACGGCATGGTCGCCCTATGGTAAGCGAGCCGGTGTCGCCAACGGAGGAGCAGCAGGCGCTGGACCTCCTGGAGCCGCCTCCGCTTCGGCTACGATCTGAACCGATGGAGTGGCGGGAGGAGACGATCAGCGGCCACGACGGGCACAAGTTCGGCGGCTGGCTGGTCGTCCCCGACCGCGGCTCTGGGCCCGGGATGGTGGTGTGCCAGGAGATCTTCGGCATCACCGACTACATCAAGGGCGTCTGCGACCGGCTCGCCGGCCTGGGCTATGTGGCCCTGGCCCCCGAGCTGTACTCAAGGATCGAGCCCGGCCTGGTCCTCGACGAGCGCGAGCCCGACAACTTCCCTCGCGCCCTGCAGGCTGGCCAGCAGCTCGACTTTGCCCAGGCGGTCGACGACTCGGTCGCCGCCCTGGAGCACCTGCGCGGGCTGCCGGAGGTGGAGAATGGTCGGGTCGGGGTGATCGGCTTCTGCCTGGGCGGCGGCCTTGCTTTCCTGGCAGCGGCCGCCAACGATCCGGAGATCTCCGTCTGCTACTACGGATCGGCGATCGCCCACGTGCTCGATCGCGCCCCGCAGGTGACCTGCCCCGTGATCTTCCACTTCGGCACCGAGGACAAATACATCTCGGCCGAGCAGGTTGAGGCGGTGGAGCGGGCGTTCGCGGGGCGCGACGCGGAATTCCACCTCCACCCAGACGCCGGCCACGCCTTTGACAACCACAACGAGGCGATCTTCAGCCGGCCCGAGGCCGCGGCCCGAGCCTGGGAAGAGACCGTCGACTTCTTGGCGCGACGGTTCCCGCCAGCCGGCTGAGCCTCGCGAGGTCAGATCGGACTGCTCGTCGACCGCGAGGCCCAGGATCGTGACAACCGCCGGGTCGAGCGCAACCTCAAGGCGGCCAAGCTCGACGCGACCCCATGCTGGCGCTTGCAGAGTTGGTAACCGCAGCTCGCTCCGTAGCAGTCAGCCTCGGTGCTCGGCTCACAGTGGGACGAGTTCAGGTTGAACCAAACGGCAGCAACGCGACTCCGGCGCGGGTCACGGCCTGGCTGGATGCGCGCGCAGAACACGACTCGGCACTCGACGCCTCGGTCGACGAGGTCAGTCGCAAGGTCAGACAGATCGCGGCGCAGCACGGGGTAATCATCCGAGTGCATTGTGATTCGTGCACTCGCGGTGTGACCTTCCTTGAGCCCATGTGGAGCATCATTGGCGGGCCATGACGCGGGGATCCTCACGGCTGCGGGATTCCCCAGCGCGATGCTCTTCGTACGAAACCCGACCGGCATCAGCCATAGCCCTGCAGAGCATGCCGATGAGGCCGACTGCCTCGCGGGGGTGACGGCGTTGGCGGCCATTGTTGAGGAACTCGCCTGCCGGTGAACCGGATCTGGTGAGCGAGGAGCGTCGGGCTAGCAGCCGAGGTGATCGAGGGACGACACCAGTCTCGGCGAAGACGTGCGTGGCGAGTTGGAGGGGACTGTCCGCGAGCTCCGTGGCGAGTGTGCATGCCGAGCAGTGACGCTGGCCCGGGCTTTCCAACACCGAAGGCAGGGCAGCCCACTGGTCTGTGGTTGGCCCGATGGCCAGCCGGCTACTCTCGCGCACGCCCACCGGGGAGCATGACACGTGCCAGCAAGGCGGTCCCACAGCTGAAGCCGGTGGCGGTCCCGAGACACACGACCAGCCCCGCCCCGATCAGAGGCCCGGCCGCAGCCGATCCAATTGGGCTGCCCATGAAGTTGAGCGACATGCTTACCGTGAAGGCGCGGCCGTACCAGGCCGGGTCGGTGCGGCGTTGGCGCATCGAGAACATGCCAACCTCCATCGGTCCGCCGAAGTCGGCACCGTAGATGAGCTTGCCGACCACAGCGATCGCCAGATGGGGAGTGGCCGCCAGGACAGCGAGCCCGGCTGCGGTGCCGAGCATGCCAGTGAGGATGAATGACCGCTCCCGCCCCTGGTCAGGCCCAGCCGGCCCACCACCGCTCTGACTGCCCCGCTCAACCCGCTAAGAGCTTGCGCCGATAGGTGATTGACGCGGTCATGGGCAGCGGCTCGGACGGCCCTCCCAGCGGTAGCGCCGCCAGCCTTCGCGGATGAGGCGGCGGACGATGATGATGGCGTTGACGA
>Ga0187880_1004281_pt1 | contig 10575 bp, 8 predicted proteins | sample June2016WEW_19_4_FD_132998 | JGI IMG/M metagenome (GOLD analysis project Ga0187880, IMG submission 132998) | Peatland microbial communities from SPRUCE experiment site at the Marcell Experimental Forest, Minnesota, USA - June2016WEW_19_40 | ecosystem: Environmental > Terrestrial > Soil > Wetlands...
ATGACGGCCGCTTCCCTCTGGCGACTCACTCGCGTGACTCGCCTGCGGATGGCACCATCTTTCCGGTGCCGCACACCTCGTCACTGCTCGCGGATTTTCCGTGGTTCTGCCACGGGCTGCTAGGGGCTTTGGGTGGGGGTACACATTCGGTCCAGTAATGGTCAATAACACGATGCAGCTGGACGACAACAATGATTGGGTCGAAGTCACTGAAACAATCATCGAGTCATCACCCCCGCGTCAATCCGTTCAGATGAAATTGCACCAGCTGGAGTCGTACATCGACTAAACACTTCGCTCCAGAGTAGAAAGATGTTAGTCCTATGGCAGGGCAAACTACTAAGACAGTCCGGGAAGGGCGGGACCTTGCGACGATCATCGCTATCTCCATTGTGGCCTTTACAATCTCAGATCTTGTGCATGAAGGTGTGGGTCACGGCGGCGCCTGTCTTCTCACGGGAGGTCACGCACAGGTGCTCTCCAGTGTGCATTTCGCATGCAATCAGGACAACAGGCTCATCGAAGCGGCCGGAACGCTTGTCAACTTCATTATTGGGTTCCTATGTTGGATTGCGTTGCACGCGGTAAATCGCGCGCGCCAACATTTGCGCTACTTTCTATGGCTGCTGATGACCATTAACCTGCTTCAAGCGGCCGGATACTTCCTTTTTTCTGGTTTGGGGAACATCGGCGACTGGGCCTACGTGATTCATGATCTCGCACCGACTTGGATCTGGCGCGTCGGACTTAGTATATCGGGCGTCGTGTTATATGCAATGCTGGTCTGGCTGGCTTTGCTCGAGTTGCGCCCTTTCCTCGGACAACACGACTGGAGACGCGGCGGAGCCAAAGACCTGACGATTGTTCCTTATGTTACCGGTGGCATACTCTATACGGTAGCTGGTATGTTCAATCCCGTAGGTATGATCTTGATTGGAGTGTCAGCAGCAGCGGCCTCGTTCGGTGGAACCTCCGGAATGGCGTGGATGACCCAATGCTTGGGAAGCAAACTCGTCCCGAAAGTTGGCGGCCAAGCTCTTGCTCTGCAACGCAGCCTAGTTTGGATTATTGTCGCCTTCATCACCGCTATGGTCTTTGTTTCAGTGCTGGGGCGTGGCATACGATTAGGCACCGCACCCTGAAGACAGGCCTCTGATGCAAAGAGCCACCACAACCGAATATCGGCGATAAAGTGACGTTGTGTTTTATGCGGTGGGATTGGCATTCCAGATGGCGGGCGCAGCTTGGCCTTTGATTTTCAGTTGACCTAAGGCGAATTGATTTTTGGTGAATGCGGCGGAATAGCTCCACGCCAGCGATCGCGATAACGGCAGACTCGATGTTCTTGAGGCCAAGCATCGCTAAGGTCCTGAATTTGATCCCACGGTGATCCTGTTCGATCAGGTTGTTCAGATACTTTGACGAACACAGTTTAGTGGCCTTGGGCAACAGACCGTGAGTGCGCATTTCGCGAACAGCCGCGATGCGAAGCCGCAAAGCCGTCGAGTGTAATCGTATGTGGCGGTTTCCCCTCATGCATGATTGCCTTCTTGAAGCAGGCCTTGGCCGCGGATACATCGCGTGTGCTGCTGAGCCTGAAGTCGATCGTCTGTCCTCACTTGTTACCGCTCGATCGACATAGGCCCAGCGGCCGCGAACCTTTATATGGGTCTCATCGACTCGCCAGGAGCGGCCAGCGGCCCGGGCAAAGCGATTCCAGCGTTTGATGAACCCCGGGCACACCGCTGCGCACAACGCAGGCTTGTGGTATGAGCAAGGCGCAATCCGCGCTCAGACATCATCTCGACCAGATCGCGGAAGCTGAGCTTGTAGCGCAGGGGCCGCCCAAGGATCTCTTCGACGCAACCCACTCGCAAAGCTACTCCTTCTCGGTGACCAGGATTTCCGAGATCCGGCAAAAGCTCGTTTCCCACCGGGCAGCGTCATCATGTAAGCAAGATGGAGATGAGAAGCCGGAGCGGCAAAGTGTGATCCGTGTTCCCGCGTCGATCGGTTCCAGGTTACCGGCCGCGATCCAGGTGTGTACGAGCTTTCGAGGCGAATCGGCCCCAGTAAACTCTCCTTCCAGAGAATAAGGGTTGCCTCTGCCAATTCCTGACGCCCCCTATCGCCCGCCCACCGGGACGTCTCGAGTCCATTCCCGTGTGTCGAATACTCCTGGCCTGACCCACCATCGGGTAATCTCTTCGGAAGCTAACGCCCGGGTGGAGGCTCCATGAACTGTCTCTAGAGACCCGGCAGACGCTGGCGCAGCGGCCGGGCCTGCCGTTCGCTCACGGCGATCTCAGTGGACGCTGCGTCGGACATAACAAGCAGAAAGCTGCTCTTGAAGCAAGGCTTGATCTATTTGATCCGCGACATATTGACCAGCACTTCGCGGCGTGCGCGGAAGAACTCCTCCGGCGGCAAGGCGGCTTCGAGTTCGGCCAGTTGGTAGTTCACCCAGAACGAGGCTTTCGCTGTCATCGCATGCACGATGCCATCCTGCACCTGGAACCAGAGGATTTGTTCCAAAGGCACAAGCAGGGCGCGTCCGTCTTTCCGGCAGACGGTGTTGGGTGGGCTTCAATGCCAGCCACAGCCTGGGACTTATTTTGTTCGGCTTGGTTTTCGGTTATCTCGCATTAGCTCACGGCCAACTCCTCTTTCGGTCACCGGTACTGCTCGTTGTCGGGCTGGCAATGCTTGGTGGTCTTGTTGTGCTCTGCAAGATTTATTTTTTTAGTTGGCCTCTCACAGGAGTCAGCATTTCTTTGGCCTGCTATGTGGCCAGCATTGCGTTATCGCGGGCCTCGCCTTGAACCCAGAGGTCGTAACACCCTAATCGTGGCTCGGTCCGAATATATTGGTTGGAGCCGCGCTCTTAATCACTTTTCTTGCCATTTCGGACGGTCATACGAACAACGAAATGCGCCGTCAGGTATGGGTCGCCCTATAGCCTCTTGGGTACGGGAAGGCCCTGTATTCCCAGGCTCGGTACGTCGGTTCGCCAGTCTCCAGAGATACATTGCCGCGTATGCACGCCATGGCCTCCAGGCTTCGGCATGGTGCGCCAGTTCACGGGAGTTGCCAAGCCCCATGGCGCGCAAGAGGCCCAGATCGCCGGAGGGAAAAGCGTCAGGCTCCCCGAGCGCTCGCATAGCCACGTACTGCGCCGTCCACTGCCCAATGCCCGGAATCTCACACAACCGATTCAACAAAGTTTCGAAATCCACCACACCCTCGAAACTGATTCGTCCATCACGCACGGCCCGAGCGAGAGCCCGCATAGTCTCGGCACGAGCTCCGGTGAGACCGATAGCGGTAAGCTTCGCGTCGGCCAGCACAGCAGGTGTGGGAAAAAGATGGGTGAGGCCATCGCCTGCGGTGAACGGCTTCCCAAAGTTGTTCACTAATCGACCTGCCAGAACAGTGGCGCCCTTGACGGTGATCTGCTGACCGAGAATGGCACGCGTTGCGAGTTCAAAACCATTCCAACAACCTGGCACGCGAAGTCCCGGAGCAGAATCAACCTGTGCGACTAACACGGGGTCGGCTCTAAGGTTTTCAGCTATGGCCGCCCAGTCGGCATTTAGATCAAACATGGCGCGGATGCGCTCGGTAATGAAGAAAAGCGAGCGTGGATGGCCAAACTGAAGGCGCGCGACAAGCACATTGCTGCCTTCGTCGAGTGAGACCTCAAAGCAGCCATCAGCGCCGTCCCAAGAAATGGTGCGACGGTAAACGCCGCTGACCACTTCTTCCACGCCGGGCGTCGCCCGAGGAGCTAAGAACGCCAACATCCCCTTCCAATCGTAAGGAGGGCGGAAACGAAGACGAAAAAGATAGTGATTTTCCGGCGGTAGCGTCCTTTGTCGCGCCGAACGCCGAATTTGAGTTGGAGTTCGATGGTAGACCTTGAGGATTCCGGCGTTAAATCTTCGAACGCACCCGAAACCAGAAGCTAGGGCTACCTCACTCATCCGCAAATTGGTTTCGTCAATGAGCTTCTTGGCGAAATGCATTTGGCGCGTCTTGGCCACCGCGCTTGGCGTCGCGCCCAGATGTTGAAGAAACAGACGGCGAAGATGGCGCGAGCCCATCCCGACACGCTCTGCGAGCGCTTCCACTCCGCCCTCGTCCAACCCACTCTCACTGATCAGGCGCAAGGCGCGGGAAACGGTATTTGGAGTTCCCAGCCAAGCCGGGGTGCCGGGCGAACATTCCGGCCGACAACGCAAACAAGGGCGAAAGCCCGCCTCGGCTGCTGCTGCGGCGGTAGGAAAGTAGCGAACGTTCTTCTCCTTCGCGTGCGGTGCCGGGCAAATCGACCGGCAATAGACTCCGCTGGTAAACACGCCGATAAAGAACTTACCGTCGAAGCGCGCGTCGCGCGTCAACCGGGCTCGCGAACAGACCTGCCAATCCAGTTCCATATTCGGCTGAAGCTGATGATAACGCGGCTGCGACTCAAAACCTGGACGTTTCCGGACTACGCTGTGAAAGCCACAACACTTGTCAGACGTGCTCCGCGAGAAAAGCGGCTAATCGAGAGACGCAGGAAACTTCGGCAGCGCTCGAAATCCTCCAGATCGTGCTGTATGACTACGCGCATTGGAGTTTTTGGCGATGTGCTCGAAACGATCGATAGAAGCCAGAGTGTCGCGCGCTCGTAATTGATTGACGGCACCAGACCGAGCTTACGACTGTCGCGTTGATGGTAGAGATCTCCGGGCAGCAGCACTGCGCCGGAGGTCTTCAACTTGAGTTCCAGCGACTGATGACCCGGTGTATGGCCGGGCGTCATGAGGATGCGCACGCTGCCATCGCGTTGCTTCAGCGCTTTGGGGTGATCTTCGCTGAGAAGGAATGCGCTACGATTTTCCCGTTCCGCACTACAAACGTATCGGTCCCAGCGTCGTACATGTTATCTGCCGTTTCCGCATTCCAGCGAATGTAGGCGTAGTCAGCTTCGACGCACCGCTGCTGCAAGGCGAACTGAGTGCCAGGCTTTGTAAACTCTGAAACTATGTGCTGGAACACGGGTGTGATCGCATCGACGCCTTTGATTAGTCCGGTGGGCATGAACAGCAGCGCGTCCGTTGAGTAATCGGCAAGAATGCCGTCGAGGTCGCCTTCGGCGAAACACTTCAGACGATGATCGAGAACATCTTTTGTAGAGGTCATCCTCGGACTCCTGGATCAATTGACAAACTGGCTAGATACAACGGCCTTCTGAATGGCATTGAATGTTCGCTTCCCAGTGCAGGGACTTCATTTCCCGCTTTGGCTTTTTGTGGCCAGCGAATGTACCACCATTTGCCTCCGCTCGCGGTCTGGTAATCGAGAGCTACGTCCGCAAACGTCCACTTGTCGAGAGCGATGTCCCCAACCGTCCAATCATTTCGCATCTATTCCGATAGTGTCGGAGTTGCGCTGCGGAGTTTGTGCTTCTTCGAATGGGGCGCGACGGCAACAGGTCAAAGAGCGCGAACCGGCAGTTCAGTTCTTCGAATTTCAGAAACAGACCCTAATGGAGGAAATATGCATTCCAGGAAATTGACTTACGTCACCGCGATGGCGCTATTCGCAGCGCTAATGATTCCAGCCCAGATTGTTCAAGCGCAGGGAAACAAAAAGCCGCCCAAGTACTATGTATTCAATCTGGGCACCGCGCCGTTCGGCGGCGTTCCAGAGCCCGTTGGAATTAACAATCTGGGTTGGATTTCTGGCGGTGACAATCTCGCGAGCAATACCAGTGTGCATGCCGTGCTGTGGCTCGGAGTTCCCGTGGATCTTGGCACGTTAGGTGGACCCAACAGCAACGTCTCCTGGCCAAACCACAGTACCAAAGGCGAGATTGTCGGAATTGCCGAAACAGCGACGCAGAATCCGTTGGGCGAGGCTTGGAGTTGCTCGGCCTTTTTCTTTGGTTCCGATGGCTACGAGTGTAACGGCTTCGCGTGGCAAGACGGCGTGATGACCCCACTTCCGCCCTTTCCTGGTGGGCTTGACAGTTATGCCGCCGGGGTCAATAACAAGGGCCAAGTGGTCGGGTGGGCGGAAAACGGCGTTCACGATCCAACCTGTAACGACGTTGCTCCGTTCAACCAAGTTCTTCAGTTTGAGGCTGCCGTTTGGGGGCCCCGTCTAAACCAGATGACGCAGCTTCCGCCGCTCGCTCCCGACCCAGATTCGGCTGCAACAGCCATTAACGATAAGGGCCAAGTTGTGGGCATCTCAGGCCTGTGCTCGAATGCGGTAGGAGGAGCAAGCGCCGAACACGCTTTGCTCTGGGAGAATGGCAAACCAACCGATCTGGGAAATATCGGTGGGTTTGCATGGAACACTCCGATCGCCATCAACAACCAAAGTACAGTCGTCGGCTTCGCAAATCTCTCTGGCGATGAGAATGCCCCTGAAAATCCTGCAGCTTTCGTCTGGATGCCGTCGTTTAGTAAGATGCAGGAGATTCCGCCTTACGGCACAGACACGAACAATGCCGCCTTCGATGTCAACGAGAAAAACCAGGTTGTTGGAAACTCGTTCAATGTGAACGCTCTTACGGCCCGCGCCACTTTCTGGCAAGACAATACGCTGTATGACCTGAATACACTCGTCATTCAGCCCACTTCTCTGTATCTAACTCTGGCTCAGGGGATCAACGATGCTGGCGAGATTGCCGGAACCGCAATCGACACAACCACGAACGAAACCGTAGGGTTCCTCGCGGTTCCGGTATTCGACGGCAGCGGCAATCCAAACGCCGCGTCCAAGGCCAAAGCGCCAGGTAATCCGAGTCCAGTGGTTCTCACCGAACAGATGCGAAAGCAGTTGCCAGTTTTCATCCGCATGATGCTGGGGGGTGCAGTCACAAAATAGCCATGGAAACCTTCCGACAACGATGAGGGGGCGGAAGGCGACAAGCGGGGGGTGGGCGAAATCCCGCCCTTCGTCCTCTCCTAAGAACGACGTTCGTTAGTCTGACGTCCTCGGTTGATGTTTGTATGACACCTCGTTTTCGCCATTGCGCCGAGTGTCCAAAGTGTCTCACTCGATATCTGGTCGGCTTCAGTCCATACCGAAATGGTTCCTACCTGCTTCCGCTTGGAGCCAGTTCCTCGGAAGAATGGACTCTGTATTGTTCCTGCGCCAGCCCGGCCATCCCCAGCAGATGGTGCTGGAACGAGCTAAAGATGTACGTGGTCTCTGGTCAAGCTCATAGCCGCGGTTATGGTCCGCCCGAAGAGATTGCTGCGGTACCCAGAACGTCGCACCATTCGAGTTAAAGGCTGGTCGATACGCGGTTGTTCAGTTTGCCATCATGATCCAGAGTAGAGGACATCGATATGAGTCTGATTGAGAACTCGAGAATTTCCATCGTTGTCTTGGCCGTCCTGCTGGCAGGAAACAGCCTGCTGAATCGCGCCTTCGCGGAAGAGCCCTCCGCCGCGACTCATTGCAGCGTGCCATCCTATCGGGAGTTTGATTTCTGGGCGGGAGATTGGGACGTGTTTGAAGTGGGCAGCCCAATTCAGGTCGCCCACGCCAAAGTCGACCTCATTCTCGACGGTTGCGTCTTACGCGAGGATTACCAAGGCACGGATGGACACAAAGGTCAGAGCTTCACAATCCACGACGTTGCCCGAGATGTTTGGCACCAGACCTGGGTGACCAACCGGGGCGAGTTGCTTCAGATCGAAGGAAAAATGGATGCTGGCGTGATGATTTTGACCGGGGAAGATCACACAAAGCACGCCCTCGTACGTGGCTGGTGGAAGCCCATGAATGGAGAAGTTCGCGAGACCGCCGCCACATCAAACGATGACGGGAAAACTTGGAAACCATGGTTCGATCTGGTCTTCCGCCCAAGGGCAAGCTCGAAGAATGCAGCGCCCTTGTCTACGGCCGACGACAAAGAGATTATCGCCGCGCTCGACACCCAGTACCAGGCGGCCGTCAAAGAAAATGATGCAGGCACAATGGACCGCATTCTCGCCGACGATTTTATTCTGGTGACCGGCTCTGGAAAAACCTATACCAAAGCCGACTTGCTTGAGGAATCGCGAAGTGGACGCGTGCACTACGAACGCCAGGACGATACAAAAAAGACGGTTCGCATTTGGGGCGAAACTGCCGTGGTTACCGCCCTGCTCACGGAAAAAGGAACTGACGACGGAAAACCGTTTGACAAAACAGTCTGGTTCAGTGACACCTATGTCCGCACTTCGGCGGGCTGGCGCTACGTTTTCGGCCAATCCTCGCTGCCGGTGCTTGAGAGCTCCCAGCAATGAAAGCGGGCCGCAGCCATTGCTGAGACGGTTTCTAGAGAATTTTCCTGCGAACCGTTCGATCTCGCTTGGACGAGACCGATCGGTCAGCGGCCGCACTCAGACGTTATGTGAACAAGATCCTTACCCACGCTAATGCCTCCGGAAAGCGAAATTGCGCCGGCTGAAAGCGCTGCTCCGCCGGCTATCGCTAACGCGGGGCCTCCATCTTTCTCTTGCATAGAGGGGGATTTGTGCAGGAGCGCTAGGGCAGTAGCGGGTTCACATGCTTCGTGGCCCGAACAGCACCCGGTGAAATGGAGCCGATGTGCTATCAGGACGAAGAGAAAACGCATACGCTTGTTGCGAGAAAATTCGTCGAACGACAGTTACGGGAGAAAGGACTGATCGATGCAGCGGTGGACGCAGAAATGATCAACGTTGTCGCCGGGGCGAACTTCGGCCAAACCAGAATTTCGGAATGGCCTACCTGCTCTCACCCTGTAATCGAGTGATGGCTCAATCACGACAGTTGGTCGGTAAACATCCACATTTGAGGCATCGGTAGGCCTCGCGGTTGGTTTGTCGTGTAAGGCGCATGAAACCCTTCCGAGCATGGCGGCAGCTAGTCTTTTTCGCCGCCGCCGCAGCGCTTCGCGCCTTCGGCCAATCGGCGATTTGACTCTGTTAAGACCAACTGGTTTTTGTTAACTTGGAGCGATGGAGCGTGGTCAACCCAGCCGGACCGCATTCGCCGCCGCTACCCATCGCGCAGCTCACCAGCTCCTCGAAGGCGGACGCGTCTTTACCGATCCGCTCGCGTTGAGAATCCTGGGCGAGGATCAGGAAACCGTCCGACGTGAGGCTGAAGAAGATCCACTCAGCCGGCGAATGCGACTATTCATCGCCATGAGGTCGCGACTTGCCGAAGATGCGTTGGCCGCCGCGGTGGAACGCGGCGCACACCAATTAGTTGTGCTAGGAGCTGGCCTCGACACGTATGCCTACCGCAGCCCATTTGGCGAGCGACTGCGCATTTTCGAAGTGGATCATCCGGCAACCCAAGCCTGGAAGCGCCATCGGCTCAACGAGGCGTCTATACCGATACCAAGCTGGCAGGCATTCGCTCCCATCGATTTTGAGCGGGACACCCTATCGGAAGGACTTACAGCCGCCGGTTTTGATCCATCGCAGCGGACGTTCTTCACTTGGCTGGGCGTCGTGCCTTACCTCACCAAGGAAGCTATTTGGTCGACGCTTGGCTTCATCGCAGCGCTGCCGAACGGCGCCGAAGTTGTATTTGACTACAGCGATCCTCCCGATTCGCTATCACCGGAATCGCGGTCATCGCATGACATGCGCGCGGTTCGCGTAGAAAAGCTCGGAGAACCCTGGGTGACGCACTTCGAAGCCGAAGAATTGCGGGCTAAGCTGCTGAATGTTGGATTTCGGGAGGTCGAGGATTTGGGGCCCTCTCAGATCGTTGGGCGCTATTTCCCCAATAGGCCCACTTATTCAGAAAAGGGCGGTCACGTCGTGCGTGCGGCCACAGCCTAAGCCGAGGCGACCCCAGTGTTAAGGGCTCGGGGGAGGAGTGTGGCCACAGTCTGGGTGCCCGCAGCCGTCTCCGGCATTGAGGATTCCCTGCGGGAGATGAGAGCCGCACCAAAGGAACCCAGCGTAGTCTCACGAGGGTCGCTCACAGCGAGTTTCGCGATCCGTAATCCGAGGCGCGTTACGGGCTGCGTAAAAATCGCGCGTTTATCTTCTTTTAGCACGTTGAGACAGTTTTACGGGAAAGCGGCTATCGGCTCGGGAGGGACGGCGGTAGCCCAAACCATGGGAGTACGCTGCTCTCGAAGCGGATCAGAGCGCTGATGCGGTCGCCGGTCAGGGCAATGACATAGAGGCCGACACCGTGACGCGTGCCGTCGGGGGCGCGCAGGTAAGCTCCGAACGCGGGCTGACCGTTGGCGCGCGTCCGCACGAGGTCGAACCTCGGTCCCATGTCGAAGAACCAGGCGCAGAAGCGGGCCGCGACGTCTCGGCCCTCGTATTCGAAGGGCACCGGTGGCATCGAGATGAAGACATCGTCCGTCAGAAGGGCCACTAGCCCGTCGAGATCGGCGGACTCCCACGCGCTGACGAATTTCGCCACCATCGCATTCTCGGAGGTTGAACCAGCGGCGGGAGGCGGTTCGCGATCTGCGGGCGGCCGCTGGTGCTCGATGCTCGCCCGCGCCCGCTTGAGCGCGCTGTTGACCGATTGGACGGTAGAGTCCAGCATGTCGGCCACCTCGTCCGC
>Ga0187880_1004282_pt1 | contig 10573 bp, 6 predicted proteins | sample June2016WEW_19_4_FD_132998 | JGI IMG/M metagenome (GOLD analysis project Ga0187880, IMG submission 132998) | Peatland microbial communities from SPRUCE experiment site at the Marcell Experimental Forest, Minnesota, USA - June2016WEW_19_40 | ecosystem: Environmental > Terrestrial > Soil > Wetlands...
GGGCTTGATCGGCGGCTCGTTTGGACTTGCCCTTCGCCGGCGAGGTTTCCCCGGAGTTTTGGTTGGCTGCGACCGGCCCGAGGTGCTGGATGCTGCGGTCACCCGTGGCGCGATCGATCGCGGAGACCCTGACGTAACACAAGCGACCCAAGGCTGCGATGTCGTGGTCCTTGCCACACCGATTGGCGGCATACTTTCCACCTTCGAAAAGCTGGCGCCCACACTTCCCTCCTCCGCGCTGGTGACAGATACCGGCAGCACCAAGCTGCGGTTCGCGGAACGCGCGCGCATGGTATTCGGCGCGGAAGCGGGAATCCGCGTGCTTCCCGGACATCCCATGGCCGGTAAGGAACACGGCGGCATCGAGAACGCCGATGCCGATCTGTTTCGCGACGCGGTGTGGCTGATCACGCCGATCAGCGCCGAACAGCAGTACACGGAACGGCAGCGAGAGTACATTGCACTGCTGGAGTCAATAGGCGCGCGGGTAATCGCGATGGACCCTGAACGGCACGATCGCCTGTGCGCCTGGATCAGCCACCTGCCGCAGATGATCGCCACGGCGCTGGCTTCGACCCTGCGCGATGAACTGGGAGACGACGAAGCGATCAGGGAAATCGGTGGCCGGGCTTTGCGGGAAATGACCCGGATTGCGAGCAGCCCCTACTCGATGTGGCGCGATATCGCGCTTACCAACAGCCAAAACATCGACGAAGCGCTGCTGCGCTTTGAGCAGCAATTGGCCCATCTGCGCGAGAACCTGCGCGGGCCGGGGCTGCGGGAGCTGTTCGACAGCGCCAACGAGTTTGGGGGAAAGAAGTGATTAGTGGTTAGTGGATAGTGGATAGTTCACAGGGGGACGCGAAGTGCGTGGAACTCGTGGACGATCGACCTTTTTTGCGCTGCGGCGACATGCCCCGGTACAATCGCCGGTCGGAAGCAAAATCCTATGGCAATGCACAAAGTAGTGGCGAACGCAGACGAGGCCATTCACGACATCAAAGATGGCGACACGCTGATGATCGGGGGCTTCGGGCTGTGTGGCATCCCCGAGAACCTGATCCGCGCGCTGGTCAACAAAGGCGTAAAGGACCTGCACACCATCAGCAACAATGTCGGAATTGATGACTTTGGGCTGGGGCTGATGCTGGCGGCCGGCCAGATCAAGTCGCACAAGGGAAGCTACGTCGGCGAAAACCGATTGCTGGAAGAGATGGTGTTGACCGGCCGCATCGATCTGGAGCTGATTCCGCAGGGCACCTTCGCCGAACGCATCCGCGCCGGCGGGGCGGGAATTCCCGCCTTCTACACCCCCACGGGATTTGGGACGGTGGTTGCCGAGGGCAAAGACACGCGCGAGTTCGATGGCCGGCCGTATGTGCTGGAGATGGCCCTGAAAGCGGATTTCGCGCTCATCAAGGCCTGGAAGGGCGACCGCTGGGGCAATCTGGTGTACCGCAAGACGGCGCAGAACTTCAATCCCATGATGGCGACCGCGGCCAAGGTGACGATCGTCGAGGTCGAGCATCTGGTCGAGCCCGGAGAAATCGAGCCGGACCAGGTGCACACCCCCAGCGTTTATGTGCAGCGCATCTTCCAGGGGACCGACTACGAGAAACGCATCGAGCGGCGAACCTTGCGCAAGGCGTGATTTGCGAAAGGCGAGCCAGGAGAAACCATGCCCGACGAAAAAGCTGTTAAGCAGAAAGACACCGAAAAGCGCGATCTCATTGTGAAGCGGGTGGCCCGCGAGTTACGCGACGGCTTCTACGTCAATCTCGGAATTGGAATGCCCACCCTGGTGGCCAACTGCGTGCCTCCCGGCATGGAAGTTATTTTGCAAAGCGAGAATGGCATGCTGGGCGTCGGGCCCTATCCTCTGGCGGGCGACGAAGACGGCGACCTGATCAACGCGGGCAAGGAAACGGTGACGGAAATTCCGGGCACCGCATACTTCTCCAGCGCCGAATCGTTTGCCATGATCCGCGGCGGCCACATTGACCTGAGCGTGCTCGGCGCCATGGAAGTGGATGAAGAGGGCAATCTGGCCAACTGGATGATTCCCGGCAAGATGGTGAAAGGCATGGGCGGAGCGATGGACCTGGTCGCCAGCGCGAGGCGCGTGATCGTGGCCATGGAGCACACCACCAAGAGCGGCGCGCCAAAAATCTTGAAGCGCTGCACGTTGCCGATCACCGGACTGCGCGTGGTCAACACCATCGTCACCGAGATGGCGTATATGCGCGTGACGCAGAGCGGCCTGGTTCTGCAAGAGATCGCGCCCGGTCTGACGGCGGACGACGTACAGCGCGCGACCGAGGCTCCGCTCATCGTTAGCCCGGAACTGAATACGATGGAGTTCTAGAGAAATTCGATCGGGCCAGCCCTGCGGTCGCCAAGTTCCACATTGGGAACGAGATGTCGTGAGTTACCTGCACCTGTGATGCGGGTCGCTGCCGCCGGTCACAAGCACGGGACATAATGGAGCATAGTAGTAAGCCATCATAGAAGTGGAAGGCAGGTTCTTATGTGCTCACGTATAGCATGCCTGGGAACGGCGCTGGTGCTGGCGCTTTCGATTTCGCTCGCGGCGCAAACCAGTCCGATCGCAACCTCGCCCACGACTTCGCAGTCGGGCCCGTCACAGATCAAAAAGTCACCCGCGCCCTACACCAATCCTAGCTCTGGCAAAGACATGTATGTCGCCTACTGCGCGTCGTGTCATGGTAAAGACGGCACGGGAAACGGACCCGCGGCTTCGGCATTGAAGACGCGGCCAACCGATCTGACCGTGCTTGCGGTGAAGAATGGTGGAAAATTTCCGGATTCGCATATCGCGGAGGTCATCAAAGGCGACAACCTCACCGCCGCGCATGGCAACAAGGAAATGCCAGTGTGGGGCCCCGTATTTCTTACGCTGGGCCGGCATGACACGGCGCAAGCGCAGATGCGGATCCACAACCTGACGACCTACCTGGAGTCAATCCAGCAAAAATAATGAGCTTCTGGTGGGAGCCCCCTGCTTCAGCAGGGGGGGAGCTGGACTTCAGTCCAGCGGAAAAGTGGTCAAGTTTGAAATGGGCTTTAGCCCTGGCTTTCTTCGGTCCCGGCGCTAAAGCGCCATGACTGAAGTTGGGCTTTTTCCCGGAGCGCTGAAGCGCTCCTTCCCCCGCATAAAATGCGGGGGCTCCCACCAACGAATACACATTCACGTCTTGCTACCACCGGCAATAAAGAAGGGCGCATCCATTGCGCCCTTCTTGCTTACGTACGTTGTGGTTGCTACACGCCGACAGGCTGCTTCACCGGCACCGGCGTCAACCAGCCAAAGCGGTCTTCCGTGGTCCCGTTTACGATGGCATAAAATTCCTTGCGAACCGTCTTGGTGACGGGACCGGCAACGCCTCGCCCCACGGTGATCTTGTCCACCGAGCGGATCGGCGTGATTTCGGCGGCAGTACCGCTGAAGAACACTTCGTCCGCGATGTAGAGCATTTCGCGGGGAATGACCTGCTCAATCACCGGAATTCCCAGCTCCTGGGCGATGTGCTGCACCGAGTTGCGGGTAATGCCCGGTAGAACGCTGTTACCCAACGGCGGCGTGTAGAGGCGGTCTTTGTGCATCACGAAGATGTTTTCGCCCGAGCCCTCGCTGACATAACCGTTGACGTCGAGCGCAATGCCCTCGCTGTAGCCGTTGACGATGGCTTCCATTTTGATCAACTGAGAATTCATGTAATTGGCGCCGGCTTTGGCCATGGTCGGCATGGTGTTGGGCGCCAGGCGCGTCCACGAGGAAACGCAAACATCGACACCGTCGTCGCAGTCAGCACTGCCGAGATACTTACCCCACTCGTAATTGGCGACGTAAACCTCGGTAGGCGAGTTGAACGGGTTGACACCGACCTGGCCGTATCCGCGCAGCACGATCGGGCGGACATAGCACGGCGACACTTTGTTGGCAGCGACCAGGTCCACGGCTGCCTGGCACAACTCGTCGAGGGTGTAGTCCAGCTCAATACGGTAGATTTTGCAGGACTGGAGCAAGCGCAACATGTGGTCCCGCAGGCGGAAGATGGCGGGGCCCTTGGCACTCTGATAGCAGCGAATTCCTTCAAACACCGATGAGCCGTAGTTGATCACATGGGCCATCACGTGGATCTTGGCGTCATCCCAGGGGACCAGTTGCCCGTTATGCCACACGTAGTCACTTGCTTTGATAGCCATACTGGCGCTCCTTCAAAGAATCGGAGTGATACACCTCGTTACGCTGTTGGACCGGACGTGCAGAATACAGAAGACGCTCTCTCCCAAAACCAACGCTACGGCGCTCGACCAGGGTGAGCATCAGGGAATCAGCCTAACTCGGAATTATAACTGACGTTCGACCACCTCGAGCCAGGGTTTTCCTCAGCCAGGGCAGCGGGCGCCTGTCCAGGAAGAATGGATGCAGGCGGCGCGCAACCGGCTCGTGAATTCGCGAGGAATTTGTAGCCGCCTATCCCCTGATTAGCGCCTCCGGGACCGCCACGGGCATTTACAATAACGGGTACAGCCACCTCAGCCTGGAGAACACCTGCATCCGGACCTACAAACTCTGCAACGCCCCGGGCTGGAGGCCACAGCGTACGGTTTGCTGGCAGACTTCCTAACCGCAATCAGGAGTTCCTGAATATGTCTTCAAGCGCAAAAGCTGTCGCACGAGCGCGCAAGCTGGATGTCGAGTGGGTGCGGCAACAGTTCCCTTCACTACACCAGCTAGTAAACGGTCAGCCTGCCGCATTCTTCGATTCGCCTGGCGGCACCCAGGTGCCGCAACGCGTGATTGACGCGATGTCCGGCTATCTGTCCACCAGCAATGCGAACAGCGGCGGCGCCTTCGCCACCAGCCAGCGCACCGATCAGATGATCGCTGATGCGCGCGCTGCGATGGCGGATTTCTTCAATTGCGCCAGCGACGAGGTGGTCTTCGGCGCCAACATGACCACGCTGACGTTCGCGTTGAGCCGCGCCATTGGCCGCGAGCTGAAAAGCGGCGACGAGTTGCTGGTAAGCTGCCTCGATCACGACGCGAATGTCTCGCCCTGGGTTTGCCTGGAGGAGCGCGGAGTGAAGGTGCGCACCGCCGACATCAAGCCGGGCGATTGCACCCTGGATATGTTTGACCTCTCGGCGAAAATTCGCCGCAGCACCCGCCTGGTAGCCATCGGATGGGCCGCCAACGCCGTGGGCACCATCAACGATGTTCACGAGATCGTGCGGCTGGCCCATGCATCAGGCTCGATGGCCTTCCTCGATGCGGTGCATTACGCGCCGCACGGGCCGATTGACGTCCGCGCTGTCGATTGCGACTTCCTGGCGTGCTCCAGTTACAAGTTCTTCGGCCCGCATCTCGGCATTCTTTTCGGCAAGCGCGAGCAGTTGCAGCGGCTGCGTCCCTACAAGCTTCGCGCCTGCACGAAGAAGTTGCCTGATCGCTGGGAAACCGGCACGCAGAACCACGAGTGCCTGGCCGGGCTGATCGCCGCCATTGATTACATCGCCGACGTTGGCCGTCATCACGATCCTGAGGTGAAGACGCGGCGCGAGGCCATCCTCGCGGCGTATGAGGTTTTCCAGCAGCACGAGCGCCAACTGGCCGGGCAATTAATCAACGGATTGCTCGCGATTCCGGGACTCACGTTCTACGGCATCCGGGATGCCGCCAAGTTCGACCAGCGTACCCCGACGGTGGCCATTCGCACGGAGGGCCAGACGCCGCGTGAATTGGCGGCGCACCTTGGCGAGCGCGGCATCTTCACCTGGGACGGAAACTATTACGCCATCGATCTGGCCGAGCGGCTGGGCGTACAGAGTTCGGGCGGTATGTTGCGAATCGGCTTGGCGCACTACAACACCGCCGAAGAAGTGGGGCGGCTGCTGGAGGAGTTGCGGAAAATGAGCAGATAGCAACTGGAAGCCGTCTCGTAAATCGTTATTGTGTCAGGGCACGGCTTCAGCCGTGCCGCAACGGGTCAGGAATTGACTTGGGCTTCAGCCCCTGAGAGACCCGTTTTTGCAGGGGCTAAAGCCCTGACCTTTCCTCCGCATCGTTCGGCACGACTAAAAGTCGTGCCCTGATACAACCCAGGACGATTTATGAGATGAGTTCTAGCAATTGGCTTTTGAATGTCACATCGACATTCTTGCTGTTGATTTATAATCCGCCCGTACCCAAAAGGAGAGGGCCGAGATGCGCGGCGTGCCTCGCTGGGTGGCAGTGTTGGCGGTGGTCGCGATAGGCGTGGTGGTGTGTGCCTTCACCGTTCGACGCGCGATGGCGCCAACATCCTTGATATTGCAACTCTCCCCAACTGCGGTCCCCGCCGACGGATTCACTTCCACAAAGCTTAAGATCACGCCATCCGATGGCCGTCCCCTGCGCGACGTGCAGGTCACGGTGGAAGATCCGCACCGCGCGGCGGTGGAATCGGTGACGATTGACGGCGAGGGCGACGTGGCGACCGCGTCGCTGCGTGCCGGCGTCTTGCCGGGCGAGACCAAGATACGAGTCACGGGTCGCGGCTTCGCGGCGCAGGAGATCGCGTTAAGCACGACGCTCGACCGCACTGACACCATCGGAGACGGCACCCCCGACTTCCTGCGTTTGCACGACCCGGCCGACCGAGTGGCTTTCCGCCGGTGGTTTACCTTGCTGGCGGAGGCGCAGTATTTCCGCGGACCAGCGCTTGCCTCCGAAATTGACGATTGCGCTGCCCTTTTGCGCTTCGCCTACCGCGAAGCCTTGCGCCCGCACGACGCCGCCTGGGCGCGCGAGATGGCACTGCCGGTCCCAGCTTCGGCCAGCGATATCCAGCAATATCAATACCCCTACACGCCGCTGGCGGCGGCACTGTTTCGGGTGCGTGGCGGGAGCCTTCAGGCCAATGATCTCGGCAACGGCGCCTTCGCGCAATTCGCGGATGTGGAAACGCTTTGGCGGCACAACACGCACTTCGTCGGCCGTGAGTTATCGCGGGCTCGGCCCGGCGACCTGCTGTTCTTCCGCCAGGATGGTCACAGGATGCCCTTCCACGCCATGATCTTCCTCGGGCAGGGCCAGATCGAGCTGGGCAACGAACCGTACATCGTCTATCACACCGGCCCGAATGGGAGTTTGCCAGGGGAAATCCGTCGTCTGTCAGTTGCGCAACTCATAAACTATCCCGACGCGCGCTGGCGGCCGATGGCCGCCAACCCCGGCTTTCTGGGCGTCTATCGCTGGAACATCTTGCGGGGAGCGGACTGATGCGCCTGAAATCCGCTTTCGTTGCAGTCCTTCTGTGCCACGCACTGGTGCTGCCGCTATTCGCCCAGGAAGATGTCGATGTCGGCGCCGGCGCCGAGCAGTCGTTTTCCCTCACCAGCCAACGCACCTACCTGCCCGGAGAAAAGCCGGAGGTCTCGGTCTATTCCCACAACGTGACCGCGCTGGAGTTCCGGGTCTATCGGGTGAACGATCCGGTGAAGTTCTTCAGCCAGATGCAGGAGTTGCATAACTTCGGCGGTCGCGCGCCCAGCCTGCCGAAGCAGGCGCGCACCTGGCTGGAAAAGTTTCACGCCTGGAAGCACCGCTTGTGGGCGTGGGTCCGCGACTTCATTCGGGCACAGTTTTCGCCCGAGTCGCGCCAGAAGATTCGGCTGTGGCAGATGGGCGGCGGCGAGAAGAAATCCGGGACCAATGTTGAAAGCTACGCACAAGTGCCGGTGCTGAACCAACAGCAAGTGGTTTCGGTTTGGAAGTGGACGGTGCCCTCGCATGAGCGCTGGGAGAGCACGACCGTCGCGGTCCCGGTCAGCGACAAGGGAGTGTACCTGGTGGAGGCGACCAACGGCACGCTTCGCGCCTACACCATCATCGTCGTCACCGAGATCGCGGTCATCACGAAAACTGCGCCGGGCCGGCTGATGAGTTTCGTAGTCAATCGCCGCAGCGGCGATCCCATCGCGGGGACCATGGTGCGCGTGTGGGTCGATCAGAAAGAAGTTGCGGCCAAAACGACCGACCAGCAGGGATTGTTGGATACCCACCTGACCGAGGCCAAGCCCGAGAACGTCGCGGTCGTGGCGACAAGCGCCGACCAGTTCGCGATCAACACACCCGGCGCATGGAACCTGGGTAACGATCCAGACAGCAGTTTGCGTGGCTACACCTACACCGATCGACCGGTGTATCGGCCTGGCGACACGGTGCATTTCAAATCCATCATCCGTGCGCAGACGGTGAGCGGTTACATCATTCCGCAAAATCGCGAATTGCAATTGGAACTGCGCGATCCTCGCGACTACAAAACCATCTGGACGCAGACCGTGAAGCTTTCCGACATGGGCACGGCGGAATGGAATTACGTAATTCCCGCCGAGGCTAATCTCGGGTTCTATTACCTCTCGATGCAGATGGGCGAGCGCTACGTCGAAGGCACCAGCTTTTCGGTTGAGGACTACAAGAAACCCGAGTACCAGGTGAAGGTGACGGCGCAGCCACCGCGCGTGCTGCAAGGCCAACCGATCAAGGCGACGATCGACGCGCGCTACTACTTTGGCGAGCCCGTCGCGAATGCCAAGGTCAAGTGGGTAGTGCACACCTCAACCTATTGGCCGATGGGGCGCGACCAAGGCGACGAGGAAGCCGGCGCAGATCAGGAGGGCGACAATTCCGACGCTGATAACCCAGAGGGCGCTGACACGTACGGCGGAGAGCAGGAGAGCGAGAACAGCGGCGCACTCGACGCCGACGGCAAGCTGCAGATTACGATTCCGACGAAGGTTGACAGCAAGAAGCAAGACCTGACCTATCGCATCGAGGCGCGCGTCACCGACGCGGGCAACCGCGAGATTGCGGGACACGGCTTTGCACTCGCGACGTACGGCAGCTTTTTCTTGACCGCCGAGCCGGATTCCTACGTTTACACCAAGGGCGGCACGGCGACCGTGACCGTCACCGCGCAAGACTATGAAAAGAAACCGGTACAGACGATGTTCCACGTGGAACTCAACCGCTGGGACTGGCGCAAAGGCGCGGGGCAATCGGTCACGACCACGCAGGGCCAAACCGACGCCAGCGGCAAAGCACAGATCAAGCTCACCATCCCCGATGCCGGCGAGTTTCGCGTCCGCGTGACCGCAACCACTCCGGAGAATCGCACCGTCGAAACCGCAGCATTTCTATGGGCTCCGGGCGATAGTCCGTGGTGGAGCGGTCCCGCGCAGGAGCGCGTGCAGATTGTCCCAGACAAAAAGACCTATCAGTCAGGCGACACGGCGCATGTGCTGATCGTCACCGGCAAGGAACCGGCTTCAGTTCTGGTGACGGTGGAAGGCAACGGACTGTACTCCGGTCAGGTGATCAAGAGCAGCGGCGGCAGCATCACCGTGAATGTTCCCATCAAGCCGGAGTACGCCCCCAACTTCTACGTAGCGGCGGTTTTCATTCGCGACAACAAACTGTACCAGGGGTCGAAGAGTCTCACTGTGCCCCCAGTTCAGCAGGAGTTGAATGTGCAATTGCTGCCATCCAAGCCGCAGTACCAGCCGGGCGAAGCGGCCAGCTACACCATCAAGGCGACGGACAGCAGCGGCAAGCCGGTGGCGGCGGAGTTCAGCCTGGGCGTGGTGGACGAGGCCATCTACGCGATCAAGCCGGAGACGGTGGGCAGCATTGTGAACGCTTTCTATGGCCGCGTCTATTCGAGGGTGAACACGGAGACCTCGCTGACGTATTACTTCAGCGGGCAGGCAGGGAAACGCGCGATGCAGTTGGCCACCGTGCGCTCCTCGAAAGCGCTGGCACAACTGAAGCCGGAGCGCCTGGTGCAGCCCAAGGTCCGCAAAGCATTTCCCGACACCGCGTACTGGATGGCGGACGTGCGCACCGGCAGCAACGGACAAGCCACGGTGCACTTTGATTATCCCGACGCCATCACCTCATGGCGCGCAACCACGCGCGGTGTCACGCAAGACACCAAGGTCGGCAGCGCAGTGGTGAACACCATCGTGCGCAAGAACTTGATGGTGCGCTTGGTGGTGCCGCGCTTCTTCCGCCGCGGCGACGAGATTACCATCTCGACCATCGTGCAGAACTATCTGCCCACCGACAAAGTTGCGCGAGTCTCGATGGAGCTTGCAGGCCTCCAGGTACTGGATGGCGGGCAGCGCGATGTCAGCGTTCCGAGCCGCGGATTGATCAAAGTGGATTATCGAGTGCGCGTGCTCGATGTGGATTCGGCGCGCGTGCTGGGCAGGGCGCTGACTGACGTCGAGAGCGACGCGATGGAACTGACGTTGCCGGTGGTTCCCTTCGGAGTGAAGCTGGCGGTGGCCAAGTCGGGATCGGTCGCGGTCCCGGGAAAAAGCGACACGCTGCAGCCGTTGAGCTTCCCGGCGGGCGCCGAGGCAGGAACTCGCAAGCTGACAATCGGCGTAACGCCCTCGATTGCGGGCACGGTGTTCGCCGCGCTCGACTTCCTGACTTCGTATCCCTATGGCTGCACCGAGCAGACCATGTCGAGCTTCCTGCCCGACGTGCTGGTGGCAA
>Ga0187880_1004285_pt1 | contig 10568 bp, 13 predicted proteins | sample June2016WEW_19_4_FD_132998 | JGI IMG/M metagenome (GOLD analysis project Ga0187880, IMG submission 132998) | Peatland microbial communities from SPRUCE experiment site at the Marcell Experimental Forest, Minnesota, USA - June2016WEW_19_40 | ecosystem: Environmental > Terrestrial > Soil >...
AGGAACTTCGAGATAGGAGGCTCCGCAGTTCGTCGAGTAAGTCGGCCGTAGTCGTCAGGCTTGCTGCCCGACTCGGCGAGGGTGACGGCGAGGTTCACGACTGGCTCGCTGGCCGCGTCTCGGCGGGCGGCCGATTCAGCCACTCATGTTGCTCGGGGTACTGCTCGGAGTGCATCTTGTACAGACGCTCGTGCACTTCTTGTGTTGTGTGATGATGGCACGTTCGAAAGGTCGTGCCCTCCACCTTCAGGTGACCGATGCGCCTGCACCGCTTTTCCGAACAGTTGAACCGCTTGTAGACCCCAGCCGCTGAGACAAACAACCCGAACACCGTCAGGTTTGACAGGTCGCTCACCCATATCGGCTGGCCGGGTCCCAAGAAGAACTCAAAGATGACGTGCACTACACCTCCCCCACGATCAGAACTTCAAAACCCCACGGAGGTTGCGGACGGCCTGGGCGATCCTCTGCTCGTTCTCAATCAGAGCGAACCTGACGTAACCCTCTCCCCCGGGCCCGAATCCGTGCCCTGGCGACGTCGCCACTTTCCCTTCGGAGACGAGGAATTTCGAGAACCCGAGCGAGCCCATCTCCCGATATGGATCGGGGATCCTGGCCCACACGAACATCGTGCCCTTGGGCTTGGGCACGTGCCAGCCGAGGCGCGCTAGTCCCTCGCAGAGCGCGTCGCGGCGCCCCTGGTAGATGTCGCTCACGAGCTTGGGGTAGTCCGGTGCCTCGTTCATGGCCACGATCGCTGCGATCTGGATCGGCTGGAATGTTCCATAGTCGAGGTAGCTCTTGAGCTTGGTGAGGCCCTGCACGATCTCGGCATTGCCGACAAGGAACGCCACTCGCCAGCCCGCCATGGAGAATGACTTGGTCAGGGTGTAGAGCTCGACAGCGACTTCGGACGCGCCTGGGACCTCGAGGATCGAAGGAGGTCGGTAACCGTCGAAGGCCGTGTCCGAGTAGGCGAAATCGTGTACCAGTAGCACTCCACGCTCGCGAGCGAACTCGACGAGCCTCGTCATGGCGGCGAAGTCGATGCACGCGGTCGTGGGGTTGTGCGGGAAAGAGAGGATCGCGACCCGGGGCTTGGGCCATGCCGATTCCCACGCCTCGACCAGGTTGCCGAAAAATGTCTCGCCGGTGTCGGCCTCATCGTTGCCGAGCCCCTCGAGCCTCACCATCCGGACGTCAGCGCCGGCGAACAACGGCGCGTAGAGGTGGATCGGGTACGAAGGAGAGGGAACGAGCGCCGTGTCGCCCGGTCCCACAACGACCCACATGAGGTGCGAGAGCCCCTCTTTGGCTCCGATGGTGGTAACCACCTCGCGGTCGTAGTCCAGTTGCACTCCGAAACGCCGTAGGTACAAGTCCGCGATCGCCTGCCTTAGCTTGGGAATCCCACGGCTTGCCGAGTAACGGTGATTGCGGGGGTTGTGAACGGCTTCGGCCAGCTTCTCGACGGCGACGTCCGGCGAGGGAATATCGGGATTCCCGAAGCCGAGGTCGATGACATCGTCACCTGCACGGCGCGCCTGCAATTTCAACTGGTCGATCTCCGCGAAAACGTACGGAGGAAGTCCTTGAATCCTGCGAAGCTCCATCGTCCGACGTTAGCCCCCACTGTCTTCGGTCTTGCTTGCCAAGCGTAGGGCCTCGGTGACGAGGTCGATCGAGCGCGGCCAGCCCCAGATCGCCCACGTGGCCCCGGCGGCGCTCAAGCCCACCAGCTGGTCAGCCGCAGCACCCGTCTCGGCTGGAAACGAGCCTGCCCAGGTCGATGGCCCGCGTGCGGCCTCGGCCTCCACCCGGTCCAGCTCCACGTCCCACAGGTTGACCGTCGCTCCGGCGGCGCGTGCGATCTCGAGCGTCGCAGGAGCGGTAGCTCCCACCCAACATTCGATGCCACGGGCGGTGAGCTCGCCGAGGATGGAGGCCAACGATGCCCGTCGTTCCTCGAGCGCGGGCCACGCGATCCCGTAGGCGTCGTTCTCCGCAACGCTGCTTGCGTCCCCGATGCCGAGGGCGGCCACCAGACGGTGCTCGGTCAACTCATGAAGCGAAACAAACGACTCGACTACCAGCCGGTCGGGCAGGAAGCCTACGCGCGCCACGAGCGATCCGATCCGGATGTGCCGAGTCGTTGCTGCGACGGCGGCTAGCACCGGGTACATCGACAGAGCAGGCCGCGACCTCTTGGCGCCCCGCCAGAGGTGATCGAAGACGAAGACGCCGTCGATCCCGGCCCCTTCCGCGGCGCTTGCGGTTGCGAGCGCTGCGGCAGCGGTCGGCTCGAACGTCGGGAGGGTGATGCCGATCTTCACGCCGTCAGCCCTCGCTGAGCCACAGGCTCAAGCGGCTCACGGCGTCGATTCGACCCGTGCTTTCAGGTCCCGGATCGCAGCGTGGATGATGTTGCCCTCGGCCCGTCGCTTGATGAAGCCCGGCAACGGCACCCTTAGTTCGACGGCAAGCTGGTAGGTGACTTCGGTCCCGCCTTCAGGTGCGGACTTGAAACGGTATATGCCGTCGAGGCGGCTTGTGAGATCACCCTCCCGCTGGACCCAACGAAGCTCCGTCGGCGCCTGCGAATAGTCGTAGGCAAGGGTGTAGCTCGTGCTGCGCCCGAAAGCAGCAGCACGGAACGAGACAAGGGAAGGCCGTCCCTGCTGATCGCGCTCGTGGACGTGAACCTCCTTCAGATCGGCGACCCAATCCGGATAACGCTCGATGTCGGCCACGACCTCGAAGCACCGCGTTGGGGAGCCGTCGACGACCATCCGCTCAATGGTCTGATCGGTCACACGTCCTCCTCTCTGCCCTATTGGACTCCAGCCTCGCATCTCCTCGGGCTGTCGGCCAGCACTGGCCGACCGTTGACGCTCGTCCAGCCCTCACCCTCGATCAGAAGACCAGATCAGACACCAACTGACGCAGTCAGCTACCCATCTCTATCAGGGCCTGGTGCAGAATCCGGGCCAGCTTGTCGTGGTCGAATTCAGCGACGGCCCTGCGGCGCGCCTCGCCGCCTAAGCGCTCTCGAAACTCCGAATCGTCCAGCAGACTTGCCAGCGCGGCCGTGACGGCGGTCGCGTCGCCCGGCCGGTCGACCACGAGCCCCGTCTTGCCGTCGACAACGGCCTCGTCCGAGCCGCCGCTTCGCCCCGCAAGCTGGGCGACACCCGCGGCGGCAGCTTCGAGGAAGACGATCCCGAATCCCTCCTGCTCGAGACCGAACCAGCGGTCACGACAGCACATCGCCCAGACATCTGCTGCGGCATCGAGCATCGGCAGGTCGTCGTCGGCGACCCGACCGAGGAAACGAACCTGCGCGCCACAACGCTTCGCCGCAAGCTCCAGACGTCTGCGGTCCCGGCCTGAGCCACCGATCACGAGCGTCAGGTCCGGTCGTTCCCCGCTCAGCCGCCCGACGGCCTCGATCAGCACGTCCATGCCCTTGCGTGGAACGAGCCGGCTCACGCTCACGACGAGCCTGCCCTCGGTGGGCAGCCCCATCCGCCGACGCACCACCATCCGCTCGTCGGCGCCGAGCGGATGAAAACGCTCGTGATCGACGCCGGGAGGCACGACGACGAACCGCGGCTTGCGCGCCCCTGCAACGCGCGCCGCCTCGGCGGCTGGATAGCCGCCCGCAGCAACTGCGAGCGATGCCCCTGACAGTACGAACCGCAGGAGCTGGCGCGAGACGGGCAGCCGGCCGGGAACGGCCACCTCGGCGCCATGGAGCACGACACCGTACGGCACCTGCAGCCGGCTGCCGAGAAGGCCCAGCGGGAGTGCCGGATCCAGTAGCACGAGCCCGGCGCCTGTGGCTTGCGACAGCTGTCGCACGGTCCGCGCCAGCCCGGGCGTCGGCAGCAGGACCGGCGACCACGAGCGCTCGATCCGGAATCCCTGCCGCCGGTCGAACTCAGCGGCGCCCCGGTACGCGGTCGTGAGAACCGTGAGCTCTTGCGGGGGCAGCCGGCGGAACAGCTCGTACAGGTACGACTGGATTCCACCGACCTTGGGAGGAAAGTCGTTGGTGACGAGCATGTAACCCATCAGGCGAGCCCCTCAAGCGCGATGCACAAGTGACTGCGCAGATCATCCGACGCGGCGACGAAAGCGCAGCTCGGGAACCAGGCCCGCTCGCTGGAGCATGCGGACGGCACGAGCTTCGGCGACGTCGACCACGATCCCGCCAGCTGCCGGGGGACCCAGCACGAAGGTGACGACGCAGTCATCGCACGCCGAGGTCCCATGCAGCACACAGTCATCGCAGCTTATGGACACGCTCTCGGTCGGCACCGTTCCTCCTCCTGATCCTGTTCACGGCCAACGCAGGCCGTCCGTCCGCCGCAAAGGCGGACAGCCGGTCAAGGACCACATGAGAGATGATGCCGGAAGGATGTATCAGGCTCGTCAGGCTACCGGCGATCGCCGGTGGATCCCGGCTACGTTCACCCCATGGTTTCCGGCCGGCTTCGTGCGATCTGGGAGCTCTACATGCCCGAAACACGCGAGCTCGCCGGGTTGCACGAGTTCGACGGCCAGGTCCAGGACCTCTCGCCGGCTGGAGTGGAGACCCTCCTCACATCGCTCGGACGCGGCGAGCGCGAGCCGAATGCACATGACGAGTCACACCTGTCCGCAGCAGAGGCAGGCGCGCGCACCGCGTTCTCCCTGGCCGAGATCCACAGGTGGAACCCGTTGGTCCACCTGGCGAATCTCGACCTCGCGTGCTACGACCGCGACTACGCGTCCGCAGACGAGCGTGCGGCAGCCAAGGCGGCTCACCTCTGCAGGTGGCCAGAGGCCATCGACGGTGCCATCGAGTCGCTCGACTCGGTACCCGCGCCTGTAGCGGCTGCTCTTCTGCCGGCAGTCCGCGGCCTCGGTGAGAACCTCGAGGCTGTGGCCGCCGATTCTGCGACGCTCGAAAGCAGCCGGACCTGTCTCGGAAGGCTCATCGCCCATTTGGAGGACGCTGAGGCGAACGGATCACGCGATCCGAGCCTCGGCCCGCAGAAGCTAGCCCGGCTGCTCGGCGATGCCGAGGCGATGACCGTGGACCTCGGCCGGCTCGAGGAGACGGCGGACGCGGAAAGGACCCGCCTCACTGAGCGCCTCGTTCACGATTGCGATCGGCTGCGACCCGGTCTTCCTCCTGCTGAGGTCGTCCGGGAGCTCCTGAACGACCATCCCGACGACGAGGGCATCTATGCGGCCGTCCGCCTCCTGGTCGAGGAGCTGAGCACTTTCACGGCCGAGCGCGACCTTCTACCCGAGCTCGGAGGCACCTGTCGCGTCGGCCCGTCCCCACCATCGAGGCGGTACGCAGTGGCGATGATGTCGTGGACCGGCGCGTACGAGGCCGAAGCGCCCGCGTCCTTCCACGTGAACCCACCCGACCCTTCGTGGGACGACAAGACCAAGCAACGGTGGCGGTCGCTCTTCAGCGCCACGACACTGCCCGCCATCACCGCACACGAGGTGACGCCTGGGCACTTCGCCCACGGCCGGATGATCCGGCTCGCCGCCCGCGGAGACGTCCGCCGGTCGCTGTTCTCCCTCGCGTTCTGCGAGGGCTGGGCTCACTACGCCGAGGAACTGCTGGTGGAGGAGGGCTTTCGCCAGGACGACCCGCGCTTTGCGATCGGAGTCTGGGTCGAGGCTCTCGTGCGGGTGACACGTCTTGCTTCGGCGCTCGGGATCCATCGCGGGACCATGACAGCGCACGACGCGGCGGCGCGGTTCCGCGAGGATGCCTTCCTGGAAGCACCTGCGGCTCAGTCCGAAGCGAGCCGAGCCACCTTCGACCCGACCTACGGCCGCTACACGTGGGGAAAGCTCGAGATCCAGGCGCTTCGCGACGAGGCGATCGCCCGTTGGGGCCCGCGCTTCAGCCTCAGACGGTTCCACGAGGCAATGCTCGAGCTCGGCGCACCACCGCTCGGGACCCTGGGCGACGCGCTCGAACCGGTGTGAGTCAAGCTGCCCGTCAGCCGCGGGCGGTCACGCACCTGCGGCGCAGCGTCGACTACCAGTGACGGCTGTCGTGCCTTCCTACCAGGCCGCCCATGTTCAGGACCTCCACCAGGCGAACGACGCGTTTGACGCTGTCAAGGCGGTAGATGACGAGAGCCGTCTCGACCCTCGTCGCCAGGCGCCGGGCCAAGAACCCGTGAAGCTCCACGCCGGACCCGATGGGGTCAATGAGCAACTGGCCGAAAATGAAACGCCGGGCCTCGTCCGCGACATGGAACTGGAGCTCATCGAGCGCCTTGCGCGCGGGCTCGCTCCCGACAAGGCCCCACCGGTTGTCGGTATTCGATCGCGCCGCCGTCGCGATCGACACCCCTCCGGTCACAGCGCGCACCACGAAGCGGGCATCTGGGTCGAGCGCCGCCAACTCCTCGCCCATGTAAAGGTTCCCGCTCTGAAGCGCTGCCTCGGCCTCGAGGATACGGCGCACCGTCTTCGGCTCGGACAACAGATCGATCGTGTACTCGAGCCCTTCCAGCTCACGGGCCGGGATGATTACGGCGGCCGGCGCACCGTCTCGTTCGACGAGGACCCGCTCTCGTGTGGCAAGCACGTGGTCGACGACGTCGTCCACGTTGTCGCCCTTGCCCGCGACCGCTGCCATTGACCAAGCGTATATCTCCTTCTGCGTAGCCTGGGGAAGTGAAGATTGATGCGCTCGCGACTCCCGCGCTCGTGATCGACGCCGGCCGCCTCGATTTCAACATCAAGGAAATGGCAAGGGCGCTTCCAGGCGACCGCCTCCGACCGCATGTCAAGGCGCACAAATGCACGGAGATCGCCAAGCTGCAGGCCTTGGCAGGCCATCGAGGCTTCACATGCGCAACGATCCGCGAATGCGAAGGCATGGTCGCAGCCGGTCTCGGCGAGGACCTGCTGCTCGCGAACGAGCTCGTGGACGCGCGCCGTTTGGGAGCGCTCGTAGCCAACCGAGCCCGGGTCACCTTGGCGGTCGACTCTCTGGAATCCATCGCGGCAGCGGCATCAGGGGGTGTTCACGAGGTCGTGATTGACGTGAACGTGGGGCTGCAAAGATGCGGCTGCGACCCGGGCGAGGCAGGCAGGCTCGCAGACGTCGCTCGCTCCAGGGGGCTCGAGGTCCGCGGCGTCATGGGCTACGAGGGCCATGTCGTAGGCCTCGAAGACGCGTCCGAGCGCGCCAGGCTTTGCCGGGAGTCGATGGAGCTGCTCCTCGCAGCCCACGCTCAAGTCGGTGGTTCGTTGGTCTCCGCCGGCGGCACCGGTACCTACGACTGCAACACGTGGGCAACCGAGATCCAGGCGGGCTCCTATGCCCTCATGGACGTCGCTTACGGGCGCCTCGGCCTCCCGTTTCGCCAGGCGCTCTTCGTGGACGCCATCGTGATCTCCAGCTGCTCACAATGGTCAGTGGCGGACGCCGGCCTCAAGGCGTTCGGCATGGATCATGGCAATCCGGAGGCCGAGGGGGCCGATGTCTGGTTCTGTTCGGACGAGCACGTGACCTTCGGCCCGCCGCGGCGCGTCGGTGACATGCTCCGCCTTGTGCCCGCTCACGTCGACCCGACGATGGCCTATCACGAGCGGGTTCATCTTGTGTCGGGAGACGATGTCCTCGAGACGTGGCCCATCGACTTACGAGGTTGGTAGCCGCGGCGAGGAAGCTGGTGCGGCTGCCTTGCTCTGCTTGAGGCGCGCCGCGAGGCAGCGGAGAGCGAGACCCCGGTGTGACAGCTCATGTTTCTCGGCTGGGCTCATCTCCGCAAACGTGCGCCCGCCACCGTCCTCCGGCGCGAACACCGGGTCGTAACCGAAACCCCCAAAGCCGCGCGGGACCGGCACGATCTCGCCTTCGACGACACCCTCGCCGATGATCTCGGTGCCATCGGGAAAGCGACAGACCACGACGGTGCGAAAGCGCGCCCGCCGGTCGATCTCGCCCTCGAGGACGGCGAGCAACTTGGCGACGTTGTCGGCGTAGGTGGCGGCCTCCCCAGCAAAGCGGGCCGACCACGTGCCGGGGGCCCCGCCGAGCGCCACCACCTCGAGACCGGTGTCATCCGCGACCGCGGCCTCGCCAGTCGCTGCAACGAGTGCGACGGCCTTGAGACGAGCGTTGTCCTCGAGGCTCTCCCCGGTCTCCTCGACCACGCCAACGCCTTGCGGACGAGCAACGAGCTCGACCAGGTCATCGAGCTCCTCTTCCAGAATGGCCCCTAATTCCGCGGCCTTGTCGGGATTCGCTGTGGCGACGACCAACCTCACGGTGATCTCATCCTTGCTGGCTTTGATCCGCTGAGGCGTCAGGCCGTGACGGCCTGGGTGCGGTCGGGTGGGGGCGTTGCCAGCACTTCGGCCTGAACTTCGAGGATCTGGTTGATACCGAGCTCGGCGAGGGCAAGCATCTCGTCAAGCTCGGTGCGGGCGAACGGCAACCCCTCGGCCGTCCCCTGCACCTCGACGAAGCGTCCCGAAGAGGTCATCACGACGTTCATGTCGACGTCGGCAGCGGAGTCTTCGGCGTAATCGAGGTCGAGCATGCAGACCGCCTCGACCATGCCGACCGAGATGGCCGCGCACGCCTCACGCACTGGATGACCAGCGATCGCTCCCGAAGAGCAGAGGCGTGAGCAGGCGTCGTGAAGCGCAACGTATGCGCCCGATATGGCGGCTGTTCGCGTCCCCCCGTCTGCCTGCAGCACGTCGCAGTCGATCAGGATCTGGCGCTCGCCGAGCGCCTCGAGATCAATGATGCTGCGCAGCGCCCGGCCGATCAGCCGCTGAATCTCCTGCGTCCTGCCGGACTGGCGCCCTCTCGTCGCCTCCCTGCTCACGCGCTCGGGCGATGAGCCAGGGAGCAGGGAGTACTCCGCTGTCACCCAGCCCCGGCGGGTCCCGCGCATCCATCTCGGGACGTCCTCGTCGACCGAAGCCGTGCACAAGACCTTCGTGCGACCCGAAACCGCGAGCACCGACCCGGCGGCGAACTCGGTGAAATCCCGGACGAAGAAGCCCGGGCGGAGCTCGTCGAGGGCCCGGCCGTCGTGGCGTACGAGCTCTGGGGCATCAGGTTGCGGGTCGGTCATCCCGGCAGGGTACCCGCACCGGGGCCGTGCGGCCAGGAACAGCCCGAGTACCGGAGCACATGGACGCGACCCGAGCACTTTCGCCCGTGACAGCCGAAGGCAGTCGCCTGTTTCAGTCAGCCGCCGCTGGCCTCGATCGTCTCCTCGGCTATCAGGCCGTCAGCGATCCGGTAGGAACGAACCAAGGCCAGTTCGTGGCGCAGCGAGACGACCACGTAATGCCAAGCGGGGTCGGGAGCCTGAGCAACGTCGGTCGGCGACGGGTACGCATCGGTGTGGGTGTGCGAGTGGAAGACGCCGATCACCGCGCGCCCATCGGCCTCGGCAACTCGGTCGATTCGGAGATGCTCGCGTGGGTCGACGGTGTAGACACGCGCCGACGCGGCCAGGTTCACCGTGGGGTGCACGGCGGTGACGGTGGCCGTGGCCGGGTCCCCGGTGAGGAGCCCACAACCTTCAGCGGGGTAGGCGCCCAAGCAGTGCGCGATCATCTCGTCCAGGTGAGAACGCGACAGGTGCAGGCCCATCCTGTCCGGTACTGCTCGTTCCGGCACTGCTGGCCCCAACGGGACCGCGCTGGAATCGCTCATCAGGGCCGCACGGTAGCGTTTCTGACGATGGTCACGAGAAAGCCCACCGGGACTCAGCGCACCCCGGGCAAGCCCAGGGCGTTAGGTGACCCCCACGAGCCGGTGATCCGCAGCGTGGCGCGCAACCGGCGCGCACGGCACGACTACGACATCCTCGAGGTCTATGAGTGCGGTATCGCTCTCAAAGGTGCAGAGGTCAAGTCGCTGCGACTGGGACAAGCCTCGCTGCAGGACGCGTACGCCAGGATCGACGACGGTGAGCTGTGGCTCCTCGGGGCCCACTTGGCGCCGTACGAGTACGCGTCCGGATACGGTCGTTTCGAACCGGTCAGGGCCCGCAAACTGTTGCTGCACCGCCAACAGATCGACGAGCTCTCCGGTCGCGTCGCCCAAAAGGCGCTCACGCTCGTGCCGCTCAGCATCTACTTCAAAGACGGCCTCGCCAAGGTCGAGCTCGCGCTCGCGCGGGGACGCCGGCTCTATGACAAGCGGCACGCCATCGCCGAACGTGACGCGAACCGAGAGGCCCAGCGGGTGATCCGGGAACACGAGCGCCGGCGCTGAGGCGACGGCTGAGGCGGTATCCTGCTGTCAGGCACAAACATCACCAAGGGGGTGACAGGCTTCGACTTCGGTCGTCAAGTTGGGAGAAGCGAGCCGTGGTCTCCGGAACCACGTTAAAGAGCCGGAAAACAACACAAACGCCGAGCCTCAGCTCGCGCTTGCTGCCTAACTAGCAGCAACGTCTGCCCGGTCCTAGTCCTGCGGATCGGTCCCAGGCGTCATCTTGCAGGGCTTACCTGAACGGCGCCGCCGGCGAGCAGTCAGGGACATCTCAGTCGGCTGGGGTCCTGCA
>Ga0187880_1004287_pt1 | contig 10568 bp, 12 predicted proteins | sample June2016WEW_19_4_FD_132998 | JGI IMG/M metagenome (GOLD analysis project Ga0187880, IMG submission 132998) | Peatland microbial communities from SPRUCE experiment site at the Marcell Experimental Forest, Minnesota, USA - June2016WEW_19_40 | ecosystem: Environmental > Terrestrial > Soil >...
CTGGCTTGGTTGAGGGCGGTCCAAGAAGGTTGATGGTGCAGAATTGGGGTTTGGCGCCTGATAATGCGAGGTCTGAAGCGGCGTAGTTGATGAGCAGGTAGCCGAACCATTCTTCTGGAACGCCTGTGCACGGGTCGCTAGCTACAACAAGGTACTTGCCGTCTATTTGGTGGACGCCTGAATCGTAGCCGACCATGGGCGGAATGATAACTCGGGAATCCTTCTTGACGCAATTGAGAAGCCCCTTAAGTTCCTTGTTTGCTAGTTTCCCCATGGCATTTTGATCCTAAAGGTAAATGTCAAGCCTCTTGCTTTTCTGCAGTATCCCTATGGCAACTGCACATATTATTATGCTTGGTATCATGTAGCTTCCATTGTAAACCAGCGAGTACACGACAGGGCTCATACCAGGCGGTGCGTAACTGGCAAAGTAGATTACCCCTGAAATGAAATGGGAGGTATAACGCCCAATACCACCAACAACTACGCCTATGACTGGACCAGCCGCCGTTGCGTTGCGGAAGAACCCAGCAAGGCCAAGGCAAGCAAACGCCAATGGATAATCAAAAATAAATTGGACGGGGTTAACGACAAAAGGCTCAATGGCGAGGTCAACTACGCCTAAGACGGCTCCTGCAAATATTCCGATCTTTGGTCCCCTACGCAATGCGAGCCAAAAAATAGGCAGCATGCCAAGGTTGATGGTTCCGCCTTGTGGAAGTTCAAAGAAGAAGTGGCTGACCAGAGCCAACGCCCCCGCCATAGCCACAAAAATGATTATTTCCGCTAGTATCTTAGTTGGAAAAATATTGTTGTTTTTGGACAGTTTGGTTTGAGTTTTCAATTTCTTTCCCTCCGCCAGTATTACCTGGTTCAGGTTCTAAGGGTCGACAGCAAACAGCCGTCCTCTCAGCCGAGTCACATTCCCAGCTCCCCGAGAACTGTTAATGGAATATTCGGCTTTGTCGCATATTAGTTTTTCTAAAGCGCTGGTTTTCCCGTCTAAACCAATTCACAGCCAACCTGTTTTTTGCTGATGGGCTGCTTTTCACTTGGGAGAAATGTAAAAATTTATTTTGCTTGAAGAATACTTGTAATATATGGCAGAGGAAATCGAGGATGTAGTCAGGGTTTCATCTAAAGGCCGAGTAGTAATCCCGCGTGAGGTCCGCAAGAAATTGGGAATCAATAGTGGCGACAAGTTGCTGGTGCTTACTCGGGAGGGGGACATACTGCTAAGAAAAACTGAAGAACTGTCCCTTGATGACATAGCTGAGAAAATTGATAAAGTAACCAAAGAACAGTCAATTGACGTTGACAAACTCGTAGCTGAGGCAGTCAAGTGGGCAAGAAGAAGAGCCAGAAATCCAAATTAAAAAGCATGAAGTTTTTTAGAAAATGCTGCCTTCCCTACATCTCGAATGCAGGGTAATGTTTTTAGGTGATTTTCTTGTTTCCCTAAACCATCACATTAACGAGGAACATAATCATGCAGCCTATGCCTAAAGAATACAACTTCGCCGAAATCGAGCGTAAGTGGCAGCGTAAATGGGAAGAGTCGGGCATCTACCATTACGACTGGAACGATAAAACGCGGGTTCCCTTCAGCATAGACACTCCGCCGCCTTACCCTTCAGGCGAACTGCACATGGGCAACGTCTTGAACTGGACGTACTTTGACATGGTTGCCCGCTACAAGCGCATGCAAGGCTTCAACGTGCTCTTCCCGCAGGGCTGGGACTGCCACGGACTGGGCATAGAAATCCAAGTTGAAAAACAAAACAACATCCGCAAACGCGACCTGCCGCCCGACGAATTCCGAAAGATGTGCATGGCGCTTGTGGAAAAATACATTGCCATGATGAAGGAAGGCATCCTCAAACTTGGTTGCAGCATCGACTGGACAACCGAGTACCGCACCATGAACCCCGACTATTGGCGCCGCACGCAACTCAGCTTCATACTGCTCTACAAGAAGGGCTTCATGTACCGAGGCATGCACCCAGTAAATTGGTGTCCGCATGATGAAACCGCGATCGCCGACGCAGAAGTAGACTACGTCAAAAAGGACGGCACACTGCACTATATCCGCTTCCCGTTCGAAGGCACAGGCGACTACGCCTTGATCGCCACCACTCGCCCAGAGTTTATTCCTGCGTGCGTCGCCGTCGAAGTTAACCCGGAAGACGAGCGGTACAGCAGGTACATCGGCAAAACCATCGCCGTGCCCATAGTCAACCGCCCCGTGAAAGTGATAGCTGACGAGTGCGTTGACCCAAAATTCGGTACGGGAGTCGTCATGATTTGCACTTACGGCGATAAAGAAGACGTCAAAACCGTCATAAAACACAAGCTACCCGTCATCATGCTCCTTAAAGAGAACGGGCAACTAAACGAGAACGGCGGCAAATACGCTGGCTTATACCTCAATCAAGCACGCGCCGCCATAGTCAAAGACTTAACAGACGCAGGGCTGCTTGAGAAAACCGAGAAAATCAGCCACGAAGTCGGCGTCTGCGACCGCTGCAAAACCCAAGTCGAAGTCTTAGAACGCGTACAATGGTTCATGAACACCCGCAAACTAACCTACAAGGTTGTGGAGGCAGCGAACGAGATTGTGTGGTATCCTGATTACATGAAAAACCGCCTAATCGACTGGGCAAAATCGCTGGATTGGGACTGGGTCATCAGCCGCCAACGCCTCTTCGCCACGCCATTCCCAGTTTGGTACTGCAAAAACTGCGGAGAACTAATCCTCGCGCAGGAAGACTGGGTGCCAATCGACCCTAAACTTGAAGGCCCACGAATCGAGAAGTGCCCCAAATGCGGCGGCAAAGACTTCAGCGGCGAACAAGACGTCATGGACACTTGGATGGACTCGTCAATAACCTGCGCCGTCCACGCTGGATGGCCTGACCGCGCCGACTGGAAACACCTGTTCCCAGCAAGCGTCCACCCCTCGGGAACGGACATCATACGCACGTGGGCATACTACCTCATGGTACGCCACTTAGCCCTGTTCAACGAACGCCCATTCAACAGTGTCTTGATAAACGGCATGGTGCTAGGCGGCGACGGCAGAAAAATGAGCAAATCCCTCAAAAACTATGTAGCTGCACCTGAAGCACTCAACAAAAACGGCGCCGACGCAGTTAGGCAGTGGGCAGCAGGCGGAGGAGCAACAGGCTCAGACATTCCCTACCGAGCCCAAGACGTTGAGTACGGCAGACGCTTCCTAGTTAAGCTGTGGAACGCTTCAGGCTTCACCGCCAAACTGTTAGCAGACTACAAACCCGTCTCGGCAGAGGATGTGGAGCTTCAGCCGCTTGACAAGTGGATAATCAGCAAAACCGAAAACCTAATCAAGAAAGTAACCGAAGAGTTCGAAAACTGCCAGTTCAACGTGGCTATCGAGGATGTGCGCAACTTCACATGGCACGTCTTCTGCGACAACTACCTTGAGGCAGTCAAGGACAGGCTCTACAACCCCAGCCTGCAGGGCACAGCCAAACGTTCAGCAGCTCAGCACACCCTCTACGAGGTTCTTTACCGAATGCTGCAACTGCTGGCGCCCGTGACACCTCACATGACCGAAGAAATCTATGAGCACATGTACAAAGACTCCAAGGGCTTTGAAAGCCTGCAGGTTTCCCCTTGGCCAAAGTTTGACGCGTCAATGGTCGATGAAGAGGCAGAGAAAAACGGCGACATGACCATAGCGGTGATGAGCGCGTTCCGCAACTTCAAGGCTGAAAACAAACAGGCACTCAACGCACCCTACAGCTGCCTCGCGATCTACACGGGCAGCGCCGAGCACGCGAGCGTGTTAAACGCCAGCTTCGAGGACATCAGGGGCACCCTAAAAGTAGACAAGTTACTTATCACCGCCGAAAAGAAATCTTCTGGGCGGCAAATCAGCCCTTACGACATCTATTTTGAGGCTAAACAATAAAGAGGCATGGAAAAGTGAAACGGGTCGGCTTGATTGGTTGCGGCGCGATAGGCACCGTCCTAGCTGAAGCCATCGAGCGCAAAATCGTAGTCTGCGACGAACTCGCCGTTTACGACATCGACGCTTCAAAGGCTGAAAAACTCAAGAGGGCACTCAAGTTTCCCGTCACAATAGTGGGAAGCGTAGATGAACTGCTCGCCCTGAATCCCAAGGTCGTTGTTGAAGCCGCATCGCAGCAAGCTGCCAAAGAGTACGTCCCGAAAATCGCTGCGTCAGGAACTGAGTTGATCGTGATGAGCACGGGCGCACTGCTGGGCTTAGATGTTGACTTAGGCAGGGTTCATGTTCCCTCTGGCGCCATCGGCGGTTTAGATGCTCTTTCCAGTGCGGCTTTAGCGGGCATCGACGAGGTAACTTTGACTTCACGCAAAAACCCCAAGGCACTCGGGAAGGATAATCGGGTTGAAACCGTCGTTTACGAGGGCTACGCGGAAGAAGCTGCCAAGCTGTTCCCAAGGGAAATGAACGTCGCAGCCACGTTGGCGTTAACTGTTAAGCCAGCCAAAGTGAAGGTCCGTGTGGTTTCGGATCCAGCGGTGAAGCGGAACACGCATGAAATCCAGGCGAAATGGCGGTTCGGCGAAATGTCTCTGCGCTTCGCGAACGACCCACACCCAGATAACCCGCACACCAGCGCGTTGGCGGCGTGGTCAGCCATCAAACTCCTGCAAACCCTTCTGAAAACATAAACATACAGTTTAAATTACTCCTTGCCGCAATTCAGCTAAAGGGTGGACAAATTGACTCCTGAAAAGGTAACTCGTTTTTACGGATGCCAGTTAACAACCACCGATTCCGTAAAACAGCACAAGCTAAGAAAGCTCATTGCGTGGCTATCCGATAAAGAGGGACGCGGAAAAGAATTCATCTCGCTCTACATACCGCCAAGAACGCCAATCGATACAGTGGTTGCAACCCTAAAAAATGAACCCGACCAGAACACTATTGAACCACGCAGCGTTGAGGAACGCGTTCAAGCCGCGCTCAAACATGTCATCAATCAAGTAAAGCAGCATAAGGAAATCCCAGAAAATGGGCTAGCGCTGTTCGCAGGATCATTTAAGACAGGTAATCAAGAGAGCGAAATCTTGAACGTTGAAGAAATCGTCCCTCCCGAGCCAGTTTCCAACTACATGTACGAGGTTAACGACCACTTTCTTTTAGAGCCGCTAAGGCATATGCTAAGAGATCAAAGAATTATGGGTCTCATGGCTGTGGATTCTAAGGAGGCTAGCTTTGGGATATTTGAGGGTGAACGCCTCGAAATAATGGAAAACATAACCTCTGGGATTCCAGGCAAGAGTGGCAAGGGCGGACAGAGCCAGCGGCGGTATGAAAGAGAACGTGACATGGAAGTAACAAACTTTTTCCACAGGGTCTCTGAGCACGCCACAAAACTGTTTCTTGAAAGCCACAAAGTCACCACGCTAATCGTCGGCGGGCCAGGTCAGACGAAAGATGATTTCTTAAAGGGCGACTTTCTCCACTACGAACTAAAAAACATGCTTCTGAGCACAGTTGACACGCAATCCGCCAGCAGAGAAGCCATCAGAGAAATTCTTGACAAATCAACCGCTGCGTTGAGTAACATGTGTTTGCCCGAGGAAAAGAAAACGATGCAGCGCCTTTTGACGGAGCTAGCCAGGCAAAACGGTTTGGCTATTTGCGGACTTGACCCTGTGTTGGATGGACTCAAGAACGGTGAAGTGGAGGTTGCATTGGCAACAGATAGCTCTGACCTTGTTGAAATCGCTGCTATTTGTAAGAAATGCGGGTTGCCAAAGTCGCGAATAGTAGACAAGAAGGATGCTGGAGCCACACGTGAAATCATATCTGCCCCGTGCGAGAGGTGCCACGCGGTTGAATATGAGATGGAGGAGAAAGACATGATTGACGTTTTGGAGGATGCTGCCTCTCAGACCAACGCGAGGGTTCAGGTGATTGCGACAGATTCGGAAGAAAAAACGAAGCTAACGGCTTTAGGAGGCTTTGCCGCCCTCTTGAGATACAAAAATGGGTAAATTCAATCCAGCAAACCTGTTTGCTTTTAACTTTGGAAGTAGTCTTTTGAAACCCTGAAGTTCACACCTATCGGAAAAAGCACCCTTCATATTTCCCTTAGCCCCAAAAAACATTCATTGTCGCCTTTTCGCATCTTTTTTAACCTTTTATAACCTTTTTACACCTTTTTAGACCTTTTCTAGCCTTTTTACACCCTAACCTAAGCCCAAAACAAGCCCCAAACCAAAAAACCAACCCAAAAACAAACCCAGCCACACCCCACCCTCCCTACCCTACTATTTACATCAAGAACCAGCAACAAAAAGCAAAAACGAAAAAACTAGTTCTACATAAACACAAAAAGAAAAAGGAAAACTAAAGAATACGTTTATTCTGTGTGGCTACTGGAGTCTTCTGTTTCTGCCGCGGCTTCTTCTGCGTTTTGTTCCTGTGCCGCCTCGGTCTGCGCCGCCTGGGGCGCCTCCAAAGGGTGGGCTGGAACTTGAGCCTCCTCCACTATAACCGGTTCGATCAAGGGTTCAATCGTCGGCTCGATCACTTTGTCAAGAGTCGTTTCAATCTGCTCAGGCTGCGGGGCAACCTCGAAAACGTCGATCGGCGCTTCAATCACAGTCTCCTTCGGGGCTTCAACGGCTTCAACTACCTCTTCAACGGGCGCAATCGTCACTTCCTCTTCAACTGCGGGCTCAACAACGGGCTCTGGTTCAACTGGCGCTGCCTCCATCGTTATGATCGGTTCCTGCGGCGCAGGCTCCTCTATCGCGGGCTCTTGAGGCGAAATCTCCTGCTCTGGCTCAGTTACCTCATGGACCTCTGGCTCTGGCGCTGCAATCGGGACAACTTCGGCTGGAGTCACGTCAATGGCGGCGGTTTCATCTGGGACGGCTTCGACTGGAGCCTCAACTGGGACGACTTCAACGGGCGCAACTTCCACGGGCGGAGCTTCAACAACTGGAGCGGGGTCAACGGGCACGGCGATTTCGGGCGAAGTTTCTACGGGGGCTGCTTCCACGGGCGCTGCTTCAACTGGGGCTGGCTCTACGGGAGCGGTTTCAACTGGCGCTGCATCTGCCTTTGCTGCTTCAACAGAAATCTCAACTGGGGCGGTTTCAACGGGAGCAGGCTCAATCGGCGCTGGCTCAACCACGGTTTCAATCGGGGGAGCTTCAACAACGATCGGGGCGGCTGTTTCAACAACTGCTGGCTGCGCAACTTCGGCTATCACTGGGGCAGCAACCGGTTCAGGAACTGCTGGCGCTTCCACCACCGACGCGACCGGCGAAGAAAGCTGATTTGTCACCTGCTTGATCGTGATTAACTCGTTCTTGGTTGTTTCCAACCCGGTTGTAAGTAGGCTAATTTCTCTCTGGTAAATTTCCTCATCAATTTCTCCCGCTACATGCTGAATCTCATAATTAGCGAGAAGCGTCTCCAAAGTCTTAAGCTGATTCTCCAACTCCATCGTCTTCGCCTGCATTCCTTCAACTAAGTCTTTCTGCTGCTTCTCAATAGCGGCTATGGCTGCACCGATCTCAGAGTTAAAAGAGTCCCTCGTCGACAGCGAAATCCTTCCGCTTGTATAAAGATTGTCTAACACTTGCTGCTTCTTCTTAGCAATTTCGTATTCTTCATTTAATCTCTTAAATGTATATTTCCATGAAATCAATTTTAAGGCACCGAACACTTTTACCGCAAAAGAACAAATAACGTTTCTTAACATGCACATATATCGGCAGCTATTAAAATACAATCTTGAACCAGCGAAATAGAAACTTTGCAGTAAAATTCAACAACACCAAAACGCGTTTATGCAATGAAAAAGTCAAAATCTTTCTGCCAGCGCCATGAGACGTTTACATTTTTAACTCAATAAATGACCGCGGCGTCGAAGCATTATGCGTGATATGTGACTTAGAATTGTCAACTTCAACGTTGATAAACTCCGTATAATCAACGCCAGCTGAGTTTAGGTTAGTTTAAACATGTTTATTCTTGTTACAACATACTATTCTAAATCAGAACAAACCTTATATATCTAAACAAGAATAAACAATGCTGAGCGTGCGAAAACATGGTGGCGTTAACAATAACCGTCAACGGCGAAAAATCTGAAGCGAGAATAATCAAGAAAATGCATGAGCGGGTAATCAAAACCTTCATGGACACCATAATAATGAGTGAACTGCAAAACGGACCCATAAGCGGGTACGACGTGATATCCTTCATCCACAACAAGTTCGGCTTCTTAGTCAGCTCAGGCACAGTCTACTCACTCCTGTACTCGCTTGAGCGCAACGGCCTAGTGGAGGGAGCATGGATGGAGAGAAAAAGAGTTTACAAACTCACCGAAAAAGGGGGAAGAACAATCCAGGCGATCATCAACTCGCATGACAAAATCAAAGGCTTCATGTCAACCGTCCTGACAGCTTAACAACCCCTCATCCTATTTCTTTTTAGTGAAGTTTTAATAGAAACGCTAAAAAACCCCCACACATTTTCCTATAGCCGCAACAGAACTTTAGCGGGTCCGTAGCTCAGTCAGGCTAGAGCACCGGACTTTTAATCCGGGGGTCGCGGGTTCAATTCCCGTCGGACCCGCCCACTTATGTACGAAAAAGTACTAGAATTTTTTCTTTTTTAGCTTCTTTTTTTGAGTATTTAGAAAGCCCTACGTTAGGCGCTAAAAGACAAGAGTCCAAAGTTTTCCTTTGTATGGACTGTGTTTTTTGGTGTGGCCGCTGCTCTGAGCCCACCCTGAAGGGCAAGAAATCAATTAATCAGCTAGCCTCAAGCAGCGCTTGCTCTAAGTTTCAGCCCAGAGGAGGAAGCAACCAATGAGCAAAGTTGCCGATTCGTTTAAGCCTCCGTGCCTTCTTGGATACTATCCCTGCTTAAGTGATCCATTATCAAAAGACTGCGCAATAATTGATACGTGCTCTAAGGACTTGTTTTTCTGCAAGTTCGCAAAATTGGCGTTTGCTGCTGGAACCGATATTTCGTGTAAGCGGTACAGTTTTACCAACAGGCATTGTTCGCATGGCGGCGGCTCATGTCCCGGGCGGGGAGCTCTTGAGCATCGACGTTTTGGAGGCAGGCAACGATGATTCAAAACGGCGACAGTTCAATAAGAGACCGAATTAAATCTGATGTTTTACAAGAAATTCAGCGCGTCTTACTAACATACGAAGAAAGAATCGCTGTTCTAGAAAAAGAAAACCGACTGCTATGGGAAGAAAATAGGAAACTTTCCATTACGTTAGATGACCTAACGCTTTGTAATGACGCTTTCGAGGAAGAAATGAAAGCGAAAATAAATGATGCTTTATCCAACTCGGTGGAGGCTTAATTTTTTGGTGGCTGCATCTGATAACTCTACAAACAGCAATAGTAACTTAAGTGTAAACTGTTTAGTGTCCACTTCACAGGATAAGCGTAATAAGCTTAGCAGCCGAGGCTTTTCGATTGAATCACGGGTTTTTCATGTTATTGACGCTTCTGAGGTAGAACTGCGTCCTGCCGAGATTGCCCGAATTATCCATAATGACAAAAAACCAAAGGAAATAACGTCTGGTCAGTATTCTACGGTTCGGGTTGTCTGCAAGAAACTGCTTGATAAAGGTAAAGTTGTGCAGCCATACCAGGGGGCTTACTGCAACAAAATCACCCACACCGTGCGGTTCGTTCCACTTTGCGTGCATAATGTGACTTTGCTTGCGAAAGTCTGTCAAAGTCTGAAGCATTGGGAAAACGATGAATTCATTGGGGGGGTTAAGATTCATGTTTGTTTTGGGGCGGAGAGAAAGCAGGTTTCTGGGTATATCGCTTGCGACGTCGGCGGGATGAGTCATGACGCTTGTCTTTTAGCGCTTAACAGGTGGTTCGAGATTGTTGAAGGGCGGCTGGGTTATTGTCTGCAGGATTTGGTTTTGCAGACGGTTGAGTTTAACAAGGATTATCATGGCAGGCGCATTGACGGTTTTCAATGTGTGACTAAGAAGGATCTGTATGGAATTATTGATCGGACCTATCAGAAGGAAGAGGATGTAATCCGCCGGGAACGTAAGGTTACTGCGCCGATGAGCATTAACAAGTTTGAAGCGGAGATCCATAAGGGCATTGAGGAGATCGGACTTAGCCAGGAACGCTATGAGCTGCAGCAGGAGGTTAGGCGGAATAGTGAGGCGATTAAGTTTACTAATAGCCGTATTTTGGAGGTTGAGAAGTTGACGGGCGCGATTTATCAGCATATGGTTAAGCTGCCGGTGTTGGATAGCGCCGTGGCTGAAAAGTTGGCGGCAGGTATTGAGCGGCTTAATGAGGCTTTGATTCGACTAAACGATGGCGAAGCGGATCCTAAGCGGTTGGATGAGAAGCAAAGTAAACTCGGGGAGTATGTAAGATGAGTTTGCAGATGACGGTTGATTGCCCTTGTCGCCGTTGTCCCTGGAAGTTGCGGAGCGAATGTGATCATTATAGGAATGTTTGTTTGGAGATCCGTAGTTGCGCCCGCTGCGAGCAGGGGCTTGAGCGATGC
>Ga0187880_1004291_pt1 | contig 10564 bp, 10 predicted proteins | sample June2016WEW_19_4_FD_132998 | JGI IMG/M metagenome (GOLD analysis project Ga0187880, IMG submission 132998) | Peatland microbial communities from SPRUCE experiment site at the Marcell Experimental Forest, Minnesota, USA - June2016WEW_19_40 | ecosystem: Environmental > Terrestrial > Soil >...
AATTCGCTGAGGGAAAGCTCTGCGATAGCCAGTTTGGCCCGCCCGCGATCGGCGAACAGCCGAACGGCACGTTCGTCGTACCGCGCCTGCCGGCCGTCGCCCCAGTGGAGTGCCAAAGCTGCGGCGAATATTGCTTACAGCTCTTCCCGGCGAGCTGGGACGCGCGCCTGCTGGTGGGGCCTTGCTGCGCCGAGCCGCTGCAAATTGCAAACGAACATTGAAAGGAGAAAGTTTATGGAAAAACTGACGCTCACACCAAACATCCCTCAACAGATTGCCCTGAAGTTTCCGGACGGCAAGTTGGTCGAGGGGCGGTTCGGGGACCAGATGATGTACAGCCTGGCGAACAACCAGGTGATGTACCTGGATACGGACGTGGCCGCCAAGATCAACGCCTTGGAGCTGCGCAAGAACGAACCCTTCTGGATCTGCAAGCGGTGGACCGGCAAGAAGGGCGACCAGATCCAGTGGGACATCTACCGGCTGGACGGCAATTCGCCCGCCGTGACCACGGGGCTCGCTCCCACTGCCATCGAGTCGCAGATTGCGGCTCAGCGGCAGCAGCCCATCCCGCCCATGCCCGCGGCGCCCACGGTGGACCGCGTGGTGTTCGCTAACGGGTCCGGAACGGGTGTTGTAGCACCCGCTCCGGCAACGGCAGTTTCGCAACCACCGTCGTTCACCAACGGCAATGGTAACAAACCGGTCAACGGAAACGGGACTCCCCCGAACGGATCCCAGCCCTACGAGGCGGCCGGAATTCTGGCTCCCCCGATAAAAATCGGCTACGACGTAGCCTTGCGCCGAATCTTGCGCGTCACCATCGCCGAGCTGAAGGCTGCCGGCGAGCAGTGGAGCGATGCTGCGCGCCAAGACCTGGTTAGCACCTTGATGATCCAGGCCGCACGGGATGGCGTGATCACTTGGCTGCCGCTCACCCGAGAGGAGGGCAACTAACATGGCACTCCATCAACTCATCCCCATGGAGGAACCCGGCGACGTCTTGTCGCCCTCCTCGGCCAACGGCTACCTGGGCTGCGGCTTCAAGTGGTTCGGCCGCTACATATTGAAATTGCCGGACCCGCCCACCGGTGCGCTCACTATGGGCTCGGCGGTGCATGCCGCCATCAACGCCAACTTCGAGCAGAAGATCGAAACCCGCGAAGACCTGCCGGCCGCCGGCGTCAAGGCGATCTACACAGAGGCCTGGGACCTGCTGGTCAAGGGCGAGTATCCACCGCGCTACCAGGGCGGCAAACCGGCGCTGCCTACCGAATTCCGCGACGACGAGGAGCCCGGCGAGCTGAAGAAGCAGGGTGAGGCTCTGACCCTCAAGTATCTGGACGAAGCCTGTCCGGAGATCGAACCGGCCGCGGTGGAGTTCCCCGTCACAGGCACCATCAACGGCATCCGCGTCCGGGGCTACATCGACCTATTGGACACCCAAGGGCGCATCATCGATCTCAAGACGGCGGCGCGCAAGCCGAGCGAGATCTCCTCGGATTATCGCTTCCAGGTGGCCACCTACCGGCAACTGCTCGGCGGCATCGTGACCGGCGAGGCGCGGGTGGACACGCTGGTGAAGACCAAGACCCCGCAACTAGTGCAGATCGGCTGTACTGTGGATCAGTCGGATGTCGAGGCTACCGAAAAGCTCTACCCACTGGTGCAGCGCGGAATCCGCGGCGGTTTCTTCCCGCCCAACCGGGCAAGCAATCTGTGCTCTCGCAAGTACTGCGCTTTCTGGCGGGCGTGCGAGCGGCAGTTCGGCGGAAAGGTGGCCGAGTAGCCACGCGCCAGCTCCACGGCTACGACATCCACATGCGACCTTCGCCGCCTCCGCGGTGTCGATGGTGTGCATGTTCATGGGGGGGGCGCCAGTAACCGCATTACCTGGGCAGGGCGCCCCGCGCAACCGCGTCGGCCTTCCAGCGGCGCCGTCAACTGCTCCCAGGCGCCACCGGCCGGGCGCGCCTGGACACGCTGGTAGCGTGTCACGGCAGGCCGACCAACTGCTCACGGCCAACCTCTATCCCCGCCTGCGCGAGGGGATTAGGGAAGGCCTTTACTTCCCCAACCGCAACAGCAACTTGCGCAGCCGGAAGTACTTGTAATTTCGCGGATGTCTGCTGCCGGGAGTTCGGGGGGACGCGTGGATTAGGAACACCGCAGCAGGCGGGGCTCGTCAGATGCGGAGGCAGGCTGCCCCTGCCAGCGTGGGTTGGGGCACACCGGGGCCTCCTTGCTGGCGGTTGGTCCAACATCACGAGTTTGGCCTTTCGCATTCCAATTGATTTTAGGGAGACGCCCGCCGGGGCCCAATGCCAGTTGGGTGGACTCAGAATACGTAGCGGCAATTCGGCTGGGCATGTTCGCTCAGCACGCTTTATCCTCCGCGTCGAAGCTTCGCAGAATCTCCCGAGCGATTTCCCGTTGGTCCCGGGTGGCCTCGGCATTGTCCAGCGTGGCACGTGCTTCTCTGATCATCTGTTCTGTGCGATCTGTACGCTCGCGGAAATCCCTTCTCACATCCTCTTTCGTGATGACCTTGCGGTCGATTGGTACGGGTTGTTGCAGCACCACGCCGATCCGCTTGGCATTTGCTTTGTCGATGAAATCTGGCGCTTCCTCACGGAAAACTCTCGCCGACCGGCAGGTGCACCACTCGTGCACCCCGTTCCGGTACACCGTGCCAAAGTCATTACACAAGGCGCATTCGACTGGCGGCTTCGGCCCGAGCGCCGGAAATTCTGGCGGCCCAACGCTAGACGGCCTACGCTGCGCTTGGAGTAGCTCGATCAGCCCCGCCGTGCCCTGCCACCTCTTCCACGTGAATCGCGCCTCATGGACCAGCAACTCGGCCTCTTCACGGCTCCGACAGGTCTCCATCAGGTCGTCCGCAATGGCTTCCACGGCATCGTCCAGGCGGGGACACCCGTCGATAGTGGTGAGTTTCTGGGCCAACTGGTAAGCCCTTTCGTAGGTGAGATCGGCCACCGTCTTAGGCCCCCGCCTCGCGCCGCTTGCGGGCAAACTCGACCGCTTTCGTGCTTCCGCTCGCGGCCGCTGCTGCTGCTTTGGATTTCTGGTAGTGCGGGCGCTGCTCGGCGCACCCCTCAGCGATGGTCACATACACTCGCCAGCCCCGCGGGTTTCTTTGCTTCACGGCGGCTTCCTGAAACTGCGCCAGGTCCTCTTCGGTGGTAATCGTGGCGACGATCTTATCTAACGTGGCGGCTTCGAGCTTGAATCCCGGAACCGGTAGGTTGTCCTGCATCCATTCTTGGAGCTTGCTTCTTAGAGGATTCTCTCTTGAATCCGCCGCCTTCGCTCGCTCGCTCGTCTGCTCTTCTGACGACGACGATGGCGGCGGCTCTGGAAATACATCCCCCCGCACTACTCTTTCAGCAGTTTCTTTCAAGGTTTTTCTTTCAACCTTATATGCGGGGGCCCCCGGGGCTACAAAAAACGCCTCTTTCGCTTCGCGGGCAGCTACTAATACGGCCTCTTTGTAGCGCTCGGCGACTGCCTCCACGAACTCTTTGTATTCGCGGGGGGCTACAAAATCAGTCGGCAACTGCATCTTGAAGCGGCGTAGCAGCTTGAGGACGTCGGTCGAAAGATCAAATGTAGGTCGCTGCGAGCTCGAAGGTTTATCCACCAGGTGCGGCAAGGTCCAACAGTAGATCTCAACGTTACCCTTGCGCAGGCCGCCTTCGCCAATCGGCTTGCGTATGGCGTAACCGGCCGCTTCAAGTTCGGCTAGCGCGCTGCGCACGTGCTGGCGGGTTAGACTAGTGTCCTTCGCCATATCGGACGGTGTAACGCGGCGCAATTTGCCATTTAGCATTGTGACTGCCAGTTCGCTCTGGTACGCCACCGTGTGCAGGCGCAGGTAGAAGAGGACGCGCAACGCGTTAGCGGAGAGGTCAACGGCCCGAGCTGCAGCGAGGACGAATGCCTTGGCTTCGCCGTACCATTCCCCCGCCCAAACGCCCTGCTTGCGTAACCAATCGCTCAGTTTGGCCATCGGTTCTCTCCTGATATCCACAAAGATTTTGTAGCAGCCCGCGCTACAAAATCTGTTGTAAATATAAGACTTAACCGAGCCAAGCTGGAGTGGTGGCGGCGCTCGCTGAAGTGTGCCCCTTGTTCGTGAAATCGGGCGCACAGCGGCGGGCGATGTTGTATCCACTCGCCAGAGAGGTGAATGCTTAGGCCCGCTGCAGTGCCGGGACAACGCCGGGCCATTAAAGGAGCTCTCATCGGACCATCCGCCGTGGGGAAGCGTGACGCCGGCGATGGAAGCCAGTGGCGTGATCGAATGGCTAACATCTCTTGAGCGCCCACCACCACGGAGCATGGCCCACCCTGATTCCGTTGCCCATCACCTACCCGTTCCCGTGCGGCGGCCCGCTTGCGCCCGTCGCCTTTGGAGCGGCTGACGCGGCTATTCGCTCCAGCTCGCGGGCGCCGGCAGTATTAGTCTCGATCCACTTCAGCAGCGCTTGCTGCGGGACTCGTATGCTGCGCCCGCCAGGCACCCTCACTACAGGCAAGATGCCGGCGGCCATCCAACGGTAGGCGAGGGCCCGGCTGATGTTCAGCACTTCCGCGACTTCATGGCCCCGAAGCAAAAGTTTTTGTTGCCTCTCCATAGTCCACAGAGTACACTCTTCGTATAGGGAAATGACAACTATTTCGCCTCTACATTTGCCTCTACGAGCTGGCAAGGGGGACCCGCTGCACTTCGTCCGTTTGACGTGGCGTCGATTCCCCGGCTCGTTGAGGTTATGGCGGCCCGCCTGGACCTGGGCCCATGGGCTGGGGCCGGCACCCGCGACGTTGATTTCCCTGGCGCGATCGGAGCCGATCAAAGTTGAAACGTACGACCCAATGCGGACCGATTTGGTGCTGGCATTCTCGAAAGTCGCGAACGCGGATGATGCGCTGGCATTCGCGGACCGCTACGGCTTTCTCGGAATCGACCAGGATACGACGGCTGCTGTTAGCATGGGCTTGAAAGCGATCAGCGAACCGGCCCTCAATATTCGCGGCGATACATTCGACTTTTATAAAGGTCCGGTTGACATTCTTACCAGCCAGCGGGAGGCTTCTGATCGGCTGCTAATACTGAAGCAAAGGTACTTCTCAGCTGGTGTTGCGCGGCCAACGATGGTGCGGATTCATTCGCATTCCAGCGAACTGCTGCAGTATGTCTCAATTGGTGACGCGAATGCAGTATTCGGCGAAATAATCAGGACGTGGCAGAAATTCCCTGACAGAAAATATGCCCGGGAGCCTGACTCCGTCTATGTCGCTGGCCTATTAGTTGAGCCGGTAAGCCTGTGGCTTGAGGAAGCGTCCGCACTAATCAAATTGTTGGACCTGTGGAGAGCGATTCAGGAAAGAAATGTTAAAGCCCTAGGGAAAATGATCTGCCCGGATGCTTTGGGCCTGATGAAAACTTGCAATTACCGCCCTCCCCTCAATGATGCCCGAGAACACGTTCGCGTGTTGAAAGGTCGGGCACCGACAGATCTTCTTGCACTCGCTAAGGAAGACTTGGCTCAGGCCCTCAATTTCCATCTCCAACGCTCCAGCTCATCAACATTCGTGTGCGTCGATTCGAATGGGAGCTGGAAGCTCCATAGCCGCCCAATCAATCTGCGGGCAGCGCTGTGGATGCAATTCTCGGAGATTGTGACCGGGACCAGAAAGCTTCGGTCCTGCGAAATCTGCGGCGACCTGATGGACGTCACCAACAACACTAGAAGCAAGAAGGTTCACGATCGTTGCAGTCAGAGAGAATCCATGCGGCGATACAGGAGAAAACGCAATGGCGAGACGCGGAAACAATGAAGGCTCTATCTAAGCTCTATCTATAGAATGCAGGATGGCCGCTGGCGCGCGGCGGTTATGGTGGGTTGGAAGATAGCATCTGATGGGGAACGTACTCCCGACCGTTGCATCTTCTGCAAAACAGAAAGATCCTGCCGCCGTCCGGCTCGGGCGGAAAGACGGACAGAACAGCCGAAAGAATCTTGACCCTGCCGAGCGAACGCGGTTAGCGAGGAAAGCCGCACGCGCAAGGTGGAGAACAAAGCGAAAGGGAGAGTAAGCGCCATGGCGAGACGCAAGGGTAACGGAGAGGGAACCATTTACAAGCTGTCGGATGACCGATGGCGCGCCGCCGTCACGGTCGCATGGAGAGTAGGGTCAGACGGGAAACGGACCCGTGAAAGAAAGATCTTCACGGCAAGGACGAGGCATGAGGTAGCCGAAGACCTTACCGCCGCACTCAGGGATAGAGATCGCGGAGTTCCCATCAGGGCAGGAAAACAGACGGTGGGAGATTTTCTCGCCGCGTGGCTGGAAAATACGGTTAGTCCGTCAGTTAGGCCGAAGACGTACCGATCTTATGAGCAAATGGTCCGCAACCACTTGGCGAAGACGGTACCGCCGGAGGAGTGGGAAGAGCGAAACCTCGACAACGTGCCAGGGTTGAAGGATGTTAGGCTGTCCAAGCTCGACTTGCAGACAGTCCAACAGTTTTTCAATGCAAAGTTGAAGGCCGGCAACTCGCCCGCGCTGGTGAAATACCTGCGCGTGGTGCTAAGGATCGCGTTGAACGAAGCCCTCAAGGGTGAGCTGGTCGCGCGGAACGTCGCGGAGCTGGCCACTCCGCCGAAGTGTGAGAAGCGGGAAATCACGCCATTTACGGCGGAACAGGCGAGCCGGTTTTTGAAAGCCGCAATGGGCCACAGGCTAGAGGCGCTATTCACCGTTGGGCTTGCCGTTGGGCTCCGGTCTGGTGAGTGTAGCGCTCTCCAATGGACCGACGTAGACCTTGATGCCGGCAATGTTACCGTGCGACACACGCTTCAGCGGGTGAAACGAGCCGGCGAGAAAAAAGGACGCCTGACGCTGCTACCGCCAAAATCTGTAAAGTCGCGCCGGAGTTTCGACCTTCCGGCGACCTGCGTTAACAGACTTCGCTCTCACCGGATACGGCAAGACCAGGAGCGAGAACTCGCCGGGTCCAGGTGGAAGAATACGGGGTACGTTTTCACCAGCACCATCGGGACACCAATCGACGACCGGAAAATCCTAAAGGAGTTCAACGCCCTAGTGGAAGCCGCCAAACTTCCCAAGCAACGGTTTCACGATTTGCGCCACGCGTGCGTTTCGCTGCTGCGCGCTCAGGGAGTGCCAGATAAGGTGATAGCCGAGATTCTCGGGCACTCGGACATCCGGCTCACCCAGAACGTGTACCAGCACGTCTACAGCGAGGCGAAGCGGGACGCTGCCGGCAAAATGGATGCACTCCTAACCGGAGTTACCAGTGGTGGTGGAGGTTCCGTGGCTTCGGTACCGGAAGAAAACCGCGTGGCTACCAGCGTGGCTACCAAACCGCTCTCCAACACCCTGACCTAGCTTGTAAGTTATTGATTTTATGGAGCCACCCGCCGGGCTTGAACCGGCGACCTGCTGATTACGAATCAGCCGCTCTACCAACTGAGCTAGGGTGGCTTTCCTCTTCGATTATATTGACTTGCAGCCGATCTAGCAACTTATCCGTCAGCTCGGGAGCCGAACCGGACTCCAAACTCTGAATTCCGCCTGGCACTTGGGCCGATCCGGGTGTTACGCTGATGCCTCCGAGAGCCGGGAGCGGGATGATGAACTTCGTTCAGGGACTGAAGTGCGTATTTTGCGGAACGATTCACGGGCCGAGGGTCGGCTTCACGTGTCCGCGTTGCGGAATCGAAGGCATTCTCGATGTCCAATATGACTACCTCGCCATTGGCAAAGTATTGTCGCGGAGGATACTGAGCCGCCGCGCGGAGCAATCGCATTGGAGATACCGCGAGCTGCTGCCGGTGCGGGCGGACTCGGCCGTGCCGGCACTCTCGGTGGGCTGGACGCCACTGACGCCGGCGCCGGGGCTGGCGCGGCGCCTTGGCCTCGCGTCCCTCTATCTGAAAGACGACGGCCGCAACGCAACCGGGTCGCTCAAGGATCGCGCCAGTTCCGTCGGCGTGGTGAAAGCGCGGGAAAAGCGGCGCGGCATCATCGCCTGCGCGAGCACGGGCAATGCCGCTTCGTCGTGCGCCGGGATGGCGGCGTCGCTGGGGCTGCGCAGCGTGATCTTCGTTCCGCAACGCGCGCCCGAGCCGAAGGTCACTCAGTTGCTGATTTTCGGAGCGACCGTGCTGCGGGTCCGCGGCAGCTATGAGGACGCATTCCAGCTCTGCCAGCGCTCGTGCGCGCGATGGGGCTGGTATAACCGGAATTCCGGAATCAACCCCTACCTTGTGGAGGGGAAGAAAACGGCCGGTCTCGAGATCGCCGAGCAACTCGGGTGGGAACCGCCTGAGTGGGTCGCGGTCTCGGTCGGCGATGGGTGCACCGTGGCGGGGGTGTGGAAGGGCTTTCGCGAATTGCGGACGCTTGGCCTGATCGAGCGGACGCCGCGCATCTTAGGCGTACAGGCCGAAGGCGCCGCGCCGATCACCACGGCCTTTGAGAGCGGTGAACCGATGCAGCCGGTCGAGCCCAAAACGCTGGCAGACAGCATTGCGGTGGGAGTACCCAGGAACTGGAAGAAGGCGGTGCTGGCGGTGCGCGAATCCGGCGGCGCCATGATCAACGTCAGCGACGATGCGATCCTGGATGCCATGCGCTACACCGGGCGGCTCGCCGGCATCTTCGCGGAACCGGCGGCGGCGACGGCGGTGGCCGGCCTGCAGAAAGCGGCAGCCGAAGGCCTGGTGCGGCGCCGCGCGACGGCGGTCGCTTTGATCACCGGGAACGGCCTCAAGGATGTGCAGTCGGCACGGAAGGCGGCCGGCCGGCCGTACGACATTTCGCCCGATGGCGATGGGCTCGAGGAGATTGTGCGCGAAAGGAGATTGACCCGGTGACGGCGCGGTCGCTGTTGATCCGCAATATTCATGCCCTGGTCCCGATGGATGAGGCGAACCGGGTGATTCGCGACGGATTTATCTACGCGGAAAACGGGAAGATCGTGCAGGTGGGCGGCGGCAGCGCCAAGCTTCCGAAAGCCGACCGGGTAGTTCGGGCGCCGTACGCCGTAGCGATCCCGGGCTTGGTCAACACGCATCATCATCTTTATCAGACTCTCACGCGCGCCTACGCGCCTGCCGCCAATGCGGAACTGTTCGACTGGCTGCGCACCCTGTACCCGGTTTGGGCGCGGTTGGACGAAGAGGCGGTACACGCAGCGGCGCTGGCCGGCATGGCCGAGCTCCTGCTTTCCGGGTGCACTACGACCGCCGATCATCATTATGTATTCCCTCGCGGCAGAGGCGATCTGATCGACTTAGAGATTGAGGCTGCCCGCCGCATCGGCATCCGCTTTCATCCCACGCGAGGCAGCATGAGCGTCGGGCGCAGGCAGGGTGGATTGCCGCCGAATTCCGTGGTGCAACGCGAAGAGCGCATCCTGGAGGATTCGGAGCGGCTGATTGCGAAGTACCACGACCCCGCAGCCGGCTCCATGCTGCGCATCGCGCTCGCGCCGTGCTCTCCGTTTTCCGTGTCGCCGCAATTGATGCGGTCCACCGCGGAACTGGCCGCGCGCCATGGAGTGCGGCTGCACACCCACCTGGCGGAGACGCGCGACGAGGAGGCCTACTGCCTGACGCGGTTCGGCAAACGGCCGCTCGATCTGCTCGAAGATACCGGGTGGCTGGGGGCGGAAACCTGGCTGGCTCACGGCATCTATTTCAACCGCCGCGAAATCGCACGTCTTGGACGCGCCGGCACGGGAATCGCGCACTGCCCTACGTCCAACATGCGGCTGGGCTCGGGCTGTGCGCCGGTGCTGGCGCTGGCTCGGGCCGGATGTCCGGTCGGGCTCGGCGTGGATGGCAGCGCATCCAATGACAGCTCCGACATGCTGGCGGAGGCGCGACAGGCGCTGCTGGTGCAACGTCTCCGCAACGGCGCCGCGGCTTTCACCGTAACCGACGGATTGCGGATGGCCACCACCGGAGGCGCACGCTGCCTGGGCCGCGACGATATCGGCAGCCTCGGACCCGGGAAGCGCGCGGACATCGCGCTGTTCGACCTTCGCCGCGCGGGTTACAGCGGAGCCGGCGATCCGGTCTCCGCGCTGCTGCTGTGCGCGCCATCGAGGGTCGATACGTTGATTGTGGAAGGACGCATTGTAGTCGCCGCGGGCGAGCTTCAAACCGTCTCGCTCGAGGGAATTCTGCGCCGTCACCGCCGGGCCGCGGCGCGGCTCCAACGTGCAGTCCCGAAGGTTTGACCGTTGAGGGTTGCCCCCATCAAAGAAATGGGAAAAGTCTGCCTGGCACCGGTTTTGCAATCGTCCGGATTTCACCTGGCCGAACCTGTTGGAGCGCTCTGACCATTTCGCCAGTTTTGGCGTCTAGCGACTGCGCTAGGACGGTGAAAACAAACGGCCGACGGCCGACCGTACATTTAAGCTGACCCGTATCTCCTTGATAATTGACGAGTTATAAATTACCAAGGGCTCACGTCAGGCTGTCCCCTTCGGCCGTCCCCTTCGGCC
>Ga0187880_1004298_pt1 | contig 10550 bp, 8 predicted proteins | sample June2016WEW_19_4_FD_132998 | JGI IMG/M metagenome (GOLD analysis project Ga0187880, IMG submission 132998) | Peatland microbial communities from SPRUCE experiment site at the Marcell Experimental Forest, Minnesota, USA - June2016WEW_19_40 | ecosystem: Environmental > Terrestrial > Soil > Wetlands...
GGCGAGCCTACCGAGAACAAGCTGGCGGTGGCCTCGAAAGGCACGCTGCGGGTCGAACTGGTGGCCCGCGGCAAGATGGCACATTCCGCCTATCCCGAGCTGGGCGAGTCGGCGATCGAGAAGCTGCTGGATGCCCTGGACAAGCTGCGCAAGCTCAATCTGCCCAACAATCCCAAGGCTGGCCCGTGCACCATGAACATCGGCCTGATCGACGGAGGCCGCGCGCCCAACGTCATTCCCGACCACGCGCGCGCCCATCTGCTATTTCGCCTGGTCGGCCCGGCGCAACCATTGCGCCAACAAATCACCAGCGCGGTTGCCGGCAAAGCCGAAGCCGAATTCAAGCTCGAAATTCCCTACATGGAGTTCACCACGGTGCCCGGAATCGCGACCATGATTGCCGCCTTCACCACCGATATTCCCGCGCTGACGAATTGGGGTAAGCCTCGGCTCATTGGCCCGGGCTCCATTCACGTAGCCCACACCGAAGGCGAGTACATCGAGAAGCGGCAGTTGCTGGAGGCCGTGGATCTGTACGCCCGCATCGCCCGCGAGCTGCTTTCACGGTAGGGCGTCGCAGTTTATCGGTAGTGGTAGTGCTCAAGGTAAAACAGGGCTGCAAACGCGACCGCCAAAGCGGCGACGGGAAATGCCAAGGGCCGTGCGCTTCGCGAAGGCCGCCGCCAATCCGCCGTGGCCAGGAAAAGTAAGATCATCGGCACCAGGGCCACGATGGCGAGCTGAAAGATATGCGGCGCCGTGCCTTCGTCCGGTTGCGGCGGTTGAAAGTAGCCGCTCAGCACCGCAAGCAACGCTATCAGGGACAGGACGATTGTGACTCTGCCGCTAACACGGTTGATTTGCTGCCCTGTCATGGCGTCACTCCCCTTCCGGCTGGTATAGACATTCTCAAGTGAGAATCCCCAAGTCTTGATTTTCGGTTTGACATCTTAACATGCTTAGCGACGCCCCTGCCGGGTGGTGTCTCAGTTTGAATTTTCTAAGTTTCTTACCAGCAGTTCGAATGCTTTCGGACACGCGTTCTTGAAGAATTCCGCTTGTGACTCAGGCGTCAGTTCCTTGTTGAGGAGCCCCGCCAGCCTATTACATAGTGCGTGAGCGAAGCCATAGACTTCACCCGTATCGTGATTGTGATGCAAGTGCGCATTAGTGAGTCGCTCACTTTTCACCCATTTCAGTTCCTCTCCCGTCAGGCAAATACAGCACTTCAAACCGGGCGTATTTCTTAGTTCCACAATTTGCGCAGCCGAAATATTCGGGGACGCATACTTGCCGTATCGAGCCGCAGCTTTCTGAGACCTAAGCAGTCGTTTTGCCCATGTAAAGCCGAAGAGCGCAGAAGTATACTTTTTTCGCCTGCGGTCCTGCACTAACTGGCACGGCCTGCATACGTGATTCCCGCCGCTGTTTGATGATTTACTATTCCACCAAAGAATGGCCTTATTTGATTCGCCTCGTGGTGGCAATATACCGCTGTGGCCGCATTTGAAAGTCCACAATTGGCCGGGCTGCTTTCTCGGTCCCATAGTCCAAGTTTCTGCTGCTCAGTTTACGCCGTCCGTGCTGGCGTTCAAGGGCTGAGGATTTCAAACTGAGACGCTACCCCCTGCCGCTTTTCCTTGCTGTTCCTCCCGCTTTCTGCTATCCATCCTCTTGGCCCGTCGGGGTCACGACGCCATGCCGCCTAAATCGCTTACCCGAAGCCAGCCGCAGAAATCTTCCACCACTTCAGTCGTTGGCTATCGCGTAAAGCGTGGAGTTCCGCTTCCCCTGGGCGCAACCTTGCGGCGCCGGGGCGTCAACTTCGCCATCTTCTCCAAGCACGCGACGGCGTGCACGCTGGTTCTTTTCCAGCCGGGCGCCGAGCAGCCTTTGGTCGAGTTTCCCCTCGATCCGCGCTCCAACCGCACCGGACAGGTGTGGCACGCGTTCGTGGAGGGGCTCGACGCCGGCATGCAATATGGTTTCCGCTTCGACATGCAGCCCAATCCCAATCCCAACGTGCATCGCTTTGACCCTTCGAACGTGCTGCTCGGTCCCTACGCGCGTGTGCTCTCCCACGGCGGGGCCTGGGGACAGTATCCGCCCGGGAAACGGCCCTATCGCAACGCGGTGGTGGTGGACAACGATTTCGATTGGGGAGACGATCAGCCGCTCAACCTTCCCCTGGTGGACAGCGTCATTTACGAAGCCCACGTCCGCAGCTTTACGGTGCACGCCTCTTCCGGAGTCACGCATCCCGGGACCTACGCTGGGCTTATCGAAAAGATTCCCTATCTCAAGCAACTGGGAGTCACGGCGGTCGAGTTGCTTCCGGTCAACGAGTTCGAGGCCGGCGACACCGACCGCGTCAACCCGTTTACCGGCGAGCGTCTGCTGAACCTCTGGGGTTATCAGCCAACTGCGTTTTACGCGCCCAACACCGCGTACTCGTCGAACCGGGCCGATGGCGAACAGGTGCGCGAGTTCAAGCAACTGGTGCGCGCCCTGCATCAGGCCGGCATCGAGGTCATTCTCGACATGGTCTTCAATCACACCGCCGAAGGCGACGAAAACGGCCCGACCTGGTGCTTCCGCGGCATTGATAATTCGACCTATTACATCCTCGATCCCGACACCGGCAAATATGTGAACTTCAGCGGTTGCGGCAATACCGTGAATTGCAACAACCCGGTGGTGCGCGACTTCATCGTCGATTGCCTGCGCTACTGGGTGCTGGAAATGCACGTGGACGGCTTCCGCTTCGATCTGGCTTCCATTTTCGGCCGCGGCATGGATGGCCGGGTGCTCAAGAACCCTCCCCTGCTGGAGAGCCTGGCCTACGATCCCGTGCTGGCCAACTCCAAACTGATCGCCGAGGCCTGGGATGCCGTCGGGCTGTACCAGGTCGGCACGCTGCCTTCCTGGGGACGATGGGCGGAGTGGAATGGCATCTATCGCGACGATGTGCGCAAGTTCGTGAAGGGCGATGCCGGCATGACCTCGGCACTCGCCACCCGTTTGCTGGGCAGTCCCGACCTCTACGAAACCAGCGCCCGCGAACCTTACCACAGCATCAACTTCGTGACCTGCCACGATGGCTTCACGCTCAACGATTTGGTTTCCTACAACCAGAAACACAATCTGGCCAACGGCGAGGACAACAGCGATGGCTCCGACGCCAACTACAGTTGGAATTGCGGCGTAGAAGGCCCGAGCGACGATGCCGCCGTCAGCCGACTGCGCGCCCGTCAGCGCAAAAACTTTGCCGCCATTCTGCTGTGCTCGCACGGCGTGCCCATGCTTCTCGCGGGCGACGAAATTGCCCGCACCCAGCAGGGCAACAACAACGCCTACTGCCAGGACAACGAAGTGAGTTGGCTGGACTGGCGCATGATGGCGAGCCATGCTGACCTGCTGCGCTTCTTCCAGTTGATGATTGCCTTCCGCAAGCGCTGTCCGTTATTGCGGCGCGACAGCTATCAGTTTCATGGCGAAGGCGGCTTCCACATCACCTGGCATGGGGTGAAACGCATGACACCCGACTGGGGATACGAGTCGCGCACGGTGGCGATGCAATTGACGCAACTGCGCGCCGATGGTTCGCGCGACGATCTGCATTTCATCGCTAACGCGTACTCGGGCGACCTCCAGTTCGAACTGCCGCAGATCGGCGAGCACGAATGGTTCCGGCTGGCCGATACGGCGCTGCCCTCGCCGCAGGACATCGCGGAAGAAGGCTTGGAGTTCCCGCTCTTGTCGCAGGGGAGCTATCTGGTGCGCGCCCACAGCGTGGCCATCTTCGTGGCGAAATAGGTGCAGCGGAGTTGTTAGGTGGGAGCCCCGGCAAGTGAGCTCTGATAAGGAATCGGTCGGTGGGAGCCCCCGCATTTATGCGGGGGAAGCAACGCTCAGCGTTGCGGAAAAGAGTTCCACTTTGATTCATGCGCTTTAGCGCCGGTATCCCTTGACTTAAGATATAACCTCGGCTTTCACCATGTTGCTTGCACCGCAAGAAACTCGTACGTTCTTCACCTCGTCTGCGACTTGGGAGAGAAGGCTGATCCTGCAGTCCAATCCTCTCTGCGATCTGCTGCTGGACGTGATTCGTGAAAACCGGGCCAAACAAAGGTTTCAGTTACACGAGTCCGTATTCCTGCCAGATCACGTTCATCTAATTCTCACACCAGCACCGCTAGTATCGCTTGAGAAAGCAATGCAGTTTATCAAGGGAGGATTCTCCTACCGCGCAAAGAAGGAGATGAACTTCAATTTTGAAATATGGCAGAAGGGTTACAACGAGCACAGGATCAGAGACGCAGATGAATATGCGCAACATGAATATGTCTGGATGAATCCCGTCAAAGCAGGCTTGGTGGAACAACCCGAGGAGTTTCCGTACTCCTCGGCGCGATTGAAGGCAGAAGTCGATCCGGCGCCACCTCACTTTCAACGGAATACTGGTGATGACGCAACAAATCCCACGGCTAAAGCCGGAAGAGAATAGTCTGACGCAACCCGCTCGGCTTAAAGCCGAGCTTCCCCCGCATAAATGCGGGGGCTCCCGCCGAGCGATTCTGACGAAGCCTGCCGTCGGCGCTGACACCTATCCTGGTTTTGTGTCCCCGATTCTTTGGAATTCCCCGCTCTCGGGATCGGCTGACCAGACTGAACCATCGCCAATGTCATAGACCCAGCCGCGAATCTCCACCTCGCCACTCGTGACCCGCGATTGCACGCTGGGATGGGTCTTCAAGTTCTCGATCTGCGCCAGCACGTTGTACTCCGTAATCAGGCGCAGCTTCTCCTCGTCCGGAGCGTTGCTGTGATCGCGCATGATCCGATGCCGAACATCGGACGCATGCCGCATCCATTCTTGCATCGCCGGCAGGCCATTCACTTGGTCCGGGTGCAGCAGGCCCTTCATCACCCCGCAGTCGGTGTGTCCGCAGATGATGACTAGCGGCACCTTCAGCACGAGCATGCCATATTCGACGCCACTCGAAACGCCACCGACAAAATCGCTATAAGGAGGCACCAGGTTGCCGGGGTTTCGCTCGACGAAAAAATCACCTGGGCCAGTCTGCGTAAACAGGTTGGGCACCACCCGGGAATCAGCGCATGTGATGAACATCGCCATGGGCTGCTGCCGGCCCCTCAGCCTCTCAAACATCTCGCGTTCAGCGGGATAAACCTCGGCCTGAAACTTCTTCACCCCCTCTACGATTCTTGCTAAGGCTTCCTGACTCTTCATGGCCAGCTCCATCATCGAAAATTGATCCGAGCCACTTCCCGGACGCCAACCGATTCTCGCACAATTGCAAACAGCCCTAGCCCCGCGCTCCGCGCATCCCTGCTAGACTCAAGGTTCATGCCTGAAGCGACCAACCCACTGTCGCAAGCGTCGTCCGCGTACCTGCGTTCGGCGATGCACCAGCCCATCCAATGGCACGAGTGGGGCGAAGAGGCGTTCGCCACGGCGCAGCGCGAGAACAAGCCCATCCTGCTCGATATTGGCGCGGTCTGGTGCCACTGGTGCCACGTCATGGATCGCGAATCCTACGAAAACACCGACACCGCCCAGATCATCAACCAGCACTTTATCGCGGTCAAGGTCGATCGCGACGAGCGGCCCGATGTGGACAGCCGTTATCAGCTCGCGGTGTCGGCCATCTCCGGCACCGGCGGCTGGCCGCTGACGGTTTTTCTCACGCCCGACGGCCATCCCTTTTACGGCGGCACCTACTTTCCTCCCGACGACCGTTGGGGCCGTCCCAGTTTCAAGAAGACCCTGCTGGCGATTGCCGACGCTTATCGTGAGCGCCGCGACGAGGTGCTGAAGTCGGCCGGCGAAACTATGACCATGCTGGCCGCCGCCGAAGCTTATGCCGGGCGGCAGACCGAGCTTTCGCCACGCATTGTGGGCATCATGGTGCAATCGGCGCTGCCCATCTTCGACGAGAAGAACGGCGGCTTCGGCAGCGCCCCGAAATTTCCTCATCCCGCCTCCCTCGATCTGCTGATGGATTGGTACGTGCGCACTCGCGAGGAACGCGTCGCCACCGTCGTCACGACGACGCTCACGAAAATGGCGCAGGGCGGAGTTTACGACCAGCTCGCGGGAGGCTTTCATCGTTACTCGGTCGATGAGCGCTGGATCGTGCCGCACTTCGAGAAAATGGCGTACGACAATTCCGAGCTGCTGAAGAATTACGTTCACGCTTACCAGGTCTTCGGTTATGAGTTCTACGCGCATGTGGCCCGCGACATTGTCCGCTGGATGGATGAGTGGCTCAGCGATCGCGAGCACGGCGGCTTCTACGCTTCGCAGGACGCTGATATCAATCTCGATGACGATGGCGACTACTTTACCTGGACCTTGGGGGAAGCCAAGGCGGTCCTGAGCGACGAGGAATTTCAGGCGGCCGCGCTGCATTTCGATATCGAGGAAACGGGCGAGATGCATCACAATGCGGCCAAGAACGTGTTGTGGATACGCGCGCTGCCGGAGGAGGTTGCGTCGCGCATGGGCATCGACAGCGCCAAGGTGCTCGACCTGCTTGCCTCGGCGAAGACCAAGCTCTATGCCGCGCGCCTGCAGCGGCCAACGCCCTTCGTGGACAAGACCGTCTATGTCAACTGGAACGCGATGTGCGTTTCGGCCTATTTGCAGGCCGCCCAGGTCCTCGGCCTCGAAGACGCCCGCAAATTTGCGCTGCGCTCGCTCGACCGCATTTTGTCGGAGGCTTGGGACGCGCAACGCAGTCTGGCGCACGTCATCGCCTACTCCGGCGCCAAGGCTGCACCGTGCTTGGTGCGCGGACTGCTCGACGATTACGCCTTCACCGCGCTGGCCTGTCTCGATGCATACGAGATCACCGGAGACATGAGCTACTTCAAATTCGCGCAGCAGATTGCCGATGAAATGGTCCGCCGCTTTGGCGACGCCACCTCGGGCGGCTTCTTCGACACCGAAGCCACGCCGGAAGACCGTCTGCAGCTGGGCGCGCTGTCGGCGCGGCGCAAGCCCTTTCAGGATGCGCCCACTCCAGCCGGTAATCCCAGCGCGGCGATTGCGTTGTTGCGCTTGCACGCTTACACCAACGATGCGAAGTATCGCGACAAAGCCGAAGACACGCTCCAGGTCTTCGCCGCAATGGCCGAGCAGTTCGGCATTTACGCCGGGACGTATGGAATTGCGGCCACCTGGATGTCGCGACCGCACACCCAGGCGGTCGTGGTCGGCGAAGACCAGAAGGCGGCAGAGCTTCTGAAGGCCGCCGCTGCGCCGTTCGCGGTCAACAAGTCGGTGGTCCACCTGACCGACAGTGAAGCGGTTGCGCAAAATTTGCCGCCTGTGCTGGCGGAGACCATCCCGAACCTTCCCGCGTTGAAGGCCAAACAATCGGTGGCGATTGTGTGCACCAATTTTGCCTGCCGCCCGCCGGTGGACAGCGCAGAGCAATTGGCGGCGCTGTTACGGGAGGCAATTTCGGGAGCCTAAAGATTGTGGGAACGTTGCCGATAAAGAAGCAGCGGTGAGAGTCAGCCGGGGGCGCATAGCACAGCGCACGGCTGGGTCAGTCCGGGGGTGCGACGGCACACGGCTGAGCCAGGCTGGGGGCGCGCAGCACAGCGCTCGGCTGACTCAGTCGGGGGCGCGACGGCGCACGGCTAAGCCAAGCGAGCGGGCGGCACTCAACGGTGTCGCCCGCCAATTTCTATTATCATCTACCTATCATGCCGACCTCAGGACAACCATCTTGCCTCGCAAACTAAAAAATAAGACATCCGCCAAGACCATTAGCGCCGTTAAGAAATTGCGCAACTCTTTGACCGCTCACCGCGCTGCCAAGAAAAGCTCCGCCCAGACGCCGAAGAAGAATACTGCTTCCTCGAAAACCGGCACCCGAAAGAAAACCGGCGGCTTTCACGGCGGCAGCTATGTCACGCCGAAGGGCAACGTCTCCATCGGAATCCCCGCCTTCTGGACGCTGCGCCAGACCAACGACGATCTGGAGGTAGAAAGTCCGTCACGCAAGACCTCGGTGGTTGTGACCGCGTTTCAGCGGGAGAACGACGTGGCAAAACTCGATGCGCGGCAATACCTGGAGCACTTTCTCCAGAGCGCGTCCATGAAAGGGCGGGCCGATGCCGGGAAAAGCGGCCCGGCGCACGCTCAATCGCGCTTCCGCGATCCTGAAGGCGATCACTGGCAGATCGAGGTCCTCACCAACGGAGACACCTTGCTGCTGGCCACATTGAACAGCAGCCTGCCTCCGCGCTCGCAAGAGCCGCGGGTAGGCGCTGAAATTTTGGCAACGATTAGGATCAATGGGAGGTAACTGCGCGGGACGGAAAAGCAGGTCCCTCGCCGACTAAAGTCGGCTCGGGATGACAAAGAGATGTATAACGGCGCACCTGAAGGTGCGCCCCTTCAAAACTGCTTTCCCTCAATACGCCTCGTCCAGCAGCTCCACGACGTGGGCCACGCGGGCGGTCATTCCTTTGCGCTTGATTCCCGCGGCGTACTGTAACATGCAGCCGACATTCGCGGTGGCCACGATCTCCGGCTCGACGCTGGCGATGTAGCCCATCTTCTCGTCGAGAATCTTCATCGAGATTTCGTTCTGCGTGACGTTGTAAACCCCGGCGCTGCCGCAGCAGGAATCGGCGCGCGGCGACTCCACCACCTCAGCGCCGATGAACTTCAGCAACTGCCGGGGCGCGCTGCGTATGCCCTGGGCGTGCGCCAGGTGGCACGGGTCCTGATAGTTGACGCGCGCTTTCAGCTTGCGCGCCGGCTCGACTAGTCCAACTTGCGCCAGATACTCGCTAATGTCGCGGACCTTGACCACGAACTGCTGGGCCCGCTCCGCATACTCAGGATCGTGTTCCAGCAGCGCCGCATATTCCTTCATGGTCGAACCGCAGCCGGCGGCGTTGGTCACGATGGCATCGAACTCAGGCTTGAGCATGGCGTCAATGTTGTGGCGTGCCATGGTGCGCGATTGCTCGAGATATCCGGCATGCAGGTGCAGCGCTCCGCAACAACTCTGACTCTGTGGGACATGGACTTCGATGCCATTCCTGGTGAGAACGCGAATGGTGGCGCGATTCAGTTCCGCAAACGCCACGCTGCTGATGCAGCCAATAAGCAGCGCCACACGGCCCCGCTGTTTGCCTTCGGCGGGATACACGCGGCCGAGATCGGCGAACGAGAAATCGCTCTCGATGCGCGGCGAAAGAGCGTCAAGCTCGCTGACGCCAAGAAGTTTGAGCAGTCCAGTCCCGCGCGCCAGGCCCTGCAACCCCGAGCGCTGATAGAAGCGCACCAGCTTCGCATGTCTGGCAAGCTTGCTGAACGACGGCAACACCGTCCCGTAGAAATGCGAGCGCACTTTGCGTTGCAGCCAGCTACGCGGGTAGTTCTCTTCGATCTGCGAGCGAGCGCGCTCCAGCAGGCTTCCGTAGGGCACGCCGGAGGGACAAGCGGTCTGGCAATTCAGGCAGCCCAGGCAGCGGTCAATATGGGTGACGAAGGAATCGGCCAGCGCCAGCCTGCCCTGGTCAACCAGCACCATCTGATAGATGCGGCCGCGCGGCGAATCCATCTCGGTACCCAGCGCGCGGTACGTGGGGCACTGGTCCAGGCACAGTCCGCAATGGACGCACTTCGAGTACAGGTCCCAGGTGGGTTTCTCGCCCGAGGAGAAATTCGAGACTGGCTTTTCTGCCACTGGAGTGGTCACCGTCAGAAGAGAAACCTCCCACGATTTAGGATGTCTTTGGGATCGAGCGCCATTTTCACCGCGCGCATGCTTTCCAGATCAGTTGGCATCGGCCCCCAGGCGGTGATGTGGTGCCGCGTCTCGGAGGGGCAATGGAGCACCGCCAGGCTGGCATCCCGCGGCAAACGGTTGCGCAATCCCGAAACCGTATCGACGAAACTCACCAGCGAGTCCTCAGCGTCGGGCGCCGGCCACAGGCTTACCAGCAAGTGAGCAATTCCCACTCTGCCGATGGCCGCGAACGAGAAGTGGTTCGATTCGGCAACCGTTGACACTTCCTTGAGGACCGGCTGAACGTCGCGCACCGGCAACGTCATCGAGATCAACAGGGACAGCGGATGCCGCTCGGCGGCGAGCGGCGAAAAATCTGAAAGCGCCCGCCAGAAACCCTGCTCGTTAGCGCCGGCCATTTCGCGGACCACCGCGGTGCCCAGCTCGGTGCGGTACCGGGCCAGCACTGTCTCGCTGCCGGCGGCGCGAAGGCAAATGGACCACCCCGCGCCCGCCGGCGAACCTGGCGCCAGCAGCTCGTGCGCCTGGGGAGAAACCAGCTCCAGGCAAATGGGATCCAGCGGCGAGCGCAGTACCTGGGACCGGAACTGAAGCGCCTCGGCAGCACCGGGAAAAACAGCGACGAAGGTCCGCGTCTGCCGCGGTGCGGGAAATAGTTTGAAGCTGGCGCCAGTGATGATTCCCAGCGTGCCCTGGCTGCCGATCAGCAGCTTCATCATGTCGTATCCGGCGACGTTCTTTACCACC
>Ga0187880_1004302_pt1 | contig 10545 bp, 7 predicted proteins | sample June2016WEW_19_4_FD_132998 | JGI IMG/M metagenome (GOLD analysis project Ga0187880, IMG submission 132998) | Peatland microbial communities from SPRUCE experiment site at the Marcell Experimental Forest, Minnesota, USA - June2016WEW_19_40 | ecosystem: Environmental > Terrestrial > Soil > Wetlands...
GGGCCGAAGAAGAACCAAGAGCAAGAAGAGCTTTCAGGAGAAGAGCCGAAAGAAAAGACCAGGGAAGAAGAACGGAATATCAGACCGGTGGCTTTCCGGGAATATCATTCCACCGCTGAGAGCTGGCGCCGGCAGAGAGCCCAATGGGGGCAAAACGTTGCAGTAAAGGCCGCCTTCCCTGGTAACTTACCGCTTTTGGAAATGGAGGAGGAGCAAGAGGAAGATGATCCCCAGCAACAAGACGTAACCGACGATGATCGGGAGCAGGCGAAAGCGGGACTTCCACATCTGCGGCGCCTGCAAGCGGCTGCACCGGTCGGTCATTTGCACGGATTCGTAGTCGTCCAACTCCTTCTTCATTTCCGCCGCGGATTGATAGCGGCGCTTGGGGTCGCGTTCCATCGCGTGGAGAATGATCTCCTCCAGCACGGGCGTGAGCTTGGGGTTCACTTTGCGGGGCGCCGCCGGGTCGCCGGTGACACGGGCGTTCATGATGACGTAGGCGCTGTCGCCGCCGAAGGGAGGTTCGCCGGTGGCCATTTCATAGAGGATGGCCCCCAGGCTGTAGATATCAGTCCGCTGGTCTCCCCGGCTGCCGCGGACCTGCTCGGGCGCCATGTAATCGGGCGTGCCCATCGCGGGGGTGAAGCCCACGAAGGTCAGCCGGCGCGAGGCCAGGGCCTTGGCGATGCCGAAGTCCATGATGCGAATGCTGCCGTCATTGCAGAGCATGATGTTCTGGGGCTTAAGGTCACGGTGGATCACCCCGCCCTTGTGCATATAATCCAGTGCTTCGCAAACGCGGCTGGCGATCTTCACCGCATCCGGCTCGGGCAGGGGGTGTACGCTCTTCAATAGTTCGCCCAGGGTCTGGCCTTCCAGGTACTCCATCACCAGGTAGGGCCGGCTCTTCTTCTCGACGCGTAACACCTTGAGGATAAAAGGATGATTGAGCTGGAGCCCGATTTCCTCCTCCCGGCGGAAGCGGTCAAAGCCCGCGATGTCGCTTTCGATTTGAAGGTAGGGAACTTTCAAAGCGACCGCCTCGCCGGTTTGGCGGTCATTGGCCTTGAAAAGCGACGCCATGCCGCTCTTCGCGATCACGTCGGTGATCTCGAAGCGCTCGTCGAGCAGGTTCCCTACGCCCAATTCATGTCCGGAGCTTCTCTCGCTCCGGCTGGTCGCGGGCTGGGCGGGCTGGGCGTGATCGACATCCCACACCTGGATGATCTGGACGGAAACATTGTCACTCACCTGCCGTTTTTCGGCCAGGGCAATCAGCCGTTTGCAGGCTTCTCCCGGGTGGTATTTCACCGCCGCTTCGAGGATTTCTTCGTCCAGGATGAATCCATAGAGCCCATCGGAGCATTGCAGGATGATATCCCCTTTAAGGAGGGCTTCGGTCGAAATGTCATAGTGGCACATCGGCTCATAACCGATGCTGCGGGTCAAAGTGGAGCGGTTGGGGCTGGTCATCGCGTTGCGCTCGAGCAGCAACCCGAGTTTCACTTGCAGCGCGGTATAGGAATGATCCGTCGTCAGCCGCTTTATTTTCCCGCCCCGGATCAGATACGCCCGCGAATCCCCGACGTGGGCAATGGTGACCTTATCATGCCGATAAATAGAGGCCAGCAACGTGGTGGCCATGCGGCCCTTGTCCTGCGCGGCCTGGAAGACTTTGGCTGAGGCACCGTCGAACATCCGCCGAGCCGCATCGGCGGGAGTGGCCTCGGGACTGCTTTCCTTGAAGGCGGCCAATGCGGTTTCGGCGGCCAAGCGGCTGGCGATGTCCCCGTTGCTCTCGCCCCCGACCCCGTCAGCCAGAATAGCGATGCTCCCCAGCTTCTGCGCGAGATCGAATTCCTCCGGCTCCCAGAACAGGAGGAAATCTTCGTTATGATCGCGAACCGTTCCGACGCTGGAAATTTGGTGGCATTTGACTTTCATCTCAGGCCGTCATCGTAACCTCGATTTCATTCGCAATCCAGCGGGGATTAGACAAAAACCCGGCCATCCCGAAGGATGGCCGGGTGCTGTGAGTACGAGTACCAAACTTAACCGTGATTGTAAGCGGGCCGCTGCTCGAGGAACACCGACTTGCCCGTGACGGCGCTTCGCTTCTTGAAGTAAATCAGCCCGTAAATACCCCAGGCGGCGGCTACGGCCAACGCGATGTAAGGCTCATGCCAGCTCATGCCGCTGACCGAGAACGGACCGACCAGATAAAACACCATGCAGCCAAGGTTCGCCAGCAGGCCGAAGACCGGAACGACCATGTGCTTGAACCCGTTGAAACTGTGATGCTCGCGGAAGGCCACGATCGCAATGAAACAGGTCATCATGTAGAGCATGAACGTGCCGAAGTTGCTGACCAGCGTGATGATGACCAGCGTATTGGGCAGCCAGGTGTAAGCATGCGGCGAGAAGATGCCGATGCTGTACCAGAAGTTGTGCTTGTCCAGCGGCGCGAGGTCGGTGGATTGAGCGCCGAGATAGACAATGGTGGAAATGATGCCGATGACGGCAGAGATCACTACCAGGGTCCAGATCGCCCGGTGGGGAGAGAGTGTCCTGCCATGGACCAGACCGAAGTGGGAGGGCACTTCCTCATCCCGCCCCATAGCATAAGTCACCCGTGCGCCCGTATTGATGCAGGAAAGAGTGGTGCCAACCAACGCCAGGAACACCGTTCCGGCCTGCACCAGCATGAAGGCCTTGCCCGCCGCGTAGCTGCCAAACATCCAGGTGCCGACGATGACCATCATATCGCCGAGGGGAGCGCCGGACGCGCCGGCATTGGAAAGCGTGTAGCCGCTATTCAGGAAGTAACCCGCGGCGAAGTACTCGAAGAGGTAGCACACCGCGCCTTGAATCGCCAGCGACAGCAGTACGGCGCGAGCAATATCCTTCTTGGGGTTTTTGGCCTCTTCCCCCATTGCCGTCACCGACTCGAACCCGACCAGGATCAGAATCGCGATGCAAGCCTGGATGATCACGAGGTTGAATCCATGCGGAGCGAGGACCGATCCTGCCGTGGAGTGAAAGTTAGCGGTCTGTGGATCCTTCGCGTCGCCAGGCTTGCCAGTGACCGCATCCGCAGGCTTATAGCTGAGCGTGAAGGGCACCTCGATCGCCTTGCCATCTTTACCCAGGACCAGAGCCCCTTTATCGTCCTTCTGAAGCACCGGGTACGGGTCGCCTTCACCCAGGCCAAGGCCGGCAAGGGCTGACAGCAGGACTGCGTCCTTATTCTTTTCCTTGTCCAGATCGTCTTTGGTAACTTGCCGGTCCTGTTGCTTATAGACGGGCTGGCCCTTGTCGTCGGTCTTGGGCGAGTTGTCGGCAAAGGTGTCCTGGACGGGTTTCTCTTTGTCGTCGGTGACGTTAACCGACTCCACCTGATAATTCACTGGTATGCCGTTGGACAGGTGGAACGCCACGGAACCATCCTTATGACTCACGCGGTAGCCGATGGCCATGCAGGAGAACACTATCAATGCCGAGATCTGAATAATGTTGATGGCCATGTTGACGGCGGTGGTTCCGTTCACTCCGCGGTAAGCGATGTAACCCACCCCTAACGCGAACACGATGCAGAACAGCCACATGAAGAGAGGACTATTGTACGTGCTGCTGAACACGCCCGGCCAGAATTGGCTGGCCAAATACCCGCCGAGAATCGCGGTCACACCCACCATGCAACCGGGATAGACCCAGTAGTAGAGATGGCTGGCCCAGCCGGTGAAGAACTTGGCGACACGCGCGAACTTATAGGCATGAGTCTTGGAGAGGAAGGCTTGTTCGGCGTACAGGTACGAAGAGCCGGCCCCAGGGAACAGCTTCGACAATTCCGCGTAGCTGATCGCCGTGGCGAAGCACAGCAGCAGCGCCGCTAAAATGCCAAACCACATCGCGTAGCCGGCCATCGGCGCGCCATACAGGGATTGAATCTGGAACGTGAGCCAGAGGAAGGCGCCGGGCGCAATCAGCGCCATCGCATTGATCGTTAGCCCGGTCAAGCCCAGGGTTGCTTTGGAGGTGGAGGGACTCCCTCCACCACCAGATGATTTCGTTGGTGTTTGTGCGTTTGCCATAATGCTTTTCCTTTTGTTTCTTTAGATTGCTTTGTCCCCGGTTTCCGCGGTGCGGATGCGAACCGCCTGTTCGATTCTCGCCACGAAGATCTTGCCATCGCCGGTCTTCCCCGTCCGGGCGCTCTTGACGACGGCAGCCACGGTCGATTCGGCCGCCCGATCCGGCACGACGACTTCGATCCTGATTTTGGGCAGCAGGTCAAATGTGTGTTCGCTGCTGCGAAGATGCTCGACTGGCCCCTCGTGGCGGCCAAAGCCCCTCACCTCGGTCACCGTCATCCCGGTGACGCCGAGTTCGCCCAAGGCATCTCTGACTTCCTCGAGCTTGTAGGGCTTGATTATCGCTTCGATCATTTTCATGCCGGTCGTTTCACCGCTGCTTGGCCCTTAGCACTGACGGTGCCAAGCGCCAGGAGCCTGAGCTCGGCAGCGAAATCGCCTGATTTTGCAGGCTCTTTCGCACAGGAAGGAAGTTTGAGGGGAACTGAAGAGGTGTCGCGATTTGCGCAGAAGCGATTCTTTTCGCCAGCATTAACCGGCGGGCGCCGGTCAGGCGGCAAAGATTCTTAGCCTGCTGTTTTGCCGGCTCTCAGCCGGGAGGCACCGGGCTGAGAATGAGAGCCGGCGGTAATGGTGGCCCTGGAAAAGGAGTCTGCGGCACAGCAAGGCGAGACTGCGGGCTTCGATCCAGAGGGCCAGCCTGGTCAGGCACTAATGCGGGGGACCGTGGTCCATTGCAAGCATAAGAGAGGGGAAACTGAGGCGCATTTACGGGGCTCCAACATGCCGGCGAAGCAGCAGGAACGAGAGCACCAGAAATCCAATGACCAAAGGAGAGAGCAGAGCTGCCGCCAACACCCAGGGACGCTGGAAGAGGCTCGGCGCCCACGGGACCGGCTCCTGCAAACGGTCGGCCAGGCCCGTGACGCGCACGTGATCCACCGTGTCTATTTCGGCTTTCATGGCGGCGGCGCTCGCGTAACGATCGGCAGGTTCCCGCTGCAACGAGCGCAGTACAATTTCCTCGGCTTGGGCGGAAAGCTCGGGATTTAGCCTGCGCGGCGCCACAGGATCGCCCGTTACGCGGGCATTCAATGCGGCCCACGGATGGTCGTTTTGGAAGGGAATAACTCCGGTCAGCATCTCATAAAGGAGCCCGCCTAAGTTGTAGATGTCGGTGCGCTTATCCGCGCGTTTGCCGGTGACCTGTTCCGGCGCCATGTAATCGGGCGTGCCCATGGAGTTCGAGTTGCCGACACGGGTGATTCGGCGGGAAGCCGTGTCCCGGGCGATGCCAAAGTCCATGATCCGAATGGTCCCGTCGCAGCAGATCATGACGTTTTGGGGCTTCAGGTCGCGGTGAATGACGCCGTGGTCATGAATGTGCTGCAAGGCCTCACAAATCAGGCTGGCGATCTTGAGAGCGTCCTTTTCCGGCAACGGCCGCATCGCCTTGAGCAGGTGCTCGAGGGTGCAGCCCTTCAGATACTCAGTCACGATGTAGGGCCGGCTCTTATCTTCGGCCGGAAAGAACTTGAGGATGAAAGGGTGGTTCAACTCCAGGCCGATCCGCTCTTCGCGCTGGAAACGCGAGAAGAAGTTGGGGTCGCTCTCATATTCCAAATGGGGCACCTTCACCGCCACGAGCCGGTTTCCTTCCTGCTTGTCCTCGGCCTTGAAAATCGTGCCCATGCCGCTGCGACTGAGGACTTCCATGATAACAAAGCGCCCATCCAGCACGTGTCCTTCATGGAATGGGGCGCCGTCGGCATCGACCGGGTCGTGATGTTCAGGCACTTCCCGGCAACAGGTCACTTGCTCCAGCGGGCAGGTATCGTTGCGTGTCATGCATCGAAACTGGCCCGGAACGACGCTGGGCGGTAATCAAATGAGAGCCCAATCGCGTTAAAATTATATAAAGGCGGCAAGAACCCGGGGCAGGAAGGCCGGCGCCCTGCATCGTACCCGGTCGGCCTCTTTGGTCGTCGCCCTAGGTTGACGCCCGGCCCGGTTCATGCTTTACTCCTGCCCAGCAGCCTAAGTCCTCTCGATTTCCTGAGAGCGGACGCGGGGGAACCGAGCACCACGGACAAATAGTCCGGGGATGGGGCGAACGGCGCACGCGAGCGCGCCAAGGCCACTTTCAAGGCCAAGCCCGTCAGCTAACCTCGTCGGCATTTGGAAGGGCGATCTTTCAGCCCCGTGGCGTCCACGGGTGTCAGGCTCTCCCAGTAGAAACAAACGCTCCTGGGGAGCATGACGGCCTATTCGCGGCGATGTTGCATTATGGCAGACTTTAACGTAAGCGGCAGACTGAAGACGGTCTTGATCGGCAAGTCGCGTGATCTTTCTGACAAGGGCATCTTCCACAAATTGTCTCTCATCGCCTTTTTCGCCTGGGTGGGACTAGGAGCCGACGGATTGTCCTCCTCCTGCTATGGGCCCGAGGAGGCCTTCAAGGCGCTCAATGGCCATATTTACCTGAGCCTGCTTGTGGCGGCGGCCTCGGTGGTGACGGTCTTTGTGATCAGTGCCAGCTACTCGCAGATCATCGAACTGTTTCCAACCGGCGGCGGCGGCTACCTGGTCGCCAGCAAGCTGCTCTCGCCCGGCGCGGGTGTCGTCTCCGGCTCGGCCCTGCTCATCGACTATGTCCTGACGATCACGCTTTCAGTGGCGAGCGGAGCCGACGCGCTGTTCAGTTTGTTGCCGGCCAGCGGCCTGCACTACAAACTGACGGTGGAGATTGCCGGCGTTTGCCTCCTGACTTTGTTGAATCTGCGCGGCGCCAAGGAGGCGGTGCTGCCCTGGGTGCCGATCTTTATCATGTTTGTGCTGACCCACGCGTTTGTGATCGGCTACGCCCTGTGCACCCACTTGGGCAACATCGGCGAGGTTTGGCACAACGCGAGCACGGATGTGGCTGCCACGCACAGCCAACTGGGCTGGCTAGGGATGATCTTGCTGGTGCTGCGCGCTTACAGCATGGGCGCCGGAACCTACACTGGAATTGAGGCCGTGAGCAACGGTCTCCCCATCTTGCGCGAGCCGCGGGTCCAGACCGGCAAACGCACCATGCGCTACATGGCCGTGTCGCTGTCGGTGACAGTAGCCGGCCTGCTGGTGGCGTATCTGTTCTTCCAGGTGACACCCCAGGAAGGCAAGACGCTCAATGCCGTGCTCTTCGAGCAACTGACCGCTTCCTGGCCTCACGGCCTGGCCCTGGCCTTTATCCTCGTCACGCTCGCTTCTGAGGCGGCCTTGCTGTTCGTCGCGGCGCAGACAGGCTTCCTGGACGGCCCCCGGGTCCTGGCCAACATGGCGCTGGACCGCTGGTTCCCCACCCGCTTTGCCACGCTGAGCGACCGGTTTGTGACCCACAATGGCATCCTGCTCATGGGCGGCTGCTCGCTGATCCTGATGGCAGCGTCGCGCGGGTCGGTGGATTTCCTCGTGGTGCTTTATAGCATAAACGTCTTCATCACCTTCAGCCTGTCGCAGCTTGGCATGGTGCGGCACTGGTGGGCCAAGCGCGTGGAAGTGGCCGACTGGCAGCGGAAAATCTCGGTCAATGGCGTCGGCTTCCTGCTCACCATGTTTATTCTCATCACGCTGAGCGTGGTCAAGTTCTTCGAAGGCGGCTGGATCACGCTGGTGGTGACTGGCCTGCTGGTGGCCGCCGCGGTCCTGATCAAACGCCATTACAACCAAACGGCGCTGGATCTGCGGCACCTCGACGAGCTGGCCGCAGTGGTTGACATGGACAAAGCAGCCGCCGGCCGCCCGGCGAGCGACAGCCAGCCGCCGCCCGAACTGGACCCCAAAGCGAAGACGGCGGTCGTGCTGGTCAACGGCTTCAACGGCCTGGGGCTGCACACCCTTTTCGCGGTGCTGCGCATGTTCCCGGGGGTCTTTCGCAATTTCGTGTTCGTGCAAGTCGGCGTGGTGGATGCCGGCAATTTCAAGGGTGCCGACGAAGTCGAGAACCTTAAGCGCCATATCCAGAGCGGCAATCAGCGTTACGTCGATTACCTCCAGTCGCGTGGGCTCTCGGCCGAAGCCGTGGCGGCAGTCGGCATCGATGTCGTGCAAAAGGCCTCCGAGTTGGCGCCCGTGATCTTGCAGCGGTTCCCCAATGCGATTTTCTTCGGCGGCCAGCTAGTCTTCCGCCATGAGACGTTCTTCACTCGGTTCCTGCACAACTACGCGGTATTCTCTTTGCAGCGGCGCTTCTACCAGCAGGGTCTCCCGCTGCTGATACTGCCTATTCGCGTTTGAAGGGGAATTCTGGTGGTGAGTTTTGACCACGCAGCGCAGGAATCGGCTCAGCTTCCGGTCCGCTGAACTCCCATCCAACGCTTGAAGTGGCTGATTTGCAATGGCTTATGCATCCACCCTCCAGTTGGCACGCTCGGTGCGTTACGCCCGCAGAATGTTCCTGGCGTGGGTGCGGAGTTGGCGCTTCGCGAGTGCTGCGGCCGGAACCAATAGAACAGAGAACTATGAAATATGAAGTATAATGCATGGACCTTGGCTTTGATTGGCGCGGGAGTGGTCAGTCTCCCCGCCGTGGCACACGCCGACGAACACACGAATGCTGTATTAACCGCACTATCGACCACGACGATTAGCGGCTATGTGGACACTTCGATGCAGTGGAACCCGGGAACCGGCAACCAAAATCTGCCGGCCATTAGCCCAAATGGCAGGCCAGGGGGCACAAAGGCTGATGGGTTTAATTTTAACGTTTTGGCGCTGACGCTGAGCAAGCCCGCGGGAGAGGAAGCCTGGTCTGCGGGTTACAATGCCACACTGCTCTTCGGGCCGGATGCGGCGGGCTATAATACCTCTGTCGGGGCCTTCCCGGGCGACTTCAGCCTCAAGGACGCCTATGTGGATCTTCATGCTCCGTTGGGCAACGGCCTGGACATCAAGCTCGGCACTTTTACGGAGATCCTCGGCTACGAAGTGTACGAGACGGGGAATAATCCGAACTACACGAGGTCCTATGGGTACGAGATCGAGCCGACTGCAATGACCGGCGTGCTGGCGGGTTACCAACTGAACTCGGCTGTCCTGGTGAACGCCGGGATTTGCGATGCCTGGAACGCCGGGGTCAACGCTCGTAGTTCCCCGCCCAAGGCCGAGTCCTACAAGACCTATATGGGTTCGGTTACCTTTACTTGTCCAACGAATTGCAGCTTCGTCTCAGGCTCGACCCTCTCGGGCGGAGCGATCAATGGCTTTGACGCCGGAACCGGTGCGGACAAGACCAGCTTGTATATCGGCGGGACCTTCAACACTCCGATTCCCAGCGTGAAAGTTGGCGCAGCCTACGACTACGCCATGTTGGGGCCAAACCAGTTCGGCGCCGTTCAGCACCAGTCAGGCTACCAGGGGGCATTCGGCCTCTATGTAAGCTGGCAGGCGACGGAAAAGCTGAGCCTTTATAGCCGTGGCGAGTACTTCGCGGAGAGCGGCTATCTTGCCGCCGCAGGCATCGCGGGCGCGGCGGCCAGCGCCTTTGAGTTCACCGAAACGGTCCAGTATGACCTTTGGAAGAACGTGCTGGCGCGCCTTGAATTCCGCTGGGACCATGCCGAGCATGGCAATGGCTTCGGCGGTTTTGCGGCTGGCGCGGCCCCTACCGGGAACAACGCCTTCCTGCTGGCCGCAAACTTCGTTTACAAGTTTTAGCAGCTCTGTCCGTTCCTCCAAGCCCCTTCCGGGAGTCCGGAAGGGGCCCTTTAGATTGTTTGGGCGGGACGGCCCGGTTAGAGCACAGGTTGTTTGATTGGTATCCAGGATGAAGATAAGATGAAGAATACAAAGAAATCGAAGAAGGCAGTGGTGAAGGTCGAGACGGCACCGGCTGAGGCCGTGAAACCCGTCCCGGTGAAGGCCGCAGCCCCGCCGCCGCGGGTTGTGCTTGAGCTGGTCAACCCGGCTGCAAGACAGGTGTTCGTGGCCGGCTCGTTCAATAATTGGCAACCGGAGCAAACTCCGCTCGCGCCCGACGGCAATGGCCGCTGGGCGGGCGATCTCAAAGTGAGGCCGGGCCGCCATGAATATCTTTTTGTCGTGGACGGCCAATGGCTGCCCGACCCAAACGCCAAGGAGAGCGTCGAGAACCCATTCGGGGGGAGAAATTCCGTTCTGACGGTCGCCGAGTAGTGCGGCTGAAAAGGAGGTGGCTTGCGCTGGAAGTATTTCTCGGGCATCACTTTCCAAGGTTTATTCGCTGATGTGGGCAGGTTGCACCGGGCTGTAGCGCGCCGGCTTGAGCCGCCAAACCGCGGCGTTGGGCTGCAATCCAGTCCCTTCTGCGTATTTGTGACAGGGATTCTGCTGATTCTGCTGAAAAACCCCCACTTTCCCACTGAAATTTGCCTCTTCCTTTCCGAATGACTCCCACTCCGCCTCCAATGCGCCTGAAGGCCACCTATGAGCA
>Ga0187880_1004304_pt1 | contig 10542 bp, 10 predicted proteins | sample June2016WEW_19_4_FD_132998 | JGI IMG/M metagenome (GOLD analysis project Ga0187880, IMG submission 132998) | Peatland microbial communities from SPRUCE experiment site at the Marcell Experimental Forest, Minnesota, USA - June2016WEW_19_40 | ecosystem: Environmental > Terrestrial > Soil >...
GATATCATTGCCGCTGGTGGTCCATTGGCCGCCGCCAGAACCTCCGCTTCCCAATTGAGTTCCATTCCAGAAAAGATTACCTCCGACATTGTAGAGCTTGTCGGTGGTGACGCTGGGAGCGGTAGTCTGGGCCAGATCCAATCGGCCGTTGAGGTCGAGCGCTTCGTCGGGAGTGGTGGTCCCGATGCCGACGTTTCCGGCGAAGTAATTATTCCCAGAGCCGTTGGCGGTGAGCTGGCCGCTCAAGGTTGCGTTTGCGACGTTGGTGATATTTCCACCGGAAATGACACTGAGGCCATTGGCAACATCGGTGGTAAGGTCATTTATCCCGACGCTATTTCGGGTGAGGTCTTTGGCCGTAAGGGAAAGGTCGGTGAGTTTTGAGACGGTTATGGTTCCGTCGCCTGGGGCAACGCCGCTGATATCGATTTGATCTCCCACGGAAATTTGGCCGGAAGAGGCCGAGTTGCCCTGGGCGTTATAGAGCTTGGCGCTCCCAATATGCAGGGTATAGGCCTTTTTTTTCCAGGTAACTATCAGGGTGTTTCCGTTGATCTGGGCGATAACGGCGTTATTTTTCTTTTCGGCGACGGCGGCGGCGTGGATTGAACCGGCTAAAAGGATAAAAGCAAGGAGCGAAAGAATTGTGATGATTTGTTTTTTGCTTTTCATTTTATGAAGATTATTGATTCTTTTTATTAGCTGGCTTTATTATATGTGGTTTTGGAGGTTATTGGAAATGGGGTTTGTGGATAACTTTAGAGTTGTTGGGACTTGTTAAAAGGATCAAAAGTCAGGCGGGGCGGGGACGGTTTTCAGAATAGGGACCGTTTTAGGGTCTTTTGTCCATGAATTGTTCTGAACAACGTTGTCCTAATACTTTTAGGCCAGAATAAAATCTTATATTGTCTATATAGCCTTTTTTATCGTATTCATAATCTTTATGACTCTCTTCGATGTAATCACTAACTCCCTTGTGATTATAGAAATCTAATATCTCAGCGGCTATATAGCTTAAGGTAGCGTCGTTGATAATTTCTTGTTCATAATAATTACATATTCGGTCAAATAATGTAAGCGCCTTAATTAAAGCTCGCTCATTTTGTGAATTTGAATTTAGTGGAATTTTTAATTCTGGCTCTTTAACTAATTGATCCTGCAATTTAGTAATATCTTCATCGTCATCAAATATTTTATAAACTTGGTCAATAAATTCCAGTCTTTTTATGGAACTATCTATTTTATAAGTTTTATACGCACTGAGAGCACCCACAAAAGCCAAAATAACTCCTACAAAAACTCCTAATGAAGCGAGAATGGATGCAATATCTTTCACTATTTCTAAAGTGTAACACATTTTTTTTACCTCGCTTGTTTTCTACATTGAGACTGAGCGGGGGGGATAAAATTAAAAGTGTAATTTTCTGTTCAAATGTCCCTGCTGGTTCTTCTGGACAGTTTAGAACAAATTGTCCAGTTGACTTATGACACCTCAACGTATTGGTCTGGAACTGTCTCCCACGTGGAGCATTTCCGGCCAACAGCGCGGCAGAACTCCCGATAAAGCTGATTACGGTCAATCTGAACACGTAAAACGTGCTCTATTGCATCTTCAAGGGCGCGCTTCATACCATAGTCTAAGTGTTCAATTATTTGTTCAATCTTCACGCGTGCCATTCGAGTTCCCTCCTTTCTACCATAAAAGGGGCCACAAAATATCACGAATTGTCCAGTTTAAAGATAAATTAAATTTAGCAGGTTTGAATGTCCCCGGAAATAAACAGCCCCTTCTCCAAGTTAGAAGGGTCTGCGAAGCGTTGCATTTCCTCCCAACCAACGCTTTATCGTTGCGCTTCAAAAGCCGTGTCCCGGATTAACCTACGGTTTCCATCCCTCGGGCTTTGCCTGGCCCTCGGAATGAAAACTTTTTCTGTGTAGATGGTAACCGAGTGAAGCAAGGACTGTTCAGATATATTTTACCACGAAACCCCTTCCCTACTCCAACAGGGAGTGCGCCTTCTCGTCTTTGCCATTGATCCAGATAGCCTCAAAAATTGCTCCTGCGTTGTTCACTGAATAATTTTTTTCGCCGGCAAACCAAAACATACCGGCCGGCTTCACCTTTTTAGCCACTTCCCGCAAGTTGTCCCGCCGCCTAATGGAAGGGGTGATCGTAAGCACCCTGAAATTCTTGGCTCCCAGCTTCTTCTTGCTGCCTCCCTGCTGCCACCAGGCCCGGTAAGCCGTGAGCTTTTTCCAAAAGCGATCCGCAGCCATGGTGCCCCGGTCGGCTTCCAGAAAAAAGAACATCTCGGTGTCGCCTTCTATTAAACTGAAAAATGCGTCCGGGACAATTCGCAAGCGAAGCTCTTTCCCCTCTTTGATCTCCAGCTTCACCGTGTCTGAAAGCTCCGGGTTGAGGCTTTTGCCGGAGCCCCGGTTCTCCTTCCACTGGCCAATCTCCACTCCCTTCCGGCCCAAGATGGCCAGCGTGAGGATCGTCCTGAATTTGGCAATCATTAAGGTGTGTTTGATGTGGCGCTCGGTGACGGTGCGGTTCTTGAGATCCCAATCTATTTTTGAAATGTCCAGTCCCCCTTCGCTCGCCAGCAAGTCGCCGGCCTTGCGGGTGATGGCGTAAACCATCTTCTCGCTGCCGGACCTGGTCCTGATTCTCCGGTCGGCCAGGCGCTCCAGATACCCCTGGTGAAAGAGCTTTTGGAGCCTCCCTAAAATCTTCCGGGTGCTCCCCGGAATTAGGCCGGTGACGTGATGGGATGGGATAAAGCGGTAGTCGTGCACTAGCTTGATGATCTCTATATCCCGCTCCTGGAGCGCCAGGGGGTTATCCTCCGGGCGCCGGATGAATTTGCTGAAACTGCGGCGGGTAGGGGCGTTGCTCATAATTTTTCTTTTTTAGAAAGTTAAGATTTTTTTTATTTTTTCGGTTGTCGGTAGTTTGGTTCCTTTTCCTCCTTCTTAGCCTTCTCCTCTTGGTATTTTGACACGCCCTCCAGGAGTAATTGCCGCCTATCCTCTATTTCCTTACGGGCGTCCGGCAAGGTCTTGGTGAACGGCGACAGCTTATAGCACTCGCCCTTGTAGGTGGGCACAGTTTCATCGCTTGAGGTGGAAAACTCTTTAACCTCGGGCACCCTGATCCTCTTGGTAAAGAGTCCTGGGAGCTTGACGATGGCGTGTCTCGTGGGTTGGTTGACCATCGTGGCCATGGCTCTCCAGATTTGCTCCTCCAGGCTGCGGGTGGCGGTGGGTAGGGTTTTTAGGATGGGTATTAAGGCTTCCCCGACCCCGCTTGACTCGCTGGTACCCCAAGCTTCGCCTTGGGTTTCCATGTCGATTACGCTCTTGCCGATGCCCCGCATACTGGAAACCATCTCATTGGTGGCGCTCATCTCGCCCCAACTGCTCACCGTGGCAAGGTTCAGGGCGTCACCGTCCGACGTGACCGCGTACCCGCTCGAGACCCCCGATACCCTTCCCGTGCCCGTTGCCTCGGCTTCCGTCTCGGTTTTAGTCTCGCCCGTGGTATGGGCTTTACTTTCGGTATGGCTTTTCCCCTTGGAGTAGTTCTTGAGCCAGGTCCTCATGTAGCCGACTACAGTCGGCTTATCGAGCGTCGCCTTTCTCTCTTCCAGGTCAAGCTCCCCTAAAAATACCTGCTCGGAAAGTATCCGGGCGTCTTCCGCCGACAGGCCGCCGAAGATCACCTTTGTTTTGGCGTCTGTTATAACCGAGTGATAGATATCTTCCCCGGCCTTCTTGAGTTGGGCTAGGTGCTGGTGCGCCAAAATGAGGTGTAGGCCGAATTTGCGCCCTTCATCCAGTATTCTAGCAACATCTTCGTTTATGAACAAAGAGCACTCGTCAATGTAAAGGTAAAAAGGCCGGCTCTTTTGGGGCCTCTCTGTAGCCGTAAGAAAAAGGTCATTGACAAGAAGGGTCCCTATCAGCCGGGCATTGTCATGGGAAACGCTTTTGCCGCTGGAGAGGTTCACTAAAACTATGTAGCCCTCGTCCATGATCTTTTTAAAATCCAGGGTGCCGGCCTGCTGCCCGATAATGTTTCGGATGCGTTCGGCGGCCAAAAATTCCATGGTGCGGTTGATGGTGGAGCCAAATTCTTCGTAAAAGCGGTTCATCGGCAACTTTTCTGAATTGAAATAGTCCCACTGCTCCTTGATCACCGGGTCCTTGATTTCGGCCGTTAAAAACTCCCTCATTTTCCGCCTAACCGGACTGGTAAGGTACTGCGCCTCAAGGAGCGTCAACTTTCCTTCGGCCAGGGCGTGAAAAGTGATCCGCAAGCATCTTTTGAGAAGCGGCGTTTTGTCCGTGTCCTCCCCGCCCCAAACCTTGGCGCAGGCCCGCACCATGGCGTCCACTTGGTAGGAAAGGTCCTTGGCGGATAGCCTCAGGGGGTTAAAGCCGGTTGCGTAGGTCTCCTCCGACGGGTCGAACAGGATCACTTTATCCGGATTCTTGTCGCCGGCCTGGAGGAATTTCAAGATGTCGTGGTAGAGATAACCGTGCGGATCAATGAGACAAAGGCCGTTTCCGGCTGCGATATCCTCCCTAATAAGGTGCTCTAAAAATTTTGATTTGCCGGTCCCGGTCGACCCAATGACCTGCATATGCGTCGAGCGCTGCTCGTCGGTGAGGTACACTAACCGCTGCGTATCGGTGTTGGTGCCGATATAAAGCGGGCCACGGCTCATTTAGTCCGTCCTCCTGGAGTCTCAAGAATTTTTTTCCTTAAATTAAAGTGCCTTGTCTCGATTTCATGGATCTGCCGCTGTTTCTCTGTTGGGGGTAGATTCGGGTCGTTTTCTACCTCCTTTATCTCTTTGAGCTTCCTTTCGCTGTCTTTTCTCAACTCCTCGCCGACCGCGCCGTCTATGGCAATCTCGTCATTAATGGCGGTATGATAACGGCCTACCATCATTTTCCGAACGTCATCCTCCGAGGGCTTTTCTCGCTTCACGGGTTCCTTCTCGGGCGGCTTCTCTTTTGGCCCTTCTTGCCGTCGCTTAGCTTCGGCTATTCTGGCCCTTAACTCTTCGTTTTCCGCTTTCTGGTTCAATATTTTGGTTTCTTTTCGTACCCCTACATACTTCGGCGTTTCGACGGTTTCTATATCAATCCGGGCTTCCAGCGCCCGCATCCTGGCCAGCAAGGCAGCTGCCTCAGCATCGGAAATTTTCTCGATCTGCTTGAACCAGTCCCCTAGTTTTCTAAGGATTTTTATTTCTTGGTTGCTCTTAAATCTGGCCTCCCAAGCGATGAAAAGGGCATGCACTAAATTCGGCGATTTTCTGACCTCAAGAAGGCTTTCCTTAAAAAATGTTTCATCGATGGTTTTCGGCATATTGGCGTTGTCGTATACGCTCATTTCTTTGTTCCCCTGTGTTTTAATTACCATTTCTTTATTTCCAGATTCTTTGTTTCCTTTTTCGGGAAGCGAAAAAGACACAATAAGCAATATCACTCCTATTAAAACCCCTATGCAGAAGAGTATAAAGACAATTAATCCCATATCGCCTTTTCTTATTTCATTAAATCGTCATATTGTTTCTTTAGTGAATCTAATTTGTCCTTTGCCTGGTTCATGTTAAAATTGGCTTCTTTTAATTGCAATTCGGCCTGTTTTGTGTCGCCACTCCATTGTTTTTCTGCACCCTGTAACATTCCATTTCTAATCCATGCCTCGTTTGAATGGTTCGCTCTAATTTTATCACTCTCGAAGATCAGATTAATCCTCCGTATCCAATCTTGAATATCGTCGATTTTCTTTTGGGCAATATTTACTTCATTTTCTGCTGAGCTTATTGGGTCCTTCAATAATTGTGCTTTTTGCCGTCTTTCCTTTCGTTCCTGTTCTCTGGCTTCGCTTTGTTCGGCCTCAACTCTTCGGCGCTCTTCCCTTGCCCCGCGATCCATGTCCTGCTTAAACCTTTCCACCTCCTCTTGTTCCGATCTCCTTTGTTCTTCTAATCTCTGTTTTTTTGCCTCCTCCGCCTGGCACCGCGCTTCTTCAGCTTCTCTTCGCCTCACTTCCGCCTGCACCCTTGCTTCTTCCCTCCCTTTTAAAATTCTCACCTGTTCCAGGGCAACCCGCTTCTGCTCATTCACCTGGAATAGCATCAAGCCCATGCCGCTTAAAATTAAAATTGTCGCCGCCAAAATTAAAACGATCTTCCTGTTGGTGATCATCAGCCACCTCGTTTTTTAGATCATAGCTTTTTATACCGCATTTTTTCTTTGTAATTCAAATGTTTTTCCTTCTTTTTAACTGGTTACCGCCCCTTCTTTGGGCAAACCTCCCCCTTCTGGCTGCGCCATTCTGGAGTCGGCAAAGAAGGGGCGGTTTCGGTTTGGCCGGCTTTCCGTAGTCGTTAGCCTCGCAGAGTAATTAGTTCCTGCCCCCCGTCGGAGCCGTCCCCCGTTCTTGAAGCCAGCCCTCCTGGGCGCCGCTTCAAGATTACGGGGGCGTGGCTCCCGACCCAACCCCTTTTGGTGAATCCCGCTTAAGCGGGATGAACCCGAAGTCGCCCAAAATAAAATCAAGGATGGCCATTACTGGCCTCCTTGATTTTGGGCGACGAAGCCGAACCTCTCCGCCGCCCTATATAAGCAGCACAGGATGTTGATGCGGCATATAGGCGGAGAGGTGAAGGAAAAGGGGTTGGGTCGGGAGCAAAGCGGACGACGGGGGGCAGGTAGTTATGTGCCGTTAGGCGCATATAGGTAGTTCAGTTCTTATACTGAATATACGTTTGAACCGTTAGGTTAGATTTTTACGCCTTGCTCCTGGGCGTATTTTCTAATGAGATAGGTAAAATGAGCTGCTTTGGATTTTATGGTTTCCGACATATCATTGGAAACTTTGGCCTCGCTGAGTGCCCGGAAGATGATATTTCGGGGAACGATCCGGGCCACCTTTTTATAAAAGTTCAGGGACCTTTGGTCGCCGCAAAATTCCATGATGGTTTCAGTAAGATATTCTTGCTCTTCCGGTCCGTTGGCGGCCGGCAGGAGCCGCCTCTGTTTTTTCTCTTGAAGCGGCTGGTTCGGTTTGGGCGGCTGGCCTTTGCGCCGGAAAATAACCATGGTGGTTTTTCGGTCGGCCGATCTTTCAAAGGCAAAGCCGGCCAAAAGCGGAAAGCCTTTTTCCATCAGTCCGGCACAGGCTATCTTGAGACGCTGCTTGATAAGCTTGGGCTCTTTCACCTCGAGCGGGATTTGGCTGGCAAATTCTAAAAGCTCCCGCTTGTTGATCGCCTGGGATCTGAAAACCTTGCTCAAATATAGGGAAAGCCTCTGTTCAACCGGCGTGAGTCCGTGAAAAAATTTGCTCCCGAAAGGCAGCGACAATAGGCTGTTTTTTAAGATGCTGTTATTAAACAGATAGTCGCTCGCCTTGATGTAGGCAAAAGGCAACGCCGCCTGGCCGGTTGGGGCCTCCTTATAATGGTTTACGCTTTCAAAGATATGGAAGGTCGTGTCCACATAGGCCCTCAGTTCATTATCCCAAAAGGCGTTTTTGGCCTTGATGGTTATCCCGACTAAAATTTCAAGGTCCTTGATGATCTGCTTGTACTGCGAATTTCCAGTTTTCTTCCCCATGCGCTTCAGCATATTGAAAACAGATCCAAACTGAATATATTGGCTCCTGAACCCGTCTTCCTTCCAAACCTGCAATAACTCAAAAAGAGTCGAATGGGTGCTGGGGGTCCCAAACCCAAATTCGCCATGGGGTACAAACGTCCACTTTCTCGGGACCACCTCGCCGTCCTTTCCGGTGATCGTGTCTTCAAAGACTCGGGGCTTGGTAGCTCCCAGCTGGTTTTTGGAAACGGGAAAGGTTGGAAACTCGGCGAGCGTCAGTTCGTACTTGCTCTTTTCCAGGATTTCCGACTCTTGAAATTTTTCGGATTCTTCCATCTCTTATTTCTAATCAGTTAAAAAGAAAGATTTAAAAACCGTTTTGGGAGGGGCTCTGCCCTCTCCCCTTTTAACGTTATATTTAAATATTTTTAACGTTTATTTTAGGAGCCGATAAGGTGCTTAAATAAGGGCTGAATCGGCCCTCCCGGTAATTGTAATGCCGATAGTGGGTAACCAAAATGCCGATATTTGGTAATTGAAATGCCGATAGCTGGTAATCGTAATGCCGATAGGTCGTCGCCCGCAGGGGAGATTAAGGGTCCGGGGTTTGGTAATTGAAATGCCGATAGTTTGCCGGCGGAAATCATGCTCTCTCTGCCTCTTAAATTATGCATGTCGGCGCGCCGACATTAACCAATAAATCCTACTTCCTGTAATTATAGTTATCGGAAGTAGAAGCTTATTTTTTTTGTTAATTTATTTTCTAATGAGTTCTCTTCTAATAGCACTTAATTCTCCCAGAATAAACCACAGAAGACCAGCTATGATACCGAGTAAGGAATGATAAATAATTATAAATATTATGCCAGCAGCGTAGGCTAAAATAATACTGTCCCTAAGAAATTTGTCCATATTATTAAAATTAAAAACATATTCTATAATCTCCCTGAAAGTTCGGCGCGCCGATATCACCCTAAAATCTGCTTAATTGAAACATCTAATTCCTGTAAGACCGTTATGAGTTGAATCCTTTCATCCGGGTTAAGCCGCTCAAGCTCGAGCCGGCTTAAGCTCTTGAGAAGGGCGCCCACCTTATCCAGGGTGATCGCTAAAGGTGGCCGCTCTACATGCTCCCGCTTTCTGGTGATCTCTCTCACCTGGTCGCTTTTCAAGCCGCCTTCCTTGACCCTGGCAAAGAGGGCGGTCATTTCCTCGGGGGTTCCCTGTTTGGCAATTTCTATTAAAAGCCGCCTGGGGTAAATGTCGGCGCGCCGACATTCCTCTTTGATCGTCTCCGGGAGTCGGTTTAGGCTAAGGGTTTCGGTTATTGTGGTTCGGGCCTTACCTACCACTATGGCCAACTTTTCCTGGGTATATTTAAATTCGTCGGCCATGCGAGCCAGGGCTTCCGCTTCTTCCACTGGAGAAAGGTTCTCTCTTTGCAGGTTTTCAATCAGGGCAATCTCAGCCGGATTGCCTTTCGTGAGAATGGCAGGGATCTTCTCTAACCCGGCCATTCTTGCGGCCCGCAGCCGCCGCTCGCCAGCTACCAGAAAGACCTCTCCATCGTCTCCTCGGCGGATAATAACCGGCTGCAATACCCCTTTTTGCTTAATGGACTCGCTTAGCTCGGCCATTCTTTCGGGATCAAAATGCTTCCGGGGCTGGTAGGGGTTCGCCGCTATAAGCCCTACGTCAACCCGAAAAAACCCTCCATCCTGATAGTCGTTCATGTCTGCCGGATGGCCTTCTATGGGCTCCTGGGGTTGGGTGAGCTTACTTTTCTTTTGGGCCAGTTTGTCTCTTACACTTTTAGGCATAATTGTAAAAACTCATTGGTTAGTTGTTCGTAGTCTTGGGCGCCCGTGCTATCCGCTTTAAAGGTGAAAATAGGCTCCTGGGCCATGTGCGCTTGGTTGAGGGCTTCATTTTTCCTGATAATAGTCTCAAAAAGAAGGTTTTTGTAGGGTGCCAGTTGCTCCATAACCCACTCGTTACTCACCCGGTTCCGGGCGTCATATCTGGTAAGAAGGATTCTAATAAACTCCTCTTTAGCCGGCCCCTCGCTGTTTTTTACCTTGTCAATGGCCTCCATAAGATCGGAAAAGCCGTCCAGGGCGTAGCGGCCCACCTCACAGGGCACAATGATAAAGTTGCTGGCGTACAGGGCATTAATGGTTAGTGTTCCCAAGGTTGGCCGGCAATCAATCACAATAAAGTCATACTCCAAGCCCCGGATGGCTTTGTGCAAAAAAGCCTCTCGAAACATCTCTGGCGCCAGGATATGCTCGGCCTTATCGAGCTTGATGTGAGAGGGGGCGATATACAGGTTTTCAATGGGGGTCTTGAGAATGATCTCCCGGATGTCCTTGCGGTTCACTAAGACGTCCTGCATGGCGGCTTGGTAGCTTCCCGGCTCGGTCCCTACCCCGATGGTTGAGTGGGCCTGGGGGTCCATGTCAATGAGAAGCACCTGCTTGCCGTGCCGGGCCAGGCCGCAGGCCAGGTTTATCGAGGTGGTGGTCTTCCCTACCCCCCCTTTCTGGTTGATGATAGCTACGATTTTTTGCATAGATATTGCCTTAACTAATTGAAGTATAATACCTTTTGGCTATTTTGGGAAATCGTCTAAGCCTCTGGTTAAACATTCATGGTCAAAGGGTCCTTTTTTTGGGATAGTATTCCTGTGTGGCCTTTTCGATGTCAAAAGACGAGGTAAATATCTCGTCTATTGTCTTGTCGAGAAGCAATTCACCACTTTGCTTAATCTTGTTGGCAAGCTCTGGCGAAAGGTCTTCCCTTATTCCCAGCATCAGGTCCGCAAAATTCTCCACGGCTTTTTTTATTGCCATCACCTTATTATCAGCGATTCTAATGCTGGCCTGGTCCATGATGTAATTTACATATTCTTCCGCC
>Ga0187880_1004306_pt1 | contig 10539 bp, 7 predicted proteins | sample June2016WEW_19_4_FD_132998 | JGI IMG/M metagenome (GOLD analysis project Ga0187880, IMG submission 132998) | Peatland microbial communities from SPRUCE experiment site at the Marcell Experimental Forest, Minnesota, USA - June2016WEW_19_40 | ecosystem: Environmental > Terrestrial > Soil > Wetlands...
GACCATCGGCCCACAGATTATCCTGGCCGCCCTTGGGATCCTCACCGCCGCGAGGCCACCCATCATTGCCGCCGCCGATCGTGTTGTGACCATCATCCGACGGATGACCGTTGCCGTTGCCGTAGTCGTAGCCCTGACTACCACCGATGGTGTTGGCCCCCGCACCGGCTATGACCATATCGTTCCCGGCGGTGCCCTTCAAATCAATGAGGTTGACGTCGTCACCGGCTACGACCAACACATCGTTGGGTCCCTTCACCGTCAGCTGGGCGTCCCCGGTATCAACGATGACCTTAAGATTCGAGTCGGTGTGAACGGAAGCCGCGGCCGAGTCTAGCAATAGAACCTGTGCCACCTTATCAAGTGGAGGAAAGACAGGCGGAGGACGGTCCTCGTTCTGCACCCAGACCTTGGTGCCTCCGGTCAAAAGTCCATCATCCATCAGATATTTGATGATGGCGTTCCTGGCGGAGAGATCAATACCGCTTGATGTTAAAAGGTGGTCGAGTTGGTGTTGAGTATCGTAGGCAATGGCCATGGTTGATTACTCCACAGGTTTGATCAACAACGACGCTAAGCCGCAACGACGCTAGCTAGACACGACACCACGTTAAGCAGGACGCTAGTCAGCCACACCTCCCCGCGTCAACCGTGAAGCCATCCAATTATCCAGATACTCCATCGGATACTGAATACTTTCAGTGCGCCTTCGCCCGAAGTTAAGTCGAGTACGCTGTCAAACTTGCCTCAACTTTGTAGCGGTTTTTTGTAGCGGTTCTCTGCTCCAACCGTTCGCGGTGACGGTTGAGGTCATGGAATTTGTTTGCCTCACCCAACGACAATCAGGAAATCTTTCAAGGTCCGGAGCTCCGGAGGTCCGGGGCCTGCAGGCATCATGCGAATGTCTGCCGGGGGCAGGATTCGGAGAGAGCGGCCTTCTGCTTTGTTCAAATTTTATTTTTATTGCAGGGACGAACAATGATGCTTTCTTGATAAGTGAAAGGCATACCTGAATTAGCTGCTGACATTCGACCAAGCCTCAGGATTTGGTGCCGTGTTACTAGCCCGCACTCTTCGGCGAGAGCATTTTGCCGGATCTGAACCGCCAAGCGCAGAGTGATAGAAGGAAAGGCAATGGAGCGCGCCAGACAACAACAAACTGTCACAATTGACCGCGGACTGTTCTTGGTTCGCTATGCAGCTGCCGAAGACGCGGCGCGGCCGCCGCTGGTCAGGGTATCTCCCGATCCTGCACCGAATAAGGACATTGGCTTCCTGTTGCATCCCGATCACAGCGAGCCCGTGTTATGGCAGCCGGATACCTGCTTGTTGGTGCGGGCATTGGCGCCCGGAAAACTAGCCGTCGAGGTTGCGGCTGCACAAGACGGGGGTTCGACCGCCGCGACTGTCAGAATTGAGCCGCTCACTCAGGGTCAGCCAGCCGCCCCATTGGCGCAAACTAAGGGGGCACAAAAGAGTTCGCCGGCCGATCTCAAAGGCCTCCGCATCCTCGGTCACGTCACCGGGCTCGGGGATCAGCTCGTCAATGCCAACGAGTGGCTCGCTGGTCCCTCGGCGCCATCGCGCATAGAGGGAATCGCGATAGATTGGCCGGACAAGCCTGGGGATCTTGAGATCCGTTACGCGGTTAAAACCGCAAAGCCGCAGCCGGTGTCGGGCCGCGCGATGGGCCTGGGTTCCTTTGCCGGGACGCGGGGCAAAGCAATGCCCATCGTTGGCGTGATGCTCGAGATGTCCGGCGCCACGGCCGCAAACCTGCAATTCGCCGTTGAAGCCGTTTTTCTCGGAGCGCCAGTTAGGCGCATCATCGGCAAGCGAGTTGTCGCCTCAGGTCCGACCGGTCGGGAACCGCTCGTCGGCCTACGATTAGGGTTGGAAAATGTGCTTGCCGCTGAACGGCCGCAAGCTAAATCGTCCGCAAGCAAGCCCGGAGGATCCGCGGGCCGGGTTCGCGTTTTTCGAAATCGGCCAAAACCTAAGCAGTCGGTGATGGCTTAAGGGCTTTCAGGCAAACGCTTGAGCAACGGGCTTCTGGTGCAAAGCAATCTACCATCGTGGTTTGCGTTCGAATCCCCGCAGAGTCTCATGCAATAGGCCGCGGACAGCAGCATGGATTGCCGCAATACGAAAGCGCGAAGCATTAGGCACTAAATGCACAACAGACCTCCGAAGGAGAGAAAGCAAATGAGTCCTGAAAAGTCCGCACCGGCGGCTTCGAACGGGAATCCGGCGACTGCCGCCGCGGCGGCACCATCAATAGCAGCCGGTCCGAGCGGGCGCCAGCCGGCGACGCTTCGGTATATTGACCGTGCCGATATCGGGGAAACTTTTGCCGATTCCGTCACTGGTCTGATCTTCGATGGGCAAACGCTGCGCATCGAATTCGGCGTCAGCCGCCTCGATGACGTCAAGGCCAACACGCCGATCACCGGGCGCCGCTATCCGGCCTGCCGGCTTGTGCTGCCGCCAGCAGCGGCGGTTGATCTCATCAACCGCATGCAGCAGATCACGGCGGCGCTCACGCAGGCCGGCGTGGTCAAGGCGCCGCCGCGGTCGACCGATGCGAAAACAGCTTGATCTCCGCGGCTTTTTTTGGCGCGCGAAGCCATTAGGATCACTAGTCGTCGCGATACAGCAGCCGCCAACATATACAGCGACCCATCGCCGCCCCTCCGTGAATCATTTTGGGGCACCTTGAAGGATATTCAGCAAACTGAAAGGGCTGCGAATTAATAAGAGCTATGAAGATGGCTGATGATCGCACGATTTTTGACGAACCCCATCATCAGTCGCTCGAACTTCTTGCCGCCCACGCACTCGCCGCGGGCAATATTGCCGCGGCATTCAAACACGCAGATCGTCGTTGTCGGATTCTACCGACACCCGAGCCTCACTGCTACGTCCTGCGGGGCGAGGCCTCCTATAATCTTGGACACAAGGCTGCGGCGATTGCCGATGTTGCCACAGCACTTGAGATTGACCCCGACAATGTTGCCGCTAATCGCCGGATGCTAGCGTGGGCGGACGGCACGCAACAACTGCGAGCTGCACTCGCCATCATTCGTCACGACCATAACTTAAAATCTGTGCACGACGCCGCCCAGATTCTGCAAAAAAATCGGCAACGAACCTTCGCCAACGTGACAGTCTTTGATGATGTGATCGAGGGATGGGCAGTCTGGGGGGGCGAAGCTCACCTCGAGATTTCGATTGAGACCGACGGCGCCCAGATCAGCGAAACATTCGATGCGGACGCTTTTCATCCTCTCGCGGAGTACGGTCACGCGACCAGCTTCCGCGTCCGCCGGCCGAAGTCGATAAGCCCTCAGGTAATTCTGCTCGCAATAGCTGGCAACGTGTTCCATTCGACCCGAGCGGCAGGCAACGAGACCATGCCGGAAATGCGGGTTCTTTGGCCGCGGCCCCGAAATTTACGCGCTCAACAAGTAACGGTCATCGTACCGGTCTATGCAGATTACGATGCGACACAAGTTTGCATCGAAACCCTGCTCGAGGAGTTGAAAGCGTCTAGCCACGGCGCTATCCTCGTCGACGACGCGACACCTGACCCTCGAATTGCAAAATACCTCGCCGAATTCGCAGCCCAATCTCTCGTTCAAGTCATAGTCAATGCTCGCAATCTTGGATTTATTGGCAGCGTTAATCGCGCACTTGAGCGCATCAAACAGGGCGATATCATCATCCTAAATTCCGATACCGTCGTTCCACGCGGCTTCATCAATCGCCTTACCGCTGCAGCGCGGTCGTCTCCCGATATCGGCACCGTTACGCCACTTTCGAACAACGGCGAGTTCGTTAGCTTTCCGATGCCCAATACGGCCAACCCACTGGCGTCGCGCCAGGAAGTGGAGCTGATCGACGCCATTGCAGCAAAAGTTAACTCCGACAAAATCGTCGACATACCGAGCGGGATTGGCTTTTGCCTTTACGTTACCCGCGCCTGTCTCGACCGCGTCGGCCCGCTGTCCGAAGATTTCACTCGCGGTTACCTTGAGGATGTAGATTTTTGCGTACGCGCACGAGAGCGTGGATTTCGCAATGTTTGTGCACCCTCGGTCTATGTTGGCCACGCCGGCTCCAAGTCATTCGCAGAGGAAAAGCGGTCCCTGGTCGTGCGCAATCTTCGCGTATTGGAGCGGCGATTTCCTTACCACCGCTCGGAATGCGCGGCGTTTATCGAAGCTGATCCGTTGAGAACTGCTCGACAGGAGATTGAGCGCACGGCCGCGTCCGTCGCGCGCCATCCAAGACTGCTTGTCACCGGCAAAGGCGTAATTGGCGCAATTGCGCGCCAGCGCGCGCAAGAGGTCACTTCCGCAGCGGAGCCGGCGATGATCTTGGAAGTCCGCTACCGAGCTGACGGGGCTATCGTTAGAATAAAAAACGCTGCGGGAGAAATGCCACAGTCGCTTCAATTCAACCTTTCCTCCTCGAGCGAATGTGAATTGCTGGCGGATTTCATCAAAAGCAATGAACCGTCGCGGATCGAGCTCCTTGATCCGGCTAACACGCCGTTTCAGCTTATCGATTTGTTACTTAATCTGAAGGTTCCGTATGACATATTCATCGCAGATGCCGGTTTACTTGGACCGCAAAACGAGAAGATTTTCGCGACCGCGGCTCGATCCTTAGCGGCATATGAAAGCGACAAGCGGGGCGAAGCTCGATGCAAAGCCGCCGCGGCGACATGGAAGGGGACTGATCCTTGGCGGCGAATTGCCAAGGGCGCCCAACGGATTATCGTTCCCTGCGCCCAGGCCGAGGCATTCGCCGCAAGTGTTCTGCCCCGAGGCACCATCGATAAAATTGAGCGGGCCTATAAGAGGCGGCGCATCCCAGTATTGCGAAACCGCCGAAAAACGCCTGCCTGTCACCTCGGATTTTTGCCAGTGCGGTGCTGCGCTCATGAACAATGGCTGATGCGCGAGACTGCACGCCAACTCGGTAGGCTACGACCGGACATCTCAATGACGGTCATCGGCGCGACACTCGACGACATTGGTCTGATGCGCGGTAGCAACGCATTCGTAACAGGAGCGGTCGAACCGGGGGAGTTCGAACACTTGGTTGACGCTCTAGGCGTCGAGCACCTTTTCGTCAGCACGACGCAACCAATCTTTGGACATCCGAACTTAGCGATCGCCTTTTCATCTCGGCTTCCGAGCGCGTACTTCGATTGGTCGGTGGGCCAAAGCACGCCGAAAAAAAAGGACCTGGCGATCGATCCTCGCTCATCGCTTGCTGACCTAATCGGCGCATTAGACCGGTGGATGCCGAAACCGTGCCGCGCATAAGCCAGAGGCGAATTCCATTGACCTATTCTCCAAGTCCCGGGCTACGAACCGCATTTTACCGCTCCGGCGAGCGAAGGTTTTCCGGGTTCGTCGTGGACACCGGCAATTTGAGCCGAAAGTTCGCAGTGGAGGTCCTCGTCGACGGTTACCTGGTTCAGGTCATTCGCGCGGATGCCCACGTGCATCAGCTTGGAAAGGAGAAGATCGCCGACGGCTATTACGGTTTCTCTTGCGCTCTCCAGGATGCCGCGGTCAGTGACAGTAGCGTTGTGGAAGCGCGTCTGGCGAACCTCGGGACCATCATCGGTGCGCCCATCGCGCTTGCAGAATCTTCCGAGGATGCATCGCAATTTTCTGATCGGGGGACCATACGTTGGCTCGGCGGATTACGCTTTTCGGGCCGGATTTCTGGAGATCAAGAGCCAGCGGCCGGAAATATCCTTGTTGACGGGACCCTAATCATGCGGGTTCGCGCCTCGAAATGGAGCCATGTTGGTACGTCTGAAGCGGATGCCCGCGCAGTACGTGCCTTCGATTTCTATCTGCCGGAAAAATTCGCAGACGGAAACGCGCATCAACTGGTTGCGGTCGATGACGTTGGCGAAGATATTGGCGGAGGCCCACTTGCCTTCCTTGCCTACGCAGACGGTCTTCGCGAGGCGGTTGCCGATCACGGTCTTTCCGAGCAAGAGGGACTGCGCGCACAGCTGCTTGATCGGTTGCTGCCGATGTCAGTGCCGTTTCCACACTACCAGGAATGGCGGGAACGCTTTCCAGTGTTGTTGGGGCCGCCAGCGCCGCTAGTATGTGCGGTGATCGTGGTCGGCACCGGACCGATGGAGGAAACGCTTGAAAGCCTCAATGAGCAAACCCATGACGATTGGGTTGCAGCGTCGCTGCCGCAAACACCGGATCCGTTCGGCTTACGCGCCGAGCTCGCGCAAGAATTTCTTACGAATGACGGCGCAGATTGCGATTTCGTTGTTTTCGCACTCGCTGGTACATTTTTCGTACCGTCTGCGTTACAGCGAATCGCTAGCGCCTTTGCCGAGTTTCCGGACGCGCAAGTGGTCTATGCCGACGTAGACCTGCCGAGCGACGATGGATCGATTTGGCCGCTTGCCTTTCCAGCCTTCGATTACGAGCGAATGCTCGAGCAGGGATACTGCGCCTACCTGTTTGCTCTCCGGCGCGGCACCGCCGAGCGCTCGCTCGCAGCCGGCGCTTCAAATCTCTATCGCTTGTTCAATTCTGTGCTGGATGACGGAACTGCCTCTCATGCCAATATTGTTCACCTTCCCGGGCCACTAGCAACGCTGCCTCAATTCGACAAGAACGCAGCGGGCGTAGCCCTGACCGCCGCTGCAGGTGCGCATTTGCAGCACAAGGGAATTCGGGCGCAAGCAACGTTTCGTCCTGCCGGTATCCTCCCCGCCGCGAAAATCACGAGAGCATATGACCGCGTTCCCACCACCATCGTCATTCCGACACGCAATCGGCACCACTTGCTACGGGCCTGCATTGAATCCATCCGTCCCGCTGTCGAGCGGACAGGGGCTCAAATTTTGGTCGTGGACAACGATTCCTCCGATCCGGATGCACTCACTTACCTTGCCGAGATCGAAGGCAATGTCGCAACGGTGTTACGCGTGTCGGGCGATTTCAACTTTCCGCGGCTTAACAATTACGCCGCCGAAGCCGCGCATGGCGAGGTCCTGTGTCTCCTCAATAACGACATCAAAGCTCTCGATGAACAATGGCTCGACGAGATGCTGAGCAGGCTTGCTGAACGCGACGTGGGTGCGGTCGGCGCTCTACTGGTCTGGCCAAGCGGGGTCGTGCAGCATGGCGGCGTTGTGCTTGGCCCCAGTTTTGCTGCCGCACACGCCTTTAACGACCGCATCGATGGCGACGGCGGCTACAGTGATCTCCTTCACGTAGCGCACGAGTGCAGTGCTGTGACGGCGGCATGCTTGGTCACAAGGCGAAAGGACTTCCTTAAAGTTGGTGGAATGGACGAGGTTCGGTTTCCAGTAAATTTCAATGATGTCGACTACTGCCTCAAGCTTCGTGCGAACGGCAAGCGCATCGTATTCACGCCGCACGCAAAGCTGATTCATCTTGAATCGGCAAGCCGCGGGGCCGACGTCAGACCCGATCAAGAGAGACGTTTCGAGCGGGAGCTGCAGAATTTGCGTGCCAAGTGGGGGTCCGTTCTTGCGGCCGATCCCTATTACAATCCGATGCTTTCGCGTGATCCGATTCCGTTCTCGGCGCTTGCCTGGCCCGCCCCCCCAATGGAGCCGCGCGTCAACCATCCACCGGTACCCCTGCAGATTCCCCCCGGCTTTTGAGATCCTTAATGCATTGGTAACTAATGCGTTTAGTCATCCGCCAATCACGATGGACATCGGTCGCATGAATAATCCTTACGAAAATGGCTGGGACGTAAGCTTATGTTCCGCTAGATCCTCTCCGGTACCGAGGCTCCTTTCGACAAGATCACAAAGCAGCTGGATCTCGCGATGACCCACCCGTCCATCCGCCATTTCGGCAATCGAACGGCCGGTCGAGAATGCACGCACAAAGGCGGAGCGATATCCAATTGTCGGACTGACAATTTCCCTCAAACCGGTCAATTCGTCGATGAGCTGTTTGCCCTCAAGCGTACGAGCGTCGACGCGATTCGGCACGAGGATGACGCGGGGAAGCCCCTGTCGGTCGGCGCGGACGTGATCTATGATTTCAAGCGCTCCGACCGTAGCCTCAAGGTCAAGCCCCGAGGGTGTGCATGGCACAATGACCAAATTGGAGACAGCAATCGAGGCACCGAGAGCCCACGCATTGGGCGCTGTGTCGACAACCACATAATCGTAGCTTGTAGCGACCCGGCGGAGTTCGCGAACCCAGTTAGAGGCGGTTTGATCGGCATAGGTGATCTCGTAGACGGGGAATTGCAGGTTACCGGGTTCTGCCCATTGGCAGGCCGATCGTTGGGCATCAGTGTCGATCAAAGCTACCATTTTTCCAAGTCTGTGCAGTTCCGCCGCAATGGAAATCGCCAGGGTGGTCTTGCCCACACCACCTTTGCGCTGCGCTAATGCGATAATGCGATTCATCGAGTGCGTGGTGCCTTGCGAAGTCAGTTGGCATTGGCGACTGCGCCAGAGGCGAGCAGAGAACGACGCCGTCTCAACATATGGCATGAGGGAGGTTAACAATAAATCCGAAACCATGGCGCTTCGCGTCCGTCCGCCACATGTAAACGCGCGAAAAACTCGGTCGTCGGCCAATCCATCTAGTCTTACCTCAAATGCAGAGACATGTTGAATGAACGTCTTATTTGTTCATAACAACTTTCCCGGCCAATATGTGCATATCGCCCGCGCATTAGCTCGTGATCCGCAAGTTCAGATGGTGGCCATCGGGTCTTCGACATCGCAGATGATCGAAGGCGTCAAGCTATTAAGATACAGCCTAGGAAACGTCGATGTATCAGCTACTCATCCGTTCGCCAGGCGTTTCGATATGGAGTGTCATCGCGCTGAGCAGGTTCTGTACGCACTGTCGTCCTTGGCATCAACGGGATTCAAGCCGGACGTGATCATGGCGCACCCTGGCTGGGGTGAGACACTACCTTTGCGAACCATATTTCCGGATGCACGTATCCTGCTCTACTGCGAGTTCTTTTATGGCGTGCAAGGTCGCGACGTCGGGTTTGATCCGGAATTTCCCGAAACTGGCGTCGATGGACATGTCGCGCTTCATCTAAAGAACGCGTGCAGCCTGCTGGCTCTTGAGGATTGTAATATCGGTATTTCGCCGACTGAATGGCAGCGCTCAACGTTTCCGGACGAATACCAGCGCAAAATCACGATGATTCATGAGGGCATTAATGTCGATGTCGTTAAGCCGAATCCCGATGCGGTACTCCGCCTACCTACCGGGCAGAAATTTCGACGTACAGATGAGGTCGTGACATTTGTTGCTCGGAATCTTGAGCCGCTCAGAGGCTACCATATTTTCATGCGCGCACTTCCGCGCATCATGGCAGCACGACCGCACGCGGAGGTCGTGGTGATCGGCGGCGATGGCGTATCCTATGGAGCTTCACCGCCGCCAGGAGCGACGTGGAAATCGATATTCTTCGATGAAGTCGCCGATCAGGTCGACCTAAAGCGAATTCATTTTACCGGTCGTTTGTCTTATTCAGACTACCTCAGTGCCCTCCAAATCTCATCGGCTCACATCTATCTGACTTATCCTTTCGTACTGTCATGGTCTTTGCTTGAGGCACTGAGTGCGGGATGCGTGGTAATTGGATCGGACACCGCTCCGGTTCGCGAAGTCCTCAACGACAAGAATGGTTTACTGGTGCCCTTCTTTGATATAGAGCAGCTCGCAAATTGCGTAATTGAGGTTCTCACTGATCCTCCGCTGTTTCGCTCGATTCGAGTTCAAGCACGCAAGACCATTCTTGACCAATACGACTTGGCGCGGATTTGTCTTCCGAGGATGATGGCATTTATTCAAAAGGCAAGCCTAGGCAAAGGCTGAAGGAAGAAAGGGGCTGCGACGGGCGGCCAATTGCACACGAATGGCGGGTACACGGCTGGTGTCCGCTTCAAGCATTGCCAGTGGGATCGACCCATCCTTGCCGATCGCGTGTCGGCAGGTAGGTCCAGGCGCTGCGGGTCGGCGACGCGATCGAACTCATCCCCAGATTCGGTGATGAGCAGCGCGACGTCGGCAATAGCGCTGACTGAGGGCGACGTCGAACCCAACGCCGACCTCGCGCATTGCTTTTTACGTCTCGCCAATCTGCCCAACTTCGCGCTCGATCGCCTCAGCCGCTATGAAGCAACCCTGTGGCGCCAGGCCGGCCGGATCCTGTTTGCTCTCGATGCATTAGATCGTCGCAAACCACAGGAGAGAGGGCGCCGTTTCCGTATCGGCAGCCGGCAAGACCTGCCGGCCGATGGACGCGACGACTATTGAGCTGCCACGTCAACCGCGCAGACGATGGAGCGCTCTCGCCGAGATTGAAACCCGAATTTCGGGAACAAGGAGCCGGACTATCTGAAAACATTTTCGGTCGAGCGAGCGATCACTGCGGGCAGCAACCAACGAACCATCCGAGCGACCCCGTACGAATCGTCATTAGACAACGCAAGTTGGGTGTTTGATCGAGCAGTCGTAGGCA
>Ga0187880_1004307_pt1 | contig 10537 bp, 9 predicted proteins | sample June2016WEW_19_4_FD_132998 | JGI IMG/M metagenome (GOLD analysis project Ga0187880, IMG submission 132998) | Peatland microbial communities from SPRUCE experiment site at the Marcell Experimental Forest, Minnesota, USA - June2016WEW_19_40 | ecosystem: Environmental > Terrestrial > Soil > Wetlands...
ACGCAGGCCTACGTGGATTACCGGTGCAAGCTTAACGGCACCAAAGAAACGTACGATCCGGCCACGCGCGACCGGAGGCAGAAGTTTGTCTATGAACTGGTGCTCGACCTGTCCAAGCTCGAGCCGACCGTCGCGTGCCATCCGAATCCCGGGCAGCGCAAGCTGGCGAAGGAGATGGGCGACCTGAAGTTGGACCGGGCGTACATCGGCTCCTGCACGGGCGGGAAGACGAGCGATTTCCTCGCCTTTGCCCGCGTGGTGCAGGGGCGGCGGGTCGCTATTGACACGTTTGGCGTGCCGGCGACGCCGGAGATCGTGCATGATTTGCAGACCGCGCGGTGGGGGGACCAGACCATCTGGCAGATACTCACGGACGCCGGGGTGCAGATGACGGAGAACGCCGGGTGCGCGGCGTGCCTGGGCGGGCCGGTGGATACGTTCGGCCGGATGAACGCGCCGCTCAAGTGCATCAGCGCCACGAACCGCAATTTCCCGGGCCGCATGGGGCACAAAGAGTCGCAGGTGTTCCTCGCTTCCCCGGCGACGGTGGCGGCGAGCGCGCTGACGGGCAAGGTTACCGATCCTCGAGAGTTCCTGCCAAAGGTGTGATGAATCGCGAGACGTGGGATAGCTGGTGCGAGCGGGGCATTCTCGCCCTGGTGCTGGCCATCCTGGTTTTTGGCCCGCTGGCAATTGGCGCCACGCGCGCGCTGCCGTTCCTGATTATTCAGGGGCTGACGCTGGGCGTGATGTTACTATGGGGGGCGCGGTTCTGGCTCAGTTCGCGGCCGCAACTGCTCTGGCCGCCGATTTGCTGGGCGGTGGTCGCTTTCACCGGGTACGCCATTGTCCGGTATTGCACATCGGACATTGAATACCTTGCCCGGCAGGAGTTGATCCGCATCCTGGTCTATGCCTGCCTGTTCTTTGCCATCCTCAATAATCTACACCGGCAGGAATCGGTCCAGATCATCAGTTGCACGCTGATTTTTCTGGCCATGGCCATTTCGGGCTACGCGATTTATCAGTTCCTGGCCCACTCGCACCGGGTGTGGTATATCGAGGTGCGCCATGACTTTGGGGCTTCGGGCACGTATATCTTGCGGAATCACCTGGGCGGGTTTCTGGAAATGCTCCTGCCGCTCGGGCTGGCCTATACCTTGACGAGCCGGCTCAAGCCGGTGACCAAGGTCTTCCTGGGCTACGCCTCGCTGGTCATCCTGGCCGGCATCGCCGTCACCATTTCGCGCGGGGCCTACGCTTCGACCGCGGTGGCCTTGGCGCTGTTTTTCGGCGTGCTGCTCTTTCACCGCACCTACCGGCTGCCGGCGCTGGTGTTGCTGGTGGTGGTCGTCGGGGCCGGGGCCTACTATCTGCCCAAGAGCTTCCCCGTTCAGGCACGCCTCAAACCGGCGTTTGCGGGACAGGGGAGGATCGAAGAGGACAGCCGGGTGCTGCTCTGGCAGGCAGCGATTCGGATCTGGCAGGAGAATCCCTGGTGGGGCGTGGGGCCCGCGCACTACGATTATCGGTTCCGTCAAGTCCGGCCGGTGCAGGTGCAGTTGCGGCCCGCCTGGGCGCACAACGATTACCTCAACACCTTGGCGGAATGGGGGCTCGTGGGCACTGGCCTCGTGGCGATGGCGTGGGTGTTGCTGGGTCTGGGGGTTCTGAAAACGTGGCCCTGCGTGCGGGGCAAAGCCAGGGGATTAGGGGAAGAACGGAACAGCAGCAAGTTCGCCTTCGTGCTGGGCGCGTCGCTCGGTTTAGCTGCGATTCTGGTTCACTCGGTGGTTGATTTCAACATGCACATCCCGGCCAACGCGATTCTGGCGATTACGCTGATGGCGCTGTTGAGCAGTCATCTCCGCTTCGCGACCGACCGGTATTGGGTGACGGTGAAGCCTTGGGGCAAGGCCGTCGCCAGCGCGGTGGTGGTGGCCGGCTTGGGTTACCTCGGACAGCAAGGCTGGCATCGCACGGCGGAATCCGTATGGCTGCAACGCGCCGCCGGGGCGCCGGCTTTCTCCCCGGCGCAGGCTGCCTGCCTGAAGAACGCGTTCGCGGCCGAGCCGAGGAATGCAGAGACCGCTTATGCGATTGGCTACGCGTATCACGTCCAATCCGCGGAAGGCGGGAAGAATTACCGGGAACTGGTGGAGCAGGCGATGGAGTGGTTCGGGCGCAGCATTAAGCTGAATCCGTGGCGCGGGGATGGGTATGCGGGCTGCGGCTGGTGCCTGGATTGGCTGGGGCGAACGGCGGAGTCGGGGCAATACTTTGAACGCGCCGCCGAATTGGAGCCCAACGGCTACTTCATGGCGGCCAATATCGGGCGGCATTATATTGAGGCAGGTGACTTTGCGGCTGCCAAGACCTGGTTCGAGCGCTCGCTCAACCTGGAACGGGACAATCCCATCGCCCGCAATTATCTGCAAATCGTCAATAGCAGGTTGCAGGAGGCGGCCACGAACGAAATGAGCGCCAGACTCAGTTTTCCCCCGCAATGATAGAGAATTGGCCCGAAATCTGCGGCATAAATGGCCCAATGAGCACGAATTTGGCGCCGGGTTGGGGGGGTAAAAAAAGTTTAAAATATTCCATTGACAAACTACCCCGGGACTCTAGAATTGTGCACAGAGATTAATGCAGTCCATTGTCCAGGAGCAAATATGAAAGAAACTCGAAGCTTAATAAATAGTTTGCTTGCGTGCGGAATTACGTTCGCGATGGTAACGACTCTCGCGGCCCAGACGGTTGACCAGAGCAGCGCGAAAGTTGTCCGTCTCGAAGGCAAGGCCCGCTATAAAACGGCCAGCAATGACTGGCAGCAGCTTAAGGTCGGCGACATCGTCAGGCCCGGCACCATCATTCAAACCGCCGCGAAAGCCCACGTGGATTTCGTCCTGGGAGCGCGCTCAGCGGGGGTGCCCATCCCCGTCTTCAATATGGGGCCCGGTTCCCAGCCCCCCGGTGCGGGGTCCTCCTACCAGCCCAGCAGTGACCAGAACATCGTTCGGATGTGGGAGAACACGCTGCTAAGCATCGACAAGCTGACCACCACCCAAACCGGTGCGGATGAGGTGTCGGAAACGCAACTGGATTTGAAGGCGGGCCACATCTTCGGCATGGTGAAGAAGATGTCCGCCGCATCGAAGTATGAGATAAAGATCCCGAACGGCGTCGCCGGTATTCGCGGGAGCGTTTATGACTTCCTCGCGGAGGGCGTGATCAAGATGCAGTCGGGCTCTTCTGTGCTGGCCTATACCGGCCCTAATGGCACGGTGCTGACGCAAGTCATCATGGGTGGGCAGATGTTTGACGCCCGCACCGGCGTGCTGACGCAGATGTCGGACGGCGATATGCTGGAGCTGAGCGACCTCGCCAGCGCGCTGCCTATAGGGTTCACCATGGGGCCCCTATGGATCACTCCTGATAAGGCGTTTCTCGTTCTCGTTTCGCCGCACTATTGACGCAGGATGGGACCGGCTGGCAGCCGGACACCACTGACTTTACATAACCAGAGCAGCCTTGTGTTGCTCTGGTTTTTTTGTTTGCTTCGTGCCAGTGAAGCGGCCGCTCATCAAGCGCATTCCCGCCCTGATTGCCGTTGGCGCCATCTTGCTGACCGGCCTCATGCGGTGGGTGCAGATAGGCTTCCTCGAGAGCCTGGAGCGGATGACCTATGACATGCGCGCACGCGAAGCACTCCGCTTCGCTCCGCCGGTCGCAACGAACCTTGGCTTTGTATTCATTGACGATGCCAGCATTGCCTTCGTGCGGACCAACCGATCGCTCGGCTGGAACGCTTATCTGTATTGGCCCCGCCACGTTTACGGTCGAGTGGTCGAGGAACTGGCGGCGCAAGGCGCGCGCGCGGTCGCGCTCGACGTCATCTTTGATGGTCTCCGCCCGTTCGATAACCCGGTGCGGATGGCCAACGACAGCCAGATGGAATCGGATGATTTCTTCGCGCTCCAGATGCGGCGAGCGGGCAATGTCATCCTCGCGGTGACGCCGGACCTGACTCCGCCGTTGTGGTTTCGGACCAACGCGGTTGCGTTGGGCGACATCGCAACGCATACGGACCATCCCGACGGGGTGCTGCGACGCGCGCAAGCGTTCTGGCTTATGCGCAAGTGGCACTCCGCCTTTCGGCAGGTGGCAGCCGACCCAGAACTTGGGGTGGACTTGGACCGGGCACGCATGGAAGCCGGCCAGGTGATTTTGCCCCGCGATGGCGGCGATGATATCAAAGTGCCGCTCGACCGGGAGGGCAATTTTGATTTGGCGGATTTTGGCGGTGACAACCTGCCGCCCGGCATGGCGCGAAAGGCGAAGCCGTTCACGGAGGAGCGCGTGTGGCACATGGGCATCGTGCTCGCCGCCCGGGAATTGCAGCTCGACCTGGCCAAAGCGGAGGTTGACCTCAAGCAGGGGCGGATCACTTTGCACGGCGCCGGCAGTGTGGAACGGGTCATCCCGGTTGATACTGAGGGCTTCTTCTACATTGACTGGTGTTTGCCTCCGAACGATCCGGCCCTGACCGAAGAAGCCGTTCAAGGGCTTCTAGTGCAGGAGCACCTGCGCCTGATGGGACAGACGAATGAATTGAAGAATCGCTGGCACGGCAAGCTAGTGGTGGTTGGCTCCAGTGCAACCGGCAACGACCTGACCGACCGCGGGGCCACACCCCTGAAGCCTGAAACGTTGTTCGCGAGCCAGCACTGGAACGTGGCAAACTCGATCATCACCGGGAGATTCATCCGCCGGGCGCCGCTCGGGATCGAGCTGGCATTGGTAGCATTGCTGGGTATCGCGGCGGCGCTCGCGACCTGGAAGTCGCGCGTCCTGATCGCCTTGGGGCTCGTCGCAGTGCTGGCCGTGGCCTACGTGGTGTTGGGCTTTGTTCTTTTCGTGCAGACGCGCTACTGGCTTCCGCTGGTCTTGCCGGTGGCGGGTGCGTTGCTCACCCACGGCGGCCTGGTCACCTGGCGGGTGGTTTTCGAGCAGGCCGAGCGCCGGCGGGTGAAGTCTATCTTTTCGAGGATCGTCTCGCCGAAGATTGTGAATGAATTGCTGGCCGCCGAGGAGCTTTCCCTAGGCGGTGCGCGGCGGGAAATCACCGTGTTCTTTGCGGATGTCCGCGGGTTCACGGAATTGACCGATACCAGCCAGGAGCGCGTCGCCGAATACGTGCGGAGCCGTAACCTGACCGGGGAGGCGGCCGAGACTTGTTTTGACGAGCAGGCGAAGGAGACCCTCAACACGGTCAACCTGTATCTGGGCTTGATCGCCGACACGGTTATAGAACAGGACGGCACGCTAGACAAATTCATCGGCGACTGCGTAATGGCGTTTTGGGGCGCGCCGACGCCCAATCCGAAACACGCGCTGGACTGCGTGCGCGCGGCGATCGAGGCGCAACGGGCAGTCTATGAGTTGAACCAGCAGCGCTCGGCGGAGAACAGGAAGCGTGAACGTGAGAACCTGGCCCGCGTTTCCGCCGGCCTGCCGCCCAAAGCCATGCTGCCGATTCTGCTCTTAGGTAGCGGCATCAACACGGGGATGGCGACGGTCGGCTTGATGGGCTCCGCCGCCGAGATGCAGAATTACACTGTCTTTGGCCGCGAGGTGAATCTGGCAAGCCGCCTGGAGAGTGCTTCGGGCCGGGGCCGCATTTTCATCGGCCAGACAACCTATGAACAGTTGCGGCGCAACGATCCCGCGTTGGCCGCTACGTGCGTGGAATTGCCACCGCGCGACCTCAAAGGCTTCCGCTCCGCCGTGAAAGCCTACGAAGTCCCCTGGCGCTCCCCTGGCGCGCCGCCTCTCGACGAGGAGTTCTGCCTTGCGGCCCGTGCCGACACGACGCCCGTCACCGGTTTCATTCAAGGCGGGGGCGGCTGACCGGGCAGCTCCGAACGACCCATCTCGGACGAATTTCCTGCTCGTCATCCGCGGCGCTCGCGCTAAAGTATGTTTCATGCGCACGGCGATTTATCCAGGAAGTTTCGATCCCATTACGAACGGGCACTTGGACGTCCTCCACCGAGCGACCAAGTTATTCGATCGGGTGGTGGTAGCGGTGGCGAGGAGCGAGAGCAAACACCCGCTGTTCACGCTGGAAGAACGCGTGCAGATGGTCTCGCGGGCGACCCGGCACCTGCCAAACGTAGAGGCCGATTCGTTCGAAGGTTTGCTGGTGGCCTACGTGGAAAGGCGCTCCGCCCAGGCGGTGGTGCGTGGTTTGCGGGCGGTGTCCGACTTTGAATTTGAATTCCAGTTGGCCTTGATGAATCGTAAATTGAACGAACGAATCGAGACCATATTTATGATGCCAAAGGACACGTACACCTTTCTCAGCTCGCGGATCGTCAAGGAGATGGCGCAACTGGGAGGTGATGTCAGCGCGTTTGTGCCGGCGCACGTGCGGGCAGCCCTGGCTGGCAAGTTCAGCCCTAAGCCGGCTTAGTCGGGAGTTTTATGCCGCTGATCGTAAATTTGCGCCACTTGGAGGCGGACAATATCCGTCTGGAAGGCAGATTGCCGGCGAGGGAATTGGACATTGACCCGCTGGACACGGTCATCCAGGTTGCCCAGCCGCTGGAGTATGATTTGGAGGTGCAGAAACTGGAAGACGGCCTGCTCGTGCAGGGCCGCTTGCTTTTGAACCTGGAATGCCAATGCGTCCGCTGCCTCAAGCCCTTTCAACATCGCCTTGAACTCGACGGCTGGGCGTGCCATTTACCGTTGCAAGGGGAGGATTGCGTGACAGCGGTTAACGATTGCGTGGACTTGACGCCTCATGTGCGGGAAGATATTCTGCTGGAGTTTCCGTGGCATCCGTTGTGTGACCCGGAATGCCGCGGTTTGCCAGGAACGTCCATTGGCAAATCAAGAGACAGCAGCAGTACTGGCAAGAGCGGCATGGATTTGTCAGCATGGGCCAAATTGAACAAACTGAAACTTTAACTTTTAGAGAATTATGGGTGTCCCTAAGCGAAAGCCGTCACGAAGTCGTCAACGCATGCGCCGCGCGTATAACAGCGTGCTCGCCCTGCCTCAACTCAACGAGTGTCCACAGTGCGCGGCCCCGTATGTGCCCCACCGGGTCTGCCCAGCATGCGGCTACTACAAGGGACGCCAGGTTCTTACCGTGACCGCCGGAGCCTGACCCTCCCCTGGCGCAGCCCAGGTTTCGCCGCGCTTCGTGCTGATATGCGAATTGCAGTGGATGTCATGGGTGGCGACCACGGATGCGGGGTGGTCATCGAGGGCGTCAAACGGGCTCTGCAAGCCGAAAAGAGGATCACTGCCCTCTACCTGGTCGGCAACCGAAGCGAGATTCACGGCGCTTTGCCGCAACGCGGGTTTCGCGACCATCGCGTGCATGTGGTCCATGCCAGCGAGGTCTTGACGATGGCCGACAAACCCGCTGCGGCACTGAGGAAGAAAAAGGATTGTTCGATCGCCCGGGCGGTTGAATTGGTGCATGACGGCCGGGTCGATGCGGTGATTTCCCTTGGCAATACCGGGGGCATCTTCGCGGCCGCAACTTTCAAGCTGGGCCGGATTCCCGGCGTTGACCGGGGCGGCATCGCTACTGTCATTCCGACGCCGGATAATGAATTCGTGCTGCTGGATTCCGGCGCCAATATCGAGTGCAAGCCCTTGCACCTGGCGCATTATGCCGTCATGGGCAGCATTTACTCGCGCGAGATCCTCGGCTACAAGAATCCCCGGGTCGGGATTCTGAGCATCGGCACGGAAGAAACCAAAGGTAATGAATTGACGCTGGAAGCGTTCAAGCTGTGCAAGTTGCTCGACTTGAACTTCATCGGCAACGTGGAAGGCCATGATTTGTTCAGGAACCGGGTGGACGTGGTCATTTGCGACGGTTTCGTTGGCAACATCGTTTTGAAGACCTGCGAGAGCCTGGCTTTGGCCATGTTTTCAATGCTCAAGAGCGAACTGACCGCTAATCCCCGCCGCCAGCTTGGCGCGTTGCTTGCGCAAAACGCGTTTCGCGCGATCAAACGCCGCATGGATCCCGAAGGCTTTGGCGGAGCCCCGCTGCTCGGTTTCAATGGCACGGTGATGAAAGCCCACGGTTCTGCCCGCGAGCGCGCGATCGCCAACGCCATTCACGTTACCACTGAAAACATCCAGCATCGGGTGAACCAAATCATCGCCGACGAGATTGCGCGGGCGAATGAGCGTCTGGTCGCCGACGAGACGGTCGCCGCAACTATCGTGTCACAGAACTAGCCTTGCCATGCCAGTTCAGGGAGCAGGACCTAGCCGACAGGAACCGGAAACCATGGGGGGCTTACGCATGGCCTCGGGCCACGCAAATAGCGCGCATTACGTCTGCCCCCCTTCAACCTTCAACCAAACGATGCGGGTGCCCGAATGAGTCCATCGTCCACTCCCAAATTCAAGAACCCACGCGCCAAATACAATTTCCAAGGCCGTACCTGCTCCATTAGCGGCGTGGGCTCCTACGTCCCTGCCAGAATCCTCACCAATGCCGATTTGGAGCGAATGGTGGACACTTCCGATGATTGGATCACTTCCCGCACGGGTATTAAGGAGCGCCGGATCGCTGCAAAGAATGAATTCACTTCCGACCTCGCTGCCCAGGCCGCCCTCCGAGCCATGTATCGAGCCGGGGTAACGGCGGAACAGATCGAACTCATCATTGTGGCCACAATCACCCCGGATATGCCTTTTCCCTCGACCGCCTGTCTTGTGCAGCGAAAGATCGGTGCCCACCGCGCCGCCGGTTTCGATCTGGAAGCCGCTTGCTCGGGATTCATCTACGGACTCGAAATCGCGCAGCAATTCATCACGTCCCGCACCTACGACACCGTTCTTGTCATCGGCGCGGAAAAACTCTCCTCGATCGTGGACTGGAAGGACCGCAACACCTGCGTGCTGTTTGGCGACGGCGCGGGCGCGGCGGTGTTGCAGAATCGCCCCAACACGCATGGTTTGCTGACGGCGGTGATGGGCGCGGATGGCCGGAAAGCGAACCTGCTTTTCATGGCTGGCGGCGGCAGCCGTTGCCCGGCGACGGCGGAATCGGTTGCCTCGGGCATGCATTACCTGCGCATGGAAGGCAGGGAAACCTTCAAGAATGCGGTGCAGGCGATGCAAACCGCCGCGGAGGAAGCACTGCGACGCTGTGAAATCGATATCTCGCGCATCAAATGCATCATCCCCCACCAGGCCAACCTTCGCATCATCGATGCCGTCGTCGAACGCCTCGGCGCGAAACCCGAACAGCTCTTTGTCAATCTCCACAAGTACGGAAACACCTCCGCCGCTTCCGTGGCCATTGCCCTGGACGAGGCTGTTGCATCGGGGCGCGTCCAGCGTGGGGACTTGATCTTAATGGTGGTTTTTGGCGCGGGGCTCACCTGGGGCGCAGCGGTCATTGAATGGTAACAGCTTATTCTGTTATTTTGGGCGGCTAATTTGACGATTTTGCCAGGTATGTTATTCTGATGGTGCTGTATGAGCGCGAGAAAAATTGAAAACACTGGGTCGTTGCAACAAATCACCCTCGAAGCGCGGCAAACCCGCTTGTCCCTCTCTCCCAACTCGGTGATCATCCACAAGAATGGCATAGAATTTCGCAGTTCCACGCCTTTCTCGGAGTGGGCCGAGATGACGATGACCTTGCAGTCGCCCGGCGAGGGCGGGAGGGTCAACTGCACGGGGGTCGTCATTTCCTGCACCGGCAACAAGCACGCCGGCTATCACGTCTCTATGGTATTTACCGGCCTCTCAAAGCAGGCACAGGCACGCCTGACCACGATGGCTTGCGCGCCACTCGGGTAGTTTCGCACCGACAGGCAGGGGAACCACTTCGGCCAGAGCTGAATCAGGAATCTGATTCAACAAGTATCTCGTTGAATTCATTGAGATGTTCATCCTCTGGTTCATTGGGGGATGTGCGTCGTCCGAGAGTCGGTATTATGGTTATGCACCTCGTCATAAGGCGCGAACGTGTGGCTTCATCTGGTCGTGGACTTTGGCGGTGGGGTGGTCGCCGCGCTCGCGTTTAGGGCTTTGAGCGCTGAAGACTGGCAGATCTGAGCAGGCGCTGAAGCGCTGCCGGACAAGCTGGGGTCTTGATCTTTTCACCTTTGGTTCTTCGGTCCGATGCATTACCCTGCCGGGCATGGAAATATTTCAGCGTATTTTGAAAACGGCGGTCGATGGCGGAGCCTCGGACGTGCACCTGAAGATGAGCACTCCCGTCATCTTCCGTATCAACCGCCAGCTCATCGCCATCGAGTGTCCTTTTCCAACCGAGGAATGGCTGAACAACGTGGTGCAGCAGATCACGCCGGCCCATTTGCGCAAACGCGTGGAGCAGGAACGCGAAGCGGACTTCTCCTACTTCGTGCCCGGCATCGGCCGGTTCCGCACCAATCTGTTCCAACAGCGCGGCCAGTGGTGCCTGGCCATGCGCCATGTGAAAACCCACGTGCCCAGCTTCGAGGAACTGGGCCTGCTGGAGCAG
>Ga0187880_1004309_pt1 | contig 10535 bp, 12 predicted proteins | sample June2016WEW_19_4_FD_132998 | JGI IMG/M metagenome (GOLD analysis project Ga0187880, IMG submission 132998) | Peatland microbial communities from SPRUCE experiment site at the Marcell Experimental Forest, Minnesota, USA - June2016WEW_19_40 | ecosystem: Environmental > Terrestrial > Soil >...
AGCCAGGCCGGCGTGAACACGTGGAGAGCCCGATGCGGTGAGAGTCGCACATCGGGTTCGGAGGGCGGGCCAGGGAGACGGACCGGTCGAGAGGCCGACACCGCGCCCTGGTCCGACCCTACTGGCATGTGCTCGAGGACGAAGGCGGCTTCGAGCTCCGCCTCGTGAACGCGAGGCACGTGAAGAACCTGCCGGGCGCAAGACCGACGTCTCGGACGCGTGCTGGATCGCCCAGCTCGCCGAGTGCGGGCTCTTGAGGGGGAGCTTCGTCCCTCCGAAGGTCATCGCCGAACTCAGGGACCTCACCAGGTACCGCAAGAAGCTCATCGAGGAACACACCCGCGAGGTCCAGCGCCTGCAGAAGGTGCTCGAGGACGCCGGTGTGAAACTCGACTCGGTCGTGACCGACGTCACCGGCAAGGCGGCCCGCTCCATGATCGAAGCGCTCATCGCCGGAGAACGTGATTCGGTCGTGCTGGCGGAGATGGCCCTCACCCGCATGCGCCCGAAGATCCCCGAACTCAGACGAGCGCTCGTCGGACGCTTCAATGAGCACCACGCCTTTTTGGCAAGGATGCACCTCGATCGCATGGACAGCCTCGATGAGGCCGTCGCGAAACTCGACGCCGAGGTGGACCGGGTGATCGCCCCTTTCTCTGATGCGCTGGCCCGCCTTCAGACCATCCCGGGCGTGGGCCGACGCACAGCTGAGGTCGTCGTCGCCGAGTGCGGCGTCGACATGAGTCGTTTCCCGACGGCCGCACACCTCACCAGTTGGGCGGGGCTGTGTCCTGGTAACGATGAGTCGGCGGGAAAACGACGATCTGGCAGGGCGAGAAAAGGCAACGCCGCTCTGCGAAGTACCCTCTGCGAGGCGGCCTGGGCCGGCGTTCGCACCCGCGACACCTACATCAACGCTCAGTTCCGGCGCTTTAGGCGCCGCTTCGGTGCCAAGTCCGAGGGCAAGGCCCTCTTCGCCGTGGCTCACACCTTGGTCGTGATCATCTGGAACGTCCTTTCCACCGACGGTGCCACCTACGTCGACCTCGGCCCGGACTGGTTCCAACAGCGTGACGACACCCAGGCGCACGTCCGCCGCCTCGTGCGACAACTTGAGCGACTCGGTCTCAGCGTCGATGTCAAGCCTGCAGCTTGAGGCCCGTCCCGACTTCGGGGCTGCGCCCCGACCTTGACGCCAACAGGGACCTATTTCGTCTCAGAGGCTGTCGCACGAACCAGGATTCGTGCATATTCATGCGTCAACGGGTCGAAGCTGCATATCTGACGAGGGTTTTCGTCACTAGAACGCATGAATACGCGTCGCGGAAGGGTTCATGCGACAGCCTCGTCAAGTGGGTGGTGATGGCGAGTCTGCCTGTAGGCGGGGTTCTGTCCGCCGGCCGGCATGCCGGTACCGGCGGGGTGGCCATCCATCTACGCGGCCTACCTGGGGACATCGGGCGGGCCACCCGTCCCACATTTGGCCTTGCTCCGGGTGGGGTTTACCGAGCCGGCCGGGTCGCCCCGGCCGCTGGTGCGCTCTTGCCGCACCGTTTCACCCTTGCCTGTGCACGGCGTGCCGTGCCATCGGCGGTCTGCTTTCTGTGGCACTGTCCTGCGGGTCGCCCCGACTAGCCGTTAGCCAGCACCCTGCCCTGTGGAGCCCCGACCTTCCTCAGCCGGCCGCGGTGCCGAAACACCGCCCCGGCCGCGACCACCCGGCCGACTCGCCATCACCAGGGTCATTCTCCCACGTCCGGGCCGCGCGCCCGGCACAAGCCTTGATCGGGCCGAGAAACTCCTCTCACAGCACATGATGAGTGCTTGTATATCGAAAAGATGAGTGTTATCCTATCAAGGACAGTGATAAGGATTGTTAGTAGCAAGGAGTGAGCAAGACAAAATGATGCGTTTCGATCCATTCCGTGAGCTCGATCGGCTGACCCAGCCCATGTGGAACGCCCGGGCAAGTGTGCCCCTTGACGTCTACCGCAAGGGCGAGAAGTTCATCGTTCGGGTAGACCTGCCAGGGATCGACCCGGCCAGCCTCGATCTGACGATCGAGCGCAACGTGCTCTCGATCAAGGCCGAGCGGTCCTGGGTGCCCGCGGACGGTGACGAGGTGCGCGTCGCCGAACGTCCCCAGGGAACCTTCACACGCCGGCTCTTCTTGAGCGAAGGCCTGGATGCGGACCACATTGCTGCCCAGTACGAGCACGGCGTGCTGACCGTGACGGTGCCGGTCGCAGCCTCGGCCAAGAGCCGCAAGATCGCCATCGGCCTGGGCGGCGAAGACGACTCGAACGTCCTCGACGTCCAGGCGAGCGAGCAGCCGGTACACGCCTGAGCGCGTTCGGGCGGAGCGTGGTCGCAAGGCCCGATCCCCCAGGGCCCCCTTACCGGTGGCCGACGTTCGATCTCCCCGCGGGCGCCCAGCTACGAGGCTGGGGCGCCCGCGGGTCCGGGGGTCCGGGCCCCGTTTGAGTGCGCGTCAGTTCCGTTGCTGTCCGGCGCGCTTACGACTTGAGGAATCACATGAGACCCGCGAGGGCGAGGTGCGCCGTCTCGTTAAAGCCGGCCAGCTGTCTGCCGAACGGTCCGGCCGTCGAGATCCGGGTGATCGAAGCGACACCGAGCGACAGGCGCCACGACAGCTCAGGTCCGGCGCCGAGGGCCCAGACGACCCCGGCCCTGACCGGTGACAGGTGGGTCACGACGATGACGTCGCGGCGGGCCGCCTCGGCCGAGAGCTCCTCACAGGCGGCGGTCACCCTCACCCTGACCTCCCCGAGGGTCTCACCCCCGGGCGGGCGCCAGGAGGGGTCAGAGCGCCATTGTTCCCAGAACCCCCGCGGGAACCCCGAAATGGGAGTTTCGTCGAGCTCGCCGTAGTCGAACTCGACAAAGCGGGCGTCGGTCTCGGGTGGGGGAACTGCTCCGGGCCCGAAGGCTCTCGAGTACGCAGCTGCGATCGCCTCCGCGGTCCGCTCGGCGCGCTGCAGCGGGCTCGTGAGGATACGACATGCAGCAGTCCCGCGTGACGCCAGCGCGTCGCCGAGCGCGGCTGCCTGCCGTTGGCCGAGCTCGGTCAGGGGCGAGTCGGTCCTCCCGATGACCAGCCCTGCCGCGTTGGCCTCGCTCTGGCCGTGGCGGACGAGAAAGAGCATCGACCGTTAACTGCCTGCCTGGTCGCTCGCCATCACGAGTATCCGCCCGCACTGGTCGCAGTAGACAACCGAGTCCGGCGTGGAGTGGCGCAGCCTGTGCAGCTCGGACGCCGGCAATTGCAGGTGGCAGCCGCTGCAGGCTCCTCCCACCAGGTGCGCCGCCCCGATGCCTCCCAGCTTGGCCCTCAGTCGCTCGTAGGAGGCGGCGAGCTCGGGCGCGACGCGCGCGGCGAGCTGGTCCCGGGTTGCGCGGACCGCGGCTGCCTCCTGGTCTATCTCGGCTGTGGCCATCCCGAGTTGCTCGCGCGCCAGCGCCAGCTCCTCGGCAGCCTCGGCGGTGCTGGCCGTGAGGGCCGCTAGCTCCTCGTCCAAAGGCTCGAGCGCCTCCATCACCTCGAGCTCCTGATCCTCGATCTCACGGCGGAGATGGGTGAGCGAGGACACCTCCTCCCCCATCGCCTGCTCGTCGCGGTACGAGCCGGCCCGCCCCGAACGCAGCCGCTGCTCGATGGCGGCGATCCGCCCACCGACCGCGTCCGAACGCTGGTCCAAGGTGAGCTGTTGGGAGGCGAGCTTGTCACGCTGTTCACGAGCTTCCGCGACACGAGCGGTCAGCTCGGCGAGCCGCGCGGCGAGCTCTGAGACGGCGACACGTTCGGCCAGCTCACGACGCCGGTAGGCGAGGCGGTCGAGTGCCAGATCGGCGTCTTGAAGTTCGAGCAGGATCTGAAGCTGGCGGGTCGACGGGCCGGCAGAGGCCTCGTCCTTCGCGGGCTCGGCGTCGCTCATGGACATCGCTGATCGACGCTACTTGAGCCAGGTCGCCCTCAGGGCGAGAAGTTCTGATAACAGCGCCGAGCTGCCGGCCGCGATAGGCGTGCGACGAGCTGCGTGCTCCCGCACCACGAGCCCGCGTCCCGCCGCGTCGGCGACGGACGCGCCCGCCTCCATGCAGACCAGGAGACCGCCGAGGTAGTCCCAACTGCCGTGCGCGTCGTGCATGCAGTCGATGTAAGCGTCGAGGGTCCCGTCCGCGACGGCGCACAGGTCCAAGGCGGCCGCACCGAGAGCTCGGTACCACCTCCAGCCGAGGTGACGCGGCGGGTACCCGGACAGTCCGACGAGGGCGCGATTGAGCGACTCCTCGCCCGAGGGGCCGATCACCTCACCGTCGCGACGGGCGCCTTGGCCTCGCACCGCCTCGTAGCGGGTGCCTGTCGCCTGGTTCGCCACCAAGGCAGCGAGCGGGCCTTCCTCGTCCAGGACACAGATGCTGGTGGCGAACCATGGGATGCGCCGCGAGGCGTTCGTGGAACCGTCCACCGGGTCGAGGACGGCGAGCAGCGCCCTCTCAGACGCCCCCGCACTCAGACCGGATTCCTCGCTCAGCACGCCGAGGCCGGCCTCGGTCAGAACCCGAACCGCCACGGCATCCGCGACGAGGTCGGACCGGTACTGTCCGGGCCGCGTACCGGCCAGCCCCCAGTCGGCGAGGCCGCTCAGCGAGCCCGCGACCGCATCAGCCGCCTCGCCAAGCACCTGCAGGAGTTCGGCGCCGTCCACACCACCGAACCGTAGCCTGCCGACCGCGCTCCGTCGCTCGCCTAGACTTGCCTTTCAGATGGCCGTCATCGACGTCGCCGGTTATGTTGCCGAGCTCAAAGATCATGCGGTCGACCACAAGTTCCACGTGCACGACGAACGCCATTTCGTCGAGACGTACTCGCTCCGCCAGTTCTGGGAGGTCGACCTCCACCCTGAGGAGGGATGCGGGGGGCCAATCGACCTGCATCTCGCCCTCGAGGTGGAGCCGCGCGTGCTGCTCGACTTCGAGGACGCCGTTGTCGCTCTTCCCGAGGACGAGGACCCTCCCGACAAGTGGTTCTTCCCGCTGACCTTCAACTGGGGTGTCCCACCGCTGCCCAAGGGTCCCGATTTGTTGAGGCTCGCCATCGACCTTGCTGGCGTCGGGGGCGTCGAGCTCCCGCTCGAGATCTCCGCCACCGACTCGTTCGGCTCGGTCACCGACGCCCCCGTCCGTCGCCTCACGATCGTCGCCCGCCAGCAGGTGTCTTTGGCGCGGGTTCTCGCAGGTGAAGAACTGCTCTGCGACACCTTCGACCGGGCGCTTGCCGTGACTCGCTTCTTCCTCGACAATGCCCCGAGTTGGCTCGACGAATAGACCGGCGCGGGCGCGGCTGATGGTGGGCTGGGTCGCGCTTGGCCTGGTTTGCGGCGCGGCGTTCACCGGTTGCTCGTCTCAAGACGCAGCACCGCTGGCCAGCCAGGCTTGCGTGCACGTCGAACGCGCTCTCACAGCCGCGCGCAAGGCGGTAGCCGCCAGCCCGTCGGAGGCGGCCAAGCTTCAGAGCGAGGTGGTTGACCAGGTGCGTGCTGCCCTGCCGTTCGCGGCGCGGGCGGCAGGTGACGACACGACCTGGCAGCCGCTCGACGCCACCTTGAGCGAGTCGAACCGCGTGCCTGTGCGCCTTCTGCTCCCCGCGCTGGCGGCCCAATGTGCCGGCGTGGCCGGATAGGGCTCAGACCACTGGCAAACTCGAACCGGGCCTAGTCAGACGCCTCGGGGCTCGGCAGCTCCCAGAGCTTGATCCCGCCGAGGATGCCGGCGACATTGTCGACGATGGTCACCGACGGGTCGAGATACCCCACGAGCAGCCGTGAATTGCCGCCTCCCACATACAGCCGGTCGTAATTGAGCAGCCTGTGGAAGTTGGCGAAACCCTCGTCGACGCGCTTGCGCCATTTCCGAAGGCCGATCCTCCTCAATGCCGCGTCGCCGAGCTGCTGGTCATAGGTCTGCTCCTTGCGGAAGGGATGGTGCGACAGCTCGAGGTGCGGCATCAGCTTCCCGTCCAGGAACAGGCCCGTGCCGACGCCGGTGCCGAGCGTGACGACGAGCTCGAGCCCGGCGCCGCTCACGACCTCCAAACCCTGGAGGTCCGCGTCATTGGCGACGCGGACCGGACGACCGAAGCTTGCCTGCAGCGCCGCGGCGAGATCGAAACCGGTCCAGGCGGCCAGCAATTTGGCGATGACCGGCGCCCCGGGGGCACCCGAGCGGGTCACGAAGTGGGGCGCCGTCAGGATGACACCTTTGCGGACGACACCGTTGAAACCGACGGAAACGCGGTCGAAGTCCGGGAGGGGCGCGACGAGGGACGTCAGGGTGTCGACGAAGTCCTTGGGCGCGCATGGATAGCGCGTCGGCACACGGACGCGGTCCGCGACGAGCTTGCCTGCGGCGTCGAGCACGGAGGCCTTGAGTCCGGTACCGCCCACGTCGATCGCGAGCGTCGTCGGTCGCAGCGGAGGCACGACGGCCGGGGCGACCGGACCTGCAACGCCGGTGCGGGCTGCCGGCGCCGGCGCCTTGCGAGGCGTGGACCGGGTAGCGGCACTGCCTTTCGTCGCGGGCTTGGCAGTGCGCGCCACGGCTTTTGCCACGGGGGGGGCCGGCGCGGCGGCGACAGGCGCCGGCGCGGCGGCGACGGGCTCCGGCGCGGCGACGACGGGCTCCGGCGCGGCGGCGACAGGCTCCCCCGGGGCATCGGCGGGCTCAGGCTCTGCGGCCTCGGTTGCCTTGGGGGTGTCGTCTTCTCCGGTCATGCGACCACCTTTCCTCCGGCAGCGCCGGCCGCCGGTGAGTTGAGCGGCTCATAGGAGCCAAGGAACTCGAGCAGTGTGCGAACACCGAAACCCGTGGCGCCCTTGCGGAACTCCCCCAAGTCCTCGTCCGAACGCGAAGGGCCGGCGATGTCGAGATGGGCCCAGGGACGGTCGGCGACGAACTCCTGGAGAAGGAGAGCGGCGGTGAGGGTGCCGGCGGCGCGCTTTCCCTGGTTCTTCATGTCCGCGACTTCCGAGTCTATGTCCGCCCGGTACACCTCGGCCAGCGGGAGCGGCCAGGTCGCCTCGCCCGCCCGTTCGGAAGCGGCCTGGAGGGCGGCGATGAGGCGATCGTCATTGCCCATGAGGCCGGCGATCCTCTGGCCCAGGGCGACCACGCACGCCCCCGTGAGAGTCGCGAGGTCGACGATGGCGTCGGGTTCCTCCTCGGCTGCGAGCGAGAGACCGTCGGCCAGCACAAGGCGTCCCTCGCAGTCGGTGTTCACGACCTCGATCGTCTTGCCGTTGCGGATCTTCAGGACGTCGCCGGGCTTGGTCGCCCTCCCACCGGGCATGTTCTCGGTCGTCGGGGCGAACCCGACCACACGGACGCCGACGCCGAGCGCCCGACATGCCCCCATGGTCGCGATGACATCGGCCGCGCCACTCATGTCCGTCTTCATCGTCAGCATGCCTTCGGGCGTCTTCAGCGACAGTCCCCCGGAGTCGAACGTGATGCCCTTGCCGACCAGAGCGACCGTGGGAATGCTGCCGTCGGGCCGCTTTCGTGCCTGGGCGGCTGACGGCTCGTAAACGAGCTTGATAAGCCGCGGGGCCTGGACGGAGCCCGCGGCGACACCGAGCAGTCCGCCGAGGCCGGCTTCCGCGATCGCCTTCTCGTCGAGGATCGTCACCTCGAGGCCACCGCGCTCGCCAATCTCGACGGCAACCTCCGCAAGCTGGACAGGCGTCAGCGCACCGGCCGGCTCGTTGGAAAGGTCGCGGGCGAGCCGTGTCGCGTCGGCGATCACGCGGCCGCGCTCGAGACCGCGTTCACCGGAGGAGACCTCTTCCGGGCCGACGACGATCGTGAGCGACTCGAGTGGGTCGGGATCACCGGCGTGGTAGCGCGTGTAACGGTAGCGGGCCCCCCAGAAACCCTCGATTGCAGCCTGCGTCGCCTGTTCGGCTCCGACGCCGAGCTCGGAGACCCCCGTGAGGTCCAACGCGGCCGTCTTGGCCCCGCCCGTCGAGGAGGCGAAGGCCGCGCCTGCTTTGCGCATGGCCGCCGTGCCGAGACCCCCGCGCGGGCCGAATCCGAGCAGAACATCGACGCGCCCGCCCTCACCGGGAACCACGAGGCTGTCCCCGGGCTTGGCCTTGAAACGCCTCTGCTCGCACCAGGCGACGTCCAGGTCGAGACCGGGCCGGGCCGTCTCGAGTCCTTCCAGGGCTCCCCAGCCGAGAGCCTCTACACGCTCGGGTGCGCTGTGGGCGACTTGCATCGGGAGTGTCAGGGGCGAGTGCATGCGTGCCATCATGCCTCGGAGCGGGGGGCCTTCACACGTACGGAGCGGGCCGTCAGGTGCTCGCGCTCGCTCGAGCGGGCGAGAAGCCAACACAGGTCCGACAAGCGGTTCAGGTACGGCACCACGTGCGAGCCGTCCCCCACCCCGAGCGCGACCGCCATGCGCTCGGCACGGCGCACGACGGTTCGGGCGAGATCGAGGGCCGCGCTCGCCCGGGTCTGGCCCGGGACGACGAACTCCGACGGCATCGCGCCGGCGGCCTCCAGCTCGTGCACGCGCCGCTCCAGCGCGTCGACCATCTCAGCGGTGACGAGCGTGCGCCCCTCGACGAGCCTGCTCCGCGATCGGGGCGCGGTCGCCACCTCCGCCATCACGACCCACAGGTCGCGCTCCAGGCCTGCAAGCTCGTCGTCGAGCTCGGTGCCACGCACCTCGGCCCGGGCCAGGCCCAAAGCCGCCTGGGATTCGTCGATGGCGCCATTTGTCCCGATGCGAGCAGAGTCCTTGCGCACGCGGCCACCGTGGAGCAGGCCCGTGGTGCCGTCGTCGCCCCGTTTGGTCGAGATGCTCATCGGCCGCAGCGTACTGGCGATCACCCCACTTCGATGCGGGATTAGTTGTCGGCCATGGGGCCACAAGAGCACGCGGTGGCGAGGTCAGCCTCCATAGACTCGCCCTGTGCCGACCAACCGAACATGCGGGCCCACAACCCCCCTCAAGAACCGCTCGACAAAGCGCACCGCTCGTATTGAAGGGCATGCCCGGCCCGTTCGCCGCGCCGCCACGCTGTGCGTCTCGGCCATGGTCGCGGTGACGCTCGCGGCCTGCAGCTCGACCGCCAAACCTGCCCCGACGACGACCCTCCCCTCGCCGGCCGTGTCGACAGCTGCCATAAAGCACGCCTACTCGGTGCTCTTCGATCTCGCGAATCCCGCCCTCTCGCCCAAGATCGCTGTCATCCAGGACGGCTCGGTGCTCGAGTCGGCGATGAAGACGGCGCTCAAGAGCGCGCTCGCCAAGAGCGCCGCCGGCGCCACCTTGAGCAAGGTCACCATCGAGCACGGGACCGCTTGCAAAAACGAGTTCCTGACGAGCCCGTGCGCCACGGTGAGCTACGACATATTGAGCCCGACGAAGACGGCTGTGCTCTCCAACGCGGCCGGCGTGGCCGTGTATCAGCACGGGCACTGGCTCGTGGGCAAGATCACGATCTGCACACTGCTCGAGCTCGAGAACTCGGGCACCGTACCGCCCGGCTGCTGAGCCTAGGAGCCCCCGCCCGAATCCGGCAGCAGTTCGCGGGCCAGGTCGCTGAGCTTGGCGACGGGCCCGGTCTCGACGACCTGGCCTTTGCGCAGGATCACCAGTTGTTCGGCCAGTTCGAGCGCCCGGGGCAGCTGCTGCTCTATGACCAAAAGCGACGTGCCCGCGTCGCGGATCTCACGCAGTGCCCGGTAGACGTCCTCGACCACGCGAGGGGCGAGGCCGAGCGAGAGCTCGTCGACAACGAGCAGCTTCGGGGGCACCGCGAGGACGCGGGCCAGCGCGAGCATGCGCTGCTCGCCGCCCGAAAGCGTGCCCGCGAGCTGGCGCCGGCGGTCCGCGAGGCCCGGAAACCGGTCGAAGGCGCGTGCGAGCGCTTCGGCTGTGCCCTTGCGCCCGAGGGCCCGCATGAACGTGAGGCGGAGGTTGTCCTCGACGTCCAAGGTCGCGAACACCGAACGCCCCTCCGGCGCGTGGGCGACGCCGAGGCGCACGAGCCTCCATGTCGCCATGCCCGTCACGTTCTCACCGGCGAAGAAGATGCGGCCCTTCGTCAAGGGCACGAGCCCGGTCGCGACACGGGCGATCGTTGACTTGCCGGCACCGTTCGGGCCCACGAGCGCCGTGACCGAGCCCGCGGGGACCGACAACGACACGCCGAACAAGGCCCTGAAACGGCCGTAGGCGGCCGAGACGTCGCGAAGCTCCAGCATCGGGGGCTCCGCCACCAGCGACGGCGTGGCCGAAGCCACGACCGTGGGGGTGAGCGGGGTGTCGTTTGTCATCAGGTGACCTCGCCGAGATAGGCGCGGCGCACCACGGGCTCGGCCATGACCTCGTCGACCCGACCGGATGCGATCATCCTCCCGAAATCGAGCACGTATGTCAGCTCGACGACACGCCGGACGAAGTCGAGATCGTGCTCGACGAGGAGCATGGCCGTGCGACG
>Ga0187880_1004315_pt1 | contig 10524 bp, 12 predicted proteins | sample June2016WEW_19_4_FD_132998 | JGI IMG/M metagenome (GOLD analysis project Ga0187880, IMG submission 132998) | Peatland microbial communities from SPRUCE experiment site at the Marcell Experimental Forest, Minnesota, USA - June2016WEW_19_40 | ecosystem: Environmental > Terrestrial > Soil >...
GTTGGTGAAGGCGACCAGGCGATGGTTGGTGATGGCGACGCGGTGAGTGTAGCGGGCGAGATAGCCGAGGACATGATGGGGACCGCCGAATGGGGGTTTGGCATAGACGATCCAGTTCTGACGGAACAAGAGGCGCAAGAAAGCGCGGAAGGCTTTCCCTCGCGTGGGGAATATGCTGGTGTCCGACTACCTGCGTCCGGCTGCTGTCAAAGCCGGGGTGCTCCGCGTAACGGAGGACGGCATGGTGTACGATACCAGCGGAAGTCCGGTGCATCGGTTCGGATTTCACAACCTCCGGCACTCGCTGAGCACCGCGCTAATCACGGGCGAAAAGCAGGATCCACGCACGGTGCAGGACATGATGCGTCACAGCAACAGCAGCACCACGCTGGACCTGTACACGCAATCAACGATGGAACAGCGAATCACGGCTCAGGAGTCGCTTCTGAATCGGTTCGTTCCCAGCGGGATGGTGAATTGAACGGTACGGAGAACGGTACGCAATTTTTCAGTGGACCGAGCTAAGGTATAATCGAATCAATCAGTAGGCGCGTAGCTCAGTTGGTTAGAGCGCTACCTTGACACGGTAGAGGTCAGGAGTTCGAGTCTCCTCGTGCCTACCATTTTTTCCTCTGCAGTTTCTGCACGTTACGAGAAATCGTGCTAACCGCTTCGAAAAATCCTAGCCCGTGACTAGCCCGTGGTTTGCGAACATCAGTTTGCCTCTCCCGCCTGAATCGAGGGCTGGTGCAGAATTGCAGCCAACGCCTCTCCTTGAGCCGCGAGCCGATCCTCGGCCATGCTGTGCGTGTAAATCCCAAGTGTGGTCTTCACGTCCGCATGCCGGAGGATGTTTTGGACAACCTTGACGTCGGTCTTGGAACGAACCAAGAACGATGCGAGGCTGTGACGCAGATTGTGGAAGCCAAAGCGACGTGGATCATCCTTGGCTAGAATCCCGGCCCTGACTGCTGCCGGTCGGAGATGGTCTTCCACCAGCATGTTCCCGACGCGTGGCTTCTTGCCCTTCAGCCTCTGGCTGGCGAACACCCAGTCGGTGGGCTGACCGTAAACGGTCTGCTGCATCCATCCCCGCATGAAATCTGCGAGGAGAGAATGCATGGGCACGGGAGCGGCGGAGGCCTTGGACTTAGGCTCGCCGATCCTGTTTTGCAGCCACGTGCGCCGAACATAGATTTTGTGACCGTCGAAATCTATGTCCTGCCACTGAAGTCCCAGACACTCGGAAATCCGAAGTCCAGTTCCAGCAGCGAGCAGCGTCAGCGTCCGTTCAGGTTCCTCCAAACCCATCACCAGGGCGAAGGCCTCTTTCGGTTGAAGGATCAAGGCTTCGTAATCTGAGGTGGTCTTGCAACGGACGAAGCGCATCGGGTTCGACTCCTGATTTCGAGGAATCAACCCGTAACGTTGGCTGTGCCTGTAGACCAGCGACATAACACGGCGTATTTTGTCGCAGGTCGGATTGGCAAGACCCTCGTCCCGCTTTAGAGATTGCAGCCACTTTTCAATTTCTAGCGGCTCAATCCCCAAGGCGATACGCCTGCCCCACCGTGGATGGAGATACTTGTTGATGATCAAACGGTAAGTGTCCATCGTGGTCGAGGCAAGTTTGGCAACGCTCTCGGTGCTCTCGCTAAGTTCGTTTTCCAGGAAATGCGCAGTCAGATTTTCGAACAGGATCTTCCCTGTCGGAACGCCGGACTGGTTGATTTGTTGGTGAAGGCGCAGCCGCTCTACCTCTGCCCACGCGGAATTCTCGGTCTTGAAGTCGTGCACTAGGCCAACGACAGCCTTGTGCTCGACCCTTTTCCCGTCGGACTTTCGCGTGACGTAGAAGCGCAACACCCAGGTCGGTCCCTTCTTGCGATTTTCTTTCTTGAGGCATCCTCGCTGAAACATTTCTATCCTTTCGTTTCAGACGCGGAAGACCGCCGCAGGAATTGTGCCTCAGAAAGGGCTGCTAGGGCATCAGCAATTTCGCTCAGCCTGAAACGCCACTGTTTGCGCTGGCCGGAGCCGAGTGGGTATGAGGGAATGCCGCCTGCGCGAGCCAAGCCGATCAGGTAACGCGGGGTCACGCTGAGAAATGCAGCGGCTCTTTCGGCATCGACGAAGGGCTCAGGTCTGTCCACATAGTGTATCTACAAACATTTCCTTGAAAATGGACACATTTCAGGCCGCGATCCGCAAAAATAGTTGGCACTCCATACCACGGCAAGCGGCTGGTATTCCAGCACGTAGCTTACCTGCGAAACGTTCGTTCCCTCGCTGTGCAAACTGGAAGTAGCAGGTATTCCATGGCTGGCTTCATTTCGGCGCGGTCACGATGTAACCTCCGCCGTCGAGCTTGAACACGCTCCAGAAATCCTCGCCTCTTGCAATCCGTGCGTACTCTGGAGAACCTTTGTAGTTATGGAGATCATAATCGTATAACTTCCGAAGCCAATCGCGTCCCCATCCGCGCGGTACAGGCCAGTGCTTGGTCCGCGCAGCCTGCTTCCACTCTTTCCGAGTGAGTCCGCGATAACACGGTTCATTCTCTTCCGCATAACTTGTCGGTTTCGAAATGTTGGGATCGAGAGTTGCGAACCACGACAACGGCTTGTTATAGACGGAAGCCAGTCGTTCCAGCCGCACGAAATCGATACGCCCGTGACCTTCAACTTTCGAAAAATAAGATTGCGACCACCCCATGATGTAACCCACTTCAGGCTGCGTGTAGCCCGCTTCTAGTCGCGCCTCTTTCAGCTTCTGACGAAGCAGTTTCCTCCCTTTGGAATCCTGCGTTCTAACCTGCTGAGCGATGGTCGCCATATTCCGAAATGGAATATAGCACTTTTCTGAATCAATTTCATCGCTAAGTACCTGATTCAGCAATGGAAATAGAGCGCCGCAAACTTATCTGTTTTTCAGAATTTCTCAGGACAAGTCTCCTATGAACCAAAATAACAACGCAAACCTTGCGCCCGAAGCCTCTGTCCTGACGGTTGTCCCCGCCGAGACAGAGGCTCGGGTGTTCGAAGCTGAGGCCGCCAAATTGGCAGATTCTGCCATTTTGACAAACGCCAAAGCTACCACCGCAGCACAAACAGAGGAAGATTTGTACGCCGAGATCGCACGGCTGTGGACCGCCAACAACGTGAATCGCTACGAATTGGGCGAGAAGCTTTGGCAGCTCAAGCAGCAGGCGAAGCACGGTGAGTGGATGACAAAAGTGGAGGCCATGGGCATCCCCCACCGCACGGTCACCAGCCTGATCAGCTATTACCGTGACGAGCTCGCGCAGCGCAACGCTCCGCCGATTACTGACGCGGACTTCGACTCGCCAGATTCTGTCGGCTCGGAGGACGAGCATGAGGATGAACCGCAGCCAGAGCGGAAAAAGGCCCCGTACTTCCGTCCGATGATTGCGCTTAATTGGGGAGACGAAGAGAAGGCGTGGACAAATGCCATCGAGGTGATCATCACCCAAGTGGACCACGTCAACAATCCCACCGAGGCCGCTCTCTTCGCTGTCGTTGAAGTGGCAAAGCAGTTTAAACGCCAGCAGCGCGAGATCGATGCGATCGGCGTTGGTTCTCCATCAGTGGTCAGCAAGGTCGAGCCGCCTGAGACTGCATCGAGCGTCGCGCTGGTCGCCGTGGCCCCTCCTCCCGGTCCAGAGGACGAGAGCGAAGCGGTACCAGTTCCGAGCTCAGATGTGCCGCACTCGCCGCGTCGTCGGTTGGTTTTCACAGAAGATGAGGAGGTGCAGTGATGAAGCTGCCCATCATCACTCTCACTCACGAAGAACCAGAGCAGGAAGTCGCTGCTCTGGCAGGCCAGTCGATTGGGGCGGGTCATTACGACCGCTCCGTCGATCCGTTCACCATCTACCTCAAACCGAACGGCCAGTTCCTCTGCTTGTGGCTCAAGAAAGTGATTACGCCAAGTTTGCAGCGGGACGCGCTTCGAGTCTTAAAGCATAAGGAGATTGCTCCTCCAGGCAGTGCGGCAAACAGAGGGATAGCGTCAGGGAAAGGTGCCGATCCAAAAGCTGGCAGTAGCATACTCGGCTCTTTCGACAGGGAGGGACGCCATCATCCTTGCGCGGCAAAGGCTGCTTTCAACAGGAGGCATCCGCGCCTCTTCAAGCAATTCGTGCCGTATGTCGAAGAGGTTGATCGGCTTTACGAGCAGTACCTGCCAGACATCTACAACTCGCAATATTTGGTTGCCCTCGCAACGTGGCCAGAGTGGCTCGTTGGGAACAGCGTCTTCACGACCATTCAGGTCAACAAAGGTTTCCGTACGCAGGTTCATAAGGACGGGAACAATCTGCTTAGCAGCGTTGCTCCGATGACATGCTTCACCAACGCGAGCGGCGGTGAACTCATCTTCCCTAAGTACGGCGTCGCAGTTCCATACAGCAACGGAGACCTATTGCTGGCGAACGTCCACGAGTGGCACGGCAACGCACCATTTCGCAGTGATCCAAAGAAGTGCTTTCGCACCACTTGTGTGTTCTATTTTCGAGCGCGAATGGTGCAGTGCGGTACCCAGGCAGAAGAGGTTGAACGGATGCGTAATCGCAAGGTCGGCGATCCTCTGTACGGCTGGATCAACGACGGGAAGTTCTTCTCGCCGGAGGAACTAAGAAAGTTGAGAGTTCCCGAAGAGGACGAACTGCTGTGAAATCGCAACCTTGTCAGTATCCCGTGAACGCTCGTGGGCATCTGTCGGGAGTTTGAACCTGAGCAGGTTGTGGCGCAGTTGACCCAGATCATCAAGGCATTGAACCTTGATGGCTACCTGAGCGTTGAGTTGGACGAAGTTCAGTAGTTCTGTAGTAGGCAAAAAGGCCCCAACCGGGAATGGTTGGGGCTTTCTTTTTCTGGGAGGGAATCTGTATGGCAAGAATGCGGAGCATGAGTGAGTACCGCCTTGCCGGGTTGCCAACTTGCCGTCTTACCAAGGAAGTAAGAAGAGAAGAAGTAGATAATTTTATTAGTCTGTCTATCACTCGCAGGTCAAGACGGCAAGACGTGATGACGGCAAGACTGCTCCCGCCTAACGCTTGCCATCTTGCTCCGCCTCATTCTGATGTTTTGATAACGTAGCAAATTTCTGTCTTCCCATCCCATCATCAGAAGGAGTTTAACAATGATCCCAGCTAAAACATTCCCGTTCACTTGGAAGGCAGCTCGCGTACGTCATGCGCTGATCGATGAAGAGATCAAGCTAGTTCTCGAAGAGGAACCCCGCATCAAGAACGGAGAAATCGCTAGCTTTCTTGGCATCAGCTACAACGATGTGAGCCGTTCTCTCCGTCGTCTCGGCATCAAGCGTCCCAAAGATCTTACGAAAGGCAACTAGCCATGGCGACCTCAACCGCAATCTCCGCAGGAGTCCTCGAATCGATCGATGAACTGATCGTCAAGCTTGTAGGCGGGAACAGCGATGTCGCTGCTACTGTCTTGAAGCACGAAGAAGTCCTGCGCAACATCTCCCGGTATCGCGATCTGGACAGTTCCGAGTTGCTCGGCTCAATCCTCGCATACCAGCAAAAGTTCAAAACTCTCCCGACGTGGACCGATCTTGAGGATTACATCACTGGTCAGCAACAGAACGCTGGTGTACTAGCCCAGTTCGAAGCCGCTCAGAAGCTTGCCACTGAAGAGTATGACCCGATCTACACCAGCTTGGACGTCCTTATCGGCGATCTGGAAGAGCGCGTCAAGAGAATGAAGCTCCAGAGGCGGCTTCAGATTGCCAACCAGATCAGCATGACTGGCTGGGAGGAACCCAAGACCAAGAAGAAATTGCAGGGAGCGGACACGGCTGCTACATGGCTCGCCTCCCAGATTGAGCTGGATGAGAACGATGGCTACGTTGCTGAAGAGGGTGAAAAGACACTCATTCAAGGTCGTGACGGCGTTGAGACCTTCATTCTGACCACGATCTCTGCGAGTTCGATTAAGCCTGAGGCCATTACTTGGCTATGGCCAGAGCGTTTCCCACTTGGGAAGATGTCCTTGATCTCCGGTAAGCCTGACAACGGCAAGTCTCAGGTCACGCTCGATATCATCGCTCGCACGACTACTGGCTCTGATTGGCCTGATGGCTCGAAAAACACTCTCGGCCCTCGTGACGTGCTGCTGGCAGTGGCTGAGGATGATCTGGCCGACACCGTGATCCCACGTCTTAAAGCTGCGGGCGCTGATCTCAATCGCATCGAGTTCCTCAATCGGGTGCGTACTCAGGAGTTCGATGAGAAGGACGGCAAGAAGTCAGAGGTTCGTCGTCTCCAGCTTTCTGAGGATGTGAAAAAGCTGCGTATGGCGATTGAGGCCAATCCTAAGATCGCTCTGGTCGTTGTTGACACCATGACGTCCTACTTTGGAGATGTCAACGCAAATGCCGATCAGGACATCCGGCCCGTGATGGATGCTCTGGCTAAGGCTTTCGGCGATTGCGGAGCTTGCTTCCTGGGCATCATTCACCACAACAAAAAGTCTGACGTGGACGCTCTCCAAGCGATCCTTGGGGCTTCCTCTGTGGCCGGAGCTGTCCGTTCGGCCTATTCCTGTTCCCGCGATCCAGAGAATGAAGATGAGTTCTACTTCACTCTCGTCAAGGGCAACCTGACCAAGAAACGCACGGGCATGAAATACAAGATGGCTGAGAAGACCATCGATGGCATTACAGCTCCCTACATCGAATGGGCTGGGGAGACCAACGAGGACGCCAACTCAGTTATGGCTCTGGTGAAGGAATCACGCAACTCGAAAAATCAGGGAGTTGATAAGGCCCGCCTGTTCATCCCGATGGCTTTGGAGAATGGGCCGCGTCCCGCCCGTGAGCTTTATTCCATGGCAGAGGCCGAGGGCATTAGCAATGACCAGATGCGTCGCGCCAAGGATCAGCTTGGTGTGAAGGTCACGAAGCAGAAGGATGGCTGGTACTGGTCGCTGCCTGTTAAGGAGAGCAGTTTCCTGCTGGAAGACGTGAAGGAGCTATAGCCATGTGCCTCGCTACCTGCTTCAAGCGCAACCGGAAGGTCGTCCACTCGATCCACTGTCCTCAGTTCATGATGTTCGCTGACGGCACCTCGCTACCGCCAGACTGGTCGTTCCTCTCGTACGACGAGAAGATCAGGCTGAAAGAGGCTCACATGGGCCGTAAGAGGCACTTCAGAACTCACGGCAGCCCTACGGACGAGGCATCTCAACAACTTCATCCGGACTATGAAGGCCAACACTTTAGATGATGTTGCCGATCTGTAGCCGCAGGAGAGCGCCTTATGAAAACACGAGCACAGATGACGAAGGCCGAGCGTATTGCTCACACCGTGCGCTCTGTCGAGGATGCGGGATGTTCTGGTGCCAAGATTCGCAAGGAACGTAGAACGACGTTTCTGTGACCTTCGCCCGCGATGGCTCGAAGCCTCTCACAGATCGTGAGCACACGTTAGACGCTATCGTGCGTCGTGAGTTGGAGTAAGTTCGTAGAATTCGTACGAGAGTGGCCCAGTGGCTGTCTTAGGCGGTCGAGTGCTAGGCGCAGCATAATCCAAAACTCCCTTGGGTGCAGGACAAACATGGCGTGGTCCAATTCAGGACGCGTAACTGTTTAAGGCGGGAGCGTCAATTGGCGAAATATCTCTATTACGCTCAAAACCCCAGCTGACGGGCGAACAGACAGCGCAAGCTTGTGACATCGCCTGATAACATCAATTAACTCTCCGAACGGCTAGCGCGTACAGGTTAAAACGTCGTGACCACTAATCGAACATTCCGAACCGGGCGCGTCTGGCGTGATTTGAGTTCACGAAGGGCCTCCCGAGTTTATCTCTGGTGCTTCGCAGTCTTGCTCATCTCCGGGCTAGCGCTGCGGATCGAGGCTGCGATTTACGCGAGGCGAATCACTTCGGTTGTGTCTGCACTATCGACGCTACGGCTGGGGGAAACTTCTAAAGCCGAAACGCTGTCGCGGCTGCCAATCCTCAGGACCTCTTCAATAGGCCCGTATCCCGGCTCTCCATGCGACGCCGACGACTGTGCTCTTATGTTGGTAGGGAATGGCCTTCCGGGTCGTATATTGTGGGGAACTAGAAACAGCACTCTTGCGTCGCTCTTGCGTTGGTGGGGGTTCCGTTTCGAGGACCTTAACGTCGGGGTTAAATTCACATCCGGAAAGGTTTCGTATTTCGCCTATAGCGTGATGGTGTCGGCGCCAGGCACGCGGCAGGAAGTTCCCCCTCCGCCTCCGGAGAGGGAAGTTGGTGCAGTAGTGATTTCGGTCTCGTCCACCGGAGTCATCAATAGCGGGGAGCCGAACTCGACAGAAGGACAGCATCTGACGTACCGTGTGCTCCCTGCCCGAGGCGCGCCGTCACAGAGCGTCGCGGTTACTCTCACTCCCGATGCCCCTGAAGAAATTGTGCGCGACGCCTTCGATTTGAAGCTCGACTGCTTGTGGGCGTTCGGAGGGTGCCGCCGTTGGAATCAACTTTTGCCCGCCGTGCAGCCTCTGCTTCGGTACAACTGATGTAACATCCCGATTACGCTCATTGATGGTGCTGAGCGGATTCGCGTTGACCCCAACCTTGGTCTCCAAGCGCTATCATGTGTTCTTGTCGCGTTCTCTTCCATCCGCCTTGCGCAGCATCTTTGGTCAGCGTTGTCCTCGATGCCGTTCTGCAAGAATTTTCCGTTCTTCCATTTATTGGGGCTTTCCCGAAATGCATGATTGCTGTCCAACGTGCGGTCTCCACTTCAATCGCGAGCCGGGATATTTTCTCGGTGCCATGTACATCAGTTACGGCCTTGGCCTCGCCTTCATCTTTGTTCTTGGCGGCGCGCTCTGGGCCGTGACCAGTTGGCGTCTCGACAAGATTGCAATCTGGGCGGTTTTGTTGTTCCTGCCCTTCGCCCCTATGCTGACGTTTCTTTCACGTGTACTTTGGATTTATCTCGATCAGACGATCGATCCAGAGCCCTTCTAGGAGATGCTCCACTCAATGAACGCAGAGCATTTTGAGCTCGCTGTCGTTGGCTGGTGAAACATCGTGATTTGACTCATTGACCCGAGTCGGCCATTTCTCAAAGAGTGATATCTGATTTCGTCTGTCATGGTCGGTTACAATCCGTCTATCCCTGTGTGGCGTCGCTGACGCCGCCATTATCCATCTTGCCCCTTGAGCAGCCGATAAAGCAGTCTTTAGCTGAGACGTTCTAAGGTATTCCCAAGGGAGGTTCGTGAGTGGACATCGAATCCAGTAGCAAAGGTGGCCAGTCCTGGCGCGAGAGCAGATGGTTGATACTGGTTGAATTTGCCCTCGTTGTTTGTATCTACGTTGGCCGCGAACATCACATCTTGAAGGTTGCCGCAATTCCTTATCTCCTTCTCCTCGCCTGGATTTCGCTGCGCGTTCGGAGGGTCCAATGGAAACAGATCGGCTTTACACGATATCGTACCTGGACGAAGACCCTTCTGCTCGGCATCGCAGGCGGCGTCGGTCTGGAACTCTTTGATCTGTTTGGCAAGCAGCGGATTCTGACTCGCCTCCTTGGGAAGCCTCCCGATCTCTCGGATTTTGCGGCTGTTAGGGGACACCTCAAATTCGCGTTGCTCATGATCGCGCTCGTCTGGATCTTCGCTGCGTTCGGAGAAGAGTTTGTCTATCGCGGATACCTGATGAATCGAGTGGCAGATTTCGGCTCCCGCACACGGTTCGCATGGATCGTAAGTCTGTTAGCGATTAGCGCGGTCTTCGGTCTCACTCACTATCACCAGGGCCTGACAGGCATCGTGGAGGAGGGTTCTGACGGGCTGATCCTGGGATTGATTTATCTTGCTTGTGGGCGCAACCTCGCCGTTCCTATTGTGACCCACGGAGTCTGCGACACCATCGACATCGTCCTGCTTTTCTTGGGCAAGTATCCGGGCTTATAGCGAGTATCCTGCCCACCTTGACACTCACCCACTACGCGCGTCGTTCGAAGTCGCTGATGGTACTCCCTGGCCGGTGATGCTCGGTGCGTTCATCGGCAAGGGTAGCTGAGCGTCCAAATGCGCGTCATGATGGTTGATGATCGCGGTAGGGACAGCCATCGCTGGCTGCCCCCCGCACAGACCCGGACGGGCGCTGATTAGCGCATCCGGTTCTTATCTCGGATGAATAGCGGCCCGCCATAACGGTTGGCCGCACACTCGCCCACCCGTGGGACACGCGCAGTCCCGCGCTGAGTCGGGTACGTGTCAAGTGGAGAAGTGTTCTCCTTGATCCGCAGCCTTCCCTCCTCACTCTCCGCCGACGAGCCTGCCGTCGTTGTTCGAATGATTCATCGGTACTGTGCCGCAGTGTGACTCCTCGGTGACGTGCATGCGAGCCGTGCGGCCGAAGCCTTCGCTCGCCGACCTGCTGCCCAACTGAACCGCAGGTGTCTCCGAGGTCTCCCGGTTCTCGTGCATGAAGTTTCTAGGCGTGCCGTGGGGTCTTCGACCACGCCGGACTGAACA
>Ga0187880_1004319_pt1 | contig 10513 bp, 7 predicted proteins | sample June2016WEW_19_4_FD_132998 | JGI IMG/M metagenome (GOLD analysis project Ga0187880, IMG submission 132998) | Peatland microbial communities from SPRUCE experiment site at the Marcell Experimental Forest, Minnesota, USA - June2016WEW_19_40 | ecosystem: Environmental > Terrestrial > Soil > Wetlands...
CACCGCCTTTCTAATCCTGCTCACGGGGACACCCATGCCGTAATAGCCGCCTTCGAATCGGAACCAGGTGTTCAGCCGGAAGATTCGGCCATATTTCGCGATGGCCGCTTTGACCGCCTCGCCCTCGCCGATGGTCCGCGACATCGGCTTTTCACACCAAATATCCTTGCCCGCTTTGGCCGCCGCGATCGAGATGAGCGCGTGCCAATGGGGCGGGGTGGGAATATGCACGATGTCAATGTCCTTGCGCTCCAGCACCTCGCGGAAGTCTCGGTACCCTTTCACATCCGGGCCGCCGAGCCTAAGCCCGTTTTCCAGGTGCTTCGCATCCACGTCGCAAACCGCCAGCAGCTTCGAGGTCGGATTAATCCCACTCAGGTGGCCTTGGCCCATCCCGCCGACCCCGATCACCGCTTTGGTCAGAATCTCGCTGGGCGCGGTGACTCCCGGCCCGCCCAACACATGGCGCGGCACAATGCTGATGGCCGCCAGCGTGGTAATGGAGGTTTTTAGAAAAGCTCGGCGCGTAAACTGGTGATTCTTGTTCATAAGCTATCGTGCGTTTAACAGAAACCCGCCGCTGAGGCTAGCGGGAAACGGCACAACAACGAGCGAGAGGCGCACCTCGGCACCACCACCAAGGCGGGCAGCCACGCCAACCGGAACGCCGGATTCATCCGGCAGGCGGGCAAGTGGCACCGGGGCTGCCGGATGAATCCGGCGTTCCGGTGGTGGTGTCAGGATGTGCCCATGAGCGAGGTTTGGGCGCCCTTCCTCGCGAGTGCATTCGATCCATATCCGAACAACCACTCAGGTCAGATACTGCTTTGGGAATCTCCAGGGAGCGCGGTATTTCGGGATAGCCATCTTCGCAGCCTCGCCATCGCCTTCGATCTTCTCGGTTGCAGGATTAAAGCGGACAGAGCGCCCTAGTTTCAGCGATAGCAAGCTCAGGACGACCGGCACGTCAACGTGGATATGGTAGAACACGCTGCAACTGGGCTGCTGGCGTGACTTGATGCAGTCAAGCCATTCGCGCTCATGGCCCGGTGAGGGCGGGATGGATTTGGGCGGGGGCACGAGGCCCTCCATTTTATTGCCTTCAGGCACGATCTTGTAGGCATCGTAATTGGTATACATTGTGCCGTTGGCGCCGTGGAAATAGATACCCAGCCGCCGCTCCGGCTCGGGCTTCCCCTCGAGATCGAAGCCGTAGCTGTTCGTCAGCGACGACATCCACGTCATCGTGAAATTGGGATATTGCCAGAGAACCTCGTGATGATCGTAGGCGTCGCCGTCGTCCTTCAGGATGTACCGGCCGCCCACGGAGCTGGTGTTCAGGGGGAAACCCAGGTCGAAAGCCCAGATCGGGAGGTCGATGATGTGCGGAGCCATGCCCGGCGTCCAGCCGCCGCTGAAATCCATCCACGAAGAATGATAGTAGGCGTCCGCGGTCAGGGCCTTGTTGTACGGCCGCATGGGCGCCGGACCGACCCACATCTCCCAATCGAGACCCTCGATGGGACCGCTGGCAGGGCTCTTCCCGATGCCCTTGGGATGCTGGTTCATGACGTTGAAGGTCCGCACCACACCCACCGGACCAAGGTTGCCGGCGCGGATGAACTCGACCACGCGTCGGTAGTTCTCGCCGGCATGAATTTGGGTGCCGATCTGGCTGATGACACCATGCCGCTTGACCGCGTTGCGCACGGCCAGGCTTTCGCCGAGGTGCAGGGTCATCGGCTTTTGCAGGTAAATGTCCTTGCCAGCCTCGCAGGCGGCGATGGCGATGAGGGCATGCCAGTGCGGCGGAGTGGCGATTATTACCGCGTCGAGATCCTCCTGCTGCAGCATCTCGCGGAAGTCGCCGTAGAGTTTGCAGGTGTCCTTGAACCGCTCGCCGACAGGTTCACGCCGCGCATCCCAAACATCGCACGCAGCCGTGATGACAACATCCGGCTGGCTGGCGCAGGCGCTCAGGTTGACGCGGCCCATGCCGCCGCATCCGATGATGCCCACGTGGATGCGGCTGTTAGGACGGGGCTTCTTGGCGGCGGGCCGGCCAGCGCTGGCCCAGCTCAAGTAGGGGGCGGCAAAACCAATCGCAGTGATGGTGCCGGCTTTCTGCACAAAGGAACGCCGAGTCATTTCAGGGGTCGTTTTCATAGGTGAGGATTAGTCGAAGGCGATTGCTCGCCAGTTGTTACCACGATGGGGCGGGCAAAAGCAGTCCAGCCCTCAGCCAACCTGGCTTCGTCCGCTTTGCCTGGGTGAATGAAAAGTCGGAATTTCAACACCAGCGGCTGGTCCTTCTTCAACACATAACGCGCGCCGGCAGCCGGGAAGGTGGGTTGAAACCAGTTTAGCTCCGGATACTTGATCCAATCGCCCGGATAATCGGGATTCCCTGGGGCCTGAAAGACCGCCAGGCCGGCCTCCTTGCGGCCTGGAAACACGCCGGACAAGTCGGCCCAGGCTCGGCGCAAGGCCGTTCCTGCCGGATCGGTGTGGAAAACAATCTCCTGCTCCCGCGCGGCCGCGAGGCGGATATTCAAGCCCCCGTATTTGTCCGTTCCCCGGCGTGCCAGCGCGACGTCATCCTTCAAGGCTGTGAAATGGAACTCGAGGTCAATGAACCGTCCGTTAGGTCCGGCGCGCCAGGCGCGGATGAGGGCGTTCTCGCGGACAATCGGTTCCCGGTCATCCCACAACCAGAGGTTCTCCGCGTCGATCAAGGCGCACACCGGGCCGTCCTTCGCCCCGCACTTGCCAGTAGGCCGGGCGAAGACACGTTGGAGGGCGTGGAGGTCGCCGCGCTCGCCGCGGTAATCCACCTCGGGCCAGGCCCAATAGATCCCGCGATGATGCGGATGATCCACTGACCAGTCCTTGGTCAATTCCTCGCCGTCCGGACCATAAAGCGGGTGGATGTAATCGCTCCGAGCGCGGGCATACTTGAGATTGTCCGGCGTGACCTTGGCCAGCAGCTCTCCGGGTTCATTGGTGTGGTAGTTGTAGCGCAGGACCGGTTTGCCGGCCTCGCTTAGTTCGAACTGCCCGCTGACCTCGTCCCGCCGCACTCGCATTAGCGGCGTGAGGGTAGTCGCCTCCACCGCCAACGTGAACCTCCGCCGGCCGGCCGGGCCCGGCGGCATCAACCACAGGAGCGTGCCGCGCCTTGGATCCAGCGCGTCCGGCTCGAATTGGGCAGCAACTGGCGCTGCTCGATCAGGCCCCGCTGCATCTAAGGCGGTCAAGAGAAACTGACTCGATGCCGCTGGGGCATTCGAAAACCCGGAGAGATCTACTGTTGCGGAAACGGGTGCGGCACATCTGCCGGCTATCCCTTCCGCATCGGAGACCGTAAGGACCAGAGGCGCCGCCCGGCCCATGGCCACGCCGGCTAAAAGCAGGCTCGCCATCCATAGGCTGAAGAAATAGCGATAGTCACCTCGCTCCGCCTTGCTCCGGCTGAACTGGCAATATACCGGGTCGTTGGCCATGGAAGGATTCTACCAGGGGCCGCAACTCATTATCGAGCTTTCTTACTTGGCTCAATCCGTCCGGGCCCACGCGAGCCCATCGGCGCCGGGCCCCGCGTCGATCAGCTTCTCAACCTTCCAGTTCTTGAGGTCCAGGACCCACGTTCGAGGTGTAGCCGCGACGGCCATCGCGCGTGATGGCCAGCATGTGCGATTCGCTCTGGCCGGTGGGAACGGTCCCGACGACCTTCAACGCCTGCGGATCGATCACGGTCACCGAGTTGTCCAGTTCCGTGGTCACATAGAGCAGGCCGTCCCTGGGACCAATCACAGACAGGGTGATGCGGAGAGCTCTTGTGTGCATGGCCGATACCCTTGACCGTGAAGGGAGTAAAGTCAACCCCCAGGCCTCCCGACTTGCTCGCCGCAGAGGACAGGCGTACGTGCCCCGGATGCCCTACTTGGCTGCCAAGGCTGATTCGACGGCCTCCGTCAATTCGGCCGAGTCCGGTTTCACCTTGGATTCAAACCGCTTCAGAATCTTCCCATCGCGCCCAATGAGGAACTTGCTGAAATTCCACTTGATGTCGCCGGGAAAGGGAGAGCTCTCGCCGGCCAACGCCGTATAAAGCTGGTGCCGGTTGGATCCATTGACTTCGATCTTGTCAAATAGCGGGAAGGTCACCTGGTACTTGGAGGAGCAGAACTGTTTGATTTCCTCGTTGGTCCCAGGCTCTTGGCTGCCGAACTGGTTGCAGGGGAACCCCAGCACGGTAAAGCCCTTGTCCTTGTATTTCTCCTGGAGTGCCTCAAGCCCGGTGTATTGCGGGGTGAATCCGCATTTGGATGCGACGTTGACAATCAGCAGAACCTTCCCTTTATACGCCTTCAGAGACGTTGGCTGGCCGTCGATGTCCTTGAGTGAAATGGCATAGACAGAGTCGGCGGCATGAACACAAACCACCTGCATAAGCAGCATCGCAGAAAGAACCAAAAGTATTTTCATGGATGGAACATCCACGCGCTTGCCCCATTCGTCAAATTAGTGATGGACCTATCCGCAGGCCATACGGGCGTGACCAGCTTTCCGTGGACCACATCGTCCCCCGCGCCGCCTGCCCGCAACTCGGCAACGTGATTGCGAACTTGGTTCAGCATCGCGTAGCGAAGAGCCGATGGTAGCCATGCGGCTTCAGCCCATGGAAACGAGTTGGCCCAGCACCAGCGCGTCGCGCCAGCGACGCTTGGCTGCTGGACTCTCGCTCAGCCCATCCTGAAAGGATGGAGGCCATCAGTTTATGGCGGGAGAGTCCCGCCAGCTCTTGGCCGGCCACATTTGGCTTGGCGCGCGTGGGGGAAGTCGGGATCATGGCCGGCCAGTGCATTTCGTCCGTCATAATCCTCAAGCATGAAAACCGTAAAGACCCAGACACCGCTTCTCTGCACGTTTGCCTTCCTCGCTTGCTCCCCTTTTGCCTCCGCCGAGAACTGGCCGCAGTTCCGCGGCCCGACCGGGCAATGCATCTCCGGCGAAACCGGTCTGCCGGCCAAATGGAGCGCCACCGAGAATGTAGCCTGGAAGACCCCCATTCCGGGCGAATCCTGGTCTTCCCCAATCGTCTGGGGCGACCGGGTCTTTGTCACCACCGCAACCGAGGGCGGCGCCAGTTGCCGCATGCTTTCGCTTGAGCGCAAGACCGGAAACATCCTTTGGAACAAGGAGGTGTTCCAACAAGTGCCACCTAACAAGGAAGGGCGCAACACCTACGCTACGCCGACCTCCGCCACCGACGGCGAACGCGTATATGCGTGCTTCGCTGACGGGAGTTTCGCGGCGCTGAACTTCGCGGGTGAGGTCGTGTGGACCAATCGCAACTACCCGTTTTACAGCAAGCATGGTCTGGCGACCTCGCCGATTCTCCATCGAGGCATGCTCATCATGGCGCGGGACGGCAGCAACGAGGGCGAGGACAAGGGCCTCGGCTGGCACAAGCCGTGGGACCAGGCATTCGTTCTTGCCCTCGACACCCGGAGCGGCAAAGAGCGCTGGAAGACGCCTCGCGGCTCGTCTCGCATCTCGCATTGCGTGCCGACCCTCTGGGAGCATGATGGCAAGGTCGAAATCGTCAGCGAAGCCGGCGACGTCGTTCAGGGGTTCGATGCGCAAACCGGTGAGCGCCTTTGGTCGAGTGAAGTGATTGGAGAAGGCAAGGTGCCTTCCACGGTGATTGGCGAGGGGTTGGTCTTCACCGCCGGCGGTTGGGGCGGCAAGGAAAGCATCAAGGCCTTCCGCCTCGGCGGCAAAGGCGACTTGGAGGAAACCCAGCTTGTTTGGCAGCAGAAGAAAGGCATGCCGAATGTGCCGTCGCTCCTCTACGGCAAGCCCTACCTCTTCGCCATCACCGATAACGGCCTGGCCAGTTGCTTGAAAGCGGCGACAGGTGAAATCGTCTGGCAGGAGCGCTTGGGCGGCAATTTCTCCGCGTCCCCCGTGCTTGCGGAGGGCCGAGTTTACTTCCTCGGCGACAATGGAGAAACGACCGTAGTTGAGGCCGGTCCCGAGTTCAAGGTGCTGGCCAGGAATCCGCTCGGCGAAAAAGTCCAGGCCTCGATGGCTGTGTCGCAGGGCCAGTTCTTCATTCGTACCCAGAAGAACCTGCTCTGTATCGGTATCAAGTAGAACATACGACACATAGTGATTATGGGACCAGTCCACCGCCCTTCGATCCACTGGCTTGTGGTGCTCACGGCTATCTCCTCGCTCCTCCTATGGATAACGCCACCCGCAGCGGCTTCCGAGTTGGTAGATCTCCAGCCGCTCACCGAGCGCATCCTCATGCTGCACTTTAACGACGGCCACGTGCAGCACCACCAGCGCGGCGAACCGCGTACCGCCGAAAAGGTGTTCACTGATCCCCTTGATGTCGTCGCCGCCTCGCGTCCTGAAACTTATGCCATTGCGAGCCCCGACGATCCGGCCTATCGCGAGAAAAAGCTCCCGAAGTCCGTCGGGCGCAAAAGCAAAGGCACGGACTTCGCGTGGTTTGTGGACAAGTGGGAAAACGGGCATGCGGTCAACTCGCGTCCTGATCATACCAAGGAGCACTGGCTCTACCTCGAACTACCCACCTCGATGCAGCCCGGACGGACCTACACGCTGAGCACAGGCGGTCTCGCCAGGAACGGCACGAACTGGGTGCTCAAATTCGACGTGGCCCGCGCCCGCTCGGAGGCAGTGCATGTGAACACACTCGGCTACGTCCCCGCCGCCCCGGAGAAGTACGCCTACCTTTACCACTGGATGGGCGACCGTGGCTCACTGGACCTCAAAGCCTGCGAAGGCCGTGCCTTTCACCTCGTGGACACGAACAGCGGCACCCGCGTGTTCAGCGGCCAGGTGCGCTTCCGCCGAGGGAAGGACAACCCGGAAACGGCCTACAAGTCCGACTCGCCACCCTTCGGCAACTTCCTTGGCGCCGAGGTCTGGGAGTGCGACTTCTCGAAGTTCGACCGCCCGGGCACTTACGTCGTAGCGGTGGAGGGAGTCGGGTGTTCGTGGCCGTTCCGGCTCGACCCCGATGTCTATCGTCCTGCTTTCGTGACCGTGGCGAGAGCCCTCTACCACAACCGCTCCGGCATCGCGCTCAAGCGGCCCTTCACGGAGTTCGAGCGCCCCGCACCCCATAATCCCAAAGTCACGCCCGGCTTTGCCGGCAAACTCCGCTATACGCGCGTGCGCTGGCAGGAATGGGGCAGCGAAGGTGGCGATGCGAAGAAGCTCATGGCCGACTCCCCTGGCGCGCTGGATGATACCTGGGGTTGGTACCAGGATGCGGGTGACTGGGACAGCTACTACACCCACCTGCGCGTGGCGCAAGAGCTCCTCCTCGTCTATGAAATGGGTCCGCGTAAATTCCGCGACGGCGAGCTTAACCTCCCTGAAAGTGGCAATGGTGTCCCCGACATCCTCGATGAGGCCGCCTGGCTGCCGCGCTTTTGCCAGCGTCTTCGCGCCGAACTTCAATCCAAGGGCTGGGGCACGGGCGGCGTGGGCTTGCGCGTCGCCGGGGACGCCTTCGGGACCGATGAAGGCACCACCGCTGACGGCAAGAAAGTGGGCCGTGGTTCATGGGAGGACACCGACCGCACGTGGATGGTGTCCGGCGAGGACCCCTGGTCCACCTACCGTTATGCCGGCTGTGCTGCCCATTTGGCTTACGCCTATGAACTCGCCGGGGTGAAACGCGATCCCGCCGGGGTTGACTGGGCTAGGGAAGCTCGCGAGGCCTACGCTTGGGCAAAAGCGAACACCCGCCAGACCGATGAGGCCGCCCTGGAAGGCAGTCTCCGTCATCCTCGCGCCTACGCCGCCGCCTGCCTCTTTCGGCTCACCGGAGACCCTGACTACGAAACGCAACTCGCGGCCGATACCCAGTGGATTAAGCCCGACACCCTCCTTCAGGATGAACCCGCCTACGGACCTTTTGTGTACGTCCTGGGTGGCGGGAAAGCGCCACGGCGCGCTGAATTAGTCGAGCGCCTGCGATCAGCCACACTCCACACCGCTGACGAGACTGTCCTCGCGTCCGCAGCCAAACGTGCGCTTCGTTGGGGTGGCAATATCTATATGCCGATGCTGGGGGGGCAGCAGACCACGCCGTTTGTCCTGGTCGGGGCCGTCGCCTGCACCCTGACACGCTCTTCCGAACCGGAGCGCGCCCGCCGTTATCTTGGCGCGCTATATACCACATGCGACTACTTCCTCGGCTGTGATTCGCTCAACCAAACTTGGGTGACCGGACTCGGACCACGGTGCCCCACCCAGATCTTTCATATGGACGCCTGGTATAACGGCAAAGGCCGCTTTCACCCGGGCCTGATTCCCTACAGTCCCTGGCGCAAAGAGAAGGACCAGGGCATGGGGCCGTGGGACGCAGCCTGGCCCCACTCGACGCTCTATCCTGGCATCGACGCCTGGCCCGGCAACGAGCGCTGGTTCAGCAACCGCTGCTCCCCGATGGCCAGCGAGTTCACGATCCACCAGAATATCGGCCCTGCGGCCGCGATCTTCGGCTTCCTCTGCCAGGATGATCCATCATGAAAGGGGCGCCGACACGGGCAGGCCTTTCGCCGATGCTTGTCGGTAGCGCCCTCTAACCCGGTAAGGACGTGTTCCACTGCGTCCGATTCGGCTCGGGCGAAGCCAGACGGCCTAATCTCCTTCACCTCCCCCAACAAGCGCCTCCCGAACTCTCCCCGTTGCCTAACGGGAAACTGACACCGGAGGGTTGGATCAGTTGCTGATACGGGAATTCCCGACAATTTGGTGCTTGCGGAGGGTCATAATCCTGCTAAACCAGCCAACGTGAGCGAAAAGATAATGTGAGATAACCAAACCAAAAACCAATTTAGCGTAGCCGGCTACGGTCTTCTCTGAAATCCGCGAATTTTCACAGCGGGGGACTTGCCCGAGCATGCGCCAAACGGCGCGGCTTGGAGCACTCCCCCAAAGGGCGTTTCGCGGTGCCTCAGAGAAGGGTGCGACAAGTTCGCACCCTTTTGTTTTTCGTGGCTGTTGCTACCTAACGCAATCCTAACCCTCCATATGGACCACACAATCTTCTCAGGCATTAAATACAGCCAGCAACTCCAGACATGCGTTCTGGCAAGCTATGCTGTCGCCTGCTTTCCGTTCACGCGCACCCCGGTGGTGGACTACTTTCTTGCATATTGTCGCCACTTCACGCTTGACGAGACACACCCGGAACGGAGTTACGAGGGGCATTTCATCCCGGTGTCGAGGACCACGCCTGGTTATCAAATCCTGAGAGATATCCATTGCAGTTCGAAGGAACCGGCATTTGCGAAGGCACGTGAGTCGGTGACGCTCGACCCGGTGAATCTCGCTAACACCGATACCGCAGGGGTGGAGCTTGCAATCCGGCAGCCGGATTGTTTGCTTCTGCTGTTTGTCAACGCATCCGGCTTCCCGGGCCTGAGCATGCACTCCATCGTCGTTGGCCACGATGGTAGGCACTTCTATTACTTCGACACGGTTCCGGGCGCTCTTTTGCTCTATAGACACAGGGTAGGCGCAGTGGCCGACTTTGGTCATCTTGGGGATGCATTCATTGTCAGAAAAAAACACTAGAGGGTCCCGTGCCATTTCTGTCTACACCGATTCACATTCAACCTGTTTCACTGTGAGACAAATCAAGAAACTCGGTGGCCAATACTTCGTGCGAATCAAAAACTCCAAGTCGAAGCCCAAACAATAAGGACACCATGAGCCAAGGACTATGCCCAAGTTGCGGGGCGGCAGTGAACCTGGCCGCCGGACAAGATGAGATCAATTGCACCTACTGCGGAACGCTGGTGAAGCGACCGGAAGCCGAGGCGCAGTTTGCCGAGGTCAAGAACAGCAAGTTTGGCGGCACGCTGCTGATCGCCGAGACCGCACAGGAGGGCGGCAGCTACACGGAGGCGCTCAACTACTACAACAAGGTTATTGAGCAACAGCCGGACTTTGCCGATGCGTGGCTCAACAAGGGCATCTGCATGGTGCGCACGTCGAAGATTGGCGACCTTAGAATTCCCGAAGCCATCAGTTCGTGGAAGGCTGCAATTAAGTTCGCCAAACATCCTGACGCAATGAAGAAACGCGTTGCGTTGGAAATCAACAATGTCGTAATGGCTTTCTTTCCAGTGTTAGAGGAGCACTATCGCAAGTTTTGTGAAGTGGGTGACGCCTTCGAGGAGCATGTTGGCCGATTTGATCTCTTGGACTCGGCTTTAGCGCTTGCCATGGAATTCAACCCAGGGAGCGAAACCATTGCGAGAAATGGCATTGCTTTGTGCGACCGGTTTATCGAATCCGTGAAACGGGCTTCCTACGGAGGGATACGCGCGGTAGAAATCGCCCCCAAGATCAAGAGCCACAGGAGTAAGTATGAGGAGGCGCTGGCAAGAGTTGATCCTGCATATGCGCAGGCGGCGCAGTTCCAAGCGGCCTCCAAAGAGGGCTGCTCAAA
>Ga0187880_1004323_pt1 | contig 10507 bp, 4 predicted proteins | sample June2016WEW_19_4_FD_132998 | JGI IMG/M metagenome (GOLD analysis project Ga0187880, IMG submission 132998) | Peatland microbial communities from SPRUCE experiment site at the Marcell Experimental Forest, Minnesota, USA - June2016WEW_19_40 | ecosystem: Environmental > Terrestrial > Soil > Wetlands...
TCGATTTGCTCAATCTCTTGGGTGTCGGAATTTACGACTTCCAAGACCGTCGCCTGAAAATTCTTTAGACCTAACCTCTTCAATTCGACATTCCCGCCGTGGCCCGTTCTTGCGTACTCGCAAAATCGTCCCCACAAACTCTCTTCGCCCTTTGCAGACCCCACATACTGTTTGCCCGTTTCCTTGCAAACCAAAAGATAGACTCCCCTGACGTGCTTGAGCACTTCTTGCCAAGACAACGGAATCGCCCCAATTTGGTCTATGTCGCAGCAGAACCGAGTAAAACCCGGAAACGCCTCATCTTTGACTTCCTTTCTGATTTCCAGGATTGGCTTGTCACTGCTCTCCGCGCGCTGTACCCACTGGATATAGCCTTTTCCCCACTCAATTATCAGATGGCCGACGTACTCTGACAGCCGATCTTCGCCTTGAATGTCATAAAGGTGCAGACCTGTTCGGTCCTGCCTAAGAACCGGGTCAATCGTTCCCGGCGGAACAACTCCGATGCCGTCAACTCGAAAGAGTCCAACAAACAAAGTATCGCCTCCGGGTGTGACCACAAAACTCGCCAGCAAGTCGCCTACATCGAATACTTCGCGCTTTTGTATTCGTTGGTACATTTCGAGTCGGCCATCCCCGGAACGCCACAGATCATACGGAGTGCAATTCACTGTGGCGCGGGCATCTTGGTGCCGGACGAGCCGCACGCTCTTAAGGTCAATCCCTTCGTGCTTCAGAAGCGCATTAAAGGTCAGCATCGAGTATCTCCGACGAAGATGGACATTCGTTGAAAGCATAATTTTAGCTGGTTCCTTGTGGGGATAGCACACGCCACCGCAGTCAGAGCAGAGCGAGGGAGAATAGTCCATCGCTCTACTGTAGCTGCTGATTCTGATCAGGAGGAAACATGCTTCCCGGGCCGCGTTGTCCCGGTGCAGTCTGCTGCGGAGTATTCCCCGGTTGCTGTCCGAATGGACTCTGCTGTTGGCCATTCATCTGTCCGGCTGGAGTTCCCACCTGCGCTCCGCCAAAAGTGGTTGGCTGGTACGGACCGCGCAGCAAAACATTTGGCTGGTCAGACATGGGATCATAGATGAACTGCCACTCGTTGTATTTCTTCTTCTTGTTGTAAATGCGAATCGTGGGATCCTTGCTCACGCTGGCGACGCCGACAATCGCGCCACCGCCAAACGTCTGATTGCCGCCCGCAGAGCTTTGCGAACCCGGAGCACCAGTCTGTCCGTTGGCGCTACCGGCAAACGGACTGCTCCCTAGACTGTTACCTGGCTGTGCACCCGTGGGACCTCCACCAAAAATACTCCCGCTGCCGTCCGAACCCGGGCCGTTGGTATATTGCTGGCCTTGGGGAGGACTTCCCCCAAACGTACTACCGCCGCCCTCCGAATTGGGACCGTTCACGTACTGCGGAGACTGGACAGGACTGCTCGAGAACAGAGAACCACTCCCGTCCGAGCCGGGACCGTTGCTGAAGGCCGCGCCACCCGGCGTCGCGCCTTGCGAGCCCAGCGCGGCGGCAGGCGTTCCTGGTGCGTTGGGATTGGTCAGCACCTGGATGTCGCCGTAATGCAGCAGCGTCCACTTGCCGTCTTTGGTAAGCGGGTCCTTGTAACGCTTGCGCAGGAAGCGAATCTGGTTGGTGTTGTCGAGTTGCTCCAGGCTGGTGGGATAGCGGCCGAACTTCTTGTAGAACTTCTTGATGGCGCGCGCGTACTCGGTGCCGCGATGGATCATCTCCTCCTCGCGGTCACGCTTCATTTGCTGCACCACCCGGGGAGCCTCGACGGTGGCGGCGATGATCATCAGCGCCATCATCAACAGGATAGCCAACAGCAAATAGCCGCCCTCACGCTGGCGCCGCTGAGGATTGATGGCCCGAACTGGAAGATAAGGTTGCACGCTTTGGTAATCAGGTCCTGCCTGTATAGACGCTCAAGGCCAGAGGAGGTTGCGGGAAAGAACCCATGTCGGCCCTGCGCAACTAAGGTTGAACTCTACAGTTTACATCCGCGGTCTAAGCGGCCCAATCGCTATTCGAACAAACTCTCTTTCCAAATCTTCTGGCCGGCAAGGGCGGTATAACATCCCCAGACCGCCAAGCCAATTACGGTCAGCAGCACAAACAGAGAGCCGCCCAGATACCAGCTCGAGAGATGGGTGGTGATGGGAATGTTCAGCAGCAAGTTAACTGTGAATATGCCGGTCGCCAGGGCGATGAATCCGAAGCGCAACACCACAAACGCGGCGATCGCGTAAATGGCGGTGAAGGTGGAGACGTCGATCAAGAGGTGGTGACTTCCGGCGGTCTTGATCGCCGTCCAAACGGCGACAAAGGCGAGGGCAGCCAGCCAGGGTTTGCGCAGAATGACCCGCAGCAGGAACATCACAAAAAAGAAGAGCAGGGTTCCCTGCACCGAATTGTCCAGGTGCCACAGCCAGGAGCCAAGCACATGGCGCGCACCCAGCAGATAATCGGTGGCGCCCAATGCCGGAGCGTCGCCTGCGCGCAGGCGCAGCAGATAGAAGATGGAGAAGATGAGCGCCCAGCCCACGCCCAGGAGCACGCCGTAGAGCGTGTCTCTGCCGAGCAGCGGATCGCGGACCTGTCCCGCCATAAGCCGGCTCCAGGAGATGATAGCGTGCGGCCAGCGCCGCCGGACGTAAGGTTCGATGGCCAGATACAGCGCACACACCACAGCGGCGAGGAACAGCGATGAGCTCGCAGCCAGCACGAAAAGTCCCAGCGACGCAATGGAAGGGACGAAATGCGCCCTGAACAGCCACTGCAGCATTTGGAGTGAAAATATTACGATGCCCAGCCGCCACGCTCCCTGCATATCTGCCTTCTCGCGCACATAATTCCGCCACGCAATCAGCACCGCAGCAAATAGCATGAGCACGGCACAAACGGCAAGCACCGCCGTCCAGACTTTTTTGCCGAAGGACTCATCCGAACTGACCATGCGATTCGGTTCGGTCCAGTCGCCAATCAACGAAAAATAGACTGGCTTGCCGCGATAGGAAGCTGCTTCGACGCGCAACGGATAATTCGTGCCAGGCCATGTGCCCGTCCACGCCGCGCGCGTGTCCGAAGCCGCCAGCGAATTCCACATCGGAGCCGCAGATTGTAGCTGCGCCTGGTCCAACCCCGCCGAGCGGAACAGCACACTCCAATCGACCGGCGCAAACGGGCCGGGGCTCGTGTCCTTCTGGGGTGGAATCGCTTCCAGGTGATACAGCCTGCCTTCGGAGTCGAGGGACATCTGCACCATGCCTGACAGAATTGGCGGCGGGTCGTCAAGATCCACGATGCCGGGAGTCAGCAAGGCATCTTTCACCTCGGTGGCCACCATTTCTGAAGGACTCTCGCGCAGCCAATAAATCATCGCCGGTGGCCGCCCTCGCAGTGCAGCATCCCAACTCGTGCGCAGTTTCGGATTGTCATGCAGATACTCAAGGTAGGTGTCGTCGTAGACGAATCCGTCGGCGCTGTCGGCTGGAGGCGCGGTGTAGCCGAGCTGTTGCACCAAGTCGCGGGCCTTTTGGTTAAGGATCTCCGCCGAATAGGGGACATTCATTCTCTGAATACCACTGGTCCTCGCCGCCAGCAGATAAAAGGCAAGCAGTCCCAGGATTGCGACGCCCAGCCATCCCAACGCAAATGGAAGTTTGAGTCCGGTGGTCTCGCCCGCGGCAGCCACCATTTGCGGCGACGGGGTTTCACCGGCGGCCAGCGCCGCCGCCAGGGGATCTCCGCCGGGCAACGCCGCTGCCACGGCGAGCGCGGAAGCGGGCCTGGCCCTGGGATCAGATTCGAGGCAGTGCAGAATCACATGCTCGACAGCCGGGTCGAGGTCTTTCACCAAGGAGGAAGGACGGCTGGGAGTGCTGTCGCGACGGACTCGGACGATCTCCTCCAGCGTCCTGCCATCGAACGCGGCCTTGCCCGTAAATACCTCATAGAGGAGAAGACCAAGGGAATAGATGTCGCTCTTGACGGTGACTTCTTCTCCAGCCAACTGTTCGGGAGACATGTACGCGGGCGTGCCGCTGCGCACGTCCTCGATCTCGTGAGCCACGCCCGCCAGACCGAAGTCCGTGATCAGAACTTCTCCGCGGCCATCGAGCATGACATTGGCAGGCTTCAGATCGCGGTGCAGCACTCCCTTATCATGAGCGGCCGCAACTCCCGCGCAAATCTTGCGGGCAATCTCGGCGGCCTTATCGCCGGGCAAGCGTCCGATGCGGCGAAGCAGCGAAGCCAGATCCTCTCCATCGATGTACTCCATGGTGAAAAAGATCAGGTCATCGGTCTGCCCGATGTCGAACACGCGACAAACGTTGGGGTGCGAGATGCGGCGCGCGATGCGGACTTCGTGGCGGAACCGCTCCAGGGTCTCGTCACTGCGGGCAAACTCCGGCAGGAACTTGAGCGCGACTGGCTGGCCCAGGCTAAGGTCGTCAGCGCGGTACACTTCGCCCATGCCGCCTTTGCCGAGCAGCGCGACGATGCGATAGCGTTCCGCGACCAGAACGCCCGGCGCAAAGCGGCCCTCATTGCGAAAGGAATGAGAAGACGGCCGCGATATAGGCTTTCTGGGAGTGCCCTGTTTGGGGACCGACTTCAACGTGGGAGTGTCTGCGCCGTAGGTCTCCACTGCATCGTCAGAGATCGGTTTTCCGCAAGCAGCGCAGAACGGAGTTACCTGTGCCACCTCCGCACCGCATGATCGGCACTTCTGCATGAACGGGTCGCCTCGATAACGCCGTGCGATATCTTACATTTTTCCATTTTGTTCTGCTGAGCGCGTGTTCGTCGAGGTTAACGAACGCGGGTCGAAGCATGCCTATAGCCGAGTCGAGGTTCGTGGTAGCTATAGGGATCCTTCGACTCGCCGGTCGTCCGCCGTGGCGGACCGCCCCCTCGCTCAGGATGGCAGGCAAGAAAACGCGGCGATCGCGCTTCCCTACTTCATCGGCGGCAGATAAGGAATGTAGCGCGCAAACAACCAGCACATGAAAAACACGATGGGGACATGCACGATCATTTGCAGCACGCTATAGCCGACCAGATCGCGCGCCTTCAGCTTGAGAATGCCCAGCAGAGGCAGCATCCAAAACGGATTGACGAGGTTGGGCAGAGCTTCCGCCGCATTGTAGATCTGCACCACCCAGCCAAGATGAACGTGGTGCAAGTTCGCCGCTTGCAGAATGTAAGGCGCTTCGATGACCCACTTGCTCCCCCCGGAAGGAACGAAGGTCCCAAGGATTGCCGAATACAACGCTACCAGCAGCGGATAGCTCGCCTGGGTGGTGATTCGCGCAAACAGACTGGCCAGCCAAGTGGAGATGCCGGTGCCAACGATCATGCCAAAAATGACTGCGTAAAACGGGAACTGGATCAGCACTCCACCGGTGGCCGGAACTGCATCGGCGACGGCCCGCACAAACCGTTTGGGCCGCCAATGCAGAAGCAGTCCTGCGGTAATGAACATGAGGTTGTAGGTGTTCAGGTCCAACGCGGCGAGCGCGCCTTGTGGTGAGGTGCGGAAGAAATCGAACAGATACCAAACGATCAGCGCTGACACGAAGACGGTCAGCAGCGGGCTGTACTCCAGCCACTCGCCCGGCTTTGTCCTTTTCTCGATGGGGCGATCAACCGACTCGTAATCGATGCCGAAGTCATCGGCGGTCTTGGCCTTCTCCGGCGACGGCGCGGAGAAGTAGGCCACCGCCACCGAAATCACGATCAGCACGACCGCCATGGCGATGCTTTGCCACAGAAAAAGTGATTGCCGGAGCGGGATGAGACCGGAAATGGTGAACAGCGCCGGAGGGATGGAGCCTTTGGTGGCCATCATCATGGCCGCCGAGGAGGACAGTCCCAGCGCCCAAACGGCGCCGAGACCGAGGTACGCAGCCGCGCCAGCGGCGCGATAATCCATGCCCTTCACCCGGCGAGCCAGTTCGCGGGCCAGCAGCCCGCTGAAGATCAGGCTGAGTCCCCACGAGATCAGCGACGTCAACATGGAGAACAGCGCGATCATCGCGATCGCGCCGCGCCCGCTCTTGGGGATTCCCGCCAAAGCACGGATCAGGCGGTTCACCACGGGCGTGGTGGCGACGACGTATCCGCCAATGATGATCATCACCATCTGCATGGTGAAGGGCACCAAAGTCCAGAAATTCTTGGCGCCTTGAATGGCGAGCTTGCTGGCGGACTCGTGGAGACATAATCCGAAGATGAACACGATGACGATCCCAGCCAGCGCAAAGACCAGCGGATCAGGAAACCAGCGCTCGCTCCAGGTTGCCAGGGCCAACCCAAAACGCGCTAAACCACTGTCTTGCTGAGCCGAGTTTGTTTTACGCCCGGATGACAATGACTGGGACGGCATTGCTCCTCCTTGGCCTGCTTGGCATCAGGCCACTTTACTGCGGCAGGATTGCGGCGCTCCGCGCGACGCTACAGAGATTACCACCTGTCTACCCAGCACCGCTGAGAAAATGAGGACAGCACATGCCGCTCACGAGCGCCCTCGAAGCCGATGAACCATGCACGACGCCGCAGTTGACGCCGAGCGCCCTTCCAAGCCGAAACCCTGACCTAATTAGCCGGTCGGCCGCATCGCCGGTAATCCATATCGGTAACGCAGTTCAGCAAGGTTACTATGCTCAAGTACATGCACCTTTAGTAACTTCCGGTCATTCTGAATTTCGGAGAGATATTCCAAAAATAATACGTTCGACGAGTCTCCTGATCTATAATTTGGGAAACTGTTCATAAAATGTGGGTTACTACACAGCCGGTCGACGCCAGCGTGGCATCTAAGTTGCACGGTAATAATGCACCTGTAGGTGTGTTCTCACAGGTGCGTCGTACCCGTCAGCCACCTGCCCCGATGGCACGAGATCTACAAACGCGTTTTTTTGCCGTCATCCTGGCGCTATTGAGCGTGGCGGCGGTCGTGTTCGCGTGGATCAACTTTGAGAAGGAGCGCGAGTTCTCTGCTCCCTACGACGGGGTTTGGTGGGTGGAAGACGGAAGCCACCTGCGGGCAGCTCGGGTGGACATTGACGGTCCCGGCCAGAAGGCCGGCATCAAGCTGGGCGACCGTCTGGTAGCGGTTGACGGCCGGGATGTAAGCAACGTCGGCAGCCTGGAACGGCAGCTCTATCGCGCCGGAGTCTGGTCCAAAGCCAATTACTCGCTGGTGCGCCAAAGCGTAAGTCTGGAAGCGCCGCTGATTCTCGCCCCCGCCGACCGCTCCCTGTTTGGCGGATTGCGGCTGATTGCCCTGGTGTACCTGGGCATCGGCATGTATGTTCTGCTGCGGCGTTGGACCGCTCCCAAGAGCACTCATTTTTACGTTTTCTGCCTGGTTTCTTTCATCTTTTACTCCTTCCACTACACCGGCAAGCTCAACGATTTCGACTGGATCATCTACTGGGCCAATGTGGTGGCATTGCTGCTGCAACCGGCCCTGTTCCTGCATTTCTCGCTTACGTTCCCGGAACGCAAAGGCCTGGTGAATCGCCGTCCCTGGCTGATTCCGGCCGTGTATGTCCCTGGCGCGGTTTTACTGATCGCGCACATCTGTGCTCTCGAACTGCTGGAACCCAGTGAAGTGCTGCGTTGGAACCTCGACCGGCTGCAGATGTCGTACCTCGCCACTTATTTTGTGATGTCGGCGGCGGTGCTGTGGCACAGCTATCGTCATGCCGAGTCGGCAATTCTGCGGCAGCAGATGAAGTGGGTGACGCGCGGAACCATTCTCGCCGTCGCGCCCTTCACTCTGCTCTATGTGGTTCCCTACCTGGCGGGTAGCCCGCCCGCGCTGTCGATGTGGATGAAGATCTCGGTGTTGTCGCTGGTGTTTCTGCCGCTCACCTTCGGCTATGCCATCTTCCGCTACCGCCTGATGGACGTGGACCTCATCTTCAAGCGCGGCATGGCTTACACCATCGCGGCGGGCGCGATCACGGGGGCGTATTTCGCGGCGGTGGGCATCGCTTCGGAGCTCTTCCATCAGAGCTTCCCCAGCGTCGGCCCCATCGGATTGATCGTGGCCATCGCGGTGACCGCGTTGCTGTTCGATCCGTTCAAGAACTGGGTGCAGGATTACCTGGACAAATTCTTCTATCGCAAACGCTACGATTACCGGAAGACGCTGACGGAGTTCGGCCGCGACTTGAACTCGGAGACCGACCTCGACAAGATGCTCACCTCGATCGTGGACCGCTTGTCGCGCACTTTGCTGGTGGACCGGCTGGCCATCTTCCTCTCCGATCCGGAGCAGACGGAGCAGTTCTCGCTGGCCAAGTCCTACGGTATTTCCAACACCAGCGGGCTCGACTTCGACTTCCTGCACGTTGAACGGCCGGAGTGGCAGCTGGGTCATCTGTTTTTCGACAACACCAACCAGGCAGTGCGCGAGACCCCCAGCGCGCGCGACACCATTCGCCGCCTGGAGCTGAACTATTACATTCCCTGCACGGTCATGAATCGCATGATCGCGGTCCTGGGCCTGGGTAAAACGTCGGAAGGTGATTTCCTCTCCAGCGAAGATGTGCAGTTGCTGGAAACCCTCGCCGGATACATCGGTATCGCGGTGCAAAACGCGCGCCTCTACAAGTCTCTGGAGCAGAAGGCCGGGCAGTACGAGCGTCTGAAGGAGTTCAACGAGAACATTGTGGAGTCCATCAGCGTAGGCGTGCTCGCGGTGGACTTGGACGATCGCATCGAGTCGTGGAATTCGCAGATGGAAGTGATGTACGCTCTGCCGCGCCTGGAAGCGCTGGGACGTCCTCTGGGCGAAGTGCTGGCGCCGGCGTTTCTGGAAGAGTATTACCGCGTGCGTCAGACTCCGGGCATCCACAATCTGTATAAGTTCCGCCTGGGCGCCACTGCCGGCGACGCCCGGGTGGCCAATATCGCCATCGCGCCACTGGTCACCAAGGACTTCAGTGTGATTGGCCGCCTGATTATCGTGGACGATATTACCGAGCGCATCGAGCTGGAATCGCAACTCTCTCAGGCCGAAAAGCTCTCCTCCATCGGGCTGCTGGCAGCCGGGGTCGCGCATGAAGTCAACACTCCGCTGGCCGTCATCTCGTCGTACGCGCAGATGCTGGCCAAGCAGGTGCATGGCGACGAGAAGCAGTCCGGCTTGCTGGATAAGATCACGCGCCAGACCTTCCGCGCTTCGGAAATCGTGAACAGCCTGCTGAACTTCTCGCGCACCTCGAGCACCGAGTTCAGCAATGTGGACCTGAACCGCGTCATTCAGGACACGCTGACCCTGCTCGATCACCAATTCAAGACCGCGCGTATCAAAGTGCAACCCGATCTGCAGCCGGAGTTGCCGCCCATCTACGGCAACACCGGAAAGCTGCAGCAGGTCTTTCTCAACCTGTTCCTGAATGCCAAAGACGCGATGCCCGCCGGTGGCACGCTGGTGATCAGCACCTCCAATGGCCATCACGTGCAGGTGACGGTGTCGGATACGGGCACAGGAATCGCGCAGGAACATATTCATCGCATCTACGATCCGTTTTTCACCACCAAAAACAAGCCCAAGACAGGACATAGCGGTGGCACTGGCTTGGGTTTGTCGGTGACCTACGGTATCATCCAGGAACATGCCGGCAAGATTCGCGTGGCCAGCGCACCCGGTCAAGGCACGACCTTCATCATGGAATTCCCCATGTTGAGAAAGGTGGTTAATGCCTGAACTAGCCGTCAGTCACATGGCTACGGGACGCGAGGATTACGCCTCCGCCGGATCGGTGCTGATCGTCGATGACGAAGCCGCCATTCGTGAGTCGCTGCAAGCTCTTCTGGAGTTTGAAGGCTACGCCGTGGAGGTGGCCAACGACGGCCATGAGGGGTTGGCTCGCATTGCGGAACGTCCCTTCGACCTGGTGCTGCTGGATTTCGCGCTGCCCGAGCGCAATGGCATTGAGGTGCTGCACGACATTCGGGAACGCGATTCCGATCTGCCCGTCATTATGATCACCGCCTACGGCACGGTGGAGAATGCCGTGAACGCCATGCAGGCCGGGGCCACCAACTTCATCCAGAAGCCCTGGGACAACGAAAAGCTGCTGGCCGACGTACGCACGGCGGTGGGTCGGCGCCGCGCCGAAGAAGAAGTCATTCAACTGAAGCGCGCGCTCAAGCAGCGCTACAACTTCGAGAACATTATCGGCAAGAGCGAGCCCATGCTGCGCATCTTCGACCTGGTGGCGCAGGTGGCGCCCAGCCGCTCCACCGTGTTGCTGCAAGGCGAAAGCGGCACCGGCAAGGAGCTGATCGCCAAAGCCATCCACATGAACTCCACCCGCCGCGACCGCGCCTTCGTGCCGGTGAACACCGGCTCCATGCCGGCGGACCTGCTGGAGTCCACGCTCTTCGGCCACGTCAAGGGTGCCTTCACCAGCGCCATCGCCAGCAAGAAAGGGCTGTTCGAGGTGGCCGACCGCGGAA
>Ga0187880_1004324_pt1 | contig 10506 bp, 10 predicted proteins | sample June2016WEW_19_4_FD_132998 | JGI IMG/M metagenome (GOLD analysis project Ga0187880, IMG submission 132998) | Peatland microbial communities from SPRUCE experiment site at the Marcell Experimental Forest, Minnesota, USA - June2016WEW_19_40 | ecosystem: Environmental > Terrestrial > Soil >...
CCGGTTGATGGCGGAGGATGTTGCAATACCAGTTCTTCAATCGGCAATCAGCTCGCCGCAGCAGGTCAATCACCGATCACCAATTACCAATCGTCAATCGTCAATTAGCTGAAGTGGGAAACCCCATGAGAGCGCCTGACATCGAAGCAGACGGGTGTATAGTTTTAGTTGCCTGAGATTCTCATAGGGACAAATTCGGCATGAAACAACTCCTCTGCATTTTCGCTATCATCGCACTCTCTCTATCAAAGGTTCTCGCAGCCACTTTACCCCCTTGTCTTGGAGGCGTGTCAGTCAGCACTTTTCGGCTGCTACTCCAACCGGAAGGGAAAGGCCCCGCATTACCACTAAGCTCCGTCAACATCATTGAGCCGGGTGAGAAGTTAAAATATGAACCGATCCACGTGCCTGGTCCCATTAAGGACAAGGCGCAGGTCGCGATCTTGCTTGTGCCCGTCGCCAAGCCATCAACCGAACAAGGGGACGAGGAGAAAGGCAAAGACAAGCAGAAGGACCTCGTCGTGCTGGAAGCACAGCCTGCGAAGAGCCCTGCGCAGTGGGTAATTCCAGCGCGAGCCTCCATCGTGGGGGTAGTTTTCGGCCCGCACGGGCTGGATGTGAAGAAGGTGAGCTCACTGGTGGAAAAGAACCAAGACCTGATCCTGCAGCTCGCGGATTATGCGCAGCAGACGGCCACGGTGGAGGCGCTGGTTCAGACGCTCTCAAAAGTTGAGGAATCACCTACTCCCGGAAAGGATGTGAATGCGGCTCTGAGTGGCTTTTCCGCTGAGTATGGTGTGGCGGTCCCCAAGCTCGATACTACAGTTCCCACTGACCAGCAGGCGGGTCAATTGCTTCGGGCTGTACTTCCATCGCTGTCCACCTACGACCCGCTTACCTCGGACCGGTCGGCGCTCGTGCAGCAGTCCGCGGGGTTGGCGTCATCTGTGGCGGCCCTTTTCTTCGGTACGCCAGTTGGTCTGGCGGCCGGAGGCGCGGCGCTCTTTGTGAACCTCCGCCTCATGATGTTTCCTGACACCGATTTCCACACCGCGTTCACACAGTCCACGGGCACTAACGGGCTGGCGCTTTGTACCAAGGACCAGAAGGTAAGACCACGCACCAGACCCGCGTATCTCTGGGTACTGCGCGTTCCGGATGTGGGAGCGCCTACGGCTTCACTGCCTGAGACCATGTGCCTTCCACTGGGCTGGAAATCTAGCATTAAAGTTGCGTGTGCAAACCCCAACCAGCTCAAAATTCTTCCGCGCGTCCGGGACTGGCAATTGGTCTCCTCCGCCCACTCGGCTGAAGTCCCCGTGACCGTCACGGTAGGAACTTCGGATGACACTCTTGAGCTGGACCTCAGCCACACAAAACTTCCGGAAGGGCTGTACCGCCTGGCCGCCAAATGGGACTGGGACCCGGTTGAAGTGCAGGGCGCCATCAGCTTGCGTCCCTTCGCGGATTTTTCCAAGGCGAAGGTCGACGCGGATTCCGAAGACCGCCTCGCGGAAGGTACTGGCCTGGTGAAGATTCAACTGACGGGCGCGGATTTCGAGTTCGTCAACAAGGTTACATTCTTGCCTTCAGGAGACAGTAAGGCGACACCCAGGGAACTGTCCATCACTTTACCCAAGGGCAACGGCAGCGGGGAGCAGACGACCATGGAAGTGGAAATTGACACCTCCGGGTTGCGCGCCGGTTCCTATTTCCTGAAGCTGACCCAAACCAACGGATCGACCCATGACCTCGGGATTGTAATCCACCCTCCAAACCCCACCCTATCCAATCTCCCCTTGCGGGCGAATCTCGGCGAACCGCAGCAAGCCGTCACCCTTGAGGGGACTGGGCTGGAGCGGATCGAGGGGCTTAGCAGTGAGGGCGCGACGTGGGTTTTAGCTCCTGCCCCAGCGGATGCCCGGAACCTTCATGAACGAAAGGCTACGCTCAAATTGATAGCACAGGTGAAGAAAGGAGACAGGCTTGACCTGAGCATGAAAGTCTCGGGGCTTCACAGTCCCCTCAAGGCGCCCGATGCCCTCGAGGTGGCGGGACCGCGGCCGAAAATCATGCGGGCGAGTGAGTCTGCATCTCAAGCGATGGATGTGGCACTGCGCCAGGGGGAAATCGCCGCCGGGACGGCCGTGAGCTTTGCGCTCGAAACTGAAAATGCCGGGGCTCATCCCACCGTTGCCCTGACCTGCACCAGTGCGGGCGACGTGAAGCGCCCTCTCGCTCTCCATCCGGGAGAGCGGAACGGATCAGCCCAACTGGATTTTGCCGGTGAAGGCGTCCTGTATCTGTCCCTTGATCCAGGATCAGTGGGTCAATCCGGTTGCCAATTAGTGGCGACTGCAATGCTCGAGGAGACCGGCGCCTCCGATCCTTACACTCTGGGCCGGGTCATTCGCCTGCCGCACATTGAGAGATTTCTGCTCACGGATGAGAAGGAAGGTGGCCATCTCTACATTGGAAGCCTCACCGGCCAGGAGTTGCAGACCGTCGAAAAGACGGGCTGGGATGGCAAGACTGGATATCCGGTGCAAGGAATCCCCACCCCCGTTGCCGGGGACCCCCAGGAACAGACCTTGAAAATCGAGTTGCCGTGGCCGCCACCCTCCCCACGCGCGCCGCTTTACGTCTGGTTGCGAGGTGAAACCGAGGGGCGCACCACCCAGGCGAAGTACTAACGGGGCCTCGCCTCAGCAGCGCCGAACTCCGTGTTTGTGGCCCGCGGCTCGTTCCTTTGACCATGCTTGTTATGGAAATCAGCCTCAACGCCCTTGGCGCGCTCTTCGAGTCGTCGCACGGTGACGAAGAAATATCGATCGGAAAGAAAGGGACGAGGCAAACTCAACACGGCGCTAGAAGACAACACGGGAGAATGCGATTGCGAGAAAAAAGCCGCGGACCTCAAAAGCTGAGGTCCGCGGTACTCGTAGGCAGCCTGCACCGAGACGTCGAGAGCCCCACGGGCATATTTCGCCCCTGAGGACAGCGCAAATACAGGGCACAAACGCTGCCGTAGCCGCCGTAAGGAGTGGGAGATACTACCTCGTGTTTTCTGCGCCCTTAACGTACGTCAGGTAGCCTTTTTCATCCCAAAGTCCTGGCGGTTGGGCGTTGCCGAAAATACGACAGACTTCGTCCATAATGTCTTTGACGGTCGGCATCGCTATATTGCGCCTGTCCGCATCATCGTACTTGTAGACCTCAGACAAATTCACCTCTCTTTCGATTGGGAGGTGAAACCCTGAGTACGGGGATGTATCAACATAGGAAGAGCTTCCCTGAAAGCCCATCGAGAAGTCTTCGATATTCTCGAATTCCACGACCAGGTCAGCTCGATCTACGTTCCGAGGCTCGAGGATTGCTCTGCTCAGTTGCAAGTGTCTCTGAAGCTCATACGAAAGCCAATAGGGATGCAAGATTTTGCCGAGACCCCGAGAGGCGCTATCCATAAGCGGGTCAGCCTGCGAGTCCAGGGCGACCAAGCCGTCCGTGTAGAGGGTCGTACGATGGGTACTCTTGATGTCTTGACGGATAGCTCGCGGAAAGTAACCGGCTGAGACTCCATTCTGGACACGCTCGGGTTCTCCGGAGCGGCTTAACTCCGACGAGAAACGGCTCCGGTGTAGTGTCAGGAACTCGTTCAGATCTTTCCAAGGGATTTCAACCGTTCGCACCGGCAGTGTGTACACTCCGACGAATCCGAATTCCTTTGGGTTCTCCAGCTTCGTCTTGACCCACCTTTGGTGGCGTTTGAGCCTGCGCTTTCTGACGGCTACGTTCCTTGCTTCGATGCCTCCACGGAACTCGGCCTCGCGCAAGAAACTATCGACCTGTTCGGTGAAGCAAGTTCTGTAGAACTCCCTGATTTCGTCTGGCGTCAATTCTGCAATAGAGCTACCAGTTCTCTTGAAGTACCAGACTCCATGTGTGGGCGGGTCGTAATAGCAATACGGCTTGTTGCTACCATCTGGCACTTTGAGGATCACCACTCTCCGCCCCCCCACATCAAAAAGCCGAGGGGCGGGCAGGCTGACATGGGGACGTACCGTTTCCCGCGCCCAGCGAGTTACTTCCTGTGGGCTGGGGTATTGAGCGAGACCTGAAACGTAGTCAGGGAATGGGGCGGCTGGATCATTTACGCTGTCAGACACCCCATAAACGACCAAGCCGCCTTCTGCGTTCAAAAATCCCACGATGAGCTTGCATACCTCCTTCGCATCGGAGTTGTTGCTACCGACAGGGAAGGCACTCTTAAATTCGAGGATGGCACTTTCGGACACGAACGTCCGGTCGCGCAAGAAGACCGCAACGTCCTCGTCGTCTAGCTCAGTGAAGCTCTTAAAGGGATGAATTATCTTGTCGGGATTCATTGGTCAAGATTCCCCCGTAAGCCTTCTAGAGGAAACCACTGCTTGAGCACCTGCCTCAACTTTAGGAAGGCTGGGTCAGTGCAGCGCTGAAAGCTTACCTGCTCGGCGAGTTCGCGATAAATTGAGGACGAACGCGGTGTTTTCGAAAGTCTCAGCAGATCCTCGACTGCCTTCTTGGGTTGATGAGGCTTTTGTTGCTCCGGGTGACGGTATCCCTTCTGAACCAGCCATTCTTCTAACTGGGGTCTACCTTTAGTCCATCGAAGTGCTGTTTGCACATGCGGGGAATCGCTCCAAACCCAAGCTTCCAGTTCGGGGTCGATCACAACCGCGGCTGACCGGTTCGCCCAGCCATTCGCAGCTAGCCGTGCTTCTACCTCTTTTTCAATTGTCTCTCTGGGCTCGATTCTACCGCAGCCCTCTCGGTCAAACACCACGAGCGCGAAAGAGGCAGCTCCTGCTGAGACCGCAAGAAATCGTGGCACAAACGCAGGACTTCAGCGTCATGCCATCCCGCGCGAGCCCGTACCTCTGACTGAATTCGGGGTATCCCGAGGCGTCGGTGTTTCGCCAGCATTCCTTCGATCGCGGAACGGTCATCGGGGCCAGCCACAAGAACGAACAAGTCCATCTTCTTCCGCCCCCGCAGGCATGTCAACCCAGTACCCCGGCTGCAAACAGATCGCTGAGACTTACTTCCCCTTTCCATTCTTGAAGGACGGGGTGCTCGTTGCCGGGCACGATTTGCGTCCCTTCCGCTGTTCTGGCAAAGCAGAGGAGCTGCTCCTTCTTCGCCAGGCCGAGCAGGACCGGGGAGTGGCTTGCCATAAGAACCTGACTGTCGTAGAGGGACGAGAGCGACTGGTAAATCGTGTCCACCGCAGTCGGGTGGACCGCATTTTCCGGCTCCTCAATCAAGTAGACCTTATTTGCTTCTGGCATGTACGCCAGGATGGTCAAGGCCAAAAGGCAGAGAGTGCCATCCGAGACCACCCGCGATGGAACTTCGATTCCGTTCTGGTACCGGAGTACGAGATATCGAGCTCTTCCTTGCGGCCAGGGTTTAGCGCGAACCGTGTCAAGATCAGGCAGTGCAGTACGGAGATGCCTTATCCACGCATCGAAGGACTCGGGAGACTTTTCGCAAAGCTCGGAAACGGACCGGGAGAGATTTGCGCCGGTCAACCGGCTTGCTTTCTCTGCCTCACCCGTGCTGGGTCCATGCAGATCATCAGCCCTTAGCCTGACATCCCGGACTCCCTCGCGAAGCAAGGTCGCAAACCACTTGAGCGTCGGGAAGTTCTTTGGGCCGGCGGGAAGGCTGCCAAGCACCGAATCAAAAAGAGAGATGTTGCCCTCACTGCGTCGCGTGTCGTCTTCATTCGCCAGCTCATAGTGCATGTGATTGCGATCCGCGATTGTCCGTGTCGCTTTGTGAGCGGGTCCGAGAAATGCCATTGTTTCGCTTTCGATGGAGGGAACATCCGACGTCGCGTCCAAGCGAACGGATAGGTCGTACCGCAGGTGTGTGTATGAACCGGACTCGTTGGCGATGTGGCGATCCTCAGGTATCCGCGCTTCTACCGCCAAGCCAAAACCGCTGTCCTCAAAGCCGTAGACGAGATCGTAGAAGTTGTCCGTTCGTACCCGCACCGCGTACTGGATGGTATTCGAAACAAAGTCGCGAATGAAACTGAGCACGTCCATAAACGCGGACTTGCCACTGCCGTTTGGACCTACCAAAATCTGGAAGGGGCGCAAGGGCGCGGCCACCGAACGCAGACATCGATAGTTTCTTGCTTCGACACGCGTGATCATTACTCAAGCTCCAACGTCCCAGGACCTCATATGGATTGTATCCCAACCGCCACGTGGAAGGAATTCCCATTTCGCCCCCCGGTCGGAGCAGAGTCTCGGTCTGTGCGACTCGGCGATTTCCCGAGGGGGTGCCGAGGGCAGTGACGAGTAGTATGAAGAACAGGGACTGGGTGTTAGGTCCCAGGGGTTGGGGAAAAGCAGACCGCGCCACAATGGGCGCTACCGCAGACCCTTGATGTCGGCAATTTCGCGGGTGGCGCATGCGGCCGTTTGGCATGTATTTGATCATGGCACCCCGCCGTGCCATTTCCGGGGCGCCAGTGCACCCTAACCCAATTACCAAGAGGTCGCGTACACCCCCAATTCGCCGATAAGGTTGTCGAAAGCAGTAAACACTGGGTTCGGAGCGTGGGAGGTTAGCGCTGACGCGCCATGCCGAGCGTAGCCGCCTTGCGCTTGGGCTGAGATCAGTGTTCCAAGGCTTGCTTTACCGTCCCGCCGCGGCGGGTCAGCAAGGAATACCTCGCCCTCACTCTTGGCTCACTAAAAGTAGCTTGTTTATCCGCTGATAAGAACCGCCTTCAGGTCCGCAAGGGAAGCAGCCTCCAGGCTTCCATCCATTTATCGATGATGTCGTGGGAGGGCATTTCAGGGTTCGTCGTTGTGAATGGGAGGCGCTGGTGGCGTCGCTCCCAGATGTGCGATGGCCAGTTCAAGGAACTTCTGAGCGTGGGCGATCTGTTCCGCCGAATCGTTCAAGGTCACATCTCTTGCCTCTCCATAGTCGGCGGTATGACGCACTTCCATCCCGTGAATCAGATGACGGTGAAACTCCAGTGGCACAATGCCGGTTTTGACGAAGTGTTCACCAAACGCCGCATGGACCGCCGAGTGCTTGGAGAAGGTCATACCTTTGCCCAAGAGGAATGCCTCCGCCACATAGAACATTGTGTAATACGCTCTGGACGCGGCAAAGCCGTAATGCCCTTCACCGTGGAGCAGCCTTGCCGCGTCCAGACTGTCATCTGCCTTTGCCAGCAGTAGCCCCTGCGCCTGCGTCATACGGGCACGCCTTCCCGTCGCACGTTTAGCATTAAGGGACTTTGCTCCCGTTCAAACTTGTCCCCCGAAATAAAGACGCAGCAAATAACCACGTTATTTTCAAGGGAAAGGCTGGCTACGTGATCGAGGGTTCGTTCAATCTCTTCTCCCGGCTGCACGGGGCCTTCGAGCACGACGAGCACATCAATATCCGAGCCGGGCTCGGCATCTCCCCGGGCTTGCGAGCCATAAAGCATCAGACGCACCAGTCGCGGCCCATACAATGCCTCAAATCGCCGCCGCAATTCAGCTAAGAGGTTTTGTAGACGTTCACTCATTTTTGATCTACTCCCCCTCCACTCGCAGCCAACTCCGCACCACATCAGCTTTTTCTTTCATAGACTGTCTTTCCCTCGCGTGTCGCCGTGGTCACAAAAGCTTGCGGACCCTGGGCCCACTCTGCCACCTCTTCGGGCGTGTAGACTAAAACCTCCACTTCCACGGGCAGATCCGCCAGGGCGACATAGAGCGGGGCGTCGCGCCGGTAGCTTGGCTCGCTGGATTCCTTGATCACCAGAACATCGAAATCGCTGTTGCGTCGGGCGTCGCCCCGTGCCCGGCTGCCGAACAAGATGATCTTCTCCGGCTGCGCCGTCTCCACGATGCGGCGGACAATATCGCCAATCAGATCGTTATTCGGTGGATCCATGCTTCCAGAGCCGAAAACGTACACTTCTTTGGCTCCGGCAGCCTCCGGTGCGCATGCCACCTTGTCAACCAATTGGTTCAATTCATCGGTCATAGAGTGCTTCCTGGGTCAATTATGGCAAACCGCGCCCCCTCCGTCGAGACAAGAATGTGGTGGAGGGGGTCAACCAGTTTTTCGTTGGGGTTAAGAAGGTGGTTAGAAGTCGGGCGAGCGTGCCGGAGGCGAACAGTCCTTCCCAGCTCGCGTCACCAATGGTTTTGGTCATTTGACCAACGGTTTTGGTGGTTTTTCCCTTCCCCCTCACCGGGTTCCTCCTCGCAGGACGAGTAACTATGGGCAGGATTGTACTCGCTGTTCATCTTTAGGGCAATGGGGAGACCGCGTCCCCAATTCGCCGATAAGGTTGTCGAAAGCAGTAAACACTGGGTTCGGAGCGTGGGAGGTTAGCGCTGACGCGCCATGCCGAGCGTAGCCGCCTTGCGCTTCGGCTCAGTTCAGTGTTCCAAGGCTTGCTTTACCGTCCCGCCGCGGCGGGTCACCAACGAGTACCTCGCCCTCACCCTCACCCCGCCGCGGAGAAGAGAGCCGAACCGGACGCCTGTAAAGAATTAAGCGTAACAGGAGACTGGCGGGGCTCTTGCAGTGGCGGGTATCCCATAAAGGGCATCGGGAAAGGTCGGGACGCGTCGGGGCAGGTTGGGCAAGGTCAGCCCGGTACTGTGTTATCAGAGATCTATGGCCGCGGCTAGCCGGGGGAGGGGTCGGGGACGGGTGCGCGGGCCTCCTTTGCGCGGCGGAAACGGACTCCATGTCTCTTGACAAACGAGAAAGATAGGCTACTATGCTAGGTGGCTTGTGCAGGAGCCGGGATTCAGGAGCCAGAAGACGGAAGAGTGGTTGCAGGGGGAAATGGTGAATGGTGAATGGCGAATTATGAATTATGGGTACGGTAGGTGGTATGTCGTAGGGGGGAGGTGGGGAAGAGCAGGTTTCAGGAGTCAGAATGAAGGGCATCTGCTTTCCGCCGACTGCCTACTGCCTTCTGCGTACTGCCCGGCTGCTTTGAGGGGAGTTCGGCTGGCGGGACTCTTCCCCCGTACAGCAGCCTGGGACAGACAGTCTTCTCCACAGGGAAAGAGGAAACAGTAGTAACTTTAAAATTGAACGACCAATGCGGGAATGTGTATGAAAACAAAGGATGAGCTTTCCGCAGCCTGCCATGAAGCGGGAATGTCTATGAAAACAAAGGAGATTTCCGTCTAAAGCGGGAATGTTGTTGAAAATACAGGTAGTTAATGCCTTGTAGGTAGTATGTTGTATGTGGTATGTGGTAGGTGGGGGAAGAGCCGCAGCCAACCTTCGACTGCCAACTGCGAACTCATGACCAAGCTGGTATGTGGCAGGTGGTAGGTGGTGAAGAGGGAAGGCCAGGAGTCAGAAAAAATGCCAAACAAGAATCCCCGAACCCGCAGAGCGGGGTCGCACTCAGGCTAGCTGGTGTTTGCGCTGCGGCGGGCGGACCCCGTCTCTTATCGGCGAATTGGGAATATGATGCATCTTGCCTCTTGACACGCGGCCGGAAGTCTGGTAGCCTACTGTAGTTGACGTATGCTGAACGCGCCGCCAGACCACTTCCGGGGGTTCTAAATCGGCCCCCCGGGCGGCGGGAGATTGGCACAAAGTGCAAAAAAGATACTAAATAGACGGAACGAACCGAAGATTCTATCGAAAGTAAAGGGGTTAGCGTTCTTAGAGGCCCAAAAACGAACCGAATTCTGAGTGCGAAAAGCGCCAATCAAAGCGAAAAATACAGCCAATAATCGACGAGTTGCGCGGCATTGAGTGAAAGGAGAAACATGAAACCATTTCAACGTATCGGACGGCGTCAATTCCTTCACGACTCCGCTCTCGGCTTGGGAGCAGCGCCATTAATTACCAATGCGGCCTTCCCCGCAAAGGGGGGCGCTCCGGCCCATCCAGGTTTACCGCAGAGCAGTCCAACATCAAATTCCAATGGTCTGAAGATGCAGGCCACGTTCGGATCAACAGACTCCGTATGGATCGTTCGCGAGCCGCAAGCGGGCTTCCAGGAGCAGTTGGCATCTTGCGAGTTGGCGCGCGGCTTGCGAAATCTGGGGCTCGCCAGGGAACCTGTACAGGCTCTCGTGGGTGGAGGTGAACAGCCATCGTCTGGCTTTATCTTCTCTCTTTCGGTCAGGAAAGGCGGCTTTAAACATCCTGAAGCCTACGAAGTCTCTCACGAATCTGGGGGCGGCAAGGCTTCCCGTGTCCGGTTGACCGGCGCCACACCTCAGGCGGTTCTTTACGCAGTGTTTGACTTCCTGGAGCGTCAGGGAGCCTTCTTTGGGTTGGATGGCGAAGTCTATCCCTTGGACCCTGCTCGCGCCCTCAATCTGCCGCTCGTCGGTCACCCCTGGCAAGCGCAGCCACGCTTCAACGTGCGCGGGCTTGTGCCCTGGCCGGACTTCCTCAATTGTGTGACGGTTTACAACCGCGAAGACTGGCGCGCCTACCTCGAGGCCATGGTCCGGA
>Ga0187880_1004326_pt1 | contig 10504 bp, 8 predicted proteins | sample June2016WEW_19_4_FD_132998 | JGI IMG/M metagenome (GOLD analysis project Ga0187880, IMG submission 132998) | Peatland microbial communities from SPRUCE experiment site at the Marcell Experimental Forest, Minnesota, USA - June2016WEW_19_40 | ecosystem: Environmental > Terrestrial > Soil > Wetlands...
GCCACGCGGCTCAAGGTGCGTTCGATGGTGGGGCTCCTGCCCTTGTGCGCTACCACGGTGTTCGAAAAGTGGCAGAGGGAGCTCGTTCCGCGCGCAACGGCCGCGTTTCAGCAACGCCTGCGTCGGATGCCCGAGCTCAAGAAGTCCATGCACCCCACGGGTCCTGGCCACTTTGGTGTGGCCGAACGGGGGATGATCGCGCTGCTCAACCCGGAGCGGCTCCGCCGGATCCTTACGAAGATGCTCGACGAGAATGAGTTCCTGAGCCCCTACGGCATCCGCTCGCTCTCGAAGTTCCACGAGCAACACCCCTACGTCTTCCAGGTGCAAGGCCAGGAGTACCGCGTGGACTACCTGCCGGGTGAATCGAACACCGGTATGTTCGGCGGCAATTCCAACTGGCGAGGACCTATCTGGATGCCGGTGAACGCTATGATTATTCGTGCGCTCCTCAATTTCTATCTGTACTATGGCGACAACTTCAAGATCGAGTGTCCCACTAGTTCAGGGAAGATAATGAATCTCTTCGAGGTCTCCAAGGAGATCGCGGATCGGCTGAGCCGGATCTTCCTGCGGAATGAACAGGGTAGGCGTCCGGTGTATGGAGGCTTGGACAAGTTTCAGAGCGATCTCCACTGGCGAGATTACATCCTCTTCTACGAATACTTTCACGGTGACAACGGCGCCGGGCTCGGTGCAAGCCATCAGACCGGTTGGACCGGTCTTGTGGCCGAGATGATTCAGCTTTATGGCCTTCTGGATGCCGGGCGGGCCTTGGAGGCGGGGAAAAAATCTGCGTTCGTGAAAAGAGTCTCGGAAGCTGGGGCTGCAAAGACATGAGGACATGGCCTAAGCATCCTGGTCAAACAAAAAGGGCGGGGTCTGGTCTTCCTCGTTTACGGCCTGCTCGAGCCATGTGAATCCTTTATGACATCCAGGAGGAGGGGAGTATGGGTTTTATCGAAAGGTTAACGGTGGTTGCCTATTCGCTCAGCCTGTTCGTCGTCTCGGGCTGCGCGGGCATAGGGCCTCATACAGTTGCCCGCGACCGCTTCGATTACACCGAGGCGCTTTCGGATTCCTGGAAGCAGCAGATGCTCTACAACATAGTGAAGATTCGTTATGGTGACACGCCTGTCTTCATCGAGGTGGCGTCGATCCTTAACTCATACTCACTAGCAACCTCGGTCAATGTATCAGCTTCCTGGCAAGCACCCTTAAGTCGTAATGCAAACGCCGTGGGCGTTGGAGGATCCGGAATGTACACCGACAGTCCCACCATCACTTATAGCCCACTGACAGGGGAGAAGTTCGCCCGGAGCCTGATGAAGCCGATCCCGCCTTCTGCCATATTGGCCCTCGTCGAGGCAGGCTATCCTGTCGACATCGTTTTTCGGCTTTGTGTTAGCTCCATAAACGGAATAAGGAACCGATACGGAGGCTCTGCACGCTCCCGTCCTGCCGACCCTGAGTTCTACCCGCTGCTGGAGCGGATGCGAAAAATTCAGAGCGCCGGTGCCGTCGCTTTAAGGGTACAAAAGACCGATGAGATGGAAGGTATGGTCATGATCTTCCGGGGAAAAGTCGATAGCGCCCTTGAGGAGGACACCCTCTTTGTCCGGAGAACACTGGGGCTTGACCTGACCGCTGGTGAATTCAATGTTGTCTATGGTTCGATCGCAAAAGGTGACAGGGAGCTCGCGATTTTGAGCCGGTCGATACTCGAGATCATCATCGATCTCAGTTCGAACATTGAGGTGCCTACCGCGCACGTGGAAGAAAAGCGCGTGAACCCGACGATGACAGAAGAGACGGCAACTGGGGCGACCATTCCTCCACTCATCAGGATTCAGAGCTCCCGGGCGAAACCCGAAGACGCCTTCATAGTGGTCCCTTACCGTGACCACTGGTTTTGGATCGATGACAGAGATCTGCGTTCAAAATCGCTCTTCACATTTATGAGCTTCCTCTTCGCCCTGACCGAGACGGGAGGCAAGGAGAATGCGCCGGTTATCACGATACCTGCACGGTAATGATGTATGTTTACAAAGAGGGATTGTTATGCATTTGCATCTATCCATGATAAAAGCTAACTAGAGGGGAAACAGTCGCGAAAAAGCCATACCGCCTGCAAGGACGGGACGGAAAGCGGCACGTATTTGGCAGTCTTCCTTATGTGACGAGGAGGTGATAACGCATGGTGGAATAACGCCGACAGCAGAAGAGACTTGATATCACCTGTAACTAGCTATAGCACAAAAAAAGACAAGGAGACAAAACATGGAAAATCAACATTCAGGAAAACTTATCCTACTAGTAATGAGTTTGAGTCTGGTTCTGATAATTGGCATGTTGCTTCAGGGCAGTGGATATGGTCAACTCCAGCCAGGCCAGAAGCACACTGTCGCGGACGGGGAGGAGGTCACGATTAAAGGCGTCATCCTCAGCCGTGATGGCGAGACCTTCATCCTACGCGACCTAGCCCGTAACGATACGGTCGTCCTTTTGACCGATTCCACCAAAATAAGGACCGAGCGAAAAGGCCTCTTTCGCGGACATAAACCCTTTGATGTAACAGCGCTCCTGCCCGGCCTCATCCTTCAAGCTGAGGGTAAGGGTGATTCGCAGGGTCGTCTGGTGGCCCAAGACATCACGTTCTCTGAGGCTGACCTCAAGGCGGCGATAACCGCCTCCGTTCAAACAGCTCCAGTCAGCAAGCAGGCGGCAGAGACCAGCAAGCAGCTGTCAGAGACCGACAAGAAGCTCGCAGAGACCAGCAAGGAAGTTGTAGAAACCAACAAGCGCATTTCTTCGCTCGACCAATATGACGTTATAAAAACCGTGACGGTGCTTTTCCCTATCAATAGCGCTAAGCTAGGGGCTGAGCAGAAAGCGCAGCTCGATGACCTTGCATCGAAAGCACCCGGTGCGAAGAACTACATGGTGGAAGTAAAGGGCTTCGCCGATCCGACCGGGAATTTTGACAAAAATCTTGAACTAAGCCAGCGTCGCTCCGACACAGTGGTGCAGTACCTGACGGTGAAGCACAACATTCCGCTGCGGCGCATTGAGATGCCCATGGGCTATGGCGAGACTAAACCTGTCGGCGAAGGCAAGACGGAAGAAGCTCGCAAGCAGTCTCGTCGGGTCGAGGTCAGCGTCCTGGTCAACAAAGGACTCAATCAATAACGAGCAGAGCCAGAACCAGCTGTTTTTTCGTTACTGAGTGGCAATTTGTAAGTCCTCAAGGTTGCGGATCGCTGCTAACTCCGAGCGATCCGCGCCATCAGGGCTTCGTGCTCTCACTGAAGGAAACGACAGGGAGGTATGCTCATGCGGAGGCTCTGTACGAGGTTGGTCCTCAGTTGTTTGACAATAGTTCTGGTTTTATCGGTTGTCGGGTGTGCCCATTATCCCGTCAACCAGCCGTTGGCCCAGGTTGATCCCAGCAGCGGTTACCGCGGCAGGCTTTCGGAAAACGAAAAGAAGTCTGATGATATCTTTCTGTTCCTCGCCTTTTCAGGCGGAGGAACAAGGGCCGCAGCATTTTCGTATGGCCTCCTTGAGTCCCTCAGGGATACGGAGGTCACGCTGAACGGCAAAAGGCACGCCTGCTTGACCAGGTAGACGGCATATCAGGAGTATCGGGCGGCAGCTTTACTGCCGCGTACTACGGTCTCTTCGGGGAGCGGATCTTCGAGGACTTCGAGCCCAAGTTCCTGAAAAAGAACATCCAGGGGACACTCTCTGCCCAGATATTCCTTAACCCTTACAACTGGGTAAGGCTCTTCTCCGCGACTTTTGACCGGAGCGACCTCGCAGCCGAATACTACGACAAGCATATCTTCGAGGGCAAGACCTTCGGCGACATTGCAGCCCGGAAAGTCCCCATGATCCTGGTCAATGCCACGGATATGGTCACAGGCATCAGGTTGTCGTTTAACCAGGATGTATTCGACGTGCTCTGTTCCGACGTGTCGAAGTTCCCGGTCTCCCGTGCCGTGGCAGCATCATCGGCCGTCCCTGTTCTTCTTACGCCAATAACCCTGAAGAATTACGCGGGCAGTTGTGGATTTACCCTGCCGCCGAAGATGCAAAAAACTCTCGATGAGCAGGAGACGGGAAAGCGGGCGTATCATTACGTGAACAATTTGCGGCCCTATCTCGATGAGAAAGAGACGCCATACATTCACCTTGTTGACGGTGGCGTTTCAGACAACCTCGGCCTGAGGGCAGTGCTTGACAGGATGTACTTATTTGGAGATCTCTGGAGCGCCCTCAAATACATGAAGATTGAAAATACCCACAAGGTGGTATTTATCCTTGTGAATGCCGAAACCGAATTAAAGCGGGATGTCAATTTATTCGACAAGATTCCTGGCTTTGGCTTTATGCTGGCTTCCTATTCCTCGATCGCCATCACGCGGTACAATTTCGAGACCGTGATGCTGCTGAGGGAGAGTTTTGAGCGGTGGACCAGGGAGGTGCAGGAAGGCCGCTGTAGCGGAGGGCAGATCTCGACCGAGCCGGGTGGGTGCGGCGATATCAAATTCTATCTTATCGAGGTAAAGTTCGATGCGCTCAAGGATGAGAAGGAGAGGGCGTATTACAAGAGCCTGCCGACCTCTTTCAGGCTTTCAGATGAGGAGGTGGACAAACTGCGGCAAAAGGCGGGCGAGATACTCAGGAGTTCTCCGGAATTCCAAGAATTAATGCGGGATCTCAAATAGGATGAGCTGAAATGCTAGGCAGTGGAATGCGACAAATTCCAAATAATCCCATCGCGATAGTCACTCTGACCGGAGGGAAAGAGGATATTCCCATTATCACGATCCCTGAGGGTCCGGATGGATCATATCAGGATCGACAAGGAATAGCGGCGGAAAAAATACGATGGAATGGAGGTTCCTATGCTTCAGTTAGTGACACGGTATTGACGGGCTTTTGGTTCAAGAGGCGCTTTGGCAATCCTTTACGGATTATCTACGCCGCGGACATGATTCGCGGTGAGAGGCGACTTCATGTTCGCCGTGCGTCCTGCCGGGGGCAAGGTCGGGTTGCCCTTCTGAACCCTCTGCTGTTTTATTTTTTCTTAGATATACATAGCGCAATAAGTAATTGCGCATGAGACTCAAAATATGATGTCGTTCGGAAGAATCGCGATACGACCGCCGACTCCACGGCGTATTACTGGTCGCCCAAGGCATAAGTTGTCCCGAGGTTAGTCGTCTCTTGGGGGACTCGCCACGAACTGTGGAATATTGGGTTCGACGCTTCAAAGACAGCGGGCGGGCTTGGTAGAGGGAGAGCGTTCTGGCCTCCCTCGGCGTTTGAATGACAAGCAGTTGGAGGAAATCAATTCGGTACTGCGGCAACCGCCAGAGTCTGCGGGAATTCCCAGGGGTCTCTGGGATGGCAAAGGGCTGGCCGCCTTCATTAAGAAGCGATATACAATAACAATAGGGGTTCGCCAGTGCCAATACATGTTTAAGTCCTTTGGCTTTCGTCGGCGCAAGTCGCGCCCTCTGATCGCTCGAGCCGATCCTGAACTTCAGGACGCATATAAAAAAACTACGAAGGCTCGTAGCAAATCGTAAAATCAATCTATGGTCGACTGATGAAGTCCGTTTTCAGCAATATGGGTCACGCTGTTTGATGTGGGTGCCTCCCGGGCAGAAGGACCCTGCATTGTTGCACCATCCCACTCGCAAGAGCGTGGGCTATTTTGGAGCTATCCGTCTGCGTGACGGAAAACCGGATTTTCAGAGAGAGGAGGAAAAGTTCAACGCCGTGACGTTCCATACGTTTCTCAAACATCTTCGGCTAATAAGTTCTCGAAGAGGTCGTCGCGTCGTTGTCATTACAGACAATGCCAAATACCATCATGCCAAGCTCCATTCAGAGTGGCGAAGTCAACAAAAGCCGCAATTCATGTTATATTTTTGCCTCCGTACAGCCCTGATCTAAACCCCATTGAGCGGCTATGGAAATTAACTCGCAGACTCTGCTTACATAACCAATACTTCCCGACGCTTGAGGATGTTGTACAGACGGTGGAATCAAGATTCAATCAATGGGCATCAGGTAACGAAGTTGTTCGTAAATTATGCGCAGTTAATTAATGCGCTATGTATAGAAGGAGAAGACGAGGCATGAATGGCACCACAGAGAAAAAAAGGAGAGGTTTCTTGTGGTATGTCGGCCGGATTGTTGTTGCGGCGGTGGTGGTCTATCTACTGTTGCTCATGCCTGAATCCGGTGGTCACCTTGAAGGGGTACAGGAGCTGCCTGCAAAGAAGCAACCCTTTGCGTGGAACCAAGATGCATACTGGAAAGCCCTTGAGGCAAAGTATCGGGAACTCCGTCAGAACGGGTGCGCCGGAGCAGAGGACAAAGTCCGTTCGGACCTGGAAGGCATGGGGGAAATCCTTCAACGCATCAACCTGCAGGATCTTGGCCCGGATGCGCCTGAATTTAGCGAACTGGAGATCCGGACATTCGGGATTGCGCCGCTCGTGAGCGCCTGTACCACTAACCTTGATAGATATATCAACTTCGTCTCAAGCATGCGGGCTGCGGTGAAACGGCAGTCTGAACACTGGGACATGAAGGATGATGCCTCGCGGACCACCCTTTACCGTCTGTTGTACGGTTCCCGCGGAGCGATCGAAGAGGTCATGGTACAGGCGCCGGCAGGATCATTTTCTAAGCTGGTTGGCGGCTCTGACGAGCCATCTGCAACACCTTCGACAATCGTGCGCACCGTTCATATCCACAGCGGAGACATCCTTGTCTCCCGAGGAGGCGCGCCGACATCTGCGCTGATCGCCCGAGGCAACGACTATCCCGGCAACTTCTCCCATATCGCGCTTGTCTATGTCGATCCTGCGACAAAGGAGGCAAAGGTTGTCGAGTCCCATATCGAAATCGGCGTTGTGGTTTCTACCGTGGAACAATACCTCGCCGACAAGAAGCTGCGGGTGATGTTACTGCGCCCACGGGTAGATCTCCCGCAGATCGTGAAAGACCCGATGCTTCCTCACAAGGCGGCTGAATATGCCTATAAAAGGGCGACCTCAGGTCATGTCCCGTACGACTTTGCGATGGATTATAAAGACCATTCCAAACTGTTCTGTTCAGAGGTGGCTTCAGAAGCCTATGAGCGCTTTGGTCTGAATCTCTGGACAGGTGTGTCTCATATTTCGTCGCCCGGCCTGCGGAGATGGCTGGCTGCCTTCGGAGTCAGGCATTTCGAGACGCAGGAACCATCGGACCTCGAGTACGACCCGCAGATGCGCGTGGTCGCGGAGTGGGTCGATCCCGAGACCTTGAAAAAAGACCGCCTCGACAACGCGGTAACTGACGTGATGCTTGAAGGTGCCGAAAGAGGTGATGAGATCATGTACAAACGATACCTCCTTCCACTTGCGCGCTTGCTGAAGGGTTACAGCTTGCTGCTGAACCGCTTCGGCAAGGCCGGACCTATCCCGGAGGGCATGTCAGCGCCCACCGCGCTCCGCACGCAGGACTATATGGATAAACACGAAGCGATCGGAAAACGCCTTGCAATAAAGGCAGCTCAATACAAGAAGGATCACGGCTATGAAGCCCCCTACTGGGTATTGGTGAGCCTCGCGCGTGAGGCGGAGAAGGAAATAAAAATAGCGTATTTCTCAGACCCAGGAGGAAAAAGCCTGTAAATAATCGAACTGAGAATTCCGGGGAATGAGGCGTTCAGAAGGAGGGGTCATTCCTTACAGTATAAATGTAGCTCTTTTCAGCTGACGAAGGGGCCGATGTGGGTGAGGACGGGGAGACATACACGAAAGACCTTCAGCACGGAACGCATGCGCCGGTGTACCACAAGCTCCGCAGCGATCGACAGGGGCGTCGCCACTAGGAAGCGCACGTGAACATCCACGTCCAGCAGGACAGGTACTGCCGCACTCTTTGCCCAGTACTTGTCCTTCCAGAGCCGAGAGCGCCAAGAGAGGCAGCCATAGTCGATTTTGAGGATTAGAAGAGGACGGAATCGTCAATCTGGAAATCTCAAGCACACACAGTGATGCCATGGGCATTACGGTGACTCATTTGACTCTGTAAGTAACCCTGCTATGATTAAAATAAGAAAACCTCATGGGACGCGGAAAATGAAAAAGCTCATTTGTTTGTCTATGGTGCTCATTATTCTATTGTTCTCTCGCTTATGCAGACGATATCGACGGCATATAGTGGAGTCCTGCCATGGGTCCCGTTGGGGCTATCATGGTACGCGAAAACAACGGTACGGTTATTGCCGTATCATTGAATCTTGCGCAGTATGGAACCGCTTACGATTATTGCGTGCTTTCAGGGACACAAGAAGGCAACCATATCATTTCAGGCTAATGCAGAGTTTTGCGGCGTCTCTATGAGTGGTGCGATCACACTGACCTCACCAACCACAGCAACGGTGTATATTAGTCACTGCGTGCCTATATTTGCATGCTCATGTCTTTCTTCGTTGGGAGTCAGTTTCAATATTCAAAAAGCATTCTGATAATTGACACATAGGGAGAGACCCTTAATGTGGAGGCAGGAAAAATGAAAAACCCAGCAGTTTTCCTATTTACTATTCTCATTGTGATGTGCACAGGCAATGCGCACTCTGAGCAGATAAACATCGATCTTTCATCATCGACCTTTGAAATTACAGGCCCAGTTACCTTTATAGTTCATAATGTCAATGTTTCGGTGCCTGGTCTTAATGGTAACTACTGGGCCGAATTTCACTGGGACCCATTTAACTACGTATTTGTGCCCACCACTGTTGGCCTGGAGTGCGTGCCACCTGCTACAGCAGTCGATGTGACAGGAAATTATAGTGGAATATATACAATACAATTTCCGGAATACGATCCGCGGCAGTACACTGTCCAGGTAAGTCTTTCCCAGACTAATTCAAACATCAGCGGAGCATGGAGTTCTTCCAGCGGAGATTCCGGAAACATAACGGGTGCTGTAACGGGAAACAATATCACGTTAACATTCACGTCTTTACTCTGCACGAATAGTGCCACCGCTCAGGGCGGCTATAATAATGGTGTGCTGAATTTCTCCGGAAACGGTAATTTGGGCGCGAATTGCGGAAGTAGTTATTACGGAGCTTATACTTTTTATGGGATGCTAAACAAACAGTGATTGGAAAGAGGATAAATAGCTTAAATATGCCATCCAATGGCGGAGGACTGTGCGAAGGGAACCCACCCTGCCAGTTTGTGGCCGGCAACACTGTATTTGAAGAACCAAAAATCGTTTCCTGCCGCCCTAGCTATTAAGGCGGACTGCAAGAAAGAGGGTAGCCTCATGGGCTAACTATCTGTCCATAAATCACCCGGTGACGTTTGCAGCCACAAATAAACGTTTCAGCGATGTTAACTCGGACGTTGCTTCCTCACAGATCTAAACACTACTTTGGGCACCATTTTGGATCGATGAATTCCCGAGATTTCACAATTGGGGCTTGCTGGTAGGCGTGTTGAGCCTGTTCAAGGAGGTGGACGACGGAAGATCCCACGAAACGGAATATGGAAAATGCTGGAGCAAGCGATACTGCCGAAGAAAGGCAGGCTGACGCTCAAGGAAAAGGAGGTAGAGGGTTCGGAAGAGTTTATCAGCATGAAAAGGCGGCATTCGGCGGTGGAGGCGGCTATCAACGCATTGGAGAATCACGGGCTGAATATGTGTCCCGATCATGGTATCTTTGGGGTTCAAGCGCTATGTTGCGCTGGCGGTGCTGGCAAGGAATATCCAGAACCTGGGTAATATTATTCAGCAAAAAGAACTGAAGGGGCGGGCACGGAAAGAGAAAGCAAAGCTCTGCCGGGAAGGCACCTATCATAAAGCAGCGTAGCAAAAAACTTTTCCAAATAGAAATGATCGCGCTTCAGGTGGATGCTCGTGAAATTCGGGAACAATTGGCCAGGGATATGTGACAATCATAAAACATAGCGGTTTATTGCCGATTTGACGTTTTTGAAGTGAGAATTATTCGAATAGATATTACGCAATATTGAGCATAAAATAGGGTTTTCGTTCAGGCACTAAACCGCTGATTACAAGGAAGTGCACCTTCCTTTCAGAGGACTCTCGAATATCGTGCAGGTTTCGCCTTGTACCAGGTCAGGAGAAGCAGCGTTTACCTCTCGTGGTTAACCAGTGACGATTCTTTCAAGTACTTCCTCCTACCATGCACCCCTCAGCCGTGATATAATCATGCTGAGTACAAGTTGAAATAACGAGCAAAAATGTTACCCGTAGATGCGAGAAAATGACGATACTTAAAACATCTGTCCTGCTGATAATGCCGTGCTGCATTGGAGCTTTCTGTCTAATTGGCATCCCTCAACTAGAGCATATTAAACCTAGATTCCGCTCTTTCGAGCCAGTTAATTTTGAATTAATATTCATTGCATATCAATAAGTTATCTATGTTGTTGATAACTTCTCAATAAAATCCGGCAGA
>Ga0187880_1004327_pt1 | contig 10503 bp, 5 predicted proteins | sample June2016WEW_19_4_FD_132998 | JGI IMG/M metagenome (GOLD analysis project Ga0187880, IMG submission 132998) | Peatland microbial communities from SPRUCE experiment site at the Marcell Experimental Forest, Minnesota, USA - June2016WEW_19_40 | ecosystem: Environmental > Terrestrial > Soil > Wetlands...
AAAGCGATAAATCCAAAGCCTCCCAACACCGACCCTTCATCCCTGCTACTCCTCCCCCAAAGTCCTTCCGCCTCTGGCACGCTTATTTCTCATGGCTCTTTCATAAAACTTTTGACAGAACCTCACCGGTGACAACTGCGCGGCAAGTCTCGCGGCGCGGAGAGCCACCCTCTGATGGCTTCTCCTTAAGAAATGGCGTCGTCGCCAAACCTAGACTCTCCGCCATGTTTTTCTTCCCACGCTCAACTCTTTGACCAAAATTGAAATTCAGTATTGCAGATGAACAACCAGAGTATTCTGCTGCTCGCCACGCGCTCCACTGCCGAGCAGGTCGGCATAGTGGCACGCCAGATCGCGGTTGCGAGGATAAGCATAACGCTCCACCGGCAATGCTATGCCGTTGATCCAAGCTTTGATCTCCTTGACCTGCTTGTGTCGGACCAATGGGAGCACCAGCCACGGATGCTCATCAAACGCGGGCTCGGCCCCCCCGTCGCTGTTTATGAACGGAAGATAGAAACTGGTTTGTAGCCACCAGCCTTTACTCGAATCTTTAGCCAAGGGATTCAGAGGAAGCCGTGCGGGCAGCGCCTCCACAGTTACCAATGCCCCTGGGGGCAGATTCTCTCGCCCGGTCTTTAGATCAATCCACGTTTCCTGGGTCTCCCCGAAGGCATTGTCGATGTAGGCTCCGCAAAAATTGGCCAGAGGGCCCAGACCAAGCCGCTCGGCAAGCTCATCAGATATCGGGAGCTCCAGATCATTGTCTTGCGCATCAACAAAGAGAGGGAACTTTAGCTTCTTGACGCCCCGGAAACCAGCGTTCCGCTTCGCGGCGATGCCCTCGGTGAGGCCACCCGGCTGGACCTGCCATTCCCGCAATTCGGTGGGCGCGGGATTCCTGCGAAAGGTTACTTCCAGCAGGGTTCCCTGTTCATTGGCTGCCAGGAGTTTCAGCGGTGTGGGTGCCCACAGGCGCTTAGGTTGCTTAGGGACATCGGGCCGTGCTTCGGCGGCCACAATCCCAGGGCGGCCAGGAGGGAGCAGGACCGCGAAGCGCTCCGTATGTCCCTGGGGTCCCTGCGTCTTAATCAAGTAGCCGTCGGTGGTCGCTTCCAGGCTGCCCGGCAGACCGTAGACGCGAGGGCTTTCGATCTTTTCCGGGGCGGGCCTCACCTCCAAGACGAGCACCTGTTGAGCTGGCACGTGAACCGGAAGCTTCCTGCCGAGCGACACCGTCGGCCCTTGCGCAGTGAGACGAAGCCGTTCGACGGGATACAACTCACGAACCTCACATTGGCCCGTCACGGCAAACCCCATTGTGGAATCGAGCGGCACTTCGACTGTGCGATCCCAATAGTGCGGGTTGACGACGAAAATGAAGCCCCGATTACCCGCCGCGTGGCTATAGATCTCGACGGCGCCAAGCCCCGGGTTTTCACCCGCGTGATATGTCTGCTTCCATAATCCGAAGTTCTCTTTCAGGAAATCCGTCCAACGTTTGTAGAACCCAATGACGCGTTCCTGGTCGGCCGCCGAAAGCCGGTCCAGCCACGGGCGGATCTCACCCAAACAAAGGTTGGGAGTGACGGCGATCGTTGAGAGCGCGCCGTATTCAAAGTTCCGAATGTCGGGAACGATTGAATTCTGGCTGAAGAAATACTGGCAGTTTGTGTAGAAACGATAGGGCAGAAAGTGGCTGTAATGCAGCGAGACCATCTGCTCGCGGCGGACGTCATCCAACAGGCGGGTCATGTTGAGTCCCTGCCACGGCGTGACAATGTAGGGATCGGTCAGATACAGGTTGGGGTTGCTCCAGGCAAGCTTGGGTAGCAGTTCCTCCCAGTTTCCGGAATTGGACCACGTCATCATCTGCGGTGACACACTGTTGATGGCCTCTAAGAGCCGTACCAAGCCGCGCACCTGATGATAGAGACCATCCGGTCCCGCCGGGTGCCCGTGGTTGGTCGCGTAGCAAGGAGAAAGACTCAGGAAGTCCAGGACATGGACCTCGAACCCATACTCTTTGCAGTTCGGAACTACCGTGTCAATGTAGTACTGAACGAATTCGCGTGCCCCGAAACAGAAGGCGCCATCTGAACCCTTGCCATCCTTGGCCGTCATCAGCCAATCCGGGCGGTCCAGATGATTCCGATATTCGTTGTAGTGGGGACAAAACAGATAGTTGGCGCCGGAGTAATCTCCCACCCGCACGCCTAGGTTACGAGCGTAAGCCATCATCTCTTTCACGATTTCTCGCTGGGGATCATCCTTGACCCAGTCGAATACTCCCGGATAAACCTGGTAATACTCGATTCCCAACTTCGGCATAAGCGCCAGCTCGCGCTTGAGGAGATCAAGGTTAAAGTTCAGTGTCGGATGGTCTTTCAAGGTGTACCAGACCACATCTCCTCGAAGCTGAGAATAGCGATTGTTGATGCCGGTTGAAACAAACATCGGGCGCTCGAAACGAGGCTGGTACCGTTCCTGAATGTAAGCATCCATGGCAGCCACTTCACCCAAGTCGAACCCATAGCGCTCCGCGCCGACCAGTTGGACCGCGCCCATCGTCAACGAATGGCAAGTATAAGTTCGCCCTGACTTCACCACGTCGAAAGGTGGGTAGGAGACCTTCGTCAGTCCTTTTTCAGAACCAATTCTTGAGTAGGGGAAATCGAGCGATACGAAAAGCCCACGGCCATTGTGCCGGTAGAAAGCCGCTATGTCCTGGATCTTGGTGCGGGAAACCAGCGGTTCTTTGTCCGAGCGGCCGTTCCAGAGCGATACCCGCCGCAAAACACCGTCCCGCTGGGGCTTCAGAGTCAGCGTCTTGGTGATGCGGCCCTGGCCTGTCACTTCATACTGGACCACCCAACTAAGGCTGGCTGCATTGCCTGCGAAAACCGCGCGGCGGGCAGGAGCAGATCCGTCTGACATGATTAACGTGGCACGGCGGCCCTGCGGCGTGAATTCATCCCCGTTCAGGTCCGCGACCCAGGGGACACCCGCCAGGCCGGGCAATTCCTCGCGGTCCACCTGGAACCGTCTCTCTTCAAGACCTTCGGGGCCGTAGCTGAGCTCGAGTTGCAGGCGCGCATCACCGACGGTAATCTTCCCCGACCGGCCGCTGGAACCCTTCGCCCAACTCTCCGAGTTGGCAAGCAGAACTGCCCCTGCCGAACTAACAAGAAAGTCGCGTCTTCTCATTTCGTTGCGCCTCAACGATCTTGCTGGAGAGAGGGCGGCCAGGGAGAACCCCCCCGCCTTCTAAAGCGCCCTCGCTGCCAGTAGAACTTCAAAGCGAATTCCATCGCTCGCGGGGAACCGTCGGACCCCCAAACTCGAACGCGGCGTCGAGCATTGCGATCACGTTCTCTGCCGGCACATTGGGCTGGATGTTGTGCACCTGGTTAAATACATAGCCGCCGCCGGGAGCAAACACCGCCAGCCGCTCCTTGACGTGCTGGCGAATCTGCTCCGGGGTCGCCCGGTCAAGCATGCTCTGCGTGTCGCAGCCGCCGCCCCAGAAAACGATCTTGCCGCCGAACTCCTTCTTCAGGCGGGCCGGTTCCATGTTTGCCGCCGATGTCTGGACAGGGTTTAGGATATCCACGCCGGCTTCGATAAAATGCGGGATGAGGTGGTAAATTGAACCGCAACAGTGCAAGAACGTTTTCCAGCGCGTGTTGCCGTGAATCCAGTCGCACAACTTCTTGTAGTGCGGCTTGATCATTTCGGCCCAGAGCCGGGGGTTGATAAACTCACCCCGCTGCATACCGCTGTCGTCAGCGGCGATACCCCAGGCAAAGCAGCGCTCGCCCACGGCCTGGTGCAGGAGGGTCAAGCACTTGATGCTAGCTTCTACCGACCGGTTCATCATTTCATGACAAGTCTCCTTCTCGGTCATGAGCATGACCATCCACTCGTCCGGCATGCCCATGGTAACGTTGGAGCGTCGGTCCGTGATCAGGCTGAGCCCCAGGAAGCACACGCCTCCCCCCCACCCGAGTAGCGCGTAATCCGTGCCGCTGTACAGCCGGGCGGAGTACGCGTCGATCTGCTTCAGCGCATCGTCAGGGATGTCGTCAACGGGTTTGAACTTCGCCGGGTCAATCCCCTCCCCACGGTTGAAAGAGGTATCGTCGAAGTAGAAGCCGTCCTTGGGCATGCGATACGAGCTGGAGGTGCCGTCTTCATTGAGCAGCATCCAACTCCCGTCGGCGTCTTCTTGGATGCGTGTGCCGGGCGGAAACCGGACTTCAGTGCCGGAGAAAAGTCGGCGCGGCACCCACTGGCTTTCGGGAGTCATCAGTGCAGGTATCGCCGATATGTCCATCGGCACGACGTCAATGCTGAAGCGCTTCAGCACCGGCTCTTCCACCACCGCGATCATGAAGCGCGAGTCGAGCAGGCGCGGCGTCCCCGTGAGCCCGAGCTTGCGCGCGACGCGATGGTAGGCTTCGACGGCGATACCTGACGCCTTGAGCCCTCCCAAGTCTATCGGCACCCGGTCGGCTTCCTGGAAATTCACAGCCATTTGAACACGCTCGCGTGATCGCATGGGTCCTGACCTCCACGTCTCCTGATTTGTCGCTGAAACTATCACAAAGAGCTCGAATGGGGGTCGCGTCTAGCCGCAGTGCATCGCGCAGAGTGTGCACCGTTCACACTCTGCGCCGACCAGTTGGACCGCCCCCATCGTCAACGAATGGCAAGTATAGGTCTGCCCTGATTTCACCTCCTCCCTAACGTGGCACGGCGGCCCTGCGGCGTGAATTCATCCCCGTTCAGGTCCGCGACCCAGGGGACACCCGCCAAGCCGGGCAGTTCCCCGCGGTCCCCCTGGAACAGCCTCTCTTCGAGACCTTCGGGGCCGTAGCTGAGCTCGAGTTGCAGGCGCGTATCACCGACGGTAAATTTCCCCGCCCGGCCGCTGGAACCCTTCGCCCAACTTTCGAAATTGGCCATTAGAGCTGTGCCTACCGAACTCAATAAAAATTGCCGTCTCTGCATCGATGCCACCAATTGGATTCTGCCTGGGTCTCCTGCGATCAAGTTGTATCAAAGCCAGCATGCTAGCGCTAGCGCAGAAATGGCCCTCTTCAGCCTGCGCTCGAAACAACGGGCGAGACTACCTGAAGGACACATTCTCTGCGCGGCGAAAAAGCGGGGCGGCCACGGGACCGCCCCAGCGGGAATCAACCATCTTCTCCGGCGATCAGAAGTTGTACTTCAAGGCCAACTGAATGATGCGCCCGGGGTTGGCTGAGGTAATAACGCCAAAGCTGGGAACCCCCAGGGTTGCTCCCGGGTTGTTGAAACTTGGGTGATTGAAGGCGTTAAAGAATTCGGCGCGGAACTGAATTCGATGCCGCTCCCGGATATGGAACCACTTACTGAGGATGATGTCCCAATCGTTGATACCGGGCCCGATGAGGATGTTGCGTCCCGCGTTCCCGATCGTGTACTGCGCAGGATTGGCAAACGCACTGGTATTGAACCAATCGTTGAGGGTTGGGTTGGAAATCTTCGCCACCCCCACCACATCCGGCCGCGTACCGAGACCCCAATTGGCTGGATCCCCCAGGGCGCTGGGGGTGAAAGGCGAGCCACTCTCAAAAAGGGTAATTCCCCCGAGTGACCACCCTCCCAGGAATGCATCCGCCGCGGCAGGGGCCGAGGACATGAAGCGCTTGCCCTTACCGACGGGGAGATCGTAGAGCCAGCCCGCGGTCATGCGGTGGCGCATATCATGATCGGCCAAGCCCCGGTCTTGGCGATTGTTAAACGGGTTGAAACTCCTGAAGCCCAAGAACGAAACAGAATCCTCCGCCTTGCTCCAGGTGTAGGAGCTCAACAGCGACAAGCCACCTTTGTACCGCTTCTCGACTTTCAACTGCAACCCGTGATAGGCGGATGTGCCCGTGTTCTCGTTCTCTTCCATATACCCGAAGTTGGGATACGGCCGACGCGGTTGAAGGGGGCCTGGCCCCGGCGTGGGAATGTTGATCGGATAAATGTTCCCCAGTTTGGTCCCCATATTTCCTACATAACCCAACTGAACCAGAACGTTCCCCTTCAACTCATGTTGAATGGTGAGGTTCCATTGTTGTACATAGGGTGCTCGCATGTGCCAGTCCGCAGCGGAACCGCCGGGCACGCCGGCGTTGTAGTTGCTGATGGGACGTTCGTTGTAAAAGCCCAGCCCCGTTGGATCGGAAACATCTCCAGCGAAGTAATACAGGGGAGAATCCTTTGGACCGAGAATGAGATCGTACTGGCCTTCGGGCGGCACGTAATAGACCCCGTACCCGGCGCGAATGACCGTCCGCGGCAAGCGACTCGGACTCCAAGCCAAGCCCAGACGGGGGGCCCAGTTGTTCCGATCGGGAAATGTGCGGTATTTGCTTCCCGTCAGATAGCCTGGAGTACCGACGTCCACCTGCGTCGCGGTCGTGGGGGTGAAGATGAAGTTGTCCGTGTTGTTGGTCCCGTCATAAATCGGACTCATGTAGTCATACCGCACGCCGTAGTTGATAGTGAGCGTCCGTGTGATGCGGAAATCATCCTGGAAGAAATAGCTCTGGTCCCGCCGCCGGCCACGGGACTGGAGATTGCCGTCAAAGGAAAATCCCGAAGCCGCATAGCCATAAAGCATGTCGGCAACCGGGTTCCCCGTGAACCGGCCGTCGAAGCCCAGGCTGTATCCAAAACCCTCTGTTAGATTATCCTGCCACTGGTGGTATTCAAACCCGATCTTCATCGTGTGCTTGCCGGCGATCCAGGTGAAGGTGTCATTTGGGTTGTAGTCCTGATCCGGGAAACGGACCCAGCGGTCGCCAAAGCCAATGCCGTTGTAGCCTGAGAGACTGAACGTAATGAATGGCAAGCGGTTCTCATCCGCCCCCACGGGGGGTTTGACAGCCGCTCCAAAGTCATGCTGATAACCTTCCGGCTGGCGCGGATTATTAGCATAGGCGTAACCAAGAACCAGCGCGTTGGTCTTGGTAGGCGAGAAGAGGTGCGTGTAGCTGATCGCGACATTTACTGACTTGAACCAGTAGTTGTCGCCTCCAATGCCGATGGGAAAGAGGCCTGTCGTTGTGCTGGTTCCCACATTCCGCGAAATGCGGCCGAAGATCTGGTTACTATCATTGAATCGATGATCATATCGAACGGTGTACTGGTAGTTATCGTTCGTACCATTGGTGACGCGGACATAGTTGTTGCCGCCCGGGCATTCCACACAATTCGGCTGCGGATAGAAGGCCAATAGGGCCGCAGCTGTCGGGTTGATGTACCCTGGGGTGGGGGAGGCACCTGAGGGGAGGGGGGGGATGATGTTCCCCGGAATCGCATTGCCGTTGCCATCGGTTAGTTGCGTTCCTGGCAGCAGGCTGGAGAAATCGCCTGTCATCCATGCCGCCGGCGGAATTAAGCCATAAGCGGTGCCGGCGTTCCGGGTCTTGAGACCGTCATAGGAGAAGAAGAAAAAGCTCTTGTCTTTACGGACCGGCCCCCCGATTGTGCCGCCATAGGTGTTCTGCCGCAAGGGAGGAATGTTCGTCGTATCGAAGAAGCTCCGCGAATCCAATACATCGTTCCGCAGGAATTCGTAAGCGCTCCCGTGGAAAGCGTTCGTGCCCGACTTGGTGGCCACAATGACTTGCGCTGCTGCCCGCCCGTACTCGGCGGAAGTGCTGTTGGACAGAATCTTGAACTCCTGAATGGCGTCAATGGTGGGATTAAATGATTGGGAGTTTGCAATGGGTGAGTTGTTAGAGACGCCGTCCAGAGTGAAGTTGTTGAAATCGGCGCCATTTCCATTCACCGCAATCGCGCTCCCCGTGTAAGCCCCGGGCCCCGTGGTCGAACGGGGCGAGACTGCCCCAGTGCCCAGTGTGGCCAACTGCAACCAACCTCGGCCGTTCAGAGGCAGATCCAATACTTGCTTGGAAGAAACCAGATCCGCCACCGTGGCACTTTGTGTGGAAAGCAAGGCCGGAGTGCCGGTCACCTCGACGGTTTCCTTGACGGTCCCGGGCGCCAGCACGAGGTCGACCTTTAATCGCTGCCCGATTTCCAGGGTAAGGCCAGCCTGCTCGGCGGCTTTGAACCCTTGCATCTCTGCTTTCACTGTGTAACTGCCGTAGAGCAGATTGACCACGGTATATTCGCCAGCCGCACCGGTGGCGGCGGTTGATGCTTCACCTGTATTGACATTGGTTACCGTAACATTGACACCCGGGACCACTGCACCCGACGTGTCGGTTACAGTCCCAACGACAGAAGCGTTTCGAGATTGCGCCATAGCCACAACTGCGGTGGCTAGCGCAAGGAGGAGCGTCGTGCTCACCCCTACGATGATGCTTTTCCTGCTCATAGTGACTCTCTCCTTTTGTGGATTACGACCCGTTGGAGGCTCGCCGCAAATGACAAGTATTCAGTTTTCAGAAAGTTCTTTGTACTGCTGCCGAGTCAGCTTTCGATCGGCCGTAGCTCTTGGACTACTCCGGTGAGCGTCCTCGAAAACCGATCTCGACAATATTCAACATTCAACTCTGAGAGCTTCCTCTTCTCGACCCAGACCCGACACAGGATGGAGAACCCTCCCGCGAAACCCTATTCTTGGCGCAGAGCGCGCAAAGACAAAGAACGACGCATAAGGTACAAATAAAGGAAAGCCTTGTCAAGAACTTTTGTTTGATACGTAACAAAGCCAAAGAATCGACGACAATATACTCTTGACTATATTACCGCAGGTAATTTATATTGGATCGCAGGAAAAGTGGAGAGCAGGTTCAGTAGGCTGTGGACTTCTCCTGAACAGGCTCGTAGTGGCGCCTCGTATGTCGCAGGAACTGATGCCTTCTGAGACGCCTTGCAGCGTTGGCGATCTCGGCGAAACCGGCGCGGAAATTCTCTTGGTCCGCCGAGGGCCTTGATTTTTCTCTGCCTTTGGTTCATATTCGTGAGCCAAGCGGACTAGGGTTACTATGCGGAAAGCGCATCTCTTCAATCTGTTGCGACCCGTGTACAGAATGGGTCCACTTTCGCGCGCGGACTTGGCTGCGATGACGAAGGTCGCGCCCAGTCACGTCAGCGTCTCGATACGAGGAGCATTGGAGAGAGGTTTTCTCGTAGAGCGGGGATTTGTGCCTTCGAACGGCGGCCGGCCCCGGGTATTGCTGGAAGCTAATCCAGGCTTTGCCAAGCTGGTCGGGATCGACATCGGCCGGTTCCACACGCGTATCGTGGCCACGGACTTCGTGGGCAATGTCTTGGATTACAAGTGGTTTCCGACCGAGCCCCTCAAGGGCAAGGACCACCTGCTCCAGGCCGTTCACGATGAAGTGAAGTCGTCCATGACTCGATTCCCCGGAATCGCGGCGATTGGCATCTCCCACTCAGGCGTCGTCGACCCGCGGGCCGGCAAGGTGCTTTTCTGGCCCATGGTCAAGGGTTGGCAAGACACGCCTATCCGGCAAATCTTCCAAGATGTGCATGGCCTGCCCGTGTTCATCGCGGGGGATGGTGTCCGCGCCATGGCCATCACGGAACAGCGCTTTGGGCACGGCAGGGGGTTGCGAAACTTTGTGCTAGTTAGTGTGGGAATGGGCATCGGCTCCGCCATATTCGTCGATGGTCATCTTTATGTCGGTCGAGACGGGCTGGCGGGTGAGCTTGGACACACGACCGTCGACGAGAACGGTGAAATCTGTAGTTGCGGCAACCAGGGTTGTCTGGAACTTTACAGTTCGGGACCGGCGATTGTGGGCAGAGTCCGTTATGAACTCGAGCGGGGAGTCACTTCCAGCTTGAGCGATGAAGCGGGTGAGAATCCGCCGCCTCTCTCCTTGGAGGCCATCGTCGCCGCGGCGAGAAGCCGTGACCGGCTATCGGAAAGGGTCCTTTCCGAGGCGGGCACGCACTTGGGGACGGCGCTGGCCAGCATGGTCAATTTGCTGAACCCTGAAAAGGTTATCCTGGCCGGGATGGTGCCCCAGGTGGCGGGCGAGATTCTCCTCGGTCCGCTCCTGTACAACCTGCGCCAGCGCGCCCTGCCGCAGGTTGTGAAAGGTCTGGATGTAGTTGTCTCCCAGTTTGGCGAGGAAGCCGCGGCCGTGGGAACAACTCTCGTCGCAGGCGAAGGGATACTCAAAGCTCGCTGCCGGGAACTGGAAGCGGCATGATTGGGAAGCAGGCGCTCCAATCGCTGACTATCGAGTCGCAGGCATCAGTCCGTTGATGCCCGCCGACATCGAGATGTGCCGTATCCGTCGAGTCGGTTAAAATCGGCGATCTGAAGCGCGAGCACTTCTTTGACTGGTTTTCCTTCAAGAGGTTAGCCTCATGACTAGATGCTTGCCATCCATCGGGTTTGCGGCGCTGGCGCACCCCCCGCGATGCGGTGCGCGCCGAGACCTCGATATCAAGACTCAGCAATTCTCCACGAACGCTCGGCGCTTCCCACCAAGGGAAGCCTGCAACTACCCAGCGATT
>Ga0187880_1004335_pt1 | contig 10493 bp, 10 predicted proteins | sample June2016WEW_19_4_FD_132998 | JGI IMG/M metagenome (GOLD analysis project Ga0187880, IMG submission 132998) | Peatland microbial communities from SPRUCE experiment site at the Marcell Experimental Forest, Minnesota, USA - June2016WEW_19_40 | ecosystem: Environmental > Terrestrial > Soil >...
AATATCCATAGGGGTTTGAACGTGACGTGGACGCTCAGGAGGTCAACACCCAATGGGTGAGAAACAAAATGGGCCGTTTCAGCTTTCTTTCAACGCCTCCTTGAAGATCAGTTTCCAGGGATCGCGCGTCACCTCCGACGGTGGCCTCATCCTTGTTCGTGAGCTGGATGAACAGCTGGGCTTCGGCGAACTAATCACCCAGCACCTGACCGACTCACGGCGCGGGAAGAATACCCAACTTCCGCTCGCCGATCTGTTCCGCCAGTCCGTAGTTTGGTCCGCATCAACCGCGAGCTCATCGGCAAGGTAGAGGCCATCGATGCGCAACAGCGGATAGTGCTGGATATGGACTCGACCGAGATCCCGGTGTACGGTCAGCAGGAGCATAGCGCGTACAACGGTCACTTCGAGTCCACCTGCTATCACCCGCTATTGTTGTTCAAGCGGGAAGGCGACTGTCTGGCGGCAAAGCTGCGCCCCGGCAACGTACATAGTGCCGACGACTGGGAAGAACTGTTGCTTCCCGAGATTGAACGGCAGTAGAAGCTGGGCAAGGAAGTTGTGTTTCGCGCCGACGCCGCCTTCGCCAAGCCGGAGATTTACGAAGTGCTGGAAAGCCGGGGCGTAAAGTATGCCATCCGCATCCCGGCCAATGAGAACCTGGAACGGGATGTGGCGGAACTGCTGCGGCGTCCGGCTGGGCGTCCCAGCCACAAACCGATCGTGTGGTACAAGAGCTTTCTCTACAGGGCCGCCAGTTGGAGGACGGCACGGCGAGTAGTGGCGAAGGTTGAGCAACATGCCGGGGAGTTGTTCCCGCGCATCGGGTTCATCGTGACCAATCTGGGGACGCAGAGCCGGGCGGTGGTGCGGTTCTACAACAAGCAGGGGACGGCGGAGCAATGTATCAAGGAAGGCAAGCAAGCGGTGAAGATGACGCGGCTGAGCTGTCATCGATTCCGGTCCAACGAAGTTCGGCTGTGGCTCAGCCTGTCGCCTACAACTTGGGAAACCTGTGGCGGAGGTTGGCGTTGCCGGAGAAGATCGGAACGTGGTCATTAACCAGCCTGCAGCAACGGCTGGTGAAGACGGGTGGACGGCTGATCAAGCATTGCCCGCCACTACTGGCTGCTGCTGGCGGAGAGCCATCTGACGTGGCGCCTGTTTGGAAGCATGCTGCGGCGGATGGAGGCATTGCCGCTACCAGCCGGGTAGGCGCGGCGGGAAAGCGAAACCAGTCTGGACGGCAGAGGGAGTTGACGGGAGAGGTGTTCGAGCAAGTCCTTCGAAATGGGGGAAATCTCGGTTTTTTTGTCCCGGAAGCGGCCCAGCCGGGCACGCCCGGGGCTTTGGGAAGGAAACGGATGCAAAAGATCGCGAGCGGAGGCAAATGGAGGTATATTGGTTCGCAGCCGAAGGCAAAACGGAAATTCCGGCTCAAATCGAATCCTTCGAGATTCGCTGGAAATCGCCCATATCCGCCTCGCTAAACGCGGCCGCTGTCCTTATACTCTCGCATCTTCCGCGACAAGGCATTCGACAACGCGTCCCACTTTTCCACTCCCCCGACTGCGGCTATCACACTCACCCGATAACTGCGCTACACTAACTCTCGCGCTGATGCAAACGATCAGGCAGGCCAGTTTTGAGGAGGTTTGGATGTCAAACAAAGAACAGTACGCACAGAGGCGCATGTCTGCTTTCGATGCGGTCCACAACGTAAAAACCGGGGAGACGATCGTGGTTCCAGCCGGAGTTGGTGAGCCTCCGACGCTCCTAACTGCACTCTCGGAACAGCGCCGGGACTTCCACGACGTCAGGGTTTCCCAGGTTCTGCCTATTCGAGAGTATGGGTATTTTGATCCGGAAACAGTTGAGAACGTCCGGCATGTGGCCTATTTTTTCAGCGGTCCTTCGCGGGCAGGCGGTCAAGAGGGCTGGATCGACTTCATCCCTGCATATTTTTGGGAACTGCCCACACTCATCAATCGCAATCTGATCCCGGCCGACGTCGTCTTCAGCATGGCCTCGCCTATGGGGGAACACGGCTATTTCTCTCTCGGTCTTGCTGCCGACTACACCATGGCGGCGATCCAAAAGGCGCGGGCCATCGTTTTGGAAGTTAATCCAAACGTCCCCTTCGCCTACGGCAACTGCCACGTGCGCATCTCTCAGGTTACCGCTCTCGTGGAAAGCGAAGAGCCCGTGATGGAAGTGGGATTGCCAAGAATCGGACCTGTGCAGGAAGCAATCGGCAAGTACGTGGCCGACATGATTCCCGACGGCGCGACCCTGCAGATTGGCTATGGAGGCATTCCGGACGCCGTGGTCATGCAACTCATCGACAAACATGACCTCGGCATTCACACCGAAATGGTCGGTGACGGCATCATGTGCCTGGTCGAGGCCGGCGTTGTCACTAACCGCAAGAAGAACTACAACTCTGACAAGATGGTGGCCACATTCGCTCTGGGTTCAAAAAAGCTATACGAATTCATGGACCGCAATCCAGCCCTGGAAATGCACCCGGTCGATTTCACCAATGACCCCGCCCTTGCGGGCAAGAATGACAACCTGATCGCCATCAACGGCACAATGCAGGTGGATCTCATCGGCCAGTGCGGATCCGAGAGCCTTGGCTGCGTACCTTACTCTGGCACTGGCGGTCAAGCCGACTTCGTTCACGCCGCAAACCGATCTAATGGCGGAAAGGCCATTATCGTCCTGCCATCAACGGCGAAGAACGACACCATTTCACGCATTGTTCCGACCCTTACCCAGGGCACACATGTGACGACTACCAAGAACGATGTCAATTATGTGGTCACCGAATTCGGACGTGCCCAATTGCGAGGCAAGACTGCAAAGCAAAGAGCGCTGGAACTAATCACCATCGCTCACCCGAACTTCCGCCAGGAACTGACCGAGCAGGCTAGGCGCATGAAGATCGCTTGAGACAAGGAGTCCGTTGTACAGCGAAGATTGGTCCGCCCGGCGAAATCTGTGCTAGAGCTAGTTGCATAAATGCCTCAACGTGATGAGGATGCAAGCAAAATGAAAGAGTCCTCGGAATACGGTGAGGATGCGGTCGTAGCGCACTTGGAGGCGGCGGAAATTCTGCATCCAGGCGTTGGTGCGCTCGATTTTCCAGCGCTTGCGGTGGCGTCGCAGCTTGCGTTTGTCCTCAAAGCGACGCTTGCGAACGTTCTTTCGGTAGGGAACGATCAACTCCGTACCCTGTCGTTTCAATCTCCCGCGCAGCGGATCGGAGTCATAGCCCCGGTCGGCAATGACGCGCCGCAGGTGGGAGCGTGGGCGTCCGCGTCCCGGCCGCGGCACTCTTACTTGCCTCAGCGTGCTCTCCGCGAGCCGGCATTCGGCAATCTGCGATAAAGGGAAGAATCCTGACTAACGGTAGCTTCAAGGAAGACACACAGATAACCGAACGAATTGGACATCTTCCCTAGGTCAACTCACAAGCGCTTGCGGAGTAAAGGTCCAACCCGCTCCGCCATCGCATTCGCGCCAAGCCCATCACAACCCACGCTCGCGCACCTATTGTTGCAAATGGACCGGTTCAAGGTTACAATCCAGCCGCATCTAAATTTGCCCCGTCTGGCATCCCCTGGTCCTCTGATGCGCACTGAAAGAACAACACACTCTCCAGATCCACCTTAAGAACCAAACCGACGTAATAGGTCTGTTCCGCAATCCCGGCCTCCTTGCAGGCCGCCGGGGAAGTCTTGCCGTTGGCCATCGCCACCTCAATTTGCCTCAGCACGTTCACGATCTGCTCCGGCGCATGCTTCCTGCCTCGTGCCATTTCAAGCTCCTTCCATACCAGTTTGTCTCACTACCGCTGGTACAGAATTTGCCGGGCACTCCACACCCAAACATGGTAGCTGGTTGAACCAGGCCGAAATCGAGATCAGCCTGTTCAGCCGTGAGTACCTGGGGCTCCGCAGGATTCCATCGCTCCGGGATCTGAGCCGCGAAGCGCAAGCATGGAACCGGAAAATGAATCGCGATCAAGTCGCCATCAACTGGAAGTTCACACGCAAAAAGGCACGCCAGAAGTTCGACTACAAAAGGAACAAATTCAGGTTGTCAGAGACCTAGAGAGTGATTAGCTAGTGGAGTTTGTGGCGATGATCCGGCGGAACGCCTTACTGGAGAAAACCCTTACAAGTGCGGGTAAATCTTGAGTTGCCGAGAGGAAAAACGGAAATTCCGGCTAAAGCCTTTCCGGTGACATGCATCACGGCAGACCATCCCATCCAACCGGATAATCAATGTGGCACTTGGAGGTTAGGGGTGAGGGAGCCCGCAGAGGCTTCATGTCCCGTCTCTTCAGGCCGCGGATAGAGGGGCTCCAAAATACCCTACCCTCAGAAAAACTGAGTGGAAGCGGAGGCGCGATGTACAGGATCGTGGAAGCCAGCACCGCCGGCCTCAACATCCGGCAGTTTACGATCAAGGCGCCGCGCATCGCGCGCAAGCAGCGGCCGGGGCAGTTCGTCATCCTGCGCCTCCACGATCAGGGCGAGCGCATTCCACTCACCATCAAGAGTGCCGATCCGGCGACCGGAACCATCACAATCGTCGTGCAGGCCGTGGGCAAGACCACTACGCTGCTCAATTGCCTTGAGGCGGGCGACTCGATTCTCGACGTGGTTGGCCCGCTTGGCCATCCCTCCGAGATAAAGGATTACGGTACGGTCGTGATCCTGGCCGGCAGCGTCGGTACGGCCATGGCGCTGCCCACGGCCAAAGCGCTTAAGAAAGCCGGCAATCACATCATCTTTGTTGAAGGCGCGCGCAGCAAGGAAATGGTGGTCTTTGAAGACGAGGTGCGCGCGGCGAGCCATGAGGCGTACATCCTGACCGATGACGGCAGCTACGGCGAACAGGGTCTGGTGACGAAAAGGCTCGAGGAGTTGCTCGCCGCCAGGCGCAAACTCGATTTTGTGCTCGCCGTGGGCCCGGTGCCCATGATGCGAGCCGTGGCGCGGATCACTGCGCCGCTCGGCATCAAGACCATGGTCAGCCTGAACTCCATCATGGTGGACGGAACGGGCATGTGTGGCGGCTGCCGCGTACTGCTCGGCAGTGAGAGCAAGTTCGCTTGCGTGGATGGGCCGGAGTTCGACGCCGCGCTGGTGAACTTTGAGGTGCTGATGCAGCGCAATGCGATGTATCGGAGTCAGGAGTGCCAATCGCTGAAAGCCTTTGAGCAGCACAGGCAGGAGGAGCTGGCGCGCGTACGCGCCGCGCTGGCCACAAAGGAAAAAGAAGCGGCACAGTTGCGCGCAAGGCTCGATGCGCAAGGGGAGAAGCACTATGCCTGACGCCAATCCGCTTCCACTCAAAGAGCGGATGAAGATTCCGCGCGTGGCCATGCCGGAACTTGAGCCAGAGGTGCGGGCGCACTGCTTCGCCGAGGTGAACCAGGGTCTCAGCGCGGAGAGCGCCGAGGAAGAATCCGCGCGCTGCCTCGCCTGCAACCGACCAGCCTGCGTCGGTCGCTGCCCCGTGGGCGTCCAGATAAGGGAAGTCGTGGCGCTGATTAACGCGGGCGATTTTCTGGCCGCGGCGGCGAAGATGCGCGAGGATAACGCACTGCCCGCCATTACCGGGCGCGTCTGCCCGCAGGAGAACCAGTGCGAAGGCGGCTGCGTGTTGGGCAAAAAGGGCCAACCGGTGGCCATCGGCAACCTGGAGCGGTTCATCGCCGACTACGAGCGCACCAGCGGCCAGCTTGGCCTGCCGGCGATCGCCCCGCCTACGGGCAAGAGCGTGGCCATTGTAGGCAGCGGCCCGGCAGGGCTCTCGGCTGCCGGCGACCTCATTCAAAAAGGCCACCGCGTGCGCGTCTTTGAGGCGCTGCACGAGCTGGGCGGCGTGCTGGTCTACGGCATTCCGGAGTTCCGGCTGCCCAAGTCGATCGTGAAGGAGGAAGTGGACAACCTGCGCCGCATGGGCGTGGAGTTCGAAACCAACGTAGTGGTAGGCAAGAGCGTCGCGCTCGACGAGCTGATGCGCGTGGAAGGATGCGACACGATCTTCATCGCCACCGGCGCGGGCCTGCCGGTGTTTCTCGGCGTGCCCGGCGAGCACTTGAACGGCGTCTACTCGGCCAACGAGTTCCTCACCCGCGTTAACCTGATGCGCGCCTGGCAGTTCCCGCAGTTCGACGAGCCGATCTACGACTGCCGCGACCGCGATGTGATTGTGGTAGGCGGGGGCAACACGGCCATGGACGCGGTGCGCACGGCGCGGCGCCTCGGCGCGCGCTCGGCAACGCTGGTCTACCGGCGGTCGGGGGCGGAGATGCCGGCGCGGGCCGAGGAAGTGAAGCACGCGCGCCAGGAGGGCATCGAATTCCGCACCCTGACCAACCCGCTGGAGTTCCTAGGCGACAAGGACGGCTGGCTCACCGGTGCGCGCTGCATCCGCATGGAGCTGGCCGAGCCGGACGCGAGCGGGCGCAGGCGGCCGGTGCCGGTCCCCGGCTCTGAGCACGTGCTGCCCGCGCACGTGGCCATCATCGGCGTGGGTACCACCGCCAATCCGCTCATCCAAAGCACGACACCCGACCTCAAGACCGATGTGCGAAATTACATCGCCGCCGATCCGGAGACGATGCGTACAAGCAAGCGCGGCGTCTTCGCCGGCGGCGACATCGTCACCGGCAGCGCCACGGTGATCCTCGCCATGGGCGCCGGGCGCAAGGCGGCGAAGGGAATCGATGAGTATCTGCGCAGTGGGGAGTGGGCGTAGGGACTACTCCCCAGCCCTCAAAAAATGGGCGGCAAGAGCTCACGCGCTTGCCGCCGCCCGTCCCTGGGTTGTCTTGAAAGTACTTCAGTCTTGCCAAACCCTGAATCACGCTTAATCGCCAGAGCTGCTCCCCGGCTGGTTCCTCCTGGTTGATTGGCAAACCGTACCTTACTGCCGGTTGCGACGGGTTCTTTTGTCCTGCCGCTCCCGGCCTACCGGAACCTTACAGGGGGCTGTTTGCGCTATAGGGCGAGATATATGACCGTAGTTGTCGGTATACCTCGCCCAACAGGCTGCCTCGTTACCGTTAATTTGCCACCGCATACTGCTGTATAGCAAGGTAATTGGCGGTATAGGACAGACACTCCCGGCTTAAAATCCGCAGGCGTTCACCGGCCGTGAGTGTTCAAGTCCCCCTCCGGGCACCAATTAATGATATTGTTTTCAAATCCAAGGCTAGTACTGCGAAGCATGCAACTGGCCTTGGCCAGACAGGGTGAGAACGAACTGGACTGACCCAACAAAGTGAGGCACAAGTGTAGTCGAAATCGTAGCGGTCAAAGCACTCTGGAACCATTCAGAACCACAGCTCTCAATAAGGTGGCCGCAACGCATTCAATCAAAGGTGGTTATTTTCTGTCGATTTCAATACGTTTCAACAAGTCGTTGAATCTGGTTCGGGACCAGGGGGTCGGAGGTTCAAATCCTCTCTCCCCGACCAATATTTTCAATCACCTGCAAACCAGCGATCCCGACCCTATGGGTTCAGCCCAGGTGCTCTGGTGCCAGAAAGCGCGTCTTTATTGAGTATCCGTTGAGGGTATGGATGCATTTCACAGCTACAAAATCGACTACACCTCTGTCTCAATTCTGGGGTTCAGTCCAAATTCCCCGGCTCATCAGCTCAGTGATCGTTCCCCCACCCGCGGAGAAGCCACATGGCACCGGTTGCGGCCGGCGGACTTCGCCGCATACAGCGCGACATCCACTTCGCGCAGGATCTCCGCCGATGTGGGATTTCCCCACTCCTGCGCCACCAGCACGCCGATGCTGATCGTCATTCGCAGCGGACCGTGCGCGGCCTCGATCGGCGAGGCCGCGATGGCTTCCCGCAATTGCTCCGCGCGCGCGAGCGCATCCCCGGCGGCGCAACCGGGCAACACGATCAGGAACTCCTCGCCGCCATACCGGCCCACCAGATCGTAGCTGCGCACCGTTCGCATGAGCCGGCGTGTAACCTCGATCAGAACCTCATCCCCTGCCTGGTGCCCATGCTCGTCGTTGATTTTCTTGAAGTGGTCCAGGTCTGCCAGCAGCACCGCCGTGCTGCTGTTCTCGCGAACGCTGCGGGCCAGCTCGCGCTCCAGCAACTCCAATGTCGCGCCGCGGTTCAGCAAAGCCGTGAGGCTGTCGTGCGTAGCCTTGAACTCTAGCTCTTCCCGCGCCTGCCTGAGCTCCGCCTCGATAGTCTTCAACTTGGTAATGTCGCGCCCCACTCCGGCAATGCCGATAACCCGGCCTTCCGTGTCGAACAGTGGAACTTTCGTGGACAAGACGTATCGTGTGCACCCATCTGCCTCCTCGATCACTTCTTCGCGGCTGACCATCGGCTGGCCCGACAGCATCACTTTCCGCTCGTCCGCAAAGAAACCTGCGGCAAGCTCCGCTGGGAAAAAGTCGAAGTCCGTTTTGCCCAGCAATTCGGCGCCGGTTGCGGCTCCCATGTTCTTTGCCGCTCCCGTGTTGGCCAGCAGGAACCGGCTCTTTGCATCCTTCACGTAAAGCGGGTCGGGCAGGTTGTCCAGCACGGTCATCGCTAACTTGCCCAGAAAAGCGCGCTCGCGGCCCGGTTTGCGTCCGCGAGATGGCGCGCGAAGACGCTCGATCAATGCGCCGCATGCTACCGCCAGGCCAATGACAAGTGCCATTCCAACCAAGTGCAAAGTGCTCGCCGGCCCACCGGCGAGCAGCGAGAGGACCTGCGCAAACGGCCCCTTTCCCGCTGTGATCGCCGCGCCGGCAAGACCGAGTTGAACCATGACTGTCATCCATCCAGACCGGGCTGCGCGGGCAGTCGCGATCCGCCTCTGCTTTCCGCAGGGTACATCCCAAATACCAGCGTTTTCAACGGGGCGCCATTTCTCTGGATAAATAACATCGCCCCGCAAATCTTGAGGATGCATCGAGACATGCCAGCTACTGCATCGGCCGTAGGCCAAGAATTATTGATGAAAGCAGATTGCCTCGCCTCTTTTTCAAGAGTTCCCAAGCTGAAACCTCACTTGAAGCCTTCGGTAAGTCTGCGGGAAAAGCGTGTCTTATCTCCCGCATGTCAGCCTCACTGCGAAGCAGATCGTTGGCTAATGGAATTGGGTCTCATAAACAATTCCTCCCACAACCTCGGTCAAGAGGGAATCTTTGAACGCTTATTGTTCTATGCATATTAGACCGAATCATAGAAGCTCGCAAGAAGAGGCTCAGGTTCTGGCGTTCTCACGCGGATGCCGATGGGACAACGTATCTTGATGCCGGATCCCGGTGAAGTGATTTTCGATCGACTGATGGCCCAAGGACGAAGCTGGCTCGTCATAGTGCTTCGCCCGGGTGCCAAAGGGAGTGTCTGTCCGGTGTGAGGGCAACAGGCCCGGCGCATTCACAGCCGCTACAGGCGGCCGGTGAGCGATCTGCCTTGGGAAAAGCCCGCAGCGAGACTGAGAAACCGTGGAAGAAAAGTTGAAACCGCGAGGAGAAAACGGCGAACTGACCACTGACAACTGATAGCTGACAACTGTCCCTAGACGTACTCCCTGAAAAGCTCGGGCGACGGGTTGGGGATGACGCCTTTGCCGACGAGCATGCCGTCTTCAGCAGCGGCCTTGCATCCGGCGGCGACGGCGGCCTGGACGCTGGAGACGTCGCCGGCCATGACCACGAATCCTTTGCCGCCGAGGGCCATGGCGAGGTGGACTTTGAGCAAGGTGACGTTGGCGGTTTTGACCGCGGCATCGGCTACTTCAATAATGCTGGCCGCGGAGAAGGTTTCAATGACGCCGATGGACTTGAGCTGGCTGGGCGGAATGTCGACGGTCTGCGAGATGGCCTGGAGAACGGTGGGATGCACGCGGGCGATCTGGCGGCGCTCAATGAGCGAGGCTCCGGCCGCGGTGGCTCCGGCGGCGAGCGCGGCCTGAACGCTGGTCACGTCGCCCGAGACAACGATGAGGAATTTGCCCGAGCAGATGCTGCGCGCAAGGAGAAGTTGGACCGAGCCCGCCTTCAGCATCAGGTCTTCGACGACAAAACCGGTCGCCACGCTCGAAAGCTCGATAAGTCCGATGGAGTTGATTTCCGGCATTGCAGTGTTCCTCAAATTACAGGTTTCAGGTGTCAGGTTTCAGCGATCAGTCGTCAGCGATCAGCTCGTCCACATCTAGGCAATCCTCGTGCCTGGCGTCCCGGAATTCTGAAACCTGAAACCTGACACCTGAAACCTCTTTCTCACGCTTCAATCACGATCGCGTCGTTGTCCACCGTGACGCGGCCGTCGATGCTCGAGTGAATGCGCGCGCCGAGCTTGCCTGCTTCCGGCGCGGCGATCAAATCGCCCACGCGCACGCGGTCGCCGCATTTGACCACAGCAACCGCGGGAGCGCCCGCATGTTGCTTGAGCGATAGCGTGACCTTGTGCGGGGCAAAACTGTGCTCGGTGAGCG
>Ga0187880_1004336_pt1 | contig 10489 bp, 8 predicted proteins | sample June2016WEW_19_4_FD_132998 | JGI IMG/M metagenome (GOLD analysis project Ga0187880, IMG submission 132998) | Peatland microbial communities from SPRUCE experiment site at the Marcell Experimental Forest, Minnesota, USA - June2016WEW_19_40 | ecosystem: Environmental > Terrestrial > Soil > Wetlands...
CAGCCCGGGCCGGGAGGCGGTTGGGCCCAACTCATCACGGTGCCGCCCATCGCGGACGGCGCCAAGGCGCCGGAAGTCATGATCGCCCAACACGAGATGCCCATCCGCGGCGGCCAGTGGTATCGTTTGTCGCTGCGAACCCGAGCCGAGGGTCTGACCACCAAGGACATCTCCTGGACTGTGCAGAATACGGCCAACTGGCAGTCGCTGTTCGATTACCAGACCTTCGCGCCCAAAGCGGAATGGCAGACGAACTCGTTCGTCCTCCAAGCCAAGGACACAGCGGCCAAAGGGACCAAGTTCCAGATCTGGTTCACCGGCACCGGCAAACTGTGGCTCGCCGATGTGCGCCTCGAGCCGGTCCAGGATCCGACCGTCGGCCGCTGGCTCGACGGACTCTATCTCACCCGCCCTACAGAGTGGGATGACCCCTATCGCTTCTTCGGGTGGTGAGCCGCAGCAGAAAGGGCATAGTCGGAAGTGCCGCGCCCCGTTTGACAGCCCCGGTCGAATATGTTGCCAAATGCCTCCAGACCCGCGAACATCTGTGCCGGCAAATTCAAACACTGGCTTTGCTGGGTTGCGCATCGCGTTGAGAATCTGACTATGACGACCACCATGAAAGGCATACCTGTTTTGCACGTTGAGGCTGACTGCATCGCCCGGGCCTGGGAACTCTCGCTGATCGAGCTGCATCAAAAGGGCTGCGATGTGAAAACGGAATACGACAAGCCCGAGGATCCACCCAGCAAAGATGCAACCATGTTCATCACGATAGCGGATCCGCTGCAGGAGCCGATGATTCACAAGGATTTTCCCGGCGGCCCGGTCGAATTGCAGGAATACGTCATGGAGGTGTGCGACGGCATCAAGGACCATCTCGTGCGCAACCCGGATGACCCGAAAGACACACGCTGGGAGTACACTTATCATCAGCGCCTGTTCAAATACGAGGTCCCCTCGCTGAGGCCTTACGACCAGATCGAACTGCTCTGCCAAAAGCTGGCCAAAACACCACACACGCGCCGGGCCCAGGCGATAACATGGAAAGTTTGGGAGGACAACGATTGTTACGATCCGGCCTGCATGCAGAGCATCTGGTGCCGGCTGCTCGCGCAAGACGGCGAATTGGTGCTGAGCATGAACGTGCGGTTTCGCTCCAACGACGCCTACAAAGCGGCATTCATGAACATCTTCGCATTGGTCCAGCTTCAGCGGCGCATCGCCGGCCGAATCTCCGAACTCAACGGCCGCCCCGTCACGGTGGGGCGCTACGTCCATGTGGCTGACAGCTATCACATTTACGGCAGCTATTTCCGCGAATTCGAGGGCCGGTTCCTGGGCGCGCTCGAGAAGCGGTCCTTCGAGCAGCGCACACTGCGCTACGCGGACGTTCGGGACATGATGGAAGATGCCAAGCCGATGATCCTTCAGAAAGCTGCCGACATGGCGCATTGACCGATGCTAAAGGAATGCCTCCAGGCTTTCGGCTGCTAGAGTCCTCTTTTCGGGCGGGATGACTTTGTCGGGATAGAAGTAGTCGTGCAGGGGTCATACATTCCCGGGACTGGCAAGGAAAGCAGGGCAGGTGCTGGCGGGACGGGTGGGCGCGAAGGCGGGGAGGAAACGTCGAAGCGCGAAACCCGTCGAATCCTTGTAACCTTGCCTGCCCTTCCGCGGTCTATATATCAAACCAGGGCGTCTCGGGACGCCACGCCGTTCGGCGGCTGGACCGCACCGGCGCCCCGCCCGCGAGTCGGGGGGCAGAGGAGAGAGGAAAGCTTCAAACAAGCCTGCAACAGGCTTGCAACATGCCTGCAACTACCTTGCAACCATGGATACACTACGGTGTTGCTCAGGTGCCCCACACACACAAGCGTCCTCACCTGCACCGCCCCGGAAGTGTCAATAGTAAGGACGCTTGCAGGAGTGCTTCTTTACGGGAAGGCTCTAACCTGGTGCTAGCAGTGGAATGACTTGGCGCTCGAAACGCCGGTACACCTGGAATTCCGACTTGTCCAGGGTGAACACCCGGCAGTCACGCTTGAGCTCGGACATCCGCACCAGACAGGCATCAGCTAATTGCATCTGCTGGTCGCGATACCGTTCCAGCAAGCGTGCCACCAAGGCGGCGTGTTCCTCCAGGCGGAAGGGGACACTGATGATGCCCCTTTCAAACAAGGCCAGCAGTTTTTCCGGCGCCAGACCGGCGCGGGTTTGCAACAGGTAGGCCGCTTCCGCCAGGACCGCGTCACAGGTCAGCATCGGTAGCGGCGCTTTGGCCCATTGTTCCTTGGCCCACTCGTGGTCAGCATCGCTGCGGTCGAAGAAGGCGACCAGCGGGCCGGTGTCGATGAGCCAGGCGGTCATCCGCCAAAGCCTTTCAAGTGCTTCTTGTTGCGGGCAAGATCGCCCAAACCGCTCTTGACGCAGCCGCACAAGTCCGCTGCCAGGTCTAAAGCCGATTGAGGCCGGCGCTGCTGGTGCTGCTGCAGAATCTCCCTCACCAAGGCCGATTTTGGCTGTCCGGCGCGCCGGGCTTCATTTTCAAGCCAGACTAGCAGTTCGTCCGGCATTTTCATCGTCAGCGTCTTCATGTCCCCTTAGTAACACCATTCTGGCAGCAGTGCAATACCCCAAAGGGTGAAGGTGTCAGACGATTCGGCCGGGCCGGTGTCGGAGAGATGGGAGTTATGGGAATTATGGGAGTTATGTATTTCCGCGGGAGCAACCGAGGAGGCCGCAGAAAATGTCGGTGAGGTAATCCGGGAGCAGACAACATCCAGCGTCTAACCTCGAACATCGAAAGGCGGGGCAAAGCCACCACGAAGTGAAAGCAGAAAGCGGAAAGTAGAAAGCCGGGGCGGGGAGGAGGGATGAGACCTGAAAGCTGAAACCTGAAGGCTGAAAGGCCAGCCAAAGCGACTCTCGATCGAGGCACAAGCCTCGGGCAAGCCAGGGGATGGGGAGGAGATAGCGGATTGCTCTCTTGTGTTCCTCTTGTGTTGCTCTTGTGCTCCTCTTGTGCTTCCCGGGCCTTTTCGGCGGCTCGGCGGGCCTTTTGACCCACCATCACGCGTTAGCTGGCAGGGATAACGGCGCTGCTGGCGAACATGTGGCGCCTGTTTTCCCAGCCATTCACCTGCTGCACGGCGCGGATAAAGATGCGCGAGCCAGCCAAGGCCACGTGGCGGTAACGCTTGAGCTTCTTCAGCTCTTTCAGCTTCTTCAAGTATAGACGTATGATGTGGCTTATCCGTTCATTCGGAGCGGGCAAAAGGCCAATGAAGCTAAAGTTGCTGCAATACGATCGGCCGGCGTTGCACGGCGGCGAGGCGAACAGCATGATGTCCTCTGCGGGTGTCTTGCTCAGGCCGAGCATGAGGGCAATCCCGCCGGGGCCATTGCTAGCCGTAAGCGCGACAACCGGGTTCGGGCCAAAATCCGGGCGTGGCGGCGGCTCAAGGAGCGGCTCCCGGCCGCAGATCGCCAGGACGGTGTTGATCTTGTTAAAGAACTTCTGCCCGTCCAGCGGGCGTGGTTTCCCCAGCTTGGGCCGGCTGAGGACTTCGCAGGCACCCGTGCACCAGGCGGCCCGCTGCGGCTCCGTGATTTGGTTCCACAGACGCGAGAAGGTACGCATGTACTTGCGAACGCGGCGTTGCGCGGCGGTGCGGGGATTCTTGGGCGATACCCGCTTGCGCAGGAACTGGCCGGAGCGGTTCCGGCTGGCGACTTCGTCGCCTCGCGCGCCGCTCTGTGGGCCTGCGAGTGTTTTCATAGGGTCATCTTATCGCACCTACTGGCGACAATACAGCAGATCATTCACTTATCCGACACTGGGGGGAAGTCAATGGCGCCGGCTTCTCCGCCGTCGGCGGGACGCGCGCAGCCGGTGAAGTCGCAGAGGAATGGGCCGTGGAACTCCCAGGCGTAGAGTTCCTCGATGGTCGTCTTGGAGTCGGCCAAGGTGCCGCGAGCGATGCGCATGAAATCAATCGCTCCGTTCAGGTAATGGCCGTTGGGCGCGCCGCCCACGTAGAGGTCGGCGTCATTGGCCAGGGAAGCGTCCGCCCCGAGACCGGGCCCGCCGGCGTCCCGCTTGCCGTCGAGGTAGATGGTGAACGTTCCTGCTTTGCGGTCGGCTTCCGCGATGACGTGGTGCCACTGACCGTCGTTGACGGCACTCCGGCTGTCCAGCCAGGACGGGCTGCCGCCCGAGGACGCCGCCAGGGTGACCCCTCCCTGTTTGTTGATTCCAAGGACGTAGCCAGTCTCGTTCATCTTCTGAACCAGCACGGCGTCCGTTAGCCCAGCAGCCGTCTTGAAATGGGCCTCGATGAGGAGGTTCGAGGTGTGGATCTGCGGGTTGCTCAGGTCAACGCCACTGACGGTGCGCTTCAGGTTTTCGTTGCGTCCGCGGGCGTCCAGGGTGACGGAGCGGCAGATGTCTTCGTTCTTCAGGACGGCGAACTGGTTATCTCCGTTGAAGTGCAGGGCGCCCGTGGTCCAGTTTTCCAGCGGGCCATCCTGGTAATCCTTCAGGGTGATGTTGACTCCCGTAAGCGGATAGGTGGGGAACTTGTAGTAGTCATCCCGTCCGGTGTAATAGGGGGACATGCACCAGTGCTCGTCCAGGATGCGCGTCGGGTCGCCTGGGATGGGATAGAAGTTCCACTCGGCGACCGTCTCGAAAAGGCTCCAGGGTACGAAGACCTTCGTGCCCCGGCCGCGGGCAGCGGAGCCGGCGGAGGGCCGGAAGTCGTGAGCGGCGGCATCGCGCAGGGGCGACTGCTCGGCCATGATGCCCACCTCCGCAGCCAGCGGGTGATGGCTTTCCAGGGCACCGCGGAAGGCCGGGAGCGTCTGGTGCCACCGCCCGGAGGGTTCGAACACGCCGAAGCTCTCGCCCACGTCGTAGAAGACGTTGCGGGCGTAGGCGTCGGTGTCTATCGCGTACTGATCGCGACGTGAAGTGGCGTCGGCCTCGTTGCCAGCCTGGGCAGTGCGCGCCGGGTCGGCATCACGAAAGACGCGCAGGCCAATGCCCTGCCAGATGTTGCCGAGGAACTTGACGCGGCCGGCCTGGGGTTCCTGCCGGCGGGAGCCGGTCACAAAGTTAAAGACGGTGTTATTGAAGAAGGTGTTTTGGTAACTGATGATCTCCTGGAAGGCGGCGGTGTTGGCCAGCTTGCCCGAGGGGCCCTTGGACTTGCCCCAGGCGATGTTGTTGAAGTAGTAGTTCTTGAACGCACCGTCCAGGTAATAGGCGTGGCCGAAACGGTTCTCCGCATTGGGGTTTAGCGCATGATCCCAACTGCGGTAGCCGCCGGGATTGCCCGAGATGTTGTCATAGACGTAGGCCGGGCCGCCCTGCCAGGTCTCGATGCCGCCGAAGTCGTCCACATTGATGAGCGTATCAATGGCTTTATTGTGGTGGATGAGAATACGGGTGAACGGGCGGTCGGTGGCCGCGCCGCTCGCCTTGGCGCCGTGCACGTCGATGCCCTGGGCGCAGATGCGCTCAAACATGTTCCCCGCCACTTCCGCCGTCTGGGCGTACTCGACCTCCAGCGCCGTGCCCTGGCTGAAGAGGTCCGGGCGCAGGCCGATGTGGTCGAACTTATTACGCAGCACGCGGACATCGTAGAGCCGGCCCATCGGCGGGGCCACGTCCCCATAGGTCGTGCTATCGGCAAGCTCGACGCCGCCGGAGTCCGTGTCGGAGAACACATTGTCTTCCACCACCACCTGGTCGATGGCGTCCTCGCGGCCCATGGCCTTCAGGCGGACGCCCTTGTGGACGTGTTCAAAGGCGCAGTGGCTCACCTCGATGTCGGTGCCGCTGCCCAACAGCCGCACGCAGCCGGGTTGCACATCGAGGCTCTCATGCGACACCCAGTAAGGCGCCGCAATCGGGTTCCAGTAAACGTTGGCGAAGCGAAAGGTGAGCCCGCGGATGCGCACGTGGCTCATGCCCCGGCTGTCGATCATGTGAATGCGCTTAGCCACCTCGACGTGGGCCTTGTTCGGGTCCTGGTCGCCGGGCAGGCGGAGGTAAAGGCGGCCACCGTTGCCCTTCTTGTCGAACCAGAACTCGCCGGGGCTGTCCAGGTACTGCGGTTTGTCTTCGAGGTAATACTGGCAGCCGCGGATGATCTTGTACGACGGTTCGCCGCCCCACTGCCCGGCGAACGTCAGCGAGCCGTGCTCGCGGTCCACTGCCAGGACCCTGGCCGGGAAGGGGTTGCCCATCACCCAACCCTTGGTGGTCCAGACGATGGCGCCCAGGTAGTAATCCTGCGGCTTGTTGGTGTTGATCTGCTCCTGGTCGAAGGCCAGGTGCCGCCGCTGACCATTGATGGTGGCATAGTTGTCAAATGGCTTGTCGGGGTTCTTCCAGGTCCACCACTCGCTTTTGATGTCGTCCGCGTCGGTGATGCGCCAGTTTGGTGTGCGAGCCAGGGCGATGCGGGTCACGGCGCCGTCCTTGCCAACCATCCAGACGTTGCGCGGCGCCCAGTCGAGGTCCACGCACCAGACTTTCTCCGGCTCCGGGATGAGAGGGTTGTCGGCGCCCTGCTTCCAGCCCGTCACCGCCTCCGCGCCGCAGATGACCGCCGGCGCTTCGCCCCAGGACGGGTCCCGGGTCAGGACGATGGGGGCGTCGGCGGTGCCCGACTCATTCGCGTTGAGCTCGCCGCGGTAGTCTATGCCCTGCTTGAAGACGTAGGTGTGCGCGCCCTTGCAGGCCGCTGCCTTGGCGCTGGCGGTGGGGTCCCAGGGATGGTGCTTCCAGGGCGTCTGTTTGGAGAGGCCGTCGTTGGCGTCGTTGCCGGACTCGAAGTCAATGTAGCGGACCGACTCGCCCGGCTTGAACTCGAAGGCCTTAGGCGCCCACTCCAGATCGCCGGTCGGCAACACCTTGGCCTGAGGCTCCAGCCAGGACCACCGGGCCGAGTTCTGAGCATTGACGACGCTGTGCGCTGCGACCAGCAGAGCCAGCATAGCAACGCACCGTTCCATCTTATGAAGTGCGCTCACACTCATCGTGCGCGCAGTCTGCCGAGCGCTAAAGACGATGTCGAGCGGCACGTTTAGCCGGTCTCTGTCGGTTTTGGCCCGGCGAAAGGGCGTTGGCGCGCGGCCTTGGCGGCTGGGGTGATGCTCTTCGCCGCGGCACGCTGAAGAACATCCGCACAGGGACGGTCGAGGAAGGACTGTTAGCTGCGGCGCCGGCCCAGTATTTTGCGATTGCTCTGCCATAACCTTTGATGGATGATTGCACCATGACGGCTCGAAATCGTCACATGATGGCTGCTCTTTGGCGGTTCACCATGGGACCGTGGCTGCATTGCCAGGGAGTGATAACGATCCGCCGGCAGTCATTCAGATTCTGGTTTGCTAATTAAGAGCGGTTTTCCAACATGCTGCGACTTGTTCCAGTTCTTGGTCTGGCGCTGTTGGCCCAGGTGGCCAACGGCTTTGCGGCGGCGACGTCGCACTTGCTGTCTTGCATGAGTGTGGTGGAGTCCCAAGTCGGAGAGGCGGAGCGCGAGTTTGTTTGGGAGCCGGCTATTGGGCCGGGACGGGGCCGACGTCTAGCTTTGACTTTGGAGGCGGATAGCGCGGCCAGCGCGGTGGTGATCCCGTGGGACGCCGACGGCGCCGGGCTGGTTAATGGGTGGCTTCCCCTCTGGACCGCTTTGAAACCGGGAGAGGCCGTGAGGTTTCCTCCGACCCTGTGGCTATGGAACACTAATGCCAAGCCGTTTTTGGTCCAGGCGGTAGCGCTTGACCAGAATGACCCGGCGGTCAACGAGCTGCATGATCTGGTTGCCGCGATGCACCAACCGGGTATCGCATCGAGGGTGCTGGAGGCCCAGGCGAAGAAGCTGCGCGCTTTGGTGGATCGTTTGACAACCCTGAACCGGCCCCCAGCCCGCGCCCCGGCCATTCCGGCTTCGATGGCGGGTGTCTTTCGAGGCCAATTTGACTGGCGCAACCATGCGATTGCTTCCTCCTTTAGCGTGGGCCAGCCAGCCCTGGTTGATTTTTCTGCCCGAACCAAGCCGGCCGATTAAATGAAGTCAGCGGCCCTTTGGCGACGAGACTCTCCCTTGTTCCATTGCCTCGTGCTGGGCCTGGTTTCCTGCTTGTGGCTGTTGCTGCTGCCTAATCCCCTGGAATCGTGGGAGCGTCGCTCGCTGGATCGAACCTTTCGCTGGCGGCTGGCGCTCAACCAGGCGCCGGCAGTCGATCCTAGAATCGTCTATCTCGACATTACGGATGAGGACGCTGCCAGATTCCACAGCATAAATGAGGAGTATTCGGCCATCGCGCAGTTGGTGGATGAGGCCAGCGCCCTCGGCGCGAGCGTCATTGTATTCGACGCGGTTTTCCAGCGGGCCAAAGAGGCGGATGCGCTCGCGTTGTACGAAGCGATGGCGAAGAGCCGCAAAGTGGTGTTGGCCGAAGTGTGGGAGGAGGCGGCCGGAGTGCCTGGCGCCAGTCAGCGCGGCCGTTCATTCCCGTTCAGAGACCGCCTGTTACCGGCTGGGCTGATTAACGCGGAACCGGATGCCGACGGGGTTTACCGCGGGTATGGTTACGTCCAGCAACACGGAGAACACCTGGAACCTTCACTGGCCCTGGCCGCTTATTATGCCTGCCAGCAAATCCGGTGGCCGGAAGACCTGAAGTTCTCAAAGCAGGGCCAAGTTCACTGGGAGGAACTGGCGGCGGATAATGTCTCTCTGACCGTTCGGACGCTTGATCCGCAACAGCGGCTGCTCAATTTCCGGAGCGGCTGGTCGCAGCCGGGTCCGACCTCTTTCCGCCATCTCACCCTGGCTGAGCTGCACGCGCAATTCGCACAAGGGCAACGCGCCGGGGAGCAAACCAGGCCCGCGGCCTTATCGGGAGCGGTGCTGCTCATCAGTTATTTGGCTTCCGGCATTCCCGATACCGGGCCCACTCCCTTCGGGTCCCGGGAACCGCTGGTCCAGTTACATGCCGCCGCGTTGAACGACTTGCTCCAAAACCGCTTCCTCCGGACGCTGCCTCCCGGGGTGGAGTCCCTGTTGGTCTTGTCGGTGGTGGGATTTGGATTGGGCGCCAGCCGCTGCCCGCGGAAGTGGTCGCTGGCCCTGTTCTGGTTGGGGATGACGGCGCTTTGGGTGGGGGCGGGCCTGTTCGTCTTTTGCCGCTACGGGCTGACGTTGCCGGTGGTCACGGTCGGCGCGGTCTGGACCACGGCCTGCCTCGTGGAACTGGCCCGCCGCCACAGCCGCGAATGGTTCGAGCGTTTCAAGCTGCGTCGCACCATGCAGTTGTACTTCTCCCCCGGCGTCATCGAACACGTCCTGGCCAAACCGGGCGCGTTGGAACCGCAGGCAGCGGACTTGGCCGTGCTGCTGTCTGACCTGCGCAATTACACCTCCATCACCGAACGCAGCCGGCCCCGGGAAGTCTATGACTTGCTCAACCGCGTTTACAGCATTGATACCCGCGCGGTGCACCTGCGCAACGGCAACCTGATCCATTACGTTGGCGACCAGTTTGCCGCCTACTGGGGCGCGCCGCAGCCCGAACCGCTGGCGGCGGACCAGGCGCTGGCGGCGGCGTTGGAGATGATCATCGGGCTGGAAGGCTTGCGCCGGGAATTGCCGCCAGCCTGGCAGGAGCTGTTCGATTACGGCATTGGCATCCATTTCGGTCCCGCCCTGGTGGGCAACGTCGGCGGCACCGAACGCCTCGACTACATGGTTCTGGGCGACGTCATTAACACCACCGCCAGGATCGAGTCCCTGACCAAGCTCTACGGCGTCAAACTGCTGATCACGCGCCAGGTCACCAGCAAGCTGAGCCGGCTGCCGTCCGCCCGCATGTTGGACCGGGTCATTCCGAAGGGAAAGACCGAGACCCTCGAGCTCTGGGAACCCGCCCACAGCCTTTCTCCTCCCAACTTTGCGTCGCTGGCCGATCATTACGCCGCCGCCTGGTCGCTCTACGAGGCGGGGAAGTTCCCGGAAGCGAGCGCGGCCTTCGCGGCGCTGGCCAGGGATCTCTCGGACCCTCCCAGCCGGACGATGGCGGCCCGATGTCAGGAATTCATGCACGCGCCGCCGCCGGACTGGCAAGGTATTTACAAGCTGGAAGCCAAGTAGCAAACCTAACCCGGCGACGCGCTCGCCGCGCTTCGCGGACCCGCGATTTTTCATGCTGACCGTGTGTTTGGAATATATCACGAAGCCCGGCGGAGGTTGGAGGCGCTCACAGGAGACCCCTTAAGTTCGGCGGCATGAAAAGGCTCCTCGACATTCTCGTGTTTATCGGTGCGCTTAGTTAAGGCCCCAGTAAGAGCGGGGGCTTGACCACGGTTCTTCTGGCAAAGGTGCGCTTTTGCGGTGGCAACCGCCATACCGCCGAGAAGTCGAGTCTCTTACCCTGGCCCCGCCGGGTGGTGCCGTCAAACCCGCCGGAACGC
>Ga0187880_1004341_pt1 | contig 10483 bp, 9 predicted proteins | sample June2016WEW_19_4_FD_132998 | JGI IMG/M metagenome (GOLD analysis project Ga0187880, IMG submission 132998) | Peatland microbial communities from SPRUCE experiment site at the Marcell Experimental Forest, Minnesota, USA - June2016WEW_19_40 | ecosystem: Environmental > Terrestrial > Soil > Wetlands...
AGGCAATTACCGTTCTCATCGAGACGACCCGCGCTGTGCACGAACCGGAAAAATTTGTCCTTGGACGCCATCTGACGGAAGTGCTCATATCCCCGTCGATAGAGCAGTTCCTCGGAATGACAAACATAGAAGGAATCGGTCATCTGAGCGCAAGCTATTGAAAATGGGCTGTGGGTCGGGCCTTCGCAGCTAAGTTTTATGACCGCCTGTTTGCCTTTCATTATGCCTTTGAGAATGTCCCGTACTTCTGCCAGACCCTCCTCCCTCTCCTTGGCGAGAAGCGCGCCCATCAGAGGAACAAGTTCCTTTCTCACCAGGTTCTTTGTGGCCCCGGGAGCTCGGCCCTGGTCATTAAAACCGTCGTAATGGATTGTTTGGCCCTCTTTTGACAGGGGTTTTTCCTCTTTGAGTTCCAGTGATTTTTTCCGAAGATATTCCGCATCTTCGTCACTATCGTCACACATGTAGACGGAATCGGGTTCGCAAAGCTCGGTGTACTCGCCCACGAACTCGAACAGTGTGAGGTTATCGAGTTCGGAGAGTTTTCGGTAACTCTCGGCGGACATTTTCTCTTTCAAGAGCGGCGCATAACGGCTATTGTCGACTGATGACATGTTTTAGCATTCCTTCTGGCTGATAGGTAGCGTTGAACCGGATGGGGAACCGGCTAGAGACTGCATCCGGATAAGGTGACTGAAACAGGTCTCAATATAAGTCCGCAAAGTCTTTAATGCTCTCGGTGCAAATACTTAAAACCGCATCCAGCAGAGTCGTAAAACAGGGCTGTTTAGAGGTGCCGATATCTGTTTGCGGGGCATCGCCGCCGCGGCAGATCCGAATTCCGGGGCACCCGGCGGTTTCGGCGGCCCTCATATCAGACTCACTGTCTCCAACGAAATACGTTTGGCCGGGGTCAATGCCGGCAAATCGGCAAGCGGTAAGTATCATGGCTGGTGCGGGTTTGCGGCACTCGCATTTCTCGTCCGGTCGGTGGGGGCAGTAAAAGGCCGCCGCAATACTCCCGCCGCATTCCTCAACCCGCCGAATGACTCCTTCATGGGTTTTCCAGAAATCGTCCCAGTGGATCAGACCCCGATTGACTCCGGACTGGTTGCTGATCAAAATGACGCCTATATCTTTACGATTGAGAAGCTTGAGCGCTTCGAGAGCGTCCTGATAAAAGCAAACTTCTTCGAGGCTCTTTATATAATCGGGCCGGTTTACATTCAATACGCCATCGCGGTCCAAAAGGAGGAACCGGCTATTTTTCGGTTGGGGAGAACTGAGCCATGCAAGCATTTCTACCGTTGCATCCCATCTGAATGAGAATATACTCAAACCGGGCATGTAAAAGGTGTATATTATAAACATGCCGGGGTTGAAAGTGGAAGCGATCATAATCTTTTTTCCCATATTTTACTTTTGACACGGAACAATGCTCCTGACAACCGATCTCGAAAAACTGCAAGATCAACTCGGGTACCGATTCCAGAACAGGGACCTTCTTTTCCGCGCGCTTGTCCATCGTTCCTATGCATACGAGAATCAAGACGTTGCGGCGGATAACGAAACACTCGAATTCCTTGGCGATTCGGTCCTTGGATTGGCAATAAGCCATCTGTTGCTCGATCTTTTTCCGGATTATGATGAAGGAGAGTTGTCACGGCTCCGGTCTTCTATCGTCAACGAGCGGGCGCTGGCGCAAATCGCGTCGAGCATCAATCTGGGAGATTTTCTTCTTTTGGGAAAAGGGGAGGAACTCTCGGGAGGGCGCCAGAAGTCTTCTCTTCTGGCCAACGGACTCGAAGCGCTGCTTGGGGCCGTGTACCTGGACGGTGGTCTGGATTCAGCGGTGCGGCTGGTTCAAAAGATGTTTCACAGCTATCTGGAACACAGGGAAGAGGACTATCCGCTCAAAGCCCTTGATAAAGACTTCAAAACTCAGCTCCAGGAGATCACGCAGGCGAAGCTGAAGCTTACCCCCATCTATTTTCTGGAGGCCGAAGAAGGGCCTGACCACGATAAGACTTTTTTCATGAGAGTTGCAATCGGGGATCGCGTGTTGGCGCACGGTTCGGGCAAGAGCAAGAAGGAAGCGCAACAGGAAGCCGCACGCAAGGCCATGGTTGAAATCGAAAAAGACACCGGACTGCTTCATTCAGATGTTTCCTAAGAAAACGATCTATCCCGTTTTCCTGCCACACGCAGGATGTCCGTTCCAGTGCATTTATTGCAATCAACAGGCGGTTGTCTCTCACGGCAGTCGGGAAAGCGGCATCCTCGAGTTTGTTGAGGCTGCTTTGAGAGAATACTCCAACCAGATCTGCAGGTCAGGCCGCTCCGGCGAGATTGCCTTCTTTGGCGGCACATTCAGCGCATTGCCCGTTGCGTTGATCGAATCTATCCTTGCCGCTGTCGCTGTTCCCTTAGGGCAAGGGATTTTTACCGGGATTCGTTTTTCAACCCGCCCGGATTGTCTTGGCCGCGAGGTTCTGGATCTGCTTTCAAGATACCCCATCCGCACGGTTGAACTCGGCGTTCAGAGCCTGTCGGATTCTGTCCTGCAAAAGAGCCGGAGGGGGTATTGCGTGAAATCGGTCTATGATGCGGCAAAACGGGTCAAAGATCAGGGATGGAAGCTCGGCATTCAACTTATGGCTGGATTGCCTGGAGACACTCAAGGCCTGTTTTTCGAGTCGATGCGCAAAGCGATCGGGATTGAGCCCGATTTTCTTCGCATCTATCCGACCCTTGTCCTTGAAGGGACTGATTTGGCTGACTCATTTAGAAACGGCATTTACACTCCTCTGAGTCTCGATGAAGCTATAACTTGGCTTGCACCTGCGTATGATTTGGCGCTCAGGGCCGGCATACCTGTAATCAGAATGGGCCTGCAACCCGACCCTGCCCTGGAAAAGCCCGGGGTCATCCTGGCCGGACCTTACCATCCGGCCTTCGGCTGCCTCGTGAGATGCCGCTGGTGGCGGGACCGCATGGATCGGCATTTTGCTTCATTCCCTCGACTCGGCGGGCGAGACATTGTTTTGCTGGTCTCGCCAAATCAGGTGGGCGACGTTACAGGACACGGAAAGTCAAACCTCCGGCACTGGAAAGCACGATGGGGCATAAGCACAAAGGTTGCCGGCGGGGTCGGCCTGACGGGGATTGAGATGGTTGTCGAACATAACTGTTAGCCTAGTTTCCATCCGGCAAGTGCCCTTTTCCACCCTGGCTGTGTCAATCTTCGGGTTTTCTTGTGCGGCGTACCTATGTACGCCTCCGCGCAAACCCTTGATTTCCTTGCCATGGCGAAAAATGCCTTCTTTCCGAATTGGAAACTGTTAGTATCTCATCCGGGGTTTTCCGGATGGATACTAGCCTAAACTGCTGACAGAGTTGGACACCAACCGATAATATAGAGGAGGCTTTCTGTGGCGCCCACTGTTGAAAAAAAAGAGTTCAAATCCGGTTACATTGCAATCGTAGGGGCGCCGAACGTCGGAAAGTCGACTCTACTCAATCAACTGCTGAAGCAAAAAATTTCCATAACAGCGCCCAAGCCCCAGACGACCAGGAACCGGATTCCCGGAATACTTACTGGAGACGGCTACCAGATCGTCTTTGTGGATACCCCCGGAATACATAAAGCGCGGGATGAGTTCAACCGGGGGTTGGTGGAAACAGCACTTTCCATGCTGAGCGAAAGCGACGCTGTGCTGTTCATGGTAGAGCCCGAGTCATATGGGCCTACAAATGAGTACATACTGGGCAACCTTCGCAGGATTAATACGCCTGCAATACTCGTGATAAACAAGGTCGATACGCTGAGAAATAAAGGCGAATTGCTGCCACTGATCCAGGCTTATGGGGAGCGGTTTGATTTTAAGGCTGTAATTCCAATTTCCGCCCTGAAAGGGGAGGGGACACAGGACATCCTGGCGGAGGTCCTTGCGCTTTTACCTGAAGGGCCGCAATATTTCCCCGGAGATTACATCACCGACCAGCCTGAGCGCTTTATTGTCGCAGAGCTGATTCGAGAGAAGATTTTTCACCTCGCTCACCAGGAGATTCCATACGCGGTCGCTGTGATTATCGAAAAATTCAGCGAAATACCCGAAAAGGACCTCATAGAAATAGAGGCGACAATCAATGTGGAGCGTGAGTCTCAGAAATCCATAATAATAGGGAAGGGCGGGCTGATGCTCAAGGAGATCGGGAAACAGGCCCGAAGGGAAATAGAGACATTTCTGGGATGCCACATATTCCTGGGTCTTTTTGTGCGCGTTCAGAAAAACTGGAGAAAAGACCCGAAAGCCCTGCTTGAATTCGGATACCGCCAGAGCCGCTGAGCCAATCTTACATACCCGTAAAATAACTCTGCTCCGGATGTATTATCACTCTTCTGTTTGGTTCCCTGCCGATGCTCTGCGAACTCAACCCGCTTTGTTCGGCCAGCAAATGCTGCAGCCTGCGCACACGGGCGTTCCGGGGCAAGAGTTCAACGGGGCTGGCGTATAGGCGAATCGCTTCAACGGCCGCCTGAGCCTCTGAGATTGCCTCCGCCTCATCTTCGTTCATAACATCCGGAGGCAGAGAAGGGAAAAGCGAGCGCAGGAAATTCTCCATCTGGGTCGTAGTGTTGCTCTTCAGAACATATCTGGGCGTTCCCCGCGCTTCGGCTTCGCGGATACTTCCCGGTTGCCGCTTCTCCTGGGATTTCAGGGTGACGATGAGGTCGGCCCTGTTGATATCGGAAGCAATTACCGCAGGCACCCGGAGTTTTTCGATTACACGTTCGAGCCTTATCCTGCTAACTCCATAGGAGAATATTCTGATATTTTTAAGCCTCTGCCGCCTGCGCGTGGGTTTGAGAACGGATCCAGCCTCAAAGGCCGCAGCGGCAGTCTTTCCGGCTGCCGGTTTGTGTACTTCGATCGATTCTCTCCGGCTGACCTTCACCAGACCGCCTTCAGTCCTGGTCCGGATCTCGGGGGACAGTGGAACCCCCCTCAGAAATCGGTCCACCACCTCGGCCACGTTATCGTAGACGGCCAATCTGCCGCGCTCCTGGATCTCGATCATCACGTTGAAAGTTGGAGGCGCCTTGCGCTCGAGCACCGTCTTTTGAGTTCTGCGCCTCCGGGCCTCTTCATCCGAGAGGGTAACAGCCTGTATCCCGCCAACAAGGTCCATCAAGGTCGGATTTTGAAGAAGATTTTCGAGAGTCCTGCCATGTGCGGTGGCGATGAGTTGAACGCCACGTTCGGCAATCGTTCGCGCAGCAGTTGCTTCGGCCTCGGTGCCGATTTCGTCAATTACTATAACCTCCGGCATGTGATTCTCGACGGCCTCGATCATAACCGCATGCTGCTTATGTGGCGAAGGCACCTGCATGCGGCGCGCACGGCCGATCCCGGGGTGCGGAATATCACCGTCTCCGCCGATTTCATTGGAGGTATCCACAATGATTACCCTTTTGCCCAGATCGTCAGCCAAAACGCGCGCCGCCTCCCTGAGAAGGGTCGTCTTCCCCACGCCGGGCGGCCCCACCAGCAGCAGCGATTTGCCTTCCTCAACCACGTCCCGAACGATGTCCACGGTGCCGAAGACCGCCCTTCCAATGCGGCACGTCAGGCCGATGATCGACCCGGTTCTGCTCCTCATCGCGGATATCCTGTGCAGGGTGCGCTCGATTCCCGCCCGGTTGTCTTCGGAGAATTTTCCGATATGGGAAGCAACATAGGTTATATCGTCGCGCGTAACCTGCTCATTCGAGAGATATTCGATCATATTGTCGAAGCGGGCTTCGGGGTTTCTCCCAAGGTCGAGTACGATTTCAATAAGAGGAGGTAAGTCCCGCCTGGACTCAACCCTTTCGCGAATGTGCGGAGGAAGCACCTCTAGCAGCAATTGGAGATCGTCAGTCGAATTTGCAACGTGATTCAATGGTTTTTCTCCAATATCTTCGTTGGGAAATGCGGGAAACCACCGATGTTACGAATATCCCATCCGCAGTTTAAATCTTTATGATGCGCCTGTCTCGATAACCAAAACTGCCGATCCCTCCAACGTGTCCCTTTTGAGGCTTAGCAGCGCCTGGTTCGCTTCGCGCAGCGCAAAAACCCGGACCTCGGGCCTGATGGGGATTTCGGAGGCAATCCGAAGAAGTTCCATGCCGTCGTTGCGAGTATTAGCCGTTACGCTGTGGATGTTTTTTTCATAGAAAAGATGATTTTCGTAATCCATCTGCGGTACGGTGGACATATAGATGCCCGCAAGGGCCAAAGTACCGCCTTTTTTTAAATGCTCCAGGGCTTTGGGGACCAGTTCCCCTGCCGGTGCAAAAATGATCGCGCTGTCCGCCAAGGCCGGTATCTCTTCGGGGTTTTCACCCACCCATTCTGCGCCCAGCCTTGCTGCCAGCCCTCTATGTTTCTTTCCCCGCGTGCATACGTAAACTTTGCAGCCCATATGCAAAGCGACCTGAATCACGATATGGGCCGACGACCCGAACCCATATATTGCCAGGCTTTCGCCGCTACGCAGGCCGCTGCGCTTCAGACTGCGGTATCCAATTATGCCTGCGCACAGCAGAGGCGGAGCCTGTTGGTCTGAAAAGACATCCGGGATCGGATATGCGAATTCCTCATTTACAACAGCAAACTCCGCATATCCGCCGTGTTCATGATAGCCGGTAAACCGAGCGCTTTCGCACAGGTTCTCCCGGCCCGCCCGGCAGTAAACGCATTGCCCACAGGTATGGCGCAGCCATGCTATGCCGATTCTTTGGCCGAGCGCAAATCGCTTTGATCCCGCCCCGAGCTGATCGACTATTCCCACGATCTGATGTCCGGGGATGAGTGGATGCCCAAGGAAAGGCAGCTCACATTCGATAACGTGAAGGTCCGTGCGGCAGACGCCGCAGCTCCTTACCCGGACCCTGACTTCCCCCGGGCCGGGGGAAGGATCGGGAAGCTCCATCCACTTAAGAGGGGCTGATTCTACAGGCGCGCATTGTTCAAGCACCATCGCTTTCATGATCTCCCCCTACTGCAAGGAAATTTATTGCTGGTTGATTTGTTGGCACAAATTCTTCATAATTGCCCGACCGTAGGAACGTAAGGGAGTTTCATTGTCCAACCAAAACAATACCAAAAGAACGCGGACTCACAAAGCGCCATTTCTTATTCGGCTGGCGGCATGGGGGACCGCAGTCCTGCTTTTTCTGGCATTCTCAGCGATTATCGCGCTGCACGTACCTGCTATCCAGAAAGAAATCATACTCAGAGGTGTCACGCGGATAGAAGCCGCAACTAATTTGAGGGTGCAAATCCGCTCCTATCAGTGGTGGCCCTTTTCAGGCATATATTTGACCGATGTCAAGATCGAGTCCGCAGGAGAGCAGATACTCGACTGCGACAAGGTTCGCCTCAAATACAAGTTCTCAACGCGGCGGCCTTACATCATTGTTGAAGAAGTCTACCTGGAAAAGCCGTTTCTACAACTCGAAAGAAGCCCCGACGGCAAATGGATGGTCCCGGCCCCGCCTGAAGGAATAGGGCACAGAAGGCAAATTGCGGCCGGCGGTGAGCCATCTGAGCCGTTATGGGCTTCAATTCAACTTCCCAGGGTTCAGATTGTTTCGGGCACCGTTGAAGCCCGGCAGCAGGGAAATACTATTCTTTCCATTAAAGATATTTCCGGGGCAGTTCATCTCAGGGCAGTACAGGGAGCAGAAGGCCCCAAGATTCAGATTAATTTCGAAAATCTTCATGCCCGGGCACAACAGATCGGCGAATCCGAAGCATGGGGTATTGATGGGACATAACGGCCGGCCTCGATGTCGTATGCGGAAGGGATGTGAAGGGAAAAGAGGGTAACGAAGTCCAGGGTGAGTATAGAGAGGATTGAGGAGTGTCGCTCTGCACACAGGTTAGTGCGGCGGAGCAGACTGGGGTTGACATCTTCTCGAGGCATGATTTCGGTAAGTAAATGATTGGGAAAAAGGAGTTCTGCTATGAAAATGCATGAGGTACGCGTCATCGCAAAAAATTTGGGAATAAATTCTTTCGGCTTGAGCAAGGCTGAACTTATAAAGGAGATTCAACGAAAGCAGGGCAATTTCGATTGCTACGGGAGCGCTGGGGACTATTGCGATCAGCTCGAATGCCTTTTTCGCTCATCCTGCCTCTCTGAAAAAAATTAAAAAAGGCAGGGCGGCAGCTTAGGAATCTTTTTGATATGCCTGATACCGGCTATGCCGTTTTCTTGCAGATCCAGAACAGCAAGAAACCGAACCAGATAATAAGCGTTATCATGAGCGACGCGGATGCTCATTTCGAGACTCGGGGCCTGAGTGGGCTTTTCGACCTGGACGAGATATGGATAGGGCGGAACGAATTCCTCGTGTCCATGGAGGAATACGCAATATTGTTGTCCTATTTGCTCGAGACCATGTCGGAAGCACAGGACCTTAATCTTCCTTACAGCTACCTGGAGGATTTCGAATATAAAGGCCAGCGATATTCGCTCATCAGGCAAGACGGCCACAGGGTCCTTAAAAAGAAAGACCAGCTCTGACGTTAGCATTTACAGCAGAGATCGCAGAAAAAATCACGGATTCAGGAATAAAACCAATTCAGGGATTCCGAAGAATTAATACCTCAATTCCTCAAACCGGCAATTCTTTAATCCGTCAATCTCCTAAAGGTTCTTATTCCGTTCTTGTTTCCTCAAGCGGGGCGAATCCTCTGCGAACCGTGTTTTCCACTATGTTTCGGGCAATCATGAAGTGCTGAAGATAGTCCGGGCCACCAGCCTTGTATCCAAGACCGGACATCTTAAACCCGCCGAACGGATGGCGTCCCACAACGGCGCCGGTGCACCCCCTGTTTATATAGAGGTTCCCGGTCCTGAAACTCTCCCTCGCCTTGCGGATATTTGCCGGGCTTCTGGAAACCACGCCACCGGTCAACGCGTATTGTGTCCCGTTTGCCACGCAAAGCGCTTCATCAAAGTCCTTTACTTTTATTACGGCAAGAACAGGCCCGAAAATCTCCTCCCGGGCCAGTCGGCTTTCGGGGTCCACGTCAGTGAAAATTGACAGGGGGACGAAATAGCCGTTTTCCAGTTGAATTTTGCGTTCAAACAGCGGGAATCCGGCTTCTTTACCGATCTCGATGTACCTCAGCACCTTGTCGCGGGCGGCCGGTTCTATGACCGCCCCCATGAAATTCTGCGGCAATTCGACAGGTCCGATGTTGACGCTTTGCGCCGCTGCTTTCAACCTCTCGACAAAGCGGTCGTAAATGCCCTCGATAACTATCAGCCGGGAGCACGCAGAGCATTTCTGCCCCTGGTATCCGAAAGCCGACTGAAGCACGTAAATGACGGCCTCGTCCAAATCGGCGTCCGAATCAACGATAATGGCGTTCTTGCCGCCCATCTCGGCGATGACATTTTTGATTACAGAAGATCCCTCCTGGATTTCGTGAGCCTTTGCAAGAATGTGAAGGCCAACGTCCCGGCTGCCCGTAAATGCGACCATAGCCACGTCGGGATGTCCTGTCAGCGCGTCTCCCATCGTGCCGCCGGGGCCGGGAACAAAATTAAAAACCCCCGCAGGCAACCCCGCCTCTTCGAAAATGCCGTTCAGCATATACCCCGTGACCGGTGACTGAGATGCGGGTTTATAGACTACAGTATTGCCGGTAACCATGGCTGCAGAACTCATCCCGGCAGAAATGGCCATCGGGAAGTTCCATGGGGCGATAACCACCGCCACTCCGCGCGGTTCATACAGAAGATGGCTCGTTTCACCCAACACGTGTCCCATCGTAATGTGACGGCTGTACCGCAGCATCTCGCGGCCGTAGTATTCCAGGTAATCGATTGCTTCGCAAACGTCCGCATCCGATTCGCTCCACGATTTGCCGGCCTCAAAAACCTGAAGCGCCGCGAGGTCGTAGCGCTTGAGCCGGGCAAAAGCCGCTGCTTTGAAAAGATATTGCGCTCTTTTTCCCGCCGAGGTGTCCCGCCACAACGGGAAAGCGGACTTTGCGGCCGCTATTGCCGATTCGGCTTCTTTGACGCCAGCCGCAGAGATAATTCCTACTGTTTCATCGGCGCGATCAGGGTTCAATGAGGCAAACCGTGATGCGGTTTGAATCTTCTTGCCGCCCACTTGTAATGGAACATGTATGGGAAAGTTGTCCCGCACTCTCTTTAAGGCGTCGGCGAATCGAGCGCGATGCTCTGCGCGTGACCAGTCGAAAACGGGCTCTATCCTGTAAGGGCCGATGCCGCTTTGTTCGACGGTTTTTTGCGGTTCTTCCGCCATTTTTTTTAATTTTTCAGCCGGGTTTCTCAATAGGTCTTCCCTGGGCAGTTTTTGCGAAAAGGCCTGCAGCAGAAAGGATTCGTTGGCCGTGTTCTCGAGCAGCCTTCTGACCAGGTAGGACATCCCCTGCAACATCTCGCCTAC
>Ga0187880_1004342_pt1 | contig 10481 bp, 8 predicted proteins | sample June2016WEW_19_4_FD_132998 | JGI IMG/M metagenome (GOLD analysis project Ga0187880, IMG submission 132998) | Peatland microbial communities from SPRUCE experiment site at the Marcell Experimental Forest, Minnesota, USA - June2016WEW_19_40 | ecosystem: Environmental > Terrestrial > Soil > Wetlands...
CAAATCTGGGAATGCCCGCATGGCGTTAGTTCCGAAATTTGCCAAAAACTTGGCGGCCCACGAGGCAACGGTATCTTGTTTGTCTCGTAATGCTTGGAGCAGAAGCGGTATGGCTAAATCTGGTGCTTGAGTTTGCAGGCCGATGCCTTGCACGGCGGCGAATCGAACCGAACCATCAGGGTCTTCGAGGCATTCCCGCATTTTTGCGAGATATACTTCGTCATTTTCTGTTACCCACGCGAATTGCTGGGTGGCAAAATAGCGAACCTGAACGCTTTGGTTGGTCAACGCTTGAGACACGGATGGTTCGGCGGGTTGGCCGATCGCGACCAGACAGCGCACGGCAACGAAGGCGTGCTCCTTGTCCTTCAGAAGCTCTGTCAATTCGGCGACGGCAGGAGCGGCATTGGTTTCCAAGGCTTCAAAGCCGGCGATGCCAAGTTGCTGCCAATCCTCCGCCGAACGCCAATGTAGGAAATCAATTCCCAGCTTTTCGCGCTGTCCGATGAGCCAGGTGCTGACGGGGTCTTCCTTTGTTTCAACCAATTTCAATAACACCGGCACGGATTTCTTTGCGCCAATCACACGAACGGCCGCTTGTGCTTCCGATAGACGCTGAGTTTCGTTTAGCGGCGTGTCGTAGCATTGTTGCAACCAACTGCTTAATGACCGTCCCTGATAATGCGGTTCGCGTGGAAACAGCAGCAGGATGACGCCGCCCAAAGCCAGAACCAGAGCGATGAAGATAAATATGCCTTTGGTCTTCATCTGATTTTAATTTCAAACATGGTGTGACGCTTTCGCATCCTGTTTGCAAGTTGTATTTGGAAAGTTTTTTTGAATTTCAATTCTGAAGGCAGCTTGGCCAGCGATGGGGAGGTGAAGCAATTTTGTGCAATGATTGCACTATAATCGCCAAAAATTCTGACAGGCTGGCCATTGTGAAAATGATGTTAATTGCATTGCTTGTCATCGCCACCGACCGGCGAAAAACGCCGGTCACATTTTGTGTAAAGATTACACAAAAGCGGGCTTTTTCTCCGCCAAACTGGTTGCCGAATGGAAAAACCATCGGCCAAGTGCATTTGGTGTATCACATACACCTCAGCGGAGGAAAGTTTTGGCAAACTGCCAGACAAGAAACCGGAATCGGTCTTGGTTCTGTGGTTGAACCACGTTTCGTGTGCCAGGCACGCCTTGCGGCGAATGGGTTCAGGCAGAATGACCAAACGGATAATGAATGACAGAAAGAAAATAACGATTGTGCCAACGGGGCATAACGCCATTTGAAAAGCAGCTAATATCGCGTTTTATGTTCACTGCCGTTGCACATAAGAATCTGGCCGATGCCGAGAGTTATTTTGACGAGCACTTGTCGCAGAATGATTACTACGCGGCGGGCGAAATCCGTCCCGGCCAGTGGATCGGGACAGGGGCGGAACGATTGGGGTTAACACATGCCGTCACCCGGGAACAATTTCATGCGCTGTGTGAAAATCGAAATCCGAATGATGATGAACGTCTGACCCAGCGGCAGCAGAAGGAAAACCAGCGCCGGGTGTTCTTCGATTTCACCTGCGCCCCGCCCAAATCCGTCTCGGTGCTGGCGGTGACGTTGGACGACCAACGATTGGTCGAAGCCCATGAGGAATCCGCGCGCACGGCCTTTCGCGAACTCGAAACCTTCGCCGCCACGCGCGTGCGGAAACAGGACAGTCAGCGTGACCGCACGACCGGCAATCTCGTGGCCGCAGCCTTTGTGCATGACAGCTCGCGTGAACTGGACCCGCAGTTGCACACACATTTCACCGTTTTCAACGCCACGTTTGATGAAACTGAACGGTGCTGGAAAGCCCTGCAACCGGGCGGCATGTATGATGCAATCCGTTATGGCACGGCGGTTTATCGCAACGAACTGGCTCGGCGAGTCCGCGCCATTGGCTATCGCACCGTTCCGGCCAAGCATGGGTTTGAAATCGAGGGCGTGGAACCGGAGATTTTGAATCGTTTTTCCAAACGTGCGCAGCAGCGGGACGAGGCGGTTCGGGAAATGGAACAAAAGCTGAGCCGAAAACTCACCAATGATGAAATCTCCCATGCTGTGCATCAGAGCCGGGCGAAAAAGCTCAAGGGCATCTCGTCGGCGGCAGTGCGCGAACGTCAACTGGCCCAATTGCAGCCCGATGAATTGCAGGCGCTTGAAAAACTTTCGGCATCAGCTCAACACACTGGTCTGCCGCACATCGCCGGACTGGAAACCCAGGCTGTAAATCACGCCATCGCCCATATCTTCGAGCGCAAGTCGGTCGTGCCGGAGCATGAATTGCTGACCACTGCTTTGGCCCATCGCCAAGGAGAAGTGGATTTGGCCAACTTGAAGCAGGAGGTGAAATATTCCTCGGAACTGGTCAAAACCGAGCGCGGATTATCCACGCAACGGATTTTGGCCACGGAACTGGCTTTGATACAAACGGTGAATGCGGGTTGCGATGCTGTCGCGCCCTTGCATCCTGGCTACCGGCCTGCCGACTGGCTGGGCGAAGATCAACGCCGGGCGATTTACCATGTCCTGCGCACCAGTGACCGCATCACCGGCCTGCGCGGTCTGGCCGGCAGTGGGAAAACCACGGCATTGCGGGAGCTGGTCGCTGCCTGCAATGAGGTGAAGATTGAACCGCTGTTCTGTGCGCCAACGGCGGCGGCTACGGAAGTTTTACGCCAAGAGGGGTTCGCGGCGAAGACATTGCAAAGCCTGCTGCTGACGAAACCGGTGCTGTCTGCCCGTCAGTTGGTGGTGCTGGACGAAGCCGGGGCGGTCGGTATTGATGACATGAAGCGCCTATTTGGCCTGGCGCGGGACGCACGCATTGTGCTGTCGGGCGACACCGGCCAGCACGCATCGGTGGCGCGTGGTGATGCGCTGCGGATTTTGGAGCAGCATTCGGATTTCAAATCCGGCCAACTGACCCGGATACGGCGGCAACGGAAGGCTGAGTATCGCAAGGCCGTCGAACTGGCGGCACAGAAACGGACAGTGGAAGCGTTCGCACAGATGGAACGCATGGGCGCAGTTGTTGAATCTTCCAAAGATGATCTGCATGACAAGGCCGCGCAGGCGTATCTGAAAGCATTGGCGCATAATCAGTCCGCGCTGCTGGTCGCGCCGACGTGGAATGAAATCGAGTCGGTGACGGAAAAAATCCGCACTGCGCTGAAAACGTCCGGTCGGCTGGCCGGTGAAGAAAAGGAATTCCAAGTTTTTGACTCATTGTCGTGGACCGAAGCGCAAAAACGGGATGCGCGGCAATACCGTCCCGGCATGGCCATCCATTTTCATCGGACAACGCACGGCTTTGATAAAAATGAAACGGTGTCAGTGGTCGCCGTTGAGAATGATTCACTCAAAGTTCAACACACGGATGGTTCCGAAAACATCTTCCCATTGGGTGTAGGCATCACCTGTGATGTCGGGGAGCAACGGAAATTAAAAATCGCCGCCGGGGACAAGCTGTTGCTGCAAGCAAACACGGCCGGCAAACGATTTATCAATGGTGAACTCGTCGAGGTATTGGCAATTCAGGGTGATTCCGTAGTGCTGGCCGATGGCCGGGTGATTCCTGCTGATTATCGCACGTTCACGCACGGCTACGCCATCACCTCACACGCCGCCCAGGGCAAGACCGTGGATGAGGTGCTGGTCGTCGCGTCGTCACGTTCGCTGCCGGCGATCAATCAGCAGCAATTTTATGTCAGCATCTCGCGCGGACGCGATGCGTGCCGCGTGTTCACTGATGATGCCGAGATGTTGCGCTCGCACGTCACCCATTCCAGCGCGCGGCTGGCCGCCGTGGAAGTTGTCCCCCGCGTTCACAGTCGAAAATTCATCCTGAAGGTATTGCAGCGCGGTCATCGCTTTCTGAAACAGTTCCGCCAGCGCCTCGCGCCTCGACAAACCATTTTACCTGACCATCACACGCAAACAATGAAACCACCTCGTTATGAACACCAACGAACTTCCACCCCCCGAATCGGCGTCTAACCCGCGCGACAATCCGTGCCTCGGCCACGATTCCAATGCCGCCGCAGTCGCGGTGCTCACCGCCGATGGCATCAGCTATCTGCTGCCATACGCGCAGTTCTTGTATGCCGAAAGAACGGCCAACCCGGCCTTGGAAAAGGAACCGGAGGCACCACCGGAAAAAATGTCCGTTCATTTTGTGGGTGCCGAGGTGATCGTTCTTGGGAGTGGTCTCAAAAGGATTGAACGCTGGCTTCAAGGATACGAATTGAGCTTTGTAAAGTCGGCGGACAGCCGTTTGGGTGCCGTGTATGACACCCTCATTACTTCCGTCACCCTCACTTTATCCAAGGAAAATGTATGAATCCCGAACGCAAAGAAATTCTCAATCTGATTTCACTGCCTGGACGCATGAACGCCGCCGAAGCTGCTTGGCGTCTCGGTTTTGAACCAGACCACATTCCCATTCTAGTCAGTGCCGGCCAGCTCAAGCCGTTGGGCAATCCACCGCCAGGAGCCGTAAAGTTTTTTCTGACGGCCGAGATTGAGCAAAAGAAAGGTGACGCCAGATGGATGAACAAGGCAACCGAACTCATCCGGCTTAAGGTCAAGGACAAGAACGAGCGGGCAGCCAAGAACCGGCACCATAAGCGCGTCAATGCCGGCGGTCAACCACCGCGCAACGGTAATAACGGACGGCACGAATAGCGACAAATTCACGACAGTGACGGATTTAGTCCTAGTAGAATTCATCATGGTCACAACCACACGCGCTATTTCACCTTGGACCAGAATCTAGGGCGGTATGGCTACCACGTCTACTCGCATTGGCAAAAGAAAAATGCTGCAAAGAGAAACTACACCGCAATTGGTTCAGAGCGATATCAAGTCACGGCGAGCTAAAGCGGTAGAACCGACCGGGATAATTTGTCCACTGTGGATCGCAAAAATAACTCGTTCCATTAGTGATCGTGACAGTTTGAAGGGGTTGCCAGACGGGATTGGACAGATTGGTGCAGGCTTCCACCACGATTACCAGATTGCTGCTGCCGGTGATATTGAACCCGAATTGATTAGACTGAAAACCGAAACTGCCGTCGCCAGTTTGTGCTTGAGGATTCCATAATACTGTCGGACGACCGTCAAAGGTGCCGCCCCAGCCAATAGTGCATGGAAGGTAATATATAGTAGGACTGGAATAATAGAACACGGAGTCACCAAAGCTTGGAGTGTCACCTTCAAAATAGATGGCTGTGAGAGCATAACAGTTCCAAAACACTCCGTCCCCGATGTTGGTGACGCCACTTGGAATTGTAATTTTTGTCAGATTGTTACATTGGGCAAACATGAGGTCACTGATGCTGGTTATGTTGTTAGGAAGCTTAATGTTGGCCAACTTGTAACAATTAATAAACGCAGAGTCACCGATATAAGTAACGCTGTTTGGAATTGTGATGTTGGTCAGGCCAGAGCCAGCAAAAGCATCGCTTTCAATACTGGTAACACTGTCAGGGATTATTATGCTTGACAGGCTAGTGCAACCACCGAACGCAACAATTCCAATGTTTGTTACACTATTAGGAATTGTGACGTTGGCTAGGCTGCTACAGCCGTCAAACATGGATTCTCCAATCTCAGTAATGCTTGAGGGAATCACGATGCTAGTTAGGCTGATGCAGTTATTAAACGCAAAATCACCGAGACTGGTAACGCTTTTTGGAATAATGATTTGGGTCAGGCTTATGCAACCATTGAATGCCGAGTCACCGATGCTAGTGACCGGCAGGCCACTAATCGTGTCGGGGATTGTCACCGCGCCGCCGATACCAGTGTATTCGGTGATGGTGATGACGCCGTTATTGATCGTGTAAATGTAAGGCAGGAGCACCGTCGGAAAACCGCCAAACGTCGTGCCCCAACCAGTGGTTCCCGGCAAGTAATAGACAGTCGCACTGTTACCAGAAAACACCAATGAATCAAGGGTGGGAGCGTTACCCAAGAAGTAAATTCCCGTCAGGTTAGGGCAAATAAAGAAGGCCTCTTGCAAGATGCTGGTGACGCTGTTGCCTATTCTAACGGTCGTCAGGTTGGGACAGTCATAGAATACCCCATACTCGATGGTGGTGACGCCGTTGCCGATGGTGACGCTGACCAGACTGGGGCAATAAGAGAACGCCCAGCTTGTAATGTTGGTTACGCTATCGGGAATCACGATGTTCGTCAGGCCAGAGGAAACGAATGCAATATATCCAATGCTGGTAACAACGTTGGGGATGATTATGTCCGTCAGACTGGAGCAGTAAGCGAATGCCGCATCGCCGATGCTGGTAACGCTGTTACCAATCGTGACGTTGGTCAGTTTTGTGCAGTTTTGAAATGTAGAGCCTCCGATGCTGGTAACGCTGTTGCCTATTATGACACTGGTCAGGTTGGGGCAGCCATAGAACGCAGAACCTCCTAGGTTGGTAACGCTGTCAGGGATCACGACGTTCGTGAGAAGTGTGCCTGAGAACGCTCCGCCTCCGATGCTGGTGACGTTGATGGAAATCGCAATGCTGGTCAATCCGGTGCCAGAGAATGCTGAGGCTCCGATGCTGATGACACTATCTGGGATCGTGACACTGGTCAGGCTGGTGCCTGAAAACGCAGAGTCCCCAATACTGGTAACGCTGTTTGGAATCGTAACATTAGCAAGGTCGGAACAGCCGGAAAACACAGAATTCCCAATGCTGGTGATGCTGTTGGGGATTGTTACGCTGGTGAGGCGGGTGCCAGAGAACGCCCCATCACCGATGTTGGTGACGCTATTGGGGAATTTGACACTGGTCAGGCTCGTGCCAGAGAACGCAGAGTCTCCGATGATTGCAACGTTCGTGCCAAGAGTGACGTTGGTCAGACCGGAACAGTAAAGGAACGCAGAGTCCCCGATGATCGTGACGCTGTTACCAATCCTAACGTTGGCCAGGCTATAGCAATTAATAAACGCTTCGTTACCGATGTTGGTGACACTGCTCGGAATCTTGACGCTGGTCAGGCTGGGGCAGCCGCCGAACGCAGAATCCCCGATGCTCGTGACATTGTGGCCGATTATGACGTTGGTAAGGCTGGAGCAGTAACCGAACGCCGCTTCCCCGATGCTCGTGACGCTATCGGGGACCGTGACACTGGCTAGGCTGGAGCAGCCATAGAACGCTTGATCCACGATGCTGGTGACGCTGTCCGAAATCTTGACGCTGGTCAGGGTAGTGGAACTGAATGACTCATACCCAATACTCGTGACGCTATTGGGAATTGTGACGCTGATTAGACTGGTGCCAGCGAACGCAGAGTTCCCGATGCTCGTGACATTGTGGCCGATTGTGACGTTGGTCAGGACGGCGCAGTTCTCAAACGCCCCCATCGCTATGCTGGTGACATTGTGGCCGATTTTGACGCTGGTTACGCTGGAACTATTAGCGAACGCCCCGGATCCGATGCTAGTGACCGGCAGGCCAATGATTTTGTTGGGGACGGTCACCGCACCGCCGGGGCCGGTATATCCCGTGATGGTGATCGTGTTGTTATTGATCGTATATGCAAATTGGGCATTCACCACGGCGGGAAGCACCCAGAGCATTATCAAAAAAAACAGCCTCGGGCAGCAGGCAAACCCAGTTTTGCGTCTCTGTTTGGTGCTTGCCATGCAGCATTAAAATTATGGCAGTTTCACTGCCAAGTCAATCATACGGTGTGAACATGGATTTACGCGCGAGCTGTTGCCGTCCGGTGTTCGTAATCAACGAGCGAAGGAATTTTCATCGAGGCGCGTGTTGCAAACGCGCGATGCACAGCCTTGCGTTGTGACCCAATGCCTCCTGCGCGCACCGTTCAGGGAAGCCACATCATTTCGCCCGTCCCGCCCAATTTCGTGCCCACTACGCCTCCACCTCTGACCGAGCGTTTTGCGCCGTGGTCATTCCCAAGCATCATGGTAATCGCAATGCGCCGAATGGTGCGGCGGCGGAAACGGATCAAATTCCGGTGGCGGTGGTGGCGGTCCCGGCAGATGGATGACCAGGCCGGGTTGGACATGAAGCGCGGATTTTCCACCTTTACGTCGCAATGCACCACTCAATACCCACGCCAGCAAAGCCAGCAAGAGATAGATGGCCCCAATAAAAAAGCTGAGGGCGTGTTCGCGGATGAAGCCATCAAGGTGTTTCAATCCCGACGCTTCCAGTTCGAGTGCTTTTATTTGCCAAGGTTGCATGATGTCCTCCTTATGCGGCAACGGCTTTCGCCGCTGGTTCGGTGTTTCGGTTTCCAATGATGGCTTTCTGTTGCCGCTCGTATTCGCTCAACGACGGCATTTCCACCGGAGCCTTGCGGGAATACGCCCGCGCCATCGCCCGGCTGTTATGCCCAAGATTTACCTGGGCATACCGTTCGGGATAGCCCGCCGTCTTTGCTCGTTCAGCCCAAGCATAGCGGTAGCTGTGCAGCGAGACGCCCTTGATGCCAAGCCCATCGCAGCGTTGTTTGAACTCCGTGGCGCGGTCGCCCGAACGAACGCTGCGCAGATACGGAAACAGCGGGCCGGTTCCCGGCAGGTCGCGCAATACTTCCTCCATGTCTTTATCCATGCGCATGATGGCAATCGAGCCGGTCTTCCGGCGCGCGTAGCTAATGACGTGGTGTTCCCAATCAACGTCCTCGGCGTTCAAGCCGGCCAGATCGGATTGCGATGCGCCCAAGTGCCAGGCCAGTTTATAGAACGCCTTGCGTTCGGGATTTTGTTCGCGGGCGACGATGGCCAGATGTTCCGCCAGCGTGATGCCGCGCTTTTCCTTGAACTCGACGGCGGGCCACTGGCGTTTCGGCACGAGCGGCCACGGCAGCCAGTTCATGTCCACGCAGAAGTTGTGCAACCGCCGGAGATAAACATTGGTCGAGACCGTCCCCATTTGCAGAACCTTCAGGATCGTTTCACCTTTGGTTTCAATGATGACTTGCGGCAGCAGCGTGACAAACGCCCTGTCCTTGGCGGCAGTTTTCCAGCGGTGCTGGTTGGCTCCTTGTTTGGTGTTGGTCAACGCTTCAATGGCCTGCCGCCATGTCCGCGTGGTGATGCCGTTGTCGCTGCCCGCCAGATACGCTTTGGCAATCTGGAGATTCAGCACCGGCTGGCGCTCGGAGTTGTTCTTGGCTTCGATGACCTGTTTGGCATCGTCGGCGTTGGTGGTGCCGAGACTGGTGCGTTTGCCGGTCTTGGTATCCACGCAGTAGTAGGCTCCGCCACGGATTCCACGGCAGATGAGACGGTAACGTGTTTTCATAATTTTCACGCAACCGCGAGAATAACTGAGGCCGAATCCGAACAGGTAGCAGATAGGCGGCGGATAATGCCGGACTATGCTGGTTTCCTACGGATTGGAAAAATGGTGTCCGTTTTGGTGTCCTTGTGGACTCCTGCACCCCCTAAATCGATGCTGCACACGCAGTTAGAATTGGAGGCGGAGGTCGGAATCGAACGAGGAAACTTTACCGTTCCGAGCCTGACACACTCTGTTTCAAGGCTTATTCCAGCCTTGTTTTACAGGGGTTCAAGCTGTTTTTTCGGCTGCTCGTTCAACGCTGCGCATTGCCCCGTTACCGCCTCCAAACTGCCCGTTAGGTGAAGAATCAGGTGTAACTGTCATTTGATTTTCCCAGGGAGTCGTGTTAAATTAGATATACATATATATTGTATTATGGGTTCTTTATTCCAGATTGTGTATACGAGCACTGCCGCTGAATTGTTCAGCCGGGCGGAGTTGAATGAATTGCTCAAGGGCAGCGTCCAGCGGAATACGCGGGCGGGCATCACGGGATTGCTGCTCTACAACGACGGCACTTTCATGCAGACGCTGGAGGGCGAGGAGGCGGTGGTGATTGCGCTTTTCGCAAAGATAAACCGCGACCCGCGTCATCATCATGTCATCCCCCTGATACACGAGCCGATTGAGCGGCGGAACTTTTCCAACTCGGCGATGGCGTTCCGCGATTTGGATGCACCAGAACTCCGGAACCTGCCCGGCTACAGCGAGTTTTTGAACACGCCTCTGAACGGGGATTTGCTTGCGCCCGACATCCCCAAGTGCCAACGACTGTTGTTGCTTTTCAAGGAGAACAGCCACTGAATCCCAACGGGATTATTGCTGCAGGTCATCCGTCTTCGCTGCGCTTCGACGCGATAAGGCCTTTGGTGGCAATCTCATTTCGTGACGTGAAGATGTACTGCGGATTATCCTGTCACATTTGGAGTTAGGCGGCCAAGTTGCGGCGGCGGCGGACGAGGAGTGCGATGGCGCCGACGGCCAGCAACCCCAAAGCCGAGGGTTCAGGCACGGGCAAGGTTTCACCTTGGAAGGCGAGAAAGGTTGGGGCCCCCAACCCGGAGGCAAAGGTGCTTTCCGCTCCGCTCGGCGTGAATTCATAGATGGTG
>Ga0187880_1004345_pt1 | contig 10474 bp, 8 predicted proteins | sample June2016WEW_19_4_FD_132998 | JGI IMG/M metagenome (GOLD analysis project Ga0187880, IMG submission 132998) | Peatland microbial communities from SPRUCE experiment site at the Marcell Experimental Forest, Minnesota, USA - June2016WEW_19_40 | ecosystem: Environmental > Terrestrial > Soil > Wetlands...
CGGACATTGCTGCGGGCAAGCTCGAGAAGGGAAGCGTGCTGGTATTGCGCGGCCAGGGCCTGAAGGGCGGACCGGCCATGGGCGGCGGCGCCTCGCTGGTGCTGTTTGCGATCGATGCCGCGGGTCTGGCGCGCGACACGGCCTTCGTGACCGATGGCCAGCTCTCTGGCCTGTGCCTCAAGGGCCTGACGGTCGCCGAGGTCGCGCCGGAAGGGGCCACCGGCGGGCCGATTGGCAAGGTTCGCGCGGGCGACCGCATCGTCATCGATGTCGCGGCGCGCCGGCTCGATCTCGACGTGCCGGCCGCGGAGCTCGCGGCGCGACCGGGGCCGCCGTCGCACTTTCCGGTCGATGCCAAGGGGTATCTGGGCATCTACCGGCGCGACGTGCAGCCGATGGCGACCGGCGCGGTGCTGACCGACCTGGGCGAATGAAGCTGCACTCAATACGCTCGGTGCTGGTCTTGGGTTGCGTGCTGTTGAGTTACGGCTGTCGCAACGACAGTGGGCCGGCCGGCACCTCGATAAAAGGCACGGTGACGGCACATGGGGTCGCCGACGTGGACGAGGCCCGCATAATCGATGCCGACAGGGAACCGCAGAATTGGCTGAGCGTTGGCCGCAATTACGCGGAGGATCGCTTCAGCCCGCTGGCCTCGATCAATGAACAGAATGTCGGCCGGCTCGGCCTCGCATGGTTCGTGGATTTGGATACCAAGACCGGTTCGGAAGCCACGCCGCTGGTGGTCGACGGGGTGATGTACACGGTTGGCGCGTGGAACGTGATTTACGCCCTCGATGCCAAGTCCGGTCGGGAACTGTGGCGCTATGACCCAAAGCCGCGCCGCGACTGGTTGCGCTACATGTGTTGCGGCCCGGCATCGCGCGGGCTCGCGTTATGGAAGGGCAAAGTCATCGCGGCCACCATCGACGGACGGCTATTCGCCGTCGATGCTAAAACCGGCGCGCCGGTCTGGGATGTGCGAACCACCGATGCGAATCACCCCTACTCGATCACCGGCGCTCCCCGCGTCGTCGCGGGCAAGGTCATCATCGGCAATGCGGGCGGCGAATTCGGCGTGCGCGGCTATGTGAGCGCTTATGAGGCGGACACCGGGAAACTGATATGGCGCTTCTACACGGTGCCTGGCGATCCGGCCAAGGGGTTCGAATCCAAAGCGATGGAAATGGCCGCAAAGACCTGGCACGGCGAGTGGTGGAAGTCCGGCGGAGGCGGGCCTGCCTGGGACGCGTTCTCATATGATCCCGATCTGCACTTGCTGTACATCGGGACCGGTAACGGAAATGCCTGGTCGAGAGATCTACGCAGCCCCGGGGGCGGCGACAATCTGTTCCTTTGCTCGATCGTGGCGGTGCGCGTGGACACTGGAGAGTACGTGTGGCATTACCAAGAGGTGCCCGGAGAGAATTGGGACTACGACTGCGTGCAGCAAATGACATTGACCGAACTTGACATCGGCGGCGTGAAACGCAAGGTGCTGATGCAGGCCTCCAAGGATGGCTTTTTTTATGTCCTCGATCGCGAGAGCGGCAAACTCCTGTCGGCAAGCCCCTTCGTGCATACGAATTGGGCCTCACGAGTCGATCCCGCGACCGGGCGGCCGGTCGAAAACAAGGAGAATCTTTATTCGGATACCGAAGCCAAAATGGTGGCGCCGACGCCCTTCGGTGCGCACAACTGGCATCCGATGTCCTACGATCCGCTGACGCATCTCGTGTATATCCCGGCGCAGGAGGCCGGCTGGGCGTATTCCCGCACCGCGACGTTCGACTATCACCCAATGGGCTGGAATATCTCGCAGAACCCCAAGGCGAAGCGTCCCCCGCCGTCGGCGAATATTTCCGTCAAGGGATTTACGCTCGCCTGGGATCCCGTCGCGAACAAAGAAGCATGGCGCATCCCGCACGACGGTCCGTGGAACGGCGGCGTACTCACCACGGCCGGCAATCTGCTCGTGGAGGGAACCGAGGACGGCAATTTCGGCGTTTACCGGGCGAGCAATGGCGAGAAACTCTGGTCCATGCCCATAGGCACGGGAGCCGTGGCGGGTCCGATGACCTACTCGGTGGACGGCGAACAATACATCGCCGTATCGGCGGGTTGGGCCGGCTCATTGGTCATTATCGGCGGCGGGCTCGCCGCCATCCATGATGCGCCGACGCGCATGCTGGTGTTCAAGCTCGACGGCAACGCGGTCTTGCCGGTCACCGCACCGCGCGCGGTACCGCGGCCCCCGCCGCAGACGGTGTCCGACGAGACCCTCGCCAAGGGCGAGGCGGCCTACAACAAGACCTGCCGAATTTGCCATGGCGGCAATTTAATTTCGGGAGGTATGACTCCCGACTTGCGCTTCATGTCGGCAGCGACTCACCAGCAATTCGAGGCCATCGTACTCGGCGGAGCGCGCGCCGATCGCGGCATGGCATCCTTTGCCGATGTCGTGAGCGTCGACGACGTCGAAGCGATTCACGCCTATATTATTGCGGAATCCGGCAAGGCGCAGGGTCGATTGCTCGGCGCCGACCGTATTCAACAAGGTGAAGCCAAATGAAATTGACCGCCCAGGAACAGAGCATGCTCGACGGCAAGGACGGCAAAGCGCGACAGAAGGCAATGGAACTGTTGGTGCGTTATGGTGAGGCGCTCGCCGCCGAACGATTCGTCGCAACCGACAATATCGCCGGCGTTCCGGGCTCATCGAATTCCTTTCTGCAAAAGTACTACCAGCAGAAGGGCGGCGGCGGATACGACGCCATATTTTCTTTTTTCGATCTCGACAGCGATGAACTCGTCGAGGTGCCGAAGGCTACCGCACATACCTGTCACCTGCAGGGTGGCTATGATCCGGATAACTGGCAGATTCTCGGTGCGACGCCGGAGTCGTTCAAGATCAGCCAAGAGAGCGAGGCGTTCATCGCCGGCCGCGGCGTTCAGATACTCAAAACCTGCACGCCCTACCTCGCCGGCAATGTGCCGAAGAAAGGCGACCACTGCGCATGGATGGAATCGTCCGCCGTGGTCTACTGCAATTCAGTGATCGGCGCGCGCACCAACACCGAAGGCCGGGAGAGCACCAGTGCGGCGATGCTCACCGGCGTCATACCGGATTGGGGTTTTCATCGCGATGAGAACCGGCTCGGTTCGCATTTGATCGAAGTCGATTTCGAGATCGAGTCGGTGATGGACTGGGGCATTTTGGGCTATTTCGTCGGCGAGGCAGTCCAAGAGCGCATACCGGTGTTGAGCGGCCGGTTCGGCAGCGCTGATTTGATTCGCCACAAGCACTTTGGCGCAGCCGCGGCCTCCTCGGGCGGTGTGGAGATGTATCACATCGCCGGCGTAACGCCGGAGGCGCCCAGTGTCGAGGCGGCTTTCGGCGGCCGTAAGCCCGTCGAGGTCATTCCCTATGGACTGGCGGAGAAGCGCCGCACCTACGACAATTTGAATTCCAAGGCCACCGACACTCAAGTCGATTACGTGATGCTCGGCTGCCCCCACTATTCGCTCGAACAGATTCGCGACGCTTGCGCCATGCTGGAGGGCAAGCGGGTCAGCGCCAACTGCAATCTGTGGATTTTCACCTCGCGCGCGGTGAAGGCCGTGGCCGACGCGCAGGGCTTGTCGAGGCAATTGCGCGACGCCGGTGCGGTGCTGCTGACCGATACGTGTTCGTCGATCAGCCAAGCGGTCCCGCCCGGCACCAAAGTCGCGGCTCTCGACTCGGCGAAGCAGACGCACTATTTGCCCGCCATCATGAATATCCAAGCCTGGTTCGGTTCGACCCAGGACTGCGTCAATGCGGCCGTCACCGGTCGCTGGAATGGAGTGCGACCATGAGCGTGCATATCGTTGTGTTGAAGGGCCGAAAAGTGGTCGGCGGCGTCGCGGAAGGCGAGGCGCTCGTCACCAGGCAAACCATTTCGGGCTGGGGCGGCATCAATCCGATGCTCGGCACCGTGACTGAGACCCGCCATGAATTGCGCGGGGTGAGCTTCAAGGACAAGATTCTGGTGTTCCCCGGAGCCAAAGGCTCGTCAGGATGGTCCGCCGTGTTTCATATGACGCGCCTCTCCGGCACGGCGCCCAAGGCCATGCTTTTCAACGAGATGACGACCAAGGTTGCGCTCGGCGCGGTGGTGATGAGAGTGCCGTCGATCACCGACTTCGACCGCGATCCGCTGGAGGTCATCGAAACCGGGGATTGGGTCAAGGTCGACGCCGACCGGGGCCTCGTTGAGGTGCGCAAGGCCGCGTTGAGAACCGGGTCATGACGCCGCTGCTCGTGTAGCGGTTGGAGGTTCGCGATCATGTCGACTACGGTGCGCACGATAGACGTCTCGGCGATCATCAACGGCCGGCGGCTAAACGGCTTCAACTATGGACTGATAGTGCTGTCCTGGCTGATTACCGTGTTCGACGGCTTCGATATGATGATGATCAGCTTCACCGCGCCTTTCATGCGCGATGAATTCGGATTGTCGAAAATGATGCTCGGCCGCGTGTTTTCCGCCGGCCTGGTCGGAATGATGCTCGGCGGCTTCTTTTTTTCGTTTCTCGCCGATCGAATTGGCCGCCGACCGACCGTGGTGATCGCGGCATTCAGCTTCGGCCTGCTAACCACGGCGACCGCCTTTGCAGGCTCGTATCAGGCGCTGCTTACCCTGCGATTACTCGACGGTTTTGCCATTGGCGGCATGCTGCCGCTCGCATGGGCATTGAACATCGAATTCGTGCCCGTTCAGATGCGCTCCACGATCGTGACCATCATCATGATGGGCTACAGCTTCGGCACGGCGGTGGCAGCTCCAATGACCAACTGGATCGCGCCACATTACGGATGGCAGGGCGTTTATTGGACGGGAGGCGCAGGGACGCTGATTTGCGCGGCGGCCTTGTGGCTCAAATTGCCCGAGTCGATCAGATTTCTGGTGACGAAGGGGCTGAAGCCGCGACTCGTGGCGCAAACACTAAAGCGGATGGATCCGCACAGCGATGCCACTGCAGACGATCACTTCGTGCTCAGCGATGAACCCAAAGTCGACCGACAATTCCGCGTGTCCGATTTGTTCCGCGGCAATTTGCGCGCGATCACGCCGTTGTTGTGGTTGGGCTACATCGCGAGCTCGCTCGCCATTTACTTCGTCGCATCCTGGGGCCCGCTGGTTCTCGAGGAGCTGAAATTCCCGCGCGCCACCTCGGCGCTGGTCACCTCATCGGGCGGACTATTGGGCGCGGTGGCCGGTCTCGCCTTGATGCGATTTACCGATCGCTTCGGCGCGCGGGCGGTGGCGTTCTACCCGGCGCTCGCCATTCCGGTGCTGCTGCTGCAGGGGTTGGAGATGGTGCCCGTGCAGTTGTTCTTGGCGGTCAACGTGCTCGGCGCGCTGCTCGTGTCCGGCAGCCATTTCGGGATCCTGTCGATCGCCGGAATTTTCTACCCGAGCGCGATCCGAGCCAGCGGCGCGGGTTGGGCGACCTCCGTCGCCAAGATTGGCGCCATTTTGGGGCCGATCGTCGGGGCTGCGGTGTTGTCGAGCGGCTTGCCGATCATACGTAGCTATGCACTGCTCGCGGTATGCCCGGCAGTCCTTTTCGTGTGCGCCCTCGGAATTCATATGGTCACGAGGTCGTCACGCCAGGCAGTAGGCGTTCTTGTCGACGGCCGTGCGGCGCTGTGAACAGGTCCTGAGGCAACATGAAGATCGTCGATGTGGCACTGACGCTGTTCCGCTGGGATGGCATTCCGCCCGTGGTCTACGGTCCCAATATTCGCATGCCCGGAGGCCCTTCCACGCTCGGGCTTCTGGCGATCAGCACCGATGACGGCGCCACCGGCCATTCCTTTTTGGGCGGTGCGACTCGCGGCGCCGAGCTCGAAGGGCGCGCGCTGATCGAAACGCTGAAGCCGTTGCTCATGGCGCAGAATCCACTCGACCGCGAACGACTCAATCAGCGAATGTGGGGCCGCGGCCGGCTGACGATGGTGCGCGCAATCGGCGCCGTAGATGTGGCGCTGTGGGATCTTGCCGGCAAGATCGCGGGTCTGCCGGTCCACCAGCTGCTCGGCTCGTACCGCGACAGTATCCCGGCCTACGCGAGTTCGCAGGCGCTCGGATCGCCCGAGGAGTATTGCGAGCAGGCCCTGTACTACAAGTCACGCGGCTGGCAGGCCTACAAGATCCACCCGCCGCATCCTTGGGCTGACGACATCAAGGTCTGCACTGAGGTGCGCAACGCCGTCGGCGAGGGCTATCCGTTGATGCTCGATGCCACCTGGAGCTACGACTATCCGACCGCGGTGCGCGTCGGCCGCGCCATTCAGGATCTCGGATTCCATTGGTTCGAGGATCCGCTGACGGAATGGAACATTCACGGCTATCAGAAGCTCCGGCAGCAGCTGCACGTACCGCTGATGGCCACCGAGCTGCCTTTCGCCGGGCTCGATCAGTATGCTCCGTGGTTGCTGGGACAGGCGACCGATTTTCTGCGCGGCGATGTCTGCTTCAAGGGCGGCATCACGACCTGCGTGAAGGCTGCGCATCTCGCCGAAGCCTTCGGTATGAACTTCGAGATTCATCACGGCAGCAACTCGCTCAACAACGTGGCCTGCCTGCATATCGCGATGGCAATCCGCAATTGCGAATACTTCGAGGTGCTGCTGCCGGACGCGGCCAACAAGTTCGGCCTGGTTGAGGATATCGAGGTCGACAGTCAGGGTTTGGTGCACGCGCCGATGGGGCCGGGCCTCGGCGTTGAGATCGATTTCGATTGCATCAAGCGCAATACGCAGGAGGTTCTGCGCTAGGAGCCGGCCTCCCCTAATATTGATTTACGTGCCAAAAGTATGCCGGTAGGGTTCCTCGGTAATTGTACCGGCTCCGGTGCAACACGGGATTTGCCAATCTGAATGACGCTTTTTTTCGCGCTCCCGCCTTCCGATTATGCGAGTGCCATCGCCCATTCCGTCTTCCGCGACCAATCACGACGCCTACGTCCACCGCCGAAGGAGAACTGTCCTTTGCAAATGCGATGGGCCCATACGCTCTGCGAGCAACTAACAATGCCGATAGATGCGCACGTAATCGTTCGTCCGATACGGTTCGAGGACAGCCAGAAGGCTGGTACTTTTTTTAGGGTCGAAACAGGAACCGTTTTTGGAACCGCGACCCTCGGGGGGCCTGGAACCGTAGGCAGGTGGCGGCGAAAAGACCCTAAAATCAATGGTCGGGGTGACAGGATTTGAACCTGCGACTCCTACGTCCCGAACGCAACGTAAAGCGCGTAACACGTGACTGATTACTCGATCCATCAACAGGTTAGCACACAACAGCGCTCAACAAGACCCAACAAAGCCTAGTAGGAAAACCAGCCCAGTGGAACAGATTTGGAACAAAACGTTTAAAGGGAGTCTTTGCGCCCAATGACCTTTTCCGAGGGCGGATCGTGCCGTGGCGGCGTGGCGGCGGATTGCCGGCCCGGGGCAAAGCCGGTGCCGCGACACGTGGCGATGAGTTCGGTGAAGCACCTGAAGCGATGTTTGACATCGACATCGAGCTGAGGGTTCTGCGGTCACCGCTTGACTACGAATTCGCCACCCACAAGGGACGCGCATTTTTGCGCACCACAGATCCTATAGTAAGTGCTACAGTGAACAATTGTCCCGCGTCGCACAAACGTGCGCGTGAGGAACATCTACGAATGATGAATCACTGTCGTCCGCGAATCGGATTCCATTGCCCTGCTGATAGCCGAGTTTCGATTCGATCGAGGCGACTAGTGATGGACCCGCGGGCGGTTGCAACAAGAGTCGTAGACCACGGAGGCAACGAGGATGAAGACAACTGGTGCTTCCGCCGGCCAAAGCCTGCCCAAATCACCCACCGGCATCCAGGGCCTCGATGAAGTAACACCGGTGGCCGGCTGCCCGCGGGGCGGCCCATGCTCGTCTGTGGCAGTGCGGCGTCTCAGTGCTGCCGCTCACTTCGCTGCAGCTGGATCACCAAGCCTCCGCGGCGCGCGTTCCCCCGGGCATCGCGCGGCTCGACGAGAAGCTGGGCAGCAAGGGGGTCTTCGGCGGCAGCAGCGTGCTCGTCTCCGGTTCCCCGTGTACGGGCAAGAACAGCGTTGCTTTTGGCAATCGCTTTCAAAGAATTGGCGCGCCGCGGCCCCTCGCCGGGCACACTGGAGGGTGCGCACTACGGATTTCTAGATGAGCCAGAGCACTCCACAGATGCTGGATTTCGCGGAGCGTCTCATTGCTTATGAGACCAGGGGAAATAAATCTTCCGGGACAAAAACTCCGGCGGCCTTTCCCGTCTGTGAGAAGTTGCGTCCGCATCTGGCGACCCTCTTGGGTAACACCGGTTTTCACGCGCTTCTTTCGCGCGCGCTCGCACGGGCCGAAGCGGACGTTCCGTCGCTGCGCGCGATGCAGGTCAATGCGGATGGCTTTTTGGCGCGGTCGGACGAACCTGAAGTGCAAGCTGTCCCGGAAGAGCGTGCCAAGGGTAGTGTGGTTCTGGTCGCCCAGTTGCTCGACCTGCTGGTGGCTTTCATCGGCGAAAAGTTAATGCTGCGGGTCGTGTGCGACGTGTGGCCGAAACTGCCCCTCAACGATTTGGATTTTGGTAAAGGAGATAACAATTAAACCCCAATATGATGCGGATAAAGGCAAACTGCCAAAACAATCCGTCAGCCAACCGTCTAAAGTCACGATCCGAAAAATACCGACCGGAGTGCGCGGCCTCGACGACATCCTGGGCGGCGGTATCCCGCAATTTTCTTTCAACATCATCGCCGGCACGCCGGGGTGCGGCAAAACCACGCTGGTTCATCAGATTGTTTTCGCCAATGCCACGGCGAAAAAACCCGCGCTCTTTTTCACCGTCCTTGGCGAATCCGCCATAAAAATGCTGCGCTACCAGCAACAATATTCTTTCTTCGACGAATCCAAGCTTGGCAACGCCGTCCGCTTTATCAACCTGGGCGACGTGGTATTGACTCAGGATTTGAATGCAGTTTTCGATGAAATTACCAAGCGGGTCACGGCGATCAATCCGGGCATCGTGGTGGTGGATTCCTTTCGCACCGTGGTGCGCACAGCGACGGGCGGGGCGAGCGAAATTAAAATGCAATCGTTCATCCAGCGCCTCGCCCAGTTTCTGACCAGTTGGGAAGCCACGACGTTTTTGGTCGGCGAATATGTTCCGGAAGAGATTCGCGACAATCCGCTGTTCACCATCGCCGACGGACTCTTCTGGCTTTCGCAGAATGTGGAGAGAAATTCCGTAGTGCGAAAATTGCAAATCATGAAAGTGCGCGGGCAGGACTCGGTGCCGGGATTGCACACCATCCGCATTACCGATGGCGGGTTGCAAGCCTTCTCGCGCACGTTGGGATTCGTCCGCAAAAAGAAGAAACCGGCGCGTCGGCAGCGGCTTTCCATGGGCATTCCTGAATTGGACAAGATGATGGGCGGGGGCGTTCGCGAAGGCGACAGTCTCCTCGTGGCAGGGCCTTCGGGGACGGGAAAATCGGCGCTGGCGACGCAATTTATCGCCGAAGGACTGCGCCATGGGGACCCGGGAATTATGGCGATCTTCGAAGAGCGCCCGCAAGGATACACGGAGCGCGCCGATAGTTTTGGTTTGAATTTAAAAGCGCCGCAGAAAAAGGGAAAACTCGAAATCCTTTATCTTCGTCCGCTCGACCTTTCGGTGGATGAAACGATGCAAGAGATTCTCGATGCCGTCGAAAGGATCGGCGCGAAACGGTTGGTGATCGATTCGCTGGTCAGTCTTGAGATGGCGCTGGCGCCCGGTTTCCGCACGGACTTTCGCGAGTCGCTCTACCGGATGATTGTGGCGTTGACGGGAGCCGGGGTCACGATTCTCAGCACGGTTGAAACGGAGGACACATTTACCGGGTTTACCTTTAGTCATTACACGATCTCGTTCCTGACCGACGACATTATCCGGTTGCGTTATGTGGAAATTGACGGCCAGCTTCGCAAAGTGATGGTCGTGATCAAAATGCGCGGCGGCAATCATAGCAAAGACATCCGCGAATATGTCATCACGGACAAGGGCGTGGTGGTCATCCGCCCGCGATCCACGGACTACAACGGATTGACCACAGGAATCCCCACGCGCACCGGCCCGCGAAAGGCGCAAGAAGAAGAAACCGCGCCGGAACCGAAGGCGAAGAAGTAGGAACACCGCTCAAATGGACGAGACCGCCCAGTTACATGAAAAGATGCTCGCGATGAACGAGGCGTTGCTCCTCGGGTCGGTGCGCCAGCATGAACTCACGGAAGCGGCGGAAAGATTGAATGAACGACTGCGCGCGGATATCACCGAGCGCTAGCAAGCGGAAGAGGCGTTGCTCAAGGCGGGGGCCCTACAGAGGGCGATTTTCAACAGCGCCAACTTCTCGAGTATCGCGACCGATGCGA
>Ga0187880_1004346_pt1 | contig 10473 bp, 7 predicted proteins | sample June2016WEW_19_4_FD_132998 | JGI IMG/M metagenome (GOLD analysis project Ga0187880, IMG submission 132998) | Peatland microbial communities from SPRUCE experiment site at the Marcell Experimental Forest, Minnesota, USA - June2016WEW_19_40 | ecosystem: Environmental > Terrestrial > Soil > Wetlands...
CCACGGGTGCGGGTAGCTCGACAGCCCCGGCGTCTTCCTCAGCTCATGGCGGAAGTTCTTCAGATGCTCGTCCGTCAGCCGTCCCTCCAGGTACGCCCTTGCGTAAACCCCCGGCGACGCGTGTCCCTGAAAGTAGATGAAGTCCCCCGGCAGCTCGTTCCCCTCTTCTCCCGTGTACTTCGCGTGGAAGAAGTGGCTGTACCCCACCTCCAGCATCGTCGCCAGCGACGCGTAGGTCGATATGTGTCCGCCAATCCCCGGGTCCTTCTTGTTCTGCCCATGCACCATGGCCATGGCGTTCCACCGGATCAGCGATTTGATCCGCCGCTCGATCTCCATGTCCCCGGGGTAGGCAACCTCTTCCTCCGCCGGAATCGTGTTGCGGAAGCGCGTCGACAGACGGTACGGCAGCACCACCCCGGTCTCGCGTCCCCTCAGCCGCAGCGCCTCCAGCAGCTCCACGGCCTGCGGCCTCCCGCTGGCCACCACCTCGTCGAACGCCTCGACCCACTCCGCAACCTCGGCGGAAAAATCCCCCTTCGCGGCAACTTCCTCATTCTTCATCGTCATCCCTGTGCCCGGCCCTCTCCTGCGTCTCTAAGTCTATAGTCTTCGATGCTGCGCAAATCCCCTGCGATGCAATGCACAACCACTCCCGTCCCACACACTCCGTCATTCCTGGCGCAGCACAAAGAAGCTGTCATCCTGAGCGGAGTGACTCACGGTCTCATCGTGAGTCACGGAGTCGAAGGACCCCGATGAAGTTCGTACTGCCACAGCAGCTCGAACCTTTCTCCTAAAACCCCCGCCTTTGCCCTTGTCTCTTTTGCCGTCATCCTGAGCGGAGCTTCTCGCAGTCTCATCGCGAGAAGCGCAGTCGAAGAGCCTGTCCTGAGCTTGTCGAAGGAACCTGCCTTTGCTTGTTTTTTGTCCGTCATCCTGACCCTGAACGAAGTGAAGGGGAAGGAGCCCCGCATTGGCCTTTGCTTCTGAGATAGGCCCAGGCTTTAGCCTGGGCAATCCACCCCCCCCGAGGAAACGGGCTTCAGCCCCGGGCATTGTCTTTGCCGTTGTTCCTGAGATAGGCCCAGGCTTTAGCCTGGGCAATCCACCCCCCCATCGAATTGGGGGTTTTAACCCCCGGGAGCACGCCTTTGCTCGTGAGGATTCTGACCATTGACCACTGACCACTGTTGTCAACCCCCTCGCCTCTCCAAAATCCTCCTAACCCACTCGCCATCAACCACTTCCCCCCGAAAAATAGTTGGCATACTAGTTTCCCCCAAACCTCTATAATAAAAATAGGGGGAACTATGCACACATGTCGCTGCTCTTTGGGTCAAGTTCAATCGCGTCACTGCAAGTCACTCAATCCAGAGACTTTACATGCTAAACAGCCTGAAAAGAAGACTTTAGCAGACAAGTCCAGACCAGTCCAGACCGAAGTCTAGACTTAAGTTATTATTTTTGAATACTTTAGGACTTTTCATGCGTTTTACACGAGAGAATCTCCGCTTCCGCTTCGCCGAACCCATCCCGTCTAGGAGGCCGCGCCCGAATTGAATCTTCTGCTCATCGACACCTGTGGCGCAACCGGCAGCCTGGCCCTCGCCGACTCCGCCCGCCCGCTCGCCGGTGCGACCCTCCCCGGCCGCTCCGCCGCCGAGCGCCTCGTCCCGACCATCCAGGCCCTCGTGGCCGGCAGCGGCCTCAGCCTTGGCCAGCTCGACGCCGTAGCCGTCGTCCACGGCCCCGGCTCCTTCACCGGAGTGCGCGTCGGCCTCAGCGCCGCCAAGGGCCTCTGCCACGCCCTCAACCTTCCGCTGGTCGCCATCTCGCGCCTCGCCGTCCTCGCCAGCCTCGCGAACTTCACAAATCCAGATCAGTCGTCTGCCGCACCCGTCCGCGCCCTGCTCGACGCCGGCCGCGGCGAGTTCTACTCCGGCCTCTACGCCGGCGGCCTCTGCCTCCACGAATCCCTCCTGACCCGTGACCAGCTCCTCGCCGCCCACAGTTCAGAGATAGCGCAACTCGTCGTCTGCGAGCCCGCCGTCGCCCAGTCCATCACCGCGCTCGCCCCGCAGCTCGTCGCCGAGCCCTCCGCCGCCTCCGCTCTGCCTCTCGCTCTCGCCCGCATCCGCCAGCGCGCCTTCGACGACCCCGCATCCATCGACGCCAACTACCTCCGTCGCACCGACGCCGAGATCTTCGCCAAACCCATCGCCGCAGACCTTCCGCAACCGCACGTAACCCACTCCGGAGTGCCCATCCGATGAACCTTCCGCAACTCCGTCTGCGCCGTGCCGTGGCCTCGGACCTCGATGCAATCCTGGCCCTGGAGCGCGCCACCGATCTCGCGCCCCACTGGCCGCCATCCGCCTACGCAGCCATCCTCGCTGCTCCGATGGGTTCGTCAATTGAAGGCAACGATCCGGGTGCCCCATTCATTCCGCGTTCGTTGCGGAATGGGTGGGAGACTGAAACCCATCGCTGCCTCTTCGTCGCGGAGATGAACGAACAGATCGCTGCCTTCGCCGTCGGCCTGCTCCATCCCGCCACACACGACCTAGCAGACCTGAAGCAGCCTGACATTTGCAACTGCAAGAAGCAGAATTGTCATTCTGACCCTGACCCTGACCCTGAACGTAGTGAAGGGGAAGGGGAAGGGGAAGGGGAAGAATCCCCGCATTTAACCGCATCCAGCCGCATCGCCGAGCTGGAGAGTGTCGTCGTCTCCGCCAGCGCCCGCCGCTCCGGCATCGGCCGCGCCCTCTGCCGCGCCGTGCTCGACTGGTGCCGCACCAACGGTGCATCCGAGGTTGTCCTCGAGGTCCGCGCCTCCAGCGCTGCCGCCGTAGCCCTCTACGCCAGCCTCGGATTCACTACCACCGCCCGCCGCCCGTGCTACTACCAAGACCCCGCGGACGACGCGCTCCTCATGCGCATGGAGATGCAGTCGAACGGAGGCCGGATCGATGATTGAGCGGAAGCGCACAGCTTCAACCGACTTTATGCCGTCATCCTGGCCTGAGCGAAGTCGAAGGCCAGAATCTCCGTATTAGTCTTGCTTAAGGGCACGGCTTTAAAGCCTGTCCTGAGCGAAGTCGAATGGATGCCGTATCGCACGCTGTTTTTATAGTCCGCGCTCCCTCGATCGCGTAGCGATCGAGGGAGCGCGAGAAAGGAGGACACCAAACTTACCCGCTCGCGAAGCATCCACTCGATTGCACCGCGACTGCAGTGCCGGTAAACGAAGCCTGGGTCGGAGAGGTGGCGGATCCCGGTTGAATGCACCTGACTCGAAATCAGACGTAGTCGCAAGGCTATCGGGGGTTTGAACCCCTCCCTCTCGGAGGGGCACCGCGTAGATCTCATCTCAGTGAGCTGTTGTGGCGTGGTGGGGCCGCTTCATGAGGAAGACCAACGGGATCACCATCAGAAATAAATATCCCATGATGTGAAACACGTCCACGTAGCTCAGCAGCGCGGCCTGCTGTTGCATCGTCCGATAGATCAGTGCTCCGGCCTTGTGATTGGCCGTTACATGGTCGGTGCCGCTTTGTTGCAGGAAGCCGGTAATCTGCTGCATCGCCTCCCGGCTCATCCGGCTCGAAGCCGTAATGTGAGACGCCAGAATGGATTGATGAAACTGGGAGCGCCGCGTGATCCAGGTGGTCACAAAGGAGATCCCCATGCTGGACCCGATGTTGCGCGTCACGCTGTAGAGGCTGGTGGCATAGCCTGTCTCCTGCGGCGGAATGGATGCCATGGTCAGGGTGGTCAGGGGCACAAACAGCAGTCCCATTGCAGCCCCTTGTGTGATCTGGATCCAGAAGATGTCCCAGGTGCCGGATTGCAGCGTCATATGTGCGAAGCCGAAGAACGACAGGCCGGCGACGCCAAATCCGATTACCAGCATCCGGCGCCCGTCCCAGCCCCTGCCCAGCAGATAGCCGACCAACGGCATGCACATCGCCGTCCCAATCCCCCGTGGACTGGTCCAGAGGCCCGCCGTGGCCGCCGTCCAGCCCAGCAGGGTCTGCATGAACAGCGGCAACAAAATCAGGCCTCCATACAGCACAAAGCCGAGTACGCCCGCCAGTCCGATGCCGGTGGCAAAGGAGCGAAAGCGGAGCAAATTAAAGTGGACGATGGGGTCCTTGACCGTAAGCTCACGAACCACAAATGCAGCGAGGAAGACCACGGCCATCACGGCCAGCACTCGGATCATCTCGGACCCAAACCAGTCTTTCTCCTGTCCCTTGTCCAGCATGATCTGCAAAGCGCCCATGCCCAGCGCCAGCATGCCCAGTCCCCACAGATCGGCGCGCAGCGTCCCGCGCCGGATGTAGTGGGGGTCGTGAACGAACAGGTAGATCAGGATCAGACTGAGAATGCCGACCGGCACGTTGATGTAGAAGACCCAGCGCCAGGAGTACGAATCGGTGATCCAGCCGCCGATGGTGGGGCCCAAGATGGGCGCAGCCACGATTCCCATGCCCCAGAAGGCCATCGCCTTGCCGCGCTCGCGGCCCGGGAACTCTTCCAGCATCACCGCCTGCGATAGTGGCTGTAGCCCTCCTCCCGTGGTTCCCTGCAGCACGCGGAAGAAGATGAGCATGGGCAGGTTCGGCGCCAGCCCGCACAGGATGCTGGACACCGTGAACCCAGTCACCACGGTCATCAACAGTCGCTTGCGCCCCATGTAGTTGGCCAGCCATCCGGTGATCGGGAGGATGATGGCGTTGGCCACAATATAGGACGTCAGCACCCAGGTCGCCTCTTCGACCGTCGAGGAGAGAGACCCCGCGATGTGGGGCAGGCTGACGTTGACCACCGAGGTGTCCAGCACCTCCAGCACGGCGCTGGACATCACCGCTATGGCTATGATCCCACGGTGGGGCGGTGGCTTCGGCGGAGTTGCCGAGGACACGGGAAACATGGAGTCGTCGGAATACAAAGCGTCCGGAAGCGTTGGCTCCGATGCGCCTGTGCCAGAGGCAGAAAATCGACTTGAAACGGACATCCTGTCTCCGCGCCCCAGGTTTCCAGGGTTCAATGCCCATGATAATCGCACCCGCGCTTGTTCGGAACTGTGCGGGCGCATCAGGGATAGCCAACCCATGTGCTGTTCGTCACTGCAAAGCGGCACCCAATTGCGCATAGCATGGATTGGTGCGGTGCGCTGCATGACCGGGGGCCGTATGGTTGTGCGTTCAGCGGAGTAGCCCTATGAGCGCGATGCGTGGTTCGAGTCGCCGGGTTTTCCTGAAGCAGTGGTTCACTGGCGCCGCGGTTCTGCGCGCAGGGGGCGCAATGGGACTGTTCGCAGCGGCCCAACAAGCGGCGCCCGCGAAATCCAAAGTCGTCATCGCGCGCGACAACCTGCTGCGCGGCACGGGTTCCACGGTGGACTCCCGCCGGATGCTGGCCCTGCTGGACCGCGCCATGCAGACGCTCTTCGACCGCGACCATGCGATCGAGGCTTGGAGCAGGCTGGTCCGCCCCGGCGACAAGGTGGGAGTGAAGGTGAATGCGCTGGGAGGGCGCGGGCTCTCCAGCAATCTGCAACTGGTCGAAGCCATCTGCGGGCGGCTGCAGGAGGCCGGAATCAAAGCCGGCGATATTGTGGTTTGGGACCGCGACAGCGTCGAGATGGAACGCTCCGGCTTCCATCTGTCGATGGGCGGAAACGGCGTTCAATGTTTCGGCACCGATCGCGTGGATTATGAGCAGGAGCTGGTGGCGCATGGCAGCGTGGGCAGCCGGTTGTCCAGAATCCTCACCCAGCGATGCAATGTCCTGATCAATGTCCCTGTGCTGAAAGACCACGACGGCGCGGGCGTAACCATTGCAATGAAGAACATTTACGGCGTCATTCACAACCCCAACAAGTACCACCCCAACGGCTGCAATCCATACATCGCGGACCTGAACATGCTGCCCGAGATCCGCAGCCGGATGCAGTTGACCATCTGCGACGCGACCACGGCACAGTACGAGGGCGGCCCGGCGTACAAGCCAGAGTACAGTTGGAAGCAGAATGCGCTGATCGTCTCGCAGGACCCGGTGGCGCTGGACTACACCGGCTGGCAGATCATCGAGCGCAAACGGGCGGAAAAGGGACTGAAGACGCTGGAGGGCGAGGGCCGCGCGCCGCACTACATCGCGACCGCTGCCGATGCCGGGCACCGGCTGGGCACGAACGATCCCAGCAGAATCACGGTTGCTGAGGTATAGGCGAATGTGCGATTGGGGGCAACATGGTGCATGACTACGAGATGCGGGGCAACGTGGACCGCCGTTCGTTTATGATGTGCGCGCTGGCGTCGGGAGCGGCGCTGGGAGTTGGCGAATCTTCCCCTTCACTTGCCGCCATGCCTTTGTTCGCCGGCGCGCAGAAGCAGGACGATGCGCAGTTCACCGTCGAGGCCAAGTTCTACCAGAAACTTCCAAACAAGAAGATCAAGTGCAAGCTGTGTCCGCGCGAATGCACGGTGGGCGACCGCGAGCGCGGCTACTGCGGCGTGCGCGAGAACCGCGGAGGGACCTACTTTTCGCTGGTGCACTCGCGGGTGTGCGCCTGGCACGTCGATCCCATCGAGAAGAAGCCCCTGTTCCACTACCTTCCGGGGACGGTCGCTTTCTCGTTGGCCACGGCCGGCTGCAACGTCAACTGCAAGTTCTGCCAGAACTGGGACATATCCCAGGCGCGCCCGGAGCAGGTCCCCGCCGATTACATGCCCCCGCAGCGAGTCGCCGATCTGGCCAAGCAATATGGTTGTCCGACGATCGCCTACACCTACAGCGAGCCGGTGGTCTTCAGCGAGTTTTTGTTGGATGCCGCCGATGCCGGGCACGCAGCGGGGATTCGCAGCATTGTCGTGTCGAATGGCTATATGCAGGAAGAGGCGCTGAAGGCGGCGTACGGAAAGATGGACGCGGTCAAGATCGACCTGAAGTCGTTCACCGAGTCGTATTACAGGGATGTGGTCACCGGCCAGTTGAAGCCCGTGCTGGATTCGCTGGTCACGCTGCGCAAGATGGACAAGTGGACGGAGATTGTCTACCTGGTGGTGCCGACTTTGAACGACGACGACGCCGAGTTTCTCGGCCTGGCACGCTGGATCAAAACAAACCTGGGCCTGGACGTCCCGCTGCACTTCACCCAGTTCCATCCAGAGTACCTGCTGAAAAACCTGCCCATCACTCCGGTACCGACCCTGGAGCGGGCCAAGGCGATTGCCGACGCCGAGGGGCTGCACTATGTGTATATCGGCAATGTTCCGGGACATCCCGCGCAGAACACCTACTGCCCGAAGTGCCGCCGAATGCTGGTGGAACGCATAGGATTCACGGCCAGCCAGATGCTGATCCGTAACAATAGCTGCCCATTTTGCCGGAACCCAATCCCGGGTGTCTGGCACACTTGAGGGCGCAGAGGAGGTTGAGCAAATGCAGATCAAAAGGAGTTGCAATATGGTTTGGCTGACAGCTTCACTCATCGCGCTCCTGGCACTCGTGGTTCTTCTGGCGATTGCGCCATGGCGTCACGTCCGCGCCGCCGGTCCGCAGAAGGTCCGGCTGGCCGGAGTCGCCGGCGGCTTCTATCCGGCCGATCCAAAGGTGCTGACGGCAATGATCGACGACCTGCTGGCGCAGGCGACTCCGCCGCCGATCCACGACCCCATCCTCGCCGTGGTTGCTCCGCACGCCGGGTATCAGTACACCGGCCCCGTGGCCGCAACCACCTTTGCGGAGCTGAAGGGGCGCAAGTTTTCGCGTGTCGTCGTGATTGGGCCGACGCACTACGTGGGCTTCGACTTCACCTCCATCTATGACGGCGACGCCTACACAACGCCACTGGGAACGGTGCAGGTGGACAAAGTCTTTGCCCGGCAGTTGGTTAAGATGAGCCCAACCATGCAACTCTCCGGCATGGGGCACGATATTACGTCAGCCGGCGCGGAACATTCCATCGAGGTGGAGCTGCCGTGGTTGCAACGTGTGCTGGGAAATTTCCAACTGGTGCCCATCGTCATGGGTGACCAGAGCTACGAGAACAGCCGCGCGTTGGGCGTGGCCCTGGCCGCGCTGATCCAGGACAAAAAGACAGTTGGCAGCACTCTGATCCTCGCCAGCTCCGATCTCTCGCACTACCACCCCTACGACGAAGCCGAGACGATGGACCATAAGACGCTGAATGCGCTTGCGGCGTGGGACTACTTCAGCATGTCGCGCAACTTCGAGGCGCGGGTTTGGGAGGCCTGCGGCGGCGCGCCCATTGTGGCCGCCATGATTGCCGCCGAGCGCATGGGGGCCAATCAGGCTCAAGTGCTCAAGTACGCCAACTCCGGCGACACATCGGGCGACCGCACGAGCGTGGTCGGATACAGCGCGGACGTCTTCGTGAAAGCTGCAAACGGAAAGGCGGTGGAAACGCCCTTCTCGCTGAGCGACCGCGACAAGAACGAACTGCTCGCGATTGCCCGCAAGTCGGTTGAGCAGGCGGTCGAGCAGAGGAAGCAGTATGAACCGGGCGCAACCGCAAGCGAGGCGCTGAATCAGGACCGCGGCGCGTTTGTGACCCTGCGCGAAGCGGGACAACTGCGCGGGTGCATCGGTTACACCTCCGCGACCAAGCCTCTCTACCTGACGGTGCGCAACACGGCCACGTTGGCCGCCCTGCGCGATCCACGGTTCCCTCCGGTTTCGGCTTCAGAGTTGCCGCAGCTCGAATATGAGATCTCCGTGCTCTCGCCCCTGCGGCGCGTCATGGACGTGCAACAGATCGAGGTTGGCCGGGATGGCTTGGTGATGAAGAATGGCGACAACGAGGGCCTCTTGCTCCCCCAGGTCCCGGTGGACCAAAAACCAAAATGGGACCGGCAGAAATTTTTGGAAGAGACCTGCCGCAAGGCGGGAATGAGTTCCACTTGTTGGAAGGATCCGGACACGGACATCTTTAAATTTACCGCGGTGGTATTCGGCGAACACAACCCGTAAGCCTATACACCGGACCTCTTCGCTTCCTGAGAGACGCGCGCGGCAAGCAGTGCCGCCACCAGATTGATCGCCGCTGAGAGCCATGCGGTCTTCCAGAATCCAAACACGGGAATGAGGGTACTGCTCACGACGAGCGCGCCCGCGCATCCGCCCAGCAGATCGATGGCATAGAGCGTACCCAGCCTCGATCGACTGTTCCTGTCATGAAGGTAGATCTGGGTCGCGATGGGGAATTGATAGCCCCCCAGAATCCCCGTGAGAGCAGCCAGTGCAGGGAAGACGAGCTCTGCCGCCAGCCATATTGCCGCAACTCCCGAAATTCTTGCCAGCATGGCGACCACAAAGATCAACGCAGGCCCGGAGAGGGCGAGCAGGAACTGGGTCATTGCCATGGTGCGGCAGGGTGGGCGATTGCCGGCAGATGTGCGGCGGATACTCAGCCAACTCCCAAACGCAATGCCTGCCATGCACAGGCCGATCAGAATCGCGAGCTGGTAGTAAACGTAACCATAGATGGACTGGAACGCCAACAGCAGAACAATCTGCAGCGCGATCAGTGTGAAGCCGGTTGTAGCCGCGCAATAGACCGCGGCGGACCGGGCGCGTCTCTCGCGTGTGCCGACCGACGCCAAAAAAATCGCCACCAGCAGCAACGGAACAAGGACCGCGGCGAGGACACGCGTAAAATCGACAAGTGCCGCGCTCCTGAACCAGCGGGAATAGCCCTCCTTGAATTGCGTACTCCACAACACAACGTCGAAGTAGTAGGCGATCGGCTCAAAATCGCGATTGACTGGCGTCGAACCCAGCGGCCGCAGTTGTTCGTCAACCTGCGCCATGCGATCGGGCATCATGCGGAATGGGATGAAATACTCACTGACATACTGCGGTTGCAGGTTCCGCTCGTTCAATCTTGCGATCAAAGTCTGGGGATCGGCCGTCAGAACATCGGGATGAGTCGCTGCGAAGAAGTGGATCGTATCGCCGGGGATGGCGACAATGGTTGGGAAGACCTCCTGTAGCGTGCGCCGAATGCAGCGCAGGAAATCCGCAAGGTCGGGACTGATGGTTTCCTCCGACGACCGCAGTTGCAAGGCGAGCAGTCCTCCCGGCGCCAGGTGGTCGCGCGCGGAACGGAAGAACTCGGCGGTATAGAAACGGTTGAGCTGAGCGGTCTGCGGATCGGGAACATTCAGAATAATTACGTCGAACCGGTCGCCAGTCGTTCTCAGATAGTAGCGGCCATCCGCGTAGTGCATGTGGACCCGAAGGTCCGAGACCAGGGGAGCATACTGCGCCGGGAAGAACTGGCGCGCCATGTCAATGAGCGCGGGGTCCAGCTCAACGGTGTCGATGCGCTCGACCGTGGGATGCTTCAACGCCTCGGCGATGCTGCCATTCACTCCGCCGCCGATCAGCAGAACGCACCTCGGTGCCGGGCTCTCCAGCAGCGCGTAGTCCACCGCC
>Ga0187880_1004356_pt1 | contig 10462 bp, 8 predicted proteins | sample June2016WEW_19_4_FD_132998 | JGI IMG/M metagenome (GOLD analysis project Ga0187880, IMG submission 132998) | Peatland microbial communities from SPRUCE experiment site at the Marcell Experimental Forest, Minnesota, USA - June2016WEW_19_40 | ecosystem: Environmental > Terrestrial > Soil > Wetlands...
AACGCCAGTTGCTACTACGGCGGTGTCAGACATCGTTGGGCATATCGCGCGTTTGAAGGGAGCCTCCTGGCCAATTTGGCACACATCGATTGGGATACCCTGCTGGCGGAACCTTCCGATGACAGCCGGGCAAGTGCCCGCCTGTCACTGGAAGCCAATATTCGCGAAATCGATCTTAAGCTCCTTATGGCTGCCAACGCGATATTGACGCAAGTCGATTCTCCGGCACAGGTCGCGGTCGAAATCAAGTCGCTGGAGGCGTGCCGAGAACGGCTCCAAGAAGAACTGACCGACCTGGAATCGGGCAGTAGCCCGCCGATAGCAGGTCACGCAGAGGTAAGCAAGGATCGCTCCACCTTTATGAAGCTGGTCCGCAATGGGGACACCGCGTCACGTTTGCGTCTGCGACAAGAACTGCACCGACTGATTAAGCGCATCGAACTCTGGCCTGAGCCCAATACCGCCACAGACATCCGGGGCTATTGCCAATTACTTCATCGGGCGGTCGAAACAGCGGGGTTGAAGTGGGAAAACGATCCAACTGGGTGGCCCTGTTACAAGATTACCTTTGTCAACAGGCAAGAGTGCTGGGTGATCTGTCAGTACGCCCGCCCGCCAAGACGCAATGGACGCAAGGATTGGCGCGCTAACACTGTGGGGTTAATGATATGGCTCAGAAACAATGGCTGAGGTATATGATGCAAATGTGATGCATTTTGGAGGCCGGGCGGGCGCCACCCTTTATCGGTGACCACCGGGGCTGGATAGACCTGCTTTGAGCAGGCGCGCGGCGTTCACCATTTCCTGCTGAATCTGCAACCGTTGAAAGCGGATGTCCGCCGATTCGCTTGGCGTGACTGGTCCGGGGAAGAACTGAGCCGCTTTTGACGGGCCGAGCGAAGCCTCTGAATCGAAGTGGCGTTGGAGGCAGAGCAGCGCGTCGGGGCATGCGCTGTTTTCAGCTCGAATCTCCTCGGCAAATGCGCTGAAGGCGGCTGCGGGGCCGCGGTCGTAATGCAGAAGAGTGTAAAGGATGTCGAAGGCGTCCTTGGGCTGCTCGCGGTGGAGAAAAGCGCGGAGTTTCAGGGCGAGGAATGGTCCGACTTCGCATACCCGCAGGGTCGCAGTTTGGTGGTCGCCGGCGAGGTCGGCGCCGGTGACCCTCACCGTCCGTGCGGTCGCCAGGGCGCGGTTTATGCCAGGCACAACACTGGCTCCGATGTCATCAACGGTGGCGCTGCCCTGGGTGTGCGGCGGAGCGTCGGTGAGGAAATCAACGGGAACGGAATAGTCGCCGACTTCCTTCTCGTACCTGATGAGGCCCTCGGGGCTGGTGGCTTTGTGAAAGCCTTTCTCGAGCAGAGCGAACTGCATGCTGGACATGCCGCCGGCCGATGCGCCAAGCGCGATGCCGATGTCGGCATCAAGGGTGACGGGCCGGGGAAGCGGGCGCGGGGTAGAGGTGTCGCCGCAGATGTAGCGTGGCACCAGGCCGCCGACGAGCACGAGATCGTCGTGCCATGGCTCCAGGTTGGGCCAAATGGTAAAGAGGGCGCTTTCGGCCAGAGCGACCTTCCGGGAGTCGTAGTCGGCGTAGTCCCCTAGTTTCATTTGCGGCAGAAGCCTTCCCAGTTGCGCAAGGCGGCGGCTTGATCGGGGCCGCGCAATCCGGTCTTTTGCAGGTCGAGATAGATCTGGGCATCGCTGGCGAGGGGCAAACCCTGAATGGTCCGGGTCTCCAGAAAGACGCCTTCGTCGTCCGGAAGCAGAAGCCAAACTTTGCCGGCGTCGGTGACGGGGCGGAGTCCGAGCCGCTCCAGCGTGGCGGCTTCAGGCAGGCGGGCTACGTAGGCGCTGGTGACGACCGGTTCGGTGTAGGGATGACGCAGCGAGGCGGCGATCCATTGGGTAAAGGCGATGGGCACTGATTGCTCGCCAGCCCAGGTATGGAGCTGGCGGGCGATGTCGATGGGGCTGCCTCCGAAGGTTGTGTAGCGAGTGGTTTCACTGAAAAACGTCATTTTTACTGGATAATAAAAAGGCCCATTGCGGGTAAGCGTTGTCTGGCGCCAGCAGAACCGGTGCCTGGGATGAACTGACTAAAGCGGAGTTTTTCAGAAACTCCGCTTTGATATGTTGAATGAGGTGCAGCCCAGCCCGGCGGCGTTCCCGGGCATAGTCCATTACCTTGGCCAGCGAGACCCGCGAGTGGCCGGTGTGAAAAGGCAAGAATAGAGAAAAGGCGAAAATACTTGCCCTCGCCCATCAGGTGCAGCCTCCGGCGCTCAATGGACAAATCGACCAGCAGCCCCTCGATAGTCACCAGGCGGCCAACACCATCCTACCAACCTATACAGCAGCACGAGCGGGAATGCGCAGACGAGGCTAATTGTAAACGCCAAGATGATCATCCAAGCAAAAGCCGGCCAGGGGTCTGGGATGGGGTTGTCTGCGCCGATGTCGCTCGTGAAATACACATAGAGGCGCCAAATGACGACAGGCGTTAGGATTGGGCCCAGCAGAAGAACGCTGCAGAGGATGGACAGCACTGGATGTTGTTTCGCGCCGGACCAGGACGGATGTGAGGCAATGGGATGGTCTGTCGTGAAAATGTTCATTCGTGCCATTAAAGACAAGTGTACTTTGGGCCTATGCGGAAGGCCAGGTCAGCTTGCCATCGGCTGAGTTGACATGCCGGCCTGCGTCAGGCGTGCGACGACGTCGTTAGATGCGTTACCAGCCGCCTGATCGTTGTTAGTGACCCGGCGGGGCAACCAAGACCTTCCTCGCCGGCGGCCTTTTGGGGGCGGGGCAGGCGAAACCGCGGTTTTTCTGCGCCCTACTCCACGCATCGAAGTTGGCCCTTTAGAATGAACTCTTTATCGACTATGGCTATTTTGGTAAAAGGGGTGAATATGGCTAGTTCCGAGCAATTGCTCAGCGAGCGTTTGTTGAACCTCATGGCCGTGGGTTTCTTCAGGCCGCTCGCTCGCCCTTCTGCACCGGTTTACATTGATTGTGCCGACCGGCTCGAACGCGCCGCCGATGAAGGGGGCCAGCTTTTGCCTTCGGACGCTATCGCAATTATTCGCGAAACTCTCGTCGAGCATCCTGAGGCGTCGTTGTCAGAAGATGAGGGGGTACAATTCGCTGATGCCCGTCAGCGTGCAGGCCAAATCTTCAATCGCTTGCTCGAGGCTCGCTGGTTGGAGGAGCGTCCAGTCAGCTTTGATGAGCACTGGGTTGTCCTTTCACCACGCTTGCCACCATTATTAGGATTGTTGCGCGAATTCGCTCAACGAGACCTTGCCGAACTCAAGGATTTCGCCGCCACGATCCGGTCGCTCTGCGAAAGTTTGCTGGCTGATGGCGCCCTCGACCCGGCGAAGCGGGGACCAGAAGAACTGCGGCAGGTTGTGAAAGAGTTGTTGGATCGCGTGGCGCGAGCGGGCCAGCAGATGCGTGCTGTTGAGACGGTAATACTCCGCTACGCGCAGGAGCAGCGCACGAGTACAAGTGCCGGTGAAACGCTCCGGCGTTTCCTCATTGAGTTCCACGAGGGCGAACACATGGTGTGCTATGATACGTTGGAGCGCGGCGGTCTCCTTCCGAAGCTCAAGCAGGCCCGACTGGTTGCCCAGGACGCACTGGCCAAGCCCTTCACTAAACAGCGATTGGCCGAGGGTATTGCCTTACAGCGCGGCCTCGACGAGACGACGGCTTACGGAGAAGCCGAAGAAATGCTCTCCCGGCTCGAACGGTCTTTGGCGGGACTTTCGGCAAAACAACGCATCATTGATGGTCGGATTGCGGACTTCAGCCGTTTGTCGGCGGCACGCTATCGATATCAAACCGAAATGCGCGGTCGCCGCCCTGAGTTCGTTAAGGCATATCTTGCCGCGGCCGACCAACAGCACGCCGGGCGATCATTCGCAGACCTTGCCGGTGAACCAGGAATGACGCTGTTGTCTCCACAGACGGAGATCTACTTTGGCCAGGACGCGCTTGCACGTCCACGTCGCGCGCGCCTTCCGGTGGACTTGCACCTCGCGCCCCCCGCTGCAGCAGGCGATTCTCTCGACGCATTGGAACGTATCCGCCGCCATAATCTTTACGCGGTTACGCCACAGCGGGCGGGTCGATTTATCGAACGCTACATGCCGGAGAAGAACGCGTTTGTATCCACCTCCGATCTTCACATGCACACTGAGGACGATTTGCTCGATTTCCTTGCCGTCCTGGCTTACGAGCGCGCTTCAGTTGCGCGTACGCGCAAGCCAATCCGGTGGAGAATTCGCACGGCCAGACATGAACACGGCCTTGAGCCCGAGAAGATTCCCACCGATATCGTCGCCGGCCATAGAGTCGAGCGCCTTACCATCGAACGGATCGCATGACTCCACTTTGGCCCTCATTTTGGACAGATATTCCAGAGGTCGACCGCCCGGCGCTACGTGAAATTCTCACCGAACTGCTTGCCACAGGCGTGTTGTTCGGCGAGAACGGCCGAGAGCGCGAACTCTTCCTCACGGCCCGTCAATATACACGCCAGCTGGCCGATTATCTCGCGCCATTGAGCCTGGAGCTTGTGCCTGATCCTGACCGGCCGATTCTCCAGGCCCGCCCCATTCCGGGAGAATGCGGGCTCACCGCACGTTTTACCAAGGACGAAACGCTCGTGGTGCTCACGCTGTGGCGCCTTTACGACGATGCACGAATGGAGGGACCGGCAGAAACCGTCGTGATCAGCGCCAACGATCTCTATGCTCGCCTCAAGCTCTATTTCGAGCACATTGAACCGCCAGCGGAAACGCATCTGGAACGTATTCTCGCCAAGCTTCGTTCCAAGCGCCTCATCAGGTTCCAAAAGAACGAGGAACGATTTGGCGAATCATGGCTCGAAATCCTGCCTACGCTTTCGCGCGCCATTCCGTTCGAAAGAGCCGAGGAATGGACTCAAGCCGCGGCTTTGTTCCAGCAGGCTGTGCCTTCAGAGGGTGATACTGCCGCAGATGCGGAAAACGAGGCACAATCATGAGCGGGCAACACATTTCCCTCAGTCGCATTCTGGCTGTTAACTGGTACGGCTTTCGTCAGGTGTTGGACCTGTCGGAACATACTCTCATCGCGGGAGCGTTCCGCACCGGCAAATCCGCCCTGCTCGACCTTATCCAGTACGCCATGCTTGGCGAGCACTGGCGGCCCAACCGTGCCGCTGCCGGCAATGCGCGCGGCCGTTCGCTGGTGAGCTACTGCCTGTGCGACACCAATACCACTCGGGATGACGAGCCACACTACGTTCGCCGTAGCGGTGCAACCCTCATCGGGCTTGAATTCACGTGGCCAACAGAGCACGGAAAGACCCCACGCCGCGAGACGTGGGGTATCCGAATCGAATACGCCAGTCCTACCTCAAAGCCGCAACAAACCTATTTTTTCATTCCATCTCGCCTGGATTGGGCCGAAGTGGCGCCAACCGGGACAATGCTTGACGAGGAGGAATTTCGGTCTTTCCTCCGCCGCGAATATGGTCGGGAGAGCCTTTTCCCTCGGCAGCAGGATTATCTCGCCGAGATGGCCACGCCGCGCCATTTGTGGTTCGACCCCGAGAAGTTTCGCAAAACCTTCCCCAAAGCCATTGCCTTCGAGCCGGAAAAGGAAGTCGAAAAGTTCATTCGCGAATTCATCCTCGAAGAGAGCCCGCTTGACGTGCGGGACGTGAGAACCGCCGTAGGCGCGTATCGCGAGACACAAGAGCGACTGGCACGCCAGGGAGAAGAGGCAGAACTGCTGCGAGGCGTTGCAAAGCAGCACACTGTGTACGAAGAGAAGAAGCGGGAAGCTGCCATTCTTCAGCACCTCAGTCACTCTCTGGAGCACGCGCGATTGAGCGAACTGGTCGCCCGTCACCAAAAAGAGCTTGGGGACCTGCAAACCAAACATGCCGACGACAATGCTTCCTTCGATTCGCAGGTGAGAGAAAAGCAACAGTTGGAAGTCGCAATTCGGGAATTTCGCCTGGACGCTGGTGACGAGGAGTTGCGGCAGAAGCTTAGTGAGCAGGAAACCAAACGAGCAGAGCGAAAGAGTTTACTCGAAGCGCAACAAGCTGTCCGTCTGCGGCTGCGTGATCTTCGGCATCGTTGGGAACGATGGCTCAAGCGGGGGGCTGAAGTTAAGCTCGACGGTCTTGCCGATGTCCTTATCGTCGATGACGCGGTTCTGGAGGCACTTGCCGCACCGGATGAAGCCACCGGTCTTGCCGCCTTGCCCAATCTGGCCGAGACGTTCAGCCGCTTGTTTCACGGTATCGGCAAGTTGCTCGAACCGCACCAGTCGGAGATCAGCGGCATCTCCACTCGTCTTCAGCAAATCGCCGCTGACTTGGACAGGCTCGATACGGGACAAACGCCGGGCTCATTCCCGCTCTTTCAGGCTATCAAGACACGGCTGGCGGGTTCGGCTGTTCCGCCTCAACAGCTTTGCCGGCTCGTCGAAGTCAAAACGGATGCTGAGGAGTGGAGGAATGCCTTGGAGCTGATTTTGGGGCGGAACCGATTCGCCATTGTCGTGGGCACGGCAGAGGACTACCGCACCGCATTGGAAATCCTGCGCAAACGGCCGCCCGCTGAGCGGGGCGTGGATGAGTCGCTCGTGCATCCTCGTGAAGCCGCCGAGTTGCCAAGTGAGGCTAGAAACGACTCGCTTGCGGAGAAGGTGGAGGTGATCGGAGTGCCAGATCCTCTACGCCGCGTGGCGGAGCGATTCACCAGCCATTTGCTGGGTCGCATCGTCGCAGCCGAGCGGGTCGAAGATCTCGACCTTTGCGAACGAGGCATCACTCGCGACGGTATCTTCAAGCAAGTGCCCACCAGGCGGCGCTTGCGCCAGTCGTCTGGATTCGAGTTCACGCTCGGGTCAGAAGGTCTCAAGCGCCTCCGTGCTGCCCTTACCCGTGAGCAGCAAGGCTTAATGGCGGAGCGTGCGACCAAACAGGCGGTTGTTGATGAAATCCATTTGTGGCTGGATACCGGCAAGAAAGGCGGACTTGGTGACGGTCGCCTGCCCGACCGCAGTAGCGAACTCCCGCGCGTGCCGGTGTTAGAGCAAGAGTTGGCGGCGCTGAAACAGCGCATTGTGTTTCTCTCCACCCCTGAGCGTTCCGGGAGGTTGCGGCATTTGGATGATCTTCAGGTAAAACTCGGAAGGGCCAACCAGGAGATCGGGAGCCTGGAAACAGCCCGTCGGCAATTTATTCAAAAGCAAAAGGAGATTCAGGACGCTCTTGATGGGGCGAATCAGGCGCTTGAAGCCGCGCTGTTGGCAATGACCGAGAGCCGAGTACGAATGCCTCAAGGCGTGTTGGACACGGACATTGAGAAAGGGCTGAACCAGTTAAAGGCCGACTTTAGGACCTGGGTCGAGCGGAAGGAAGCCGCGGCGAAAGCCGCAGGAGACGCGGTCTTGGAGGCCGCGAACGCCCGCAATTCTCGTAATAATGAGCGCCGTGCTCTGTTGAATGCGACGGACGGTGAAGGCCGTCCCAAACACCCGCAATATCGCCACGATGACTTTGACCCGGAGGAGGAGAGCAACGATCGTTGGCAGGCACGGCTGCGCGTATTGCAGGAAGTGCAGCTCGAAGAGTCGCGCAAGCTGGCCGCCGAACGGCGAAAAGATTGGGAACGCCGCCTAAAGGACCAGGTTCTCAACCGGTTGAATGAAAACCTCCAGGCCGCCGAGCGGACCGTGCGTCAGTTGCGCGGCTATCTCGATGTGCCCGTCGGAGGCCACACATATCGGATCAGCCAGGAACGTGACCAGGGATTTGCCACGCTCTGGAGGTTGCTTGATTCTGGTTTCGAGCCAACCGATGAACTCGCGGCTGTCGCCCGAACCCAGGAAGTGCAAAGTGCGCTCGACGAATTGATGACCGCAGTAGAAGCTGATGGCGAGGGTTCTGCGCGCTCGCTCGCGTTGCTCGATTACCGCAATTATCACCGCTACGACCTCAAGATGCGTCCTGCCGGCCTGAATAACGGTCCCGAGATTTCTTTTGGGCGCAGCGGCGTCAATATGTCCGGTGGTGAGAATCAAGCACCATTCTTCCTTTCCATGCTTGCGGCGTTCCTCCAGGTGTACGATTTCGGGGGGGGCGGGCGCGCCCAACATCTCGGGCTCGCAGTCATGGATGAGGCGTTTTCCAAACTGTCTGGCGATGGCGTTGAGGAGTGCCTCGAACTGGCGCGGAATTTCAACTTGCAGCTATTGATGGCCTTCCCCATCGACCGACTCGGCGTCATGGCGCCTTATGCCGACACGGTCGTGGAGCTGCGAAAAGAAGAAGTTCGGGACGATGCCGGCTTTGTCGTCCAACTCGACAACATCCCCATTATTCTCTCGCCCGAGCAGGTGCAGGAGAAATTGTCGTGAGCCCGGACTCCAAACGGTGGCGGGCCTGCGCCTGGCTCCGAGAACTCACGCGGCAATGGCATGCCGCACGCGGTTTTGCCGACGTGGCGGAATTCCAGCGGCCTTTTTCCCGTGGCTGGGAAGAATTGCTTGAGGCGGCCGGGCTGACTTCGGCCGAAGCGCGCAATGAAGCGTTTCGCGACGCTCAATCACTCCAAGCTGCGGGCCTGGTTTGTCTGAGAACCGACAAGTATCGTCCCTATCAGATCGAACGCGTGCTTGTCCCATTCGCTGCTGGAGCACGTTTGCGTGAATTGTTCGAAGATGAGCTGCCCGGGAGGCCTGAACCAGGTTTCGACTTCGCGTCGGTCTCGTGGGCGCCTCAACTCTGCTTTCTCTCCAATTCGACCAAGATCACGGTCGCACCCGACGACTTGTTGAAGTTGAACACGTTTCTTCGCGGTCAGACCGCACCAAAGCCCATTGTCCCAATAAAGGAGCGTTCTCTTGAAGTTTTTGGCAATGAAAAGCGGCTCGATGCATTGTTGACGACGTCGCTCTTTCGCAACGGACAACTGGACTTGAGGAAAGACTTGCGATGCGAGATCATCGGTGAACCACTGGCGTGGAACCGTGGACCAACCGAAGCCGCAACACAGCCCCTAATCGTGATTGAGAACGCCGCGACCTGGCATTCTTACTGCCGCTGGAATAAGGAGCGAAAACTGTTCAGCGCCGTCGTTTATGGGTGCGGCGACCGTTTCGTGGACGGTGTTCGTTACATACCTGACATCTTTGCCGAACTCGGAGGTGCCCGCCCCGTCCTCTACTTTGGCGATCTGGACCCCCGGGGGGTGTTGATCCCGCAGGAGGCTTCCGGTCGCCTTGAAGCCGCCGGTCTTCCGGCCATTTCGCCACATCTATGGAGTTATCGCCAATTGTTGACACTGGGTGTCGGCCAACCATGGGAAGGCGAGCCGCCGTCCGCCTGCCTTTGCGACTGGCTCCAGGCATTGGCTGAGCCGGCGCGCCAGCTTTTTGCAACTAGCCGTCGTCTGGCACAGGAGCGTGTCGGCTGGGAGTTCCTCGAAGGAATAGGCAGAATAGAATAAGACTAGATGACTAGATTAAGCCGCTGGTCGTGATCGCCATCATCGCAATCCTGGCAGCGCTGCTTCTGCCCTCGCTCACCCACGCCAACGCTTCGGCCCTCTCGGCAGCTTGACCGGAGGCGACTTCTTGCGACCTGTGCTAACAATGATGCCAACGGATGCCAGCGACAAGCGGGATTGTGGGCTGCGTGTCATGGCGCGAATCGTTATCGGCTGCGGCGGGCCTGGTTACGGAGTTTGTTGCGGAGCATCTCGAGTTTCTGTTCGCCAAGCTCGGTGAGGGATGCGATGTGCTTTCTCAAGTCGAGTTCAGTGTTCGCGAAGCCGTGGACCTGGTCGTGGTCCCAGCCAAGTTCCCTGGCGGCTGCCCAGATGCCCGCGTACATGCGCTTGCGCCACTCCGCGTTGTTGGTCCGCCGGAGACTGGGGGTTTTGCGACCCAGCTCCTGGCGGAGCCATTCGATAGCGGCTTTGCCCTGGTCAACTTTGAGCTTCCGGTAGGACTCAACCTTGAAACGGTTCTTTAGCCGCTGCTGCCACTCACCGTAAGATGCTTCTTTGCCAGCGAACTCGTCCGTCTGTGCAAGCTGGCGAATGAGGTCCTGGATGGCGTGGGCGGTTTCTTCGGTGATGTCGCCGGGCTCGCGTGTGATTTGGGGGCGGACAACTTTCTTCTGGTTGATGTGAATGTCGCCGTCCGCGGTCTGAGCGACGATACTGTCTTCCGCGTGTGCGACCTGGACGACCCCCGCATCCTGTGGCCGGGCCGGGCCGGTGGCGTGCAGTGGCGCCATGCTGAGGAGCTGGCGGAGCTTGGCGCGGCAGTCTGCGGCCTTGGATGGCATGATGACCTGGCTGAGCCAGAGGAATGGCAAGCCCTCCGGTTTCTTTCGAAAGAAGTTGGTCGCGAGGTCTCGGTTAATTTCCTCGTCGAGGAG
>Ga0187880_1004360_pt1 | contig 10455 bp, 6 predicted proteins | sample June2016WEW_19_4_FD_132998 | JGI IMG/M metagenome (GOLD analysis project Ga0187880, IMG submission 132998) | Peatland microbial communities from SPRUCE experiment site at the Marcell Experimental Forest, Minnesota, USA - June2016WEW_19_40 | ecosystem: Environmental > Terrestrial > Soil > Wetlands...
CGGTCGAACCAGCCTGCCTGCGACGACGATGCTCTGGGACCTGCGCACGCTCGGTGAGGATCGCGAACGAACGAAGCCGGCCGGCGCGCACCTACACTCAGCCTTGAGGTAAACCGCCTTTCGAGTCCGGGGGAGAGCTGCGCAGGCTCGCCAGTGCGGGCGGCTTGCATCCAAGCCCTGTTTGCCAGGCGGCGAAGTCTTCTGAAAAGTGGGGGGAACGGGTGGCATTGTCGCAGCCGAGGGTTTCGGCTGAACAAGCGGCGCGATCAGGGCTGCGATCGGGTCTCGGCCCGCACGGGGTCGGTTACAAGTGGATCGCGCTCTCGAACACCACCCTCGGGATGCTGATGGCGACGATCAACTCGTCCATCACCTTGATCGCGTTGCCGGACATCTTCCGCGGGATCGGCGTCGATCCGCTCGCTCCGGGAGACGTGGGATACCTCCTCTGGATGCTGATGGGCTTCCTCGTGGTGACGGCGGTGCTCGTCGTCGCGTTCGGCCGCATCGGTGACATCTTCGGCCGGGTCAGGATGTACGAACTCGGCTTTGCCGTGTTCAGCCTGGGCTCGGTCCTGTTGTCCGTCGACTGGCTGACCGGTGCTGCCGGGGCGTCCTATCTGATCGGCATGCGGGTCGTGCAGGGCCTCGGGGCGGCGATGCTCATGGCGAACTCGGCGGCGATCCTGACCGACGCGTTCCCTACGAACCAGCGCGGCCTGGCGCTCGGGATCAACAACGTCGCCGCCATCTCCGGGTCGTTCGTCGGGCTTGTCCTAGGTGGCCTTCTCGGTCCGCTCGACTGGCGGCTCGTCTTCCTGGTCTCGGTTCCCTTCGGCATCGGCGGCACGATCTGGGCCTACCTGAGGCTCGAGGAACGGGGCGTCCGGCGACCCGCCCGGATTGACTGGTGGGGAACGGTGACCTTTGCTGTCGGCTTGATCTCGTTGCTCGTCGGGATCACCTACGGGATCCAGCCCTACGGCCACGACACGATGGGCTGGGCCAACCCGGTTGTCATCGCCGAGCTCGCAGGTGGTGTCGCAGTCCTCGCCGCCTTCTGCATCATCGAGACCGTCGTCGCCCAGCCGATGTTCCATCTGCCGTTGTTCAAGATCAAGGCCTTCGCGGCGGGTAACGTCGCCAGCCTGCTCGCGTCCCTCGGCCGTGGCGGCCTCATGTTCATCCTCATCATCTGGCTGCAGGGGATCTGGCTCCCGCTGCACGGGTACAGCTTCTCCTCCACGCCGTTGTGGGCGGGCATCTACATGGTGCCGTTGACGGCCGGCTTCCTCGTGTCCGGGCCGATCTCCGGTTTCCTCTCCGACCGGTTGGGGCCGAGGCCTTTCGCTTCTGCCGGCATGGTGTTGTCCGCGGCGAGTTTCTTCGTCCTTGAGGTGCTGCCGGTGGACTTCTCCTACGTGTGGTTCGCCCTCTTGTTGTTCGCCCTTGGCACGTCGATGGGCCTGTTCGCGTCGCCGAACCGTGCCCAGGTCATGAACAGCGTGCCTGCTGACCAACGAGGAGTGGGGAGCGGCATGGCGGCCACATTCCAGAACTCCGCCATGGTGCTTTCCATAGGGGTGTTCTTCAGCCTCATGGTCCTGGGCCTCGCCGCCTCCCTTCCGGCTCACCTGTACTCGGGCCTGAGATCAGCAGGCGTGCCGGCGGCCGACGCCACGCGTATCGCGCACCTGCCGCCGGTGGGGCTCTTGTTCGCCGCCTTTCTCGGGGACAACCCGATGCGCGTGCTCCTCGGTCCGACGATCCATCAGATCTCGGCGGCTCATGCGCAGCTGCTGTCGAGCCGGGGCTTCTTCCCGGCGTTGATCTCCGTGCCGTTCGAGACCGGACTGCGCCGCGCCTTCGATTTTGCCGGGGGCGTCTGCCTGGTCGCCGCCCTGGCCTCCTGGCTGAGCGGTGAGCGCTACGTGCACCAGGAGCCCACGGCGGTGGTGCTGGGTGCGAGCTCCGACGCCATGGCGGCATCCCAGTCGTCCGGGCAGGCGCCAGAGGCCGTACCGGTGGCGCGAGACACCGACGGGTCCTTGCCTCTGGAGCACCCCGTCAGGGCTTAGTGTTTCTCGGTGGCCGAGGTTCGCCGGTTCCTGATCCGTACCTTCGGGTGCCAGATGAACGAGCACGACTCCGAGCGCATCGCGGCCGTTCTCACCGCGGACGGCATGACCCGCACAGAGGACCTGGAAGAGGCGGACGTGGTCGTGCTCAACACCTGCTGCATCCGCCAGAACGCCGACGACAAGCTGTACGGGAACCTCGGGCAGCTGAAGTCCGTCCAGCAACGCCGCCCCGGTCTCCAGATCGCCGTCGGGGGCTGCCTCGCCCAGAAGGACCGTGAGCTCGTGTTGGAGCGCGCGCCCCACGTCGACGCCGTCTTCGGCACCCATAACGTCGCCCGGGTCGCCCAGCTTCTCGGCCTGGCGCGCGCGAGCGGGGAACCGGTCCTCGAGGTGCCGGATGCTCCGGGCGACGGGGAAACCGACTTCCCGACGGCGATGGCAGTTCGCCACGATCAGCCCTACGCGGCCTGGGTGACCATTCAGGTCGGGTGCGACAACTCGTGCGCCTTCTGCATCGTCCCGTCGGTGCGGGGGCCGGAGGTCAGCCGTCCCTTCGGTGAGCTCGTCGAGGAGATCGGAAGGCTCGCCTCGAGCGGGACCGTCGAGGTCACGCTGCTCGGCCAGAACGTGAACTCCTACGGTCGCGACCTGACGACCAAATGGAGGGGCAACCAGGGCGACAAGGCGGATCTGGCCTGGATCGCCGGTGAACGCTGGGCGGGAGAGGGTGCATCGAGGGCGCAGCCCCTGTTCGCCGACCTGCTCCGGGCGCTCGGGTCGGTGCCCGGCATCCGGCGCATCAGGTTCACGAGCCCCCACCCGAAGGACCTCCGGCCCGAGACCATCGCCGCCATGGCCGAGACGCCGGCGGTCTGCGAGCAGCTCCATCTGCCCCTCCAGTCGGGCAGCGATCGTGTGCTCCGGGCGATGCGACGGGGCTACACGGCCGAGCGCTACTTGTCGCTCCTGGCGCGCGCCAGGGCCGCCATCCCGGATCTCGCTGTGACCACAGACATCATCGTCGGGTTCCCGGGCGAGACCGAGGAAGACTTCGAGCGCACGCTCGAGGTTGCTTCCCTGGCCGAGTACGACAGCGCCTACACCTTCATCTTCTCGCCGAGGCCGGGCACCCGCGCGGCCGAGATGACAGAGCTCTACGTGCCGCCCCAGGCCGTGGCCGAACGTTTCGAGCGGCTCAAGGTCGTGATCGAGCGCTCCGCTCTCGCCCGCAACCTGAGCCGCGTCGGCCTGATCGAGCAAGCCGTCGTCGACGGCCCCTCGAAGAAGGACCCTGCGATGCTCTCCGGGCGCACACGCCAGGGCAAGCTCGTGCACTTCGCCCCTTTGAAGGGTGCCGGAGTCGCTCCGGGGAGCTTCGTGAACGTGCGCGTCGAGCGCGCCGCGCCACACCATCTGGCCGGGTCCCTGGTTTCGGTCGAACCGGGACCCGGGCGCAGGGCCGGCCAGCGGATACAGGTGGTCGCCGGCTGAAGCTCCCCGCCCACAACCGCGCCGGCAAGGTGCCGACCGGGAGCAACAGGGGCGGCAGCGTACAATGTGCGGTCGTGAGCGTGTTCGGGAAGGTACTTCGCGCGGGCGAAAGCAAGAAGGTCCGCAGCCTCGCTGCAATCGTGCCCTCGATAAACGCGCTGGAGCCCGAGATCCAGGCCCTGTCGGACGCGGAGCTCGCCGCCAAGACCATCGAGTTCAAAGAGCGCCTCGACAAGGGCGAGGACATGAACGACCTCCTGGTGGACGCTTACGCCGCGGTGCGGGAGGCGGCGGTGCGCACCATCGGCCAGCGCCATTTCGACGTCCAGCTCATGGGCGGCATGGCGCTTCATTTCGGCTGGATCGCCGAGATGAAGACCGGTGAGGGCAAGACTCTCGTCTCGACGCTGCCGGTGTACCTGAACGCGCTCGGCGGCCGCGGCGTCCACGTCATAACCGTCAACGACTACCTGGCACGGCGCGACGCGGAGTGGATGGGCCAGATCTACCGGTTCCTCGGGCTCAAGGTGGGGCTCATAACTCCCGAGGTGGACGATTTCGCGGCAAAGGCGGCGGCGTATCGCGCGGACGTGACCTACGGGACCAACACCGAGATGGGCTTCGACTACCTGCGCGACAACATGGCGTCGCAACGCGAGCACATGGTGCAGCGCGAGCATGTCTACGGCATCGTCGACGAGGTCGACTCGATCCTGATCGACGAGGCCCGGACACCGCTCATCATCTCCGGGCCCTCGCACGAGTCGACGAAGCTCTACTACCAATTTGCCAGCATCGTGCGGACCTTGCGGCGCGACGTCGATTACGAGGTCGACGAGGAGAAGCGCACGGCCGTGCCGACCGAGGCCGGCATCGCAAAAGTCGAGCGGCAGCTCGCCGTCGACAACCTCTACGACTCGGTCGCCGTCAACTACGTCCATCAGCTCGAGAAGGCCCTCCAGGCCAAGGAGCTCTACCACCGGGACAAGGACTATCTGGTGACCGACGGCGAGGTGAAGATCGTCGACGAGTTCACGGGCCGGATCATGGAGGGGCGGCGTTGGTCCGACGGCCTTCACCAGGCGGTCGAGGCCAAAGAGCGCGTCCGCATCCAGGAGGAGAACCACACCTGGGCGACGATCACGCTCCAGAACTACTTCCGCATGTACGAGAAGCTCGCCGGGATGACCGGTACCGCCGAGACCGAGGCGGCCGAGTTCGCGTCCACCTACCAGCTGCACGTCGTGCCCATCCCGACGCACCGCCCCATGATCCGAACCGACTTTGCCGACCTGATCTTCAAGGCGGAGCACACCAAGTTCGAGGCCGTCGTCGAAGACCTGAAGGAACGCTACGACAAGGGCCAGCCGGTCCTGGTCGGCACGGCGTCGGTGGCGAAGTCCGAGGAGCTGTCCCTGCTCTTGGACAAGCAGGGCATCCCTCACCACGTGCTGAACGCCAAGCACCACGCCCAGGAGGCCGAGATCGTCGCCCAGGCGGGGCGCCTGCATGCGATCACGGTCGCCACGAACATGGCTGGACGTGGCGTCGACATCGTGCTCGGGGGCAACCCCGAAGGGCTTGCCCGAAACGAGGTCCGGGCCCAGGGGCTCGACCTCGACTCTGACGAGGGGCAGGAGCGCTACCGGTCGCTCCTCGGCAAGTTCAAGCAGCAGTGCGCTGCCGAAGCGGACGAGGTCCGGGCGCTCGGAGGCCTTTACGTCCTCGGGAGCGAGCGCCACGAGAGCCGGCGCATCGACAACCAGCTCCGTGGCCGGTCCGGGCGACAGGGCGACCCCGGCGAGAGCCGGTTCTACCTCTCGCTCGAGGACGAGTTGATGAGGTTGTTCGCCACCGGCGCCGTCAGCTGGGTCATGGACCGGGCCCTCCCCGAGGACGTTCCGATCGAAGCACGCATGGTTACCAAGGCGATCGAGCGGGCCCAGCACACCGTCGAGGGCCGTAATGCCGAGACCCGCAAGGAGCTGCTCAAGTACGACGAGGTTCGCAACGAGCAGCGCAAGGTCATCTACGCCCGTCGGCTCCAGATCATCGACGGGGAGGACTTGAAGCCCCACACCGAGGCGCTGCTCACAGCGACGGTGGAGCGGGTCGTCGCGAACCACTGCCCGAACGACTTCCCCGAGGAATGGGACCTCGAGGGACTGCTGGTGGAGCTGGCGCAGTACTACCCGACGAGGTTCACCGTCGACGACCTCGAGGCGGCGACCAATGTGGCACAGCTGACCGAGAGCATCCTCACCGAAGCCCTCGAGTTCTACGACGAGCGCGAACAGACCTTCCCCGGCGGTGCCGAGACGGCGCGGGAGATCGAGCGCAGCGTCCTGATCCAGATCATGGACCAGCGCTGGCGCGAGCACCTCGTGGAGATGGACTACCTGAACGAGGGCATCCATCTCCGCGGCATCGCGCAGACCGACCCGCTGGTCGCCTGGCAGCGCGAGGGATTCGAGATGTTCGGCAAGCTCATGGACTCGATCGACGACGACTACCTGCGCTATGTCATGCACGTCCAGGTCCTCGCGGCGCCCGCGGAGGACCCCGATTACGCGCAGGCGGCGTTCGTGGCGGCGGACGACCCGGCCGCCGGGCTCGGCGAGCTCGCCCAGGTCCCGGCTGGCGACGCCCTGGGCGACCCGGCGCAGGCGGCGGGGCTTGCGGCACAGTCGCCGGCGGCGCCGGCTCATCCGGCACAGTCGCCCTCCGCCGGCCCTGTGAAGGCCGGCCAGGCAGGCCCTGCGGCGTCACGGGGCACGCCGAACCGGGGTGGCAATGCCGGCGGCGGGGCAGGCCAGCGCCGGCCGCCCGCGGGCCCGATATCGCCGACCGGGGCGCGGATCGTGAGCGGGCCACCGCCCAAGGTCGGGCGCAACGAGCCGTGCTGGTGTGGCAGCGGTCGCAAGTTCAAGGTCTGCCACGGCGCGAGCTGAGGGATCGTGACTCGAGCATCCGACGCCGGCCCTGTCGGTGCGCGCCCCGATCTCGGCGAAGTCCTGGCGGCGCTTCGCGTCCGCCTCGACGCGGCGAAGGTCTACCTGAGACTGGACGACCTGGTGCAACGACTCGGGGAGCTCGAGCAGGCCATCGCGGAGCCGGACCTGTGGTCGGACGCCGACAAGGCCCGGAAGGTGACTTCGGACTACGGCCGCGTCCGGGACGATGTCGAGGGGCTGCGTGCCCTTGACACCCAGCTCGCCGACGCCGAGGCGTTGCACCTCATGGCCCTGGAGGAGGGTGGGAGCGAACTCACAGACCTCGAGGGCGAGCTCACCGACATCGCCGCGGCGGTTGCCAAGGCACTCGACGAGCTCGAGTTGCGCAGCCTGTTCTCAGGTGAGCACGACGAGAGGGACGCCGTGGCGGATATCCACGCCGGCGCCGGCGGTACCGACGCCCAGGACTGGGCCGAGATGATGTTGCGCATGTACCTGCGCTGGGCTGAGCGCCGCGGGTTCGAGGTCGAGGTCGACGAGGTCTCCGAAGGAGGAGAAGCCGGCATCTTGTCGGCGACCTTCATCGTGCGTGGGCGCTACGCCTACGGGCTGCTGGCGGCTGAGCGGGGCGTCCACCGTCTCGTCAGGATGTCGCCTTTCGACTCCCAACACCGACGCCAGACGAGCTTTGCGTCGCTCGACGTGGCGCCGTTCCTGGAGGACATCTCCGACGAGATCGAGATCGACGAGAAGGACCTGCGCATCGATACCTACCACTCCTCGGGAGCCGGCGGCCAGCACGTGAACGTGACGGACTCGGCAGTGCGGATCACACACCTGCCGACCGGGATCGTCACGTCCTGCCAGAACGAGCGCAGCCAGTACCAGAACAAGGCCAAGGCCCTGCAGATCCTCGGTGCCAAGCTCGCCGAGCGCCAGCGAGAAGAGCGCCGCAAGCAGCTCGAGACGCTCTCGGGGCCCTTGAGCGACGTCGCCTGGGGGAGCCAGATCCGGTCTTACGTGCTTGCCCCCTACCAGCTCGTCAAGGACCTGCGCAGCGGCTACGAGACCGGCAACGTCGAGGTCGTGTTGGACGGGGATCTCGACGAGTTCATGATCGCGTTCCTGAGATTTCGCAGGGAACATGCGGGTTCCTGAGGGCGAGATGACCGGTTCCCGCCTTCAGAGGGGCCTGGCTGGTAGCCTGCCGAAGGGGGATTTCGTGCCGGAGCACGGGGGAGAAGGGCACCGATGATCCGCTTCGAGAACGTCACGAAGTCCTACAAGGGCTCCGTCGTCGCGCTGCGGGACGTCTCGCTCGAGATCTTGAAGGGCGAGTTCGTCTTCCTCGTCGGGGCGTCGGGATCGGGCAAGACGACGATGCTCAAGCTCCTGTTGCGCGAGGAGGTTGCCGACCGTGGCGAGATCTGGGTGGCCGGCAAGGAGATCGGGCAGTTGTCTAACTGGAGGGTGCCCTACCTGCGGCGGAACCTCGGTTGCGTGTTCCAGGACTTCCGCCTGCTCCCGAACAAGACTGTTTTCGAGAACATCGCCTTTGCCCTCGAGGTCATCGGTCGGCCGCGCAACGTGATCGCCACGCAGGTGCCGCAGGTCCTCGAGCTGGTCGGGCTCGGCCAGAAGGGCGACCGGATGCCGCACGAGCTGTCCGGAGGCGAGCAGCAGCGCGTCGCCATCGCGCGCGCCTTCGTGAACCGCCCGCTGATCATCCTCGCCGACGAGCCCACCGGCAACCTCGACCCCACAACGAGCCAGGGCATCATGTCGCTGCTCGATCGGATCAACCGGACCGGAACGACGGTCGTGATGGCGACCCACGATGCGGGGATCGTCGACACGATGCGCCGGCGCGTGATCGAGATCGATCACGGCGCTGTCATCCGCGACCAGGCGCGCGGCATCTACGGCCTGGACCCGACGGTGTCGAGCACGCGGGGAGTCCCGGTCGTGGCAGTTTCGGCCCTGCGGGCGGGCTCCGCGGACCTGGATCCGGACGATCCGGGCGAGCCGGTCACGAGTCGTCAAGAAACCGTCCGGGCGCGCCGGGGGCGCCGCTGATGCCCATCTCGGCTGGTTACGTCGCCCGCGAGACCGCCACCAACCTGTGGCGGAACCGGTTGATGGCAATTGCGGCGATCCTCACCGTTGCCGTTTCGCTCTCCCTCGTCGGCACGGCCCTTCTGATGCGCCAAGCCGTGAACAACGAGCTCGTGCAGCTGAACCAGAACGTGGACCTGCAGGTGTTCGTGCAGCCGAGCGCATCGGCGGCCGAAGTGACGGCGCTGCGCTCCACGATCAGCCAGACGCCCCAGATCCGAAAGATCGTCTACCTCGACCACGAGCAGTCCTACAAGCTGGCGTGCCGGATCAGCGGCCAGACCGTCTGCAGCGTGCTGAACGTGCAGACGACACCCCCGGTGTTCCAGTGCACCCTGACCAACCCCGGGGGCGCGGCCGCGGTCGCGAGCCTTCTCCAGCACGTTCCGGGTGTCTTCCAGATCACCTACCCGTCCCAGGCCGCGCACACCTTGACCGCGGTGAGCAACGTCTTGCAGACGGTTCTCCTCGTGATCGCGCTCGTCCTCTTGATCTCCGCATTGGTGCTGATCCTGAACGCCATCCGCATGGCGATCTTCTCCCGCAGGCGCGAGGTCGGTGTCATGCGCCTCGTCGGGGCGACGAGCTGGTTCATCCGCCTGCCGTTCATGGTGGAGGGCCTTGTGCAGGGGCTGATCGGCGCGATGGTGGCCGCCGGCATCGTGCTGCTCGGCGATCTCGGCATTCGAACGCTGATCAGGCACTTTCGGGAGTTCTCCTCGGCCATCGTGCCCGGCCACGACGTGATCATCACCGAGATCCTGGTCGTGGTCATGGGCGCGCTGATCGGTGCCGTCGGCTCGGCTGTCGCTGTGAGACGCTTCCTCGACGTCTGAAAAGCCCCCGCCGGCCCCAGGCGAAGACCGGGGTCCGAAGCCACGTTCGGTAGGCTCGTGACCCCGAAGGCCAGGATGCTTTCGTTGCGGCGTCCCACGCTGGCCGGCGCCTCCCCGTCGCAAACGGGGGCGGCCCGTATTCCTCCCGTGACGGGCCTGCCACTACGCTCTCAGCGACACGGGCCGCCACCGAAGAGAGACCTGTAGATGCACGAAGGGCACAAAGCGGCGCGCGCGGCGTCCTGTCGGCGGGGCCGCGGGCACGGACGCGGCCTGCACTTCGCCGTGGGCGTCGCGGCGTGCCTGGCCGGGCTGGCGGGATCTGCCACCCTCGGAGCTTCGGCGACAGTATCGCTCGGGACGACGGGACCGCCCCGGGTCGTCGGCCGGTTTGTGCGCCTCGGCTCCGCGCCCCGAGTGCCGGGCGGAGCTGCCTTTCTCGGCCCGGCACCGGGATCGGAGCAGGTCGAGCTCGACGTGGCGCTGCGCCCCCGTGACCCGGCCGCACTGGCAGGATTCGCCCGCGCGGTCTCGACCCCGGGTTCTGCGGAGTTCCGCCGGTATCTCCGCCCGGGCGCCTTCGGGGAGAGGTTCGGCGCCACGGCGGCGACCGTGCGTTCGACGACCACGGCGCTGCGCAGGCTCGGCCTCGAAGTCGGCCCACTCGCCGGCAACCGTCTGTTGATCAAGGCCTCCGCCACGGTCACGACCGCCGAGCGCGCCTTTGCCACGACGATCGCGCGCTATCGCCTTGCGTCCGGGGCGGTCGTGTACGCGAACCTGTCCGCGCCGCGGATCCCGAGGGCTCTCGCCGGCGGCATCCAGGCGGTCGTGGGCCTGAGCGACTGGGCGCCCTCTTACCCCGTGGGTCTCGCGCGCCCCGGTCCGCGCACGGGCGCACGCGTGCGCAGTCCTCTCCGGGCGCGCGCACCTGAGACGGGCGGACCACAACCCTGCCCGAGTGCGGCCGCCGTAGCC
>Ga0187880_1004361_pt1 | contig 10455 bp, 11 predicted proteins | sample June2016WEW_19_4_FD_132998 | JGI IMG/M metagenome (GOLD analysis project Ga0187880, IMG submission 132998) | Peatland microbial communities from SPRUCE experiment site at the Marcell Experimental Forest, Minnesota, USA - June2016WEW_19_40 | ecosystem: Environmental > Terrestrial > Soil >...
CCCTTGGCTCATAAATCGACCCCGGCTCACTACGCCCGCAGGGGGGAGAAACCAGAAATGCCAGTTTCTCCCACGAATTCAACAAAATATCGGCTTAAAGAAAGAAAGTTTTTGACAGTACGATGCCAACAAAAAGGAGAATCTCATGAAAACAATGTTCGGAGCGTTGAAGGCGACCCTCGGGGTCGCGATACTGGTGACAGTTTTCGCCTCGTTGGCGAATGCCCAATGCATGAATGTGGGCGTGTCCAAACGCGGCGCATCTATGCTGCGACACCAGTCCTGGACCGGTGAGTTTAGTCCAGCGTTGTTCAAGTTAGCTGCCTACAGCGATACGGAAGCATCACTAGCCACCGACCAGGATCCGATTGTGGGTTTCTGGAGGGTGGACCTCATCTCCGAGGGTAATTCCGGCATACCCGACGGTACGGTACTCGATGCGGGATTTACCCAGTGGCACAGCGACGGAACAGAAATCCTCAATTCATCGCGGCCACCTGCCATCCAAAGTTTCTGCCTTGGAGTGTGGGAGAAAACCGGACGATCCATGTACAAGCTCAACCATTTTACGATAAGTTGGAACCCAGACGGGACTTTGCAGGGGCCTGGCAATATCCGCGAAGAGATCACCGTGAGCCCTGACCACAACAGCTATGTGGGGACCTTTACGCTTGATCAGTACAACACGGGCGGCAACCTACTCGTACACCTCGCCGGCCAAGTCAAAGCGAAGCGCATTACCGTGAATACAACTGTCACTGACGTGCTCTGAACCTGATCCCAAACAGGGGAGGATCTCGCGACGGACGGAGTCCAAATGGCAACACGCCGGTGGTGGTGATTTATTAGCCACTGCCGGCGCGGCGCTAAGAGGCTCTCCCTAAGCGGATTGATACGGTGGCAAGGGGAACGCTGACGGATCCGCAACCCCACAGCGAACTAACCCATTGGGGTGATTGCTCCATCCGGTGAAGATGGTCCACTTCGGTCCGACCTTCTGACCGCTTGACGAAGCCAGCAGGGCGAGCGCCCCCAGCAAGAGAATGATGGTAGGCGTCATCCATCGGGCCCTCCGCGGGTTGCCGGTGATGACGGGATCAGACTGAGCCACAACACTGCAGGGGGTCACCGGGCTGCGATGACTGAGGCGGACGCCGGGCATCGCGAGCGGACTCACGGTGCACGCGGAAGCAATCCACTTGGTCGTAAAACGGCCATACCCGTGGAAGTGCAGCGCTCCTGACTCCCCGGAAGTCCCCTTCGAGGACCGGAACCCCAGATCCGCGGAGTTTGCGTGATGGCTGGTGGCATGGGCTGTTTTCAGAGGCTTTAGGGGGACCTTTGACCGCAGGTTGCTTGTCGCAGCCGTGAATCACTGGTGTGAAATCCGCATCCGTCGATTGATTTCCGGGCGATTGATAGCAGTGCGAGCGGATTCGGCCTGAAAAGTCGTCTTCGCGTCAAGTGGGCACCACTTGGACGTATTACGGCCTACTCGTACAAGTGTAACTCCCCCTGACTCCCCCCAAGTCCCGTTTTGGGAGGTGATCCCAGCCAAGCGCGCTTAGCTGTTGGTATCGGCCCTTCCCGCCTGACAACCAAGGACCACCCCCTTGAAACACCTGGGAGAAACCCTCTGGTCACCATCCACCTCGCAGCCAGATGGTCGTGGCAGGTTCCAGGCATCCCATGTTTCGGGTGGTTCAAAGGGTTGCGACGGACTTCAGAGAGCGGAAGCCTTCGATGGTCGTTCGACGTTCTCGTCGGCATTCACAAGCAACCAAAGCAGGCCGGCAGTCAATGTAACTATGGCGGCGAAATCCAACGCTTGTGGCCAGCCCCAACGGGTGGCGATATAAGCGGTGAGGATCGGGGAAATCGCCCCTCCGAGCGTCCCCATGGTATTCATCAACCCGGAAAGCGATCCCGAAAACGTGGGCGCGAGATCGATGCAAACTGCCCACAATGTGGTTGTAGCGAACAGGTTGGAACCCGCAGCACCCGCCAACAGAAGAACCGCCGCCGCCGTATGGCTTGCGTGGCCTCCGAGCCAAAGCAACGTTCCCGAACACAGCACTCCGGTCCACATCGCAGTCTGGCGACCTCGTCGATGACCAAAGCGAGCGACCGCACGGTCGGAGAACCACCCGCCGAGGGGGGCTAGCAGTGTAATGGCAACGAAAGGCGCGCAGCCCCAGACCCCACCTTGCATGACCGTAAGTCCACGGACGCGGACCAAGTAGATGTAGAACCAAGTATAGAACATATAGGCGGGGTAGCCGATGCAGAACGCGCTGGAAACGAAAGCCCAGACTGTCTTGTTGGACAGCATCTTCCCCCACGGCGGGTGCGCTGGAAAAGAGTCCCTACTCCCGCCTGAAGGTTGATTCGGAGCGCTTCCTGAACGGATCATTGCTAGTTCCGCTGAGTTAACACCGGAATGCTGTTCGGGTCGGTCTGTCGCATACTGGTTCCAGGCCAGCGCCACAGCCACCCCGAGCATTCCGCATACATAAAAGGTGGTACGCCAGCCCCAGCGTTGCATGAGCCATGCAATCAGCACAGGCGTCACTGATCCGCCCACCCCTATGCCGACAAAGGGAAGACTAATGCCCAGCGCACGATGTGCGGGACCCATCCAATGAGCCACGACTTTATTGGCGTTGGGAAACGTCGGGGCCTCTCCCAGGCCAACCATGAAACGCACGACAACGAACGATACGGGCAACCCAAACCAGGCCGTCAGCGGCAGGCGCGGCGCAATCGCCGTGGCCGCGGTAAAGGCTGACCACCACAATATTGCGAGCGTCAATACAGCGCGAGGCCCATATCGATCCCCAAGCCACCCTCCAACGATTTGGGACAGCACGTACCCCCACACGAATGCGCTCAGGATAAATCCCATCGTCTGGGGAGTCATGCCATATTCGTCCTGAATGTACTTTCCCGCAATACTGAGGTTCAAGCGATCCAGGTAGGTCACAGCCGAAATGACTGCCAGCAACCCAATGATGTGCCAGCGGGTTCTTGTCGGTAGAAGGGGGTGCGGACCTTGATCGGGAACCTGGGTTTTGACGAGGGCAGTATTGGTCGGCTTCATGAGTTCGCCTCACGGAGATGACGGCCCCGTTAGCAAGCACCTCGAGATGGCGTCCAAGATTATAAACTGCCTCTTAAGTGATTGCGGATAATCTGCGCGAGGTATTGTTAGCTTTGGTCCACGCAAGTGATGCCTCCGTGGCCCCCATGGCCGGAAAAAACTTAACACAGAGGTCACTGAGATCCTCCGTGCCCTCTGTGTTGAGGCTTTGGAGGCTCGGAGGACACGGAGGACCTCGTTTTGGTTGGGGTATCGGGCCGGGCTGTGTAACCAGCGATGAAGCTCGTTGTCGCTGGTCACGATTGGCCGCTAGCCGCCGGCTATGGCCCCAACGACCAGAAAAGGCTCGGCCCCGGTCGCAACGGCTTCGGGCAGTGGGGCATCCGGCGGCTCATGGGACAGATCCTGCTCGCAGGCGAAGAACCGCAAGAACGGCCGGCGCTGTTGGGTGACCTGGTCGCGGATCGTCCCCCGCAGCATCGGATAGCAGGCCTCGAGCCCGTCGAGGACCGAGCGCTGCGTCACCTGACCTTCGACGTCGAGCTTCACCTCGCCGCCGACACGCGCCAACGTCCGCAAATGATACGGAAGCACCACTCGGATCATGGCAGTGTCTGGACCTCCACGGACAGCACGGCCGGAAGATAGCGGACAATGGGCGCCCAGGTATCTCCGGCGTCCGGCGACGCCAACAGCTGCCCGCCGGTGGTGCCGAAATACACGCCGCACGAATCGAGCGAGTCAACGGCCATCGCGTCTCGCAGCACGTTGACGTAGCAGTTGCGTTGCGGCAGACCTTTCGTGAGCGCCTCCCAATCGTTCCCGCCCGTCCGGCTGCGGTACACGCGCAGCTTTCCCTTGGGCGGATAGTGCTCCGAGTCGCTTTTGATCGGGACGACGTAAATGGTGTCCGGCTCGTGCGCGTGAACGTCAATCACGAAGCCGAAGTCGGTCGGCAAGTTCCCGCTGACCTCTTGCCACGAGTCGCCGGCGTCGTCGCTGCGCATCACGTCCCAGTGCTTTTGCATGAATAGCACGCTCGGGCGCGACCGGTGCAACGCGATGTGGTGAACACAATGGCCCACCTCGGCATTCGGGTCGGGGATGTATTGGGACTTCAGTCCACGGTTGATCGGTTTCCACGTCTTGCCGGCGTCGTTGGTCCGGAAGGCGCCCGCAGCCGAGATGGCGATGTAGATCCGCTCTGGATCGCTCGGATCGAGAAGAATAGTGTGCAGGCCCATCCCACCGGCGCCTGGCTGCCACTTGGGCCCTGTGCCGTGGCCGCGCAGCCCGGCCTGCTCCTGCCACGTCTGTCCGCCGTCGGTCGAGCGGAACAAGGCGGCGTCTTCCACCCCGGCGTAGACGGTGTCCGGGTTGGTCAGCGACGGTTCGAGATGCCAGACGCGCTTGAACTCCCAGGGGTGCTGCGTGCCGTCGTACCACTGGTGCGTAGTGAGGGGTTTGCCGGTTTCCGGAGAGGTGTCGTAGACGAATTTGTTGCTCTCGACAACGGGCATGCCGCTTGGCGCGGTCGTCATTCCGCCTCCGGGCGCCTCCCACGTTTTGCCCCCGTCGTTTGAGCGCTGGATGATCTGCCCAAACCAGCCGCTGGTTTGCGACGCATAGAGGCGATTCGGATCGACGGGCGAGCCCTTCAGATGGTAGATCTCCCAGCCCCCAAAGTGGGGGCCAGTGACAGCCCACCGTTTGCGCTTGCCGTCCGACGTCAGGACGAACGCGCCCTTGCGTGTACCAACCAGTACCCGTACACTGCTCATTTTCTCACTCCTTTCTGAACTTCGCGCCAGATGGGTAGATACAAGATACAAGCGCAGAGTTTGTGCATTTCAAACTCTGCGGTTCTTGATCTTCCGCGGACAAAAAGCCGGAGAGTCTCTGGGATGCGAGACTTTGCGCTACCGCTCGTCCAGCCACCACCGCGCAAGTGGTTCCGCTGCATTTCAGACGGCGCTAAGAATCCTTGCCGTCCTAAAATTGCTCATCCGCCGAAGGACCGTAGAGCGCAGGCACCGGCACCTCGTTCAGCCGCAAGTAAACACCAAGCTGGGCGCGATGATGAATGGTATGGTTCATGAAGGGGCCGCGCAGGACGGCGGCCCGCGGCAAGGAGAAGACGGTTTTGCCGTTGAAGAGCAACGTCCATGTCTTCATCAGATGCTCATCCGAAGCGCCGGCAATGGCCGCCCGCGCCGTGTTCCGGTTTCTGTCGAACGTCTCGAGCACTTCCTGCCGCGTCTTCAGCTTCGGCGGCCCCGAGGGCGGCTGGCCCCCGGGCGCAATCTCGAGCGATTCCTTCTCAATCGTCTGCACCGCAAACGCCGGCAGCGCCGCCAAGTGCGACGCCAGCCAGCCCATCGTCCCCGACTTCGGGTGCGGTCGCCAGTCGAACTTCCCCTCCGGCGCCCGTTCGAGCGTCCGCCTTACCCCCGCCATCTCATGATCAAACTCCGGTAATAACGCCTCTCCCAAACCCATACCTTCCTCCTCGCAATCGTGGTTTTGTTGTCGATTTGACCGCCACAGCATCAGTCATCCGATGCGCCGCGACCCTTCAAGTTTCATCGCTGTCGCGATCCTAAGCGGGGTAGCGCAGAGTTTGTGCATTTCAAACTCTGCGGTTCTTGACCTTTCTCTGCGCTACCCCGCTGCACGCCGACAGACTCATCCATTTTGACCAGTTCCATGAACACAACGCGCTAACTCACCTATGCGGATGACGAGGTCAGCCCGCCCGTCGGGTTCGTGCCAAATGACGGCCAACGCCACCGTCTTGCACTTTGGCCGCACGTCACTTCTGGCCGCCCTTCAGATAACGGTCGAACCACTCGACGGTACGCTGGATGGCGTCGATCTGGTTTTCACGCTTGGCGAACCCATGGCCTTCGTTGGGATAATAATGCGCGTCTACCGTCTTGCCGGCGCCCTTCAAGGTTTGCACCACCTGCTCGGCTTCCTCCTTGGGCACGCGGATGTCATTATCGCCCTGCAATACCAGCAGCGGCGCTTTGGCGTTCCGTATGTACTTCAGGGGCGAGTCGTCTTCATAAACGCTGCGGTCCTTGACCGGATCACCCAGGATAGACTTCTCGTATTCTTGCAGGAGAGGATCCTCGTGCTGGAGCATGGTAAACCAGTTGATAATCCCGTATTCCTCGACCGCCGCTGCCCACACCTCCGGAGTCTTGCCTACCGCCATCAGCGTCATGTAACCGCCGTAGGAACCGCCGGTGATGCCGTTCTTCTTGGGGTCCGCGTAGCCTGTATCCACCAGGAAGCGCGCCGCGTAGACTTCGTCCTGCAGGTCTCCGCCGCCCAGGTCCTTGATGTTAGCTTTCTGAAACTCCAGCCCGTATCCGGTTGAGCCACGCACGTTCGGAGCGATGCAGATGTAGCCACGGGAAGCGAACGCCGCCGCCTCCCGATTGAAATAGTCCACCGTCTGTCCCGTGGGCCCGCCGTGTGGCAGGACCACGCTGGGGTTCGTGCCGTCCCGCTTCAGGTTGAACGGCATCCACAGAAAGGCGCTGATCATTTTGCCGTCGAAGCTCTTGTAGTGCACCAACTCGGACTGTGGGAGGCTGGCAGGCGTGAGCCCAGCGATGGCGGAGAAGGTAAGTTGGGTGGCTTTGTGTGTCGCCAAGTCGTAAACCCACAGGTCCGACGGCCGCTTCGAGCTCTGGTGTGCTACCAGGATCCGGCTACCATCAGGGGAGTAGGGCGTGGGGTTTCCGTCGAAGTAGGTGAGGCCCTCGGGAAATGCAATCTTCTCCGGCTGGCCGGAGTCGCGGTCAGCCAGGTAAGCATCGGCGCGGCCGTCCTGGTTGATCTCGAAAGTGAATTTGCCACCCTGTGGCGCAAAGCTTCCGGCGTTGGCATCCCAACGGGTATCGGTCACCCGAGTCAGCTTCTTGCTCGCCACGTCGAGCAGGGCGACGTTGTTGAAACCCGCTTTCTCGTTTGAAGTCACGAGCAGAGTCCGTCCATCGGCAGAGAGCGACGAAGCCTGATAAAGAACCTGTCCCTGGTGAGGTGTCAGGTTCTCACGGTTGTTGCTCGCCACATCCAAGCGGTAGATGTCGGAGTCGGTGAATCCCACGTAGGTTCGATTGGCATAAATGCTCTTTCCGTCGTGGCTCCAAGCCACAAAGCCCCAGATATGATCCTTGGTCTGCTCTTGGGTGACGTTGCGCACCTTGTGGGTTTGCCAATCCAGAAGGGCGATGTCCGGCGTCGGTGAGGTCTTGGGCTTATAGGAGATGGCAACCGTCGTGCCGTCCGGGGAGAATTGGGCGCCCGTCTCCGAGATATCATCCGTGTTGGTGAGATTCTCCGCTTCGCCGCCGGTGCTCGGGATCGCGAAGATGTCGTAATACTCGTGGCCGCCACGATCCTGTTCGTAAAGGATCCACTTGCCGTCCGGCGACCAGATTGCGCCGTATTCGCGATCGTCGGACTGCGAGAGCTGAATCGGCCATCCCCCGGAGGCCGGCACTTTCCACAAGTTGTTGCGTCCCGTCAGGTTCGTCGTGAACACAATCTCCTTCCCGTCCGGAGACCACGATGGACCACCGACACTGCGCGTGAAGAACAGCTCATCTATCGGGATGGGGCTGGCGGCGGCATTGGAAGGCGAGACAACCGACTTGGGGTCCGTCACTTGGCGATCGTCCGGTCCGGATGCTGCTGCCAGCACGGCAGTGGCGAGTAGAATTACGAGCGCACGGCACGTTCTCATAAGTCCTCCCTCAGAGGAGCCCAGAATCGGGAAACAGTATACCTTCGTGTCCAATGTCTGACCTGTCACTTCATGGAATGTTTGGCCCAGAAATGAGATTTTATCACCGCTTATGGCGAGTTGTCTTGATCACCATCCCGTTTACGTCGTACGTGCGCCATTCGCCGACTTTTTTGTCGTCAATGTATTCGCCCTCGTCGTACAGTGCTCCATTGGGATGACATCTCTTCCAGATGCCGGCTTTCTTTTCATCATCATCGGTGACGCTCATGCCATCGCTGCGAGGTGCTCGGCGAGGCTTTCCAGGCTTTGCGTCCAGCCCGCTTCCATCCCTTCTAGCGCTGCCACCGCATCGGCGACCAAGGCAACGGCACGCGTTTGCAGAGTGAGTTTCGTCTTGCTGCCGTGCTCGGCGAAGGTGACGGTTGTGAGTCCGTCGAGGAGACGATTACCCTCCTTGTCCGTCGCGATGTTGGTGAAAACGAGCCGCTCGGGCTCCACGATCTCGCGATAGACGCCCCCGCCTGGATATTCGACGCCGTCGGGGGAGCGCATGACGATACGCCAGGCGCCGCCGACCCGCGAGTCCAACTCGCAGATGGGGTTTGTGAACACCCTCGGACCCCACCAGTGCATCAGGTGCTTTGGATCGGTCCACGCCTTGAAAACGAGCGCTCGGGGCGCGTCGAACACATGCGTGATGACGATTTCTCGCTCACCTGGTTTCGTAGGAGCGTCACTTCCTGCGTTTCTTTCGGCCATGTTTCTTTTCCTTAGTTTGCAGTCTGTGCAGATAGTCGTCCAGACGATCGAACCTTTGCTCCCAGAAACCGCGATAGTGCTCCACCCAGTCGGCGACGTTCTTGAGCCGATCTGCCTTGAGCCGGCACGGCCTCCACTGCGCGTCGCGGCCACGCGCGATCAGCCCCGCTCGCTCCAGCACCTTGAGGTGCTTGGAGATGCCGGGCATGCTCATCGCGAACGGCTCGGCCAGCTCCGTAACCGACGCCTCGCCCGAGGCCAGACGGGCAAGGATCGCGCGCCGGGTGGGGTCGGCAAGGGCGGCGAAGGTGGTGCTGAGGTGATCGGGCGACATTGGCGCTAAACCTTCAGGTTAAATAACCACAGAGTTAAATATACCCCGCGTCCCATGGCCTGTCAAGCGCTTTGACGACCTGGGTAACATCCTACTATGGGAAGTAGGGCCGGGGCTTGCCCCGGCCAGGCCGCCCCGAGGGGCGGCCCTACAGTCGAATTGGGACACCCCCGACGACCTACTTGTGAGGCCCATGTGCTTCGTGAGGCCTCCAGAGGTAGGCTTCGTAGACTAGGCTCCATAAGTAAGCAAGGTAATGAGATGATGCGCTGGCTGCTGGTGGAAGCGGGGCAGAGCGCCTCGCAATCTGATTCGGAGGTGCGGCGCAGGGATCAACGCTTGGAGGTTTATGAAAGCAGGCCATGGGTTTTCCACAGCCGCGTAAGGAAGTGCGCATCTTATTGAAAACACACGACATTCTATCAGAAAGCAGGAATTCGGTAGTGTCCTAATATGGGATGTAGGGCCGGGGCTTGCTGTTCTGTGAAGGGGGTGAAGGGCATGGCAATCTGGGGGCGGAAAGAACCCGGTGACACGGAGGCTTCAAACACCGTTAAGCATCGAGGTGTTCGCCATTGGTCTCGATCACGTCGCCGAAATTGACCCATAGGTCCTGCGGAGAAGGCGGGATTATACGTTCGGGGCGTTGCCGATTTGCCTGGAGAGTTCGGCGCTGCACAGCCGTGTGACAGGCCCCGGCGTTTCGAGGGATCGCCACCTGGATGCTGCGTCGAGGCGGGTTTGGTTATCGCTCCCCTCGGAGCCTGTTGGGAATAGGGTTTTACCGACGAAGAATCAACAACTTACAGACCTAGGCAAGTCGCTAAGTTGTTGATCCCAAATGCCTCGAAAGCGGTCTCCGACAAACTGCTAGGGAGTGTTCTTGGTGCCAAGACCATTGGTGGCTTGGGGGGCGGGTTCAGGTGTTGGCATGTGGCATTGGCCGTCGAAGAAGCCTCCGGGATCAACGACGAGGCAGGGTGTGTAAATTGCACCGAGGACCACGCCGTGTTCTTTGATCTCCAGCAACTCGGAGGCGTGGATGTCTCCTTTTATTTTCCCGGTGACGCTGATGATGCGGGTGTGGATTTCCCCATCCACCTCACCTTGATCGTGGACCACCACCGTGCCTTCGCATCTAATCTCACCCTTGAAGTGCGCGTTGACCCGGATCAGGCCGGATGTGACAGTCATCTTCCCCTCAACCTCCACACCAGGCTCAAGCCACCCGACCCAGTCATCGGGGAGATCAGCCAGTTGACGCCGCCGCCTGGACTTTCCAAAGCCGAATGGCATTGTTGCCTCCCACCAGGACCATTGGTTACCCCGGTTGTTCATAATATGAGGATAAGGTATAACGGAAATAGTTAAATGTACAGAGGGTAGTCTTACTGCCTGACAATCAAGTCGTAAATCCTGGTCAAATCTTGCGCCGAAAAATAGCTGATTTCTATTTTCCCCCGCCGCCCGTCGCCAAGGATCTTGACGCGCGTCCCCAAC